>Ga0302178_10000170_pt1 | contig 60787 bp, 48 predicted proteins | sample I_Palsa_E1_3_FD_198790 | JGI IMG/M metagenome (GOLD analysis project Ga0302178, IMG submission 198790) | Peat permafrost microbial communities from Stordalen Mire near Abisko, Sweden - I_Palsa_E1_3 | ecosystem: Environmental > Terrestrial > Soil > Palsa > Peat permafrost | place: Sweden...
ATGCGAGCACCTCGTCGAGCTCGCGCTCGACGTAGCGGGTGTTGAGCGGCACGTTGATCGCTCCCAGCCGATGGGAGGCGTGGTAAGCGATGTGCGCTTCGATCGCGCCCTCGTTGTCGAGCAGGATCCCGACCCGGTCGCCCCGTTTGACGCCGGCCGCCGCCAGCGCACCCGCCAGCCGGTCGGCGGCCTCGCGCAGCTGGCCGTAGGTGAGCCGGCGCTCTCCGCCTGACAGGAGGCTGTGCGCGATCAGCGCGACGCGGTCACCGATCGCGTCGGCGCGCGCGTCGAGCAGCGCGGGGACGGTGCGCTCGGTGACCGACGGCGGCAGCTCGAGGATCGTCATCGTCTGCCGGACGATGCCAGGCGGTCCCAAGCGGAGGCGACGCCCTCGGCGCGCAGCTCGAACTTCTGGACCTTCTCGGTCGGCGTCTTCGGGAGCGCCGCGATCACGCGGACGTAGCGCGGCACTTGGAAGGCCGCCATCCGATCGACGCAGAACGCCGACAGTTCGGCGGGGTCGATCTCGCTGCCGGGCCTCGGCACGACGACGATCATGACCTCGTCCTCACCGAGCTCCGACGGGACACCGACGGCCGCCGACTCGAGCACCGCCGAGTGCTCGTTGACCACCCGTTCGACCTCGTAGGAGGTGATGTTCTCGCCGCGGCGGCGGATCGAGTCCTTCATCCGGTCGATGAACTCAAACGGGCCATCGGCCCGCCGGCGGCCCCGGTCGCCCGAATGAAACCAGCCGCCGTCCCATGCCCGCGCCGTGGCCGGCTCGTCGTGGTAGTAGCCGAGGAACATCGCGTCCGGCCCTTTGGAGCGCATCACGATCTCGCCCGGCTCATCCGGGTCGGCGGTCGAGCCGTCCTCACGGGCAACCCGGACCTCCGACCAGCCCAGCGGCTGACCGCAGGTGCCGACCGGTCCGCCCGTCGGCGGGCTGGCGAGGCAGACGCCGGCCGACTCGGTGAGCCCGTAGATCTCGACCAGCGTCATCCCGAATCGCTGCTCGAACTCCCGCCAGCGGTCCTTCGGCGCCGAGCTGCCGACGGACAATCGGATCGGATTATCGGCGTCATCGTCACGGATCGGCTGCTTGAGCAGGATGATCAACATCGCGCCCATGTAATTGAAGACCGTCGCCCCGTGCATCCGCATCTCGCCGAGGAACCGTGACGCCGAGAACTTCGAGCTGAGCACCATCGGCCGGCCCGATAGCAGCGCCGGCATCACGGTGAGCGTTTGGGCGTTGATGTGGAACAGCGGCAGGCAGGTCCACAGGACGTCGTCGCCGCGCAGCGCCACGTACCGGCGGGCGTACTCCGAGCCACTGACCGCATAGGCGTTCTGACAGGTCATCACGCCCTTGGGCAGCCCGGTCGTGCCCGAGGTGTAGAGCACGGTCGCCAAGTCCCCCGGCGCGACCGATGCCGGTGACACCGCCGGATGACCGCCCGTCAGCAGCTCGCCGAGGTCGAGCCAGTCGGCGCGGTCGCCGGCAGCCCGAAGCCCCCGCGCGAACCGGCGCTCGGGGCCCACCCCGGCCGGGACAGCGGCATCGAACAGCTCGACGAACTGGGCATCGACGACCACGGCCGTCGCGCCGCAGTGCTCGATGATGTGCCGCAGCCCGGCGCCGCGCAACTGGATGTTGATCGGCACGAGCACGACGCCGAGCAGCGCGCCGCCGAACCACACGTCGAGGAACTCGAGGCAGTTGGGGAGCATCAGCGCCAGCGTGTCCCCCTTTCGCAGGCCGACGGCCGCGAGCGCCGCGGCCGCCACGCTGGCGGCCTCGAGGCCCTCGGCGAACGTGCGGCGTGTGCCGTCGCAGGTGACGAATGGCGCGTCCGGGGTCAGCTCGGCGCGGCGCCGGAGCACCTCCGGAACCGTCGTCTCCTCGTCCGCCGGGCCGACATAGGCGAGCGGGGATGCAGGCGTTGCGGACACCCCACACACCCTGTGGCCGCATGCCCAGACGAGCAACTGTCTCATCTGACAGTCGTCGCGGCCGGCGCTGAGGCCTATGTTCAAGACGCCGTGCTCAGCGATCTCTCGAACGTGCCGCTGTTCTCGGAGCGCTCCTACGACGAGCTGTCTGTCGGCGACCGCTGGGGGCCGTTCGTCGAGTCGCTGGACCAGGCGACCAGCGACGAGCTGCGCGGCGCCATCGGGTGCAGCTCGCCGGGCGCCGGAGCCCCGCTGGGGGTGCTGCCGCTGCTGACGCTGCGGGTCCTGCGGCGCGCGCTGGACGGGATCATCCCCGGCGGCGTGCTCGCCCGCCAGACGTTCTCCGTGTTCGCAGCGATCCCGGCCGCGGCGGACGTCGAGGTCACCGTCGCCGTCACCGGGCAGCAGCGCCGGCCCTCGGGCTTCTACACGACGTTCGCGTTCACGCTGTCGTGCGAGGGCAGCGTCCGCGCGATGGCCGAGTGGATGATCATCGCGCCCCAGACCGAGGGCGACGGATGAGCGGCTTCGCGGACGTCACCCATCGGATCGGGCGGGCCGAGATCGATCGCTACGCCGAGCTCTCAGGCGACAACAACCCACTGCACATGGACCCCGAGTACGCGGCCAGGACTCCGTTCAAGACCGTGATCGCGCACGGCCCGATCGGGCTGCAGACCGTGTTCGAGGCGTTGTCGAACTGGCTGGGCGCCGACGGCGTGCCGCCGGGCGTGCGGGTCGACGTCAGCTACCGCGGTCCCGTCCACATCGACGACCAGGTCACCTGCCACGCCGAGCACGTGTCCGACCACGCCGGCGATCTGACGCTGAGCGTCCGCGGCACCAACCAACGGGGCGGCGAGGTGCTGCAGGCAGTCGTGCTCGTCCCGCGGCATCTCGCCCCGCGCGAGCGCTGACGCCAGGCTGCGCCGGACCGCGCCCGGAGACGCTGGCGGAACCGCCAGTCTTGGCTCCGATCGGGCGGTTTGAGAAGCGCGAAACCGCCTCAGGGTTCAAGATCGGTGCAGTCGGCCCGAACGACCGGTCTGTTAATTCCCGGCTGGGCACAACGAGATTGGAGCGGAAATGCAGTCATACCCCCGGCCGGAGACATTGCGCGTACACGTCGACAAGCTGGACGCTGAGGGGACCTGCCCGGAATGCGGCGCCGACGAGCTCAAGTCCTACCCCGTGCTCTCGGAGGGCGGTTGGTGGGACGTGACCAAGTGCCAGCGATGCTTGTGCTCGGTCTCACGCGAGCCCGGGCCGCTGCTCGGTGGAATCTCGATGCTCGTCGACGCGATCTAGGAGGCGACTGCAATGCTTGGCGTTGACGTAGGCGGGACGTTCACCGATGTGGTGGCCGTCAAGGACGGTCAGATCATCACGACCAAGGTCCCGACCGAAAAGGTCGACACCGACCGCTCGGTGCTCGAGGGCGCCCGGCAGGTGGGAGTCGACGGCTCCACCGTGTTCAACCACGCGAGCACGGTCGGCCTCAACGCGATCATCACGCGGCGATTGCCGAAGATCGCGTTCCTGACCACCGAGGGCCACCGGGACATCCTCGATTTCGGCCGGACCTGGCGACCCCTGGAGGCGCTCACCGACGCGAACTGGCGACGCCCGTTCGGCGATGCGGCACGGCCGCTGGTCCCGCGCTACCTGCGCCGTGGCGTGCTGGAGCGGATTCGCGCCAGCGGAGACGTGCTGATCGAGCTCGACGAGGACTCCGCGCGCAAGCACTTGGCAGTGCTGAAGAAGTGCGAGGTCGCCGGCGTCGCCATCTGCCTGCTGAACTCGTACGTGAATCACGCACACGAGGAGCGGCTGCGCGAGCTCGTGCGCGAGGAGCTCGGCGACGAGATCGCCTGCTCGATCTCGAGCGAGGTCTCGCCGCTGGCCAAGGAGTACGGCCGGGCATCGACGACGGTGATCGACGTGTTCATGAAGCTGATCTACACCGACTATGCGGAGCGGCTCGACGGCGGCCTGCAGGAGCTCGGGTTCACCGGCTCGCTCAACTTCGCCGACTGCGCCGCCCAGCTGGTGGCTCGCGACGTGGCGATGGCCGCGCCGTTCCGGGTGGTGTTCTCCGGTCCAGCCGCAGGCACCGTGTCGGCCGCCCACTTCGGTGAACGGATCGGCGCCACGCACCTGATCTGCGCCGACGTCGGCGGGACATCGTGTGACATCAGCCTGGTGACCGATGGGCAGCCGACCGTCAACACCACCTTCGAGTTGGAGCACGATCTGCTCGTCAACGCGCTGGCGACCGAGATCTCCAGCCTCGGCGCAGGCGGCGGTTCGATCGTCTCGATCACCCCGGCCGGCGAGATCCAGGTCGGTCCCGGCAGCGCCGGCGCCGACCCCGGTCCGGCCGCATACGGCAAGGGCGGAACCGAGCCGACGATGACGGACGCGTTCCTGCTGATCGGGATCCTCGATCCCGGCCGGTTCGCCGGCGGAGCGCTGAACCTCGACATCGACCTGGCGCGCCAGGCGTTCGAGCGGCTGGACACGTCGCTGGATCTCGGCCAGCGCGTCGCCTACGCGTACCGGATGGGGCTCAACAACATCGCCGAGGGGATCGTCGACATCTCGATCGGCCACGGCATCGACCCGCGCGACTACTCGCTGCTGGCGTTCGGCGCCGCCGGCCCGATGATGCTGCCGGCGCTGCTCGACGAGACGCGCGTCAAGAGCGTGATCGTGCCGCCGCACCCGGGGCTGTTCTCAGCGCTCGGGCTGCTCAGCTCCGATCTCGTCTACGCCGACTCGCGCAGCTCTTACCAGGTGCTGAGCCCGGACACAGCGGGCTCGATCGACGCCGTGTTCAAACGGATGGAGGACGGGCTGCGCGCCAAGCTCGGCGCCGACGCTGAAGACGTCAGCTTCGACCGCTCGTTCGACGGCCGGCTCGTCGGCCAGACGTGGGAGACGCCGTTCATCGACGTCCCCTCTGGCACGCTCGGATCCGAGCAGATCGAACAGCTGATCGAGAACTTCCATGTCGCCTACACGGAGCGCACCGGCAACCGCTTCGACGCGCTGCCCGTCCAGGGCGTCACGTATCGCGTGCAGGCGCGCGTGCCGATCGACAAGGTCGCCTACCGGCAACTGGATCACCGCTCGAACGGCGGCGGGCCCACGGCGGGCCGCGAGATCACGCTGCGCTGGATCTATGGCGAAGAGGTGACGGCGCGCGAGTACGACCGCGCGTCGTTGCATGCAGGAGACCGGATTGACGGACCCGCGATCATTCGTGAGGAGCTGTCGACCACGCAGGTCTGCCCAGGGCAGTCGGCCCGGGTCGGCGAGTACGGCGAGCTCATTATCGAGAGGAGCTAGAGAGATGGCTGAAACGATCTATCAGCAGCCCGAGACGCTCGTCCGGGATCTGAGCGACGCCGAGTTCGAGGCGCGCTACCACTGCGACCGGTTCACCGCGACCGTGCTCGGCAGCCGCTTCCGCTACGTCGTGCAGCACATGTGCACGGGGCTGCTGAACAACGCGTTCTCGGTGATCCTGCGCGACTGGTACGACTTCGCGGCGACGATCGCCGGTCCGCCCGAGCACGACTACTCGATGCCGGCGATGTCCAACTCGCTGGTGCTGTTCGTCGGGACGATGACCGATGCGGTCCGGACCGCGGTCGTGGAGTACGGCCCCGAGAAGCTCAAGCAGGGCGACATCCTGATGGTCAACGATCCGTACCGGATCGGGACCCACGTCAACGACGTCTGCTTCATCCGGCCGATCTTCGTCGATGGGCGAATCGTCTCGTTCGTCAACCTGCAGGCGCACATGCTCGACATGGGCGGCGTCGTCCCGGGCGGCTTCGCGGGGACCAAGCGCGACGTGTTCGAGAACGGGCTCGTGATCTCGCCGCAGCTGATCTACGACGCCGACCAGCCGGTCAAGTCGGCCTACAGCCTGATCTTCGACAACGCCCGTTTCGGCGGGTTGCTGCTGCCCGACATCAAGACGATCTGCGAGAACCTGCGGCTCGGCGAGCGCCAGATGATCGAGACGATCGAGCGCTACGGACTCGACTCCGTACAAGGAGCAATGCGCTACTCGTGTGACATCTCGGCCGAGACGATGCGCCAGTCGATCATGGACCGGCTGCCGGATGGCGTCTACGAGGCCGAGGACCAGCTCGACGCGGACGGCGTCGCGGACGACGAGCCGTACGTGCTGCACGTGAAGATCACCAAGCACGGTCACCGCGTCGAGGTCGATCTGAGCGGCAGCTCGCGCCAGGCGCGGACCTCGATCAACGCCGGTTGGCTGGACACGAAGACCGGGATCGGCGTCGCCTTCAAGTTCCTGTTCGACCCGACCTCGCCGTTCACATCGGCGGCCTATCGCGACATCGACATCGTGCTGCCGGAGGCGTCGATCGCCAACGCCTATCCGCCGGATGGAGCGATCTTCCTGTACTGGGAGAGCTCGCTGACGCTGCTGAATGCGACCTTCCGCGCGCTCGGCGAGGCGCTCGGCGAAGGCGCGGTCGGCGGCGACTTCGGGTCGCTGTCGATCCACAACGCCAACGGCACGAACGCCGATGGGAGCCCGTGGCTCACCGTCGCGCAGACCGGCGGCGAGCACGGCCCGTGGGGCGCGACCGTGGCCGGTGACGCCGACTCCTACCAGGTGTTCTACCTGGCCAACAACATCGACCCGGCGACGGAGTCGATCGAGGCCGACATCCCCGCGGTCGTCCTGCGCAAGGAGTACAAGCCCGATACCGCCGGGGCCGGTTACAACCGCGGCGGCGCCGCGGTCATGAAGGACACGATGTACCTGCGCGACGCCGAGCACTACGCGATGCCGCTGCACCTCAAGCGCCCGAGCGGCACCGGCGTCAACGGCGGTGAGTACGGCAAGAACGGCGCGACCTGGGTGATCGAGCCCGACAAGTTCGACGTCGAGCAGCGCAAGCAGCTGCCCACCACGAGCGGGGACACCCTCCGCGACGCAATCCCGATCGGGGGCGTGCTCGACCCCGAGACGCACGAGCCCGATCCCGACGGCGAATATTTCTACTTCGCCCGGGTCCCGATCTGGAAGACGAAGCCGAACACGATCTTCCGCTACCTGACCAATGGCGGGGGTGGGTTCGGCCACGCCCTCGAACGCGAGCCCGAGCGCGTCAAACGTGACGTCCGCGATGGTTACGTGACGATCGAGGGCGCCGCCCGCGACTACGGCGTGGTCGTCACCGGCGACCCCGACAACGATCCGGAGGCTCTGCAGATCGACCAGCAGGCGACCGACCGCCGCCGAGCGGAGATGGCCGCTGCGACGCAGGGGTAGCGCCGGCGTGGCATCTGACGACGCAGCCGGGGAGGCCTGGCTCGCAGACGCGATCGAGCTCGCGAACATCCCGATCCTGCTGCCCGTGCTCGTGCAGCTGACGGGCGACGAACGCTGGCTGGCGGCGCCCTACTTGCCCGATCGCAATCGCGGGCTGGACGACAATCCGAGCGGCGGCCTACCTCAAGAGATCCAGGCGGAGATCCGCGCGGCGGCGTTGCATGCGATCCTCGCCTGGCGCGCAGGCGCGCCGGTCGCGTTGCCCCAGCCTCAACCCGAGCTGATGGTGCGCATGCTCAGCGTGGTGATGGGCGAGGAGATTCCGCCGGAGTACGGACCGATGCTCGCCGACGAGGCGGTGATCGCGACCGACCCGCGGATCGAGGAGCCGGTCACGGTCCCGCCCGGCTTCCGTGTGCTGATCGTCGGCGCCGGCGTGTCGGGGCTGACGATGGGACTCAAGCTGGGTCAGATGGGAATCCCGTACACGATCGTTGAGAAGAACGCCGAGGTCGGCGGCACCTGGTACGAGAACCGCTATCCCGGCGCCGGCGTCGACACGCCGAGCGCGCTGTACTCGTTCTCGTTCTCTCAGGACCATCAGTGGTCGAAGTTCTTCGCGCTGCGCGACGAGCTCTACGGGTATCTCAAGGAGACGTTCGAGCGCACCGGCGTGCTGTCCGCCGTGCAGCTGCAGACCGAGGTCACGAGCGCCACCTACGACGAGGCGGAGCAGAGCTGGGCGGTCACCGCCCGGGGGCCGGACGGCGCCACCGAGGAGCTGACCGCCAACGTCCTGATCACGGCCGTGGGCGCGCTGAACCGACCGAAGTGGCCCGCGATCGATGGACTCGACCGGTTTGCCGGCCCGGTCATCCACACCGCGCAGTGGCCGGACGACCTCGACCTCACCGGCAAGCGCGTCGGTGTGATCGGCAACGGCGCCAGCTCGATGCAGCTGGTGCCCGCGATCGCCGAGCGGACGCGATCGGTCACCGTCTTCCAGCGCTCGCCGCAGTGGGCGGCGCCGTTCGAGCTGCTCGGCGTCGAGATCGCCGAACCGCTGCGCTGGCTGATCGCCACCGTGCCGCTGTACCGCGTCTGGTATCGCCTGCGCGCGGGCTGGACGTTCAACGACCGGATCCACTCGACCCTGCAGAAGGATCCTGGGTGGGAGCATCCGGAGCGCGCGGTCAACGCGGTCAACGACGCCCATCGCCGGTTCTTCACGCGATATCTCGAACGAGAGCTCGACGGCCGGCCGGATCTCGTGGCCAAGGCGCTGCCCGACTACCCGCCCTACGGCAAACGGATCCTGCTGGACAACGGCTGGTTCCGCTCGCTGACCCGCGACGACGTATTCCTCGTCACCGACCGGATCTCGGAGATCACCGAGGACGGGGTGATCACCGAGGACGGGACGACGCACGAGCTTGACGTGCTCGTCTGCGCGACGGGCTTCCAGGCGACGCGGTTCCTGACGCCGATGGACATTCGCGGTCGCTCGGGCGCCGGACTGCGTGAGACCTGGCAGGACGAGGACGCCCGCGCCTACCTCGGCATGACCGTCCCGGACTACCCGAACCTGCTGATCCTCTACGGGCCCAACGCCCAGGGGGGGCACGGCGGCAGCCTGATCGGCACGGCCGAGATGCAGACCCACTACCTGGCGAGCATGCTGCGGCAGATGCTGGAGCGCGGGATCGGCGCGATCGAGGCGCGGCAGGAGCTCCACGACGAGTACAGCCGCCGCGTCGACGCCGCCCATGAGCAGATGATCTGGACCCATCCCGGAATGGACACCTACTACCGCAACTCGCGGGGGCGGGTCGTGGTCAACACCCCATGGCGGGTCGTCGACTACTGGCAGATGACGCGCGACGCGAACCTCGCTGAGTACGTCGTGGAGCCGGCCCGGGCGTTGACCGAGACAGGCTGAGGCCAATGGTCGTCACGGGCCCCGCCGGCGAGCGTTACCCCTGGGAGCCGATCACGATCGCCCAGCTGCTGGAGCGCACCGCGGTGGCGCACGCCGACCGCGACGCACTCGTCGAGGACGACCGCCGGCTGAGCTGGTCGGAGACCCGGGCGCTGTCGCGGCAGCTGGCCAAGGGCCTGATCGCCTCGGGGATCGGCCGCGGCGACCACGTCGCGCTGTGGATGCCGAACCAGATCGAGTGGGTGGCGCTGTGGTGCGCGGCCTCCTATGCGGGCGCGGTGCTCGTGACCGTCAACACGCGCTACAAGACCGAAGAGGTCCGCTACATCCTGCGCCAGTCCGACGCGCGGATGTTGATCACGGTCCGCGAGTTCGTCGGGATCGACTACGCGGCGATGCTCGACGAGCTGTTCCCGGACCTCGGGAGCGCGTTCACGCCCAACGCCGAGGATCTGCCCGAGCTGCGCCGGGTGGTCGTGCTGGGCGAGCCCACGCCCGCCGGGGCGGTGGCGTTCGGGGAGTTCGCCGCGGCCGGGGCCGACGTAGCCGACGCGGAGCTCGATGCGGCGGCGGCGGCGGTCGACCCCGACGACCCGACCATCATCGTCTACACCTCGGGAACGACCGGCCACCCGAAGGGCGCGGTGCACTCGTACCGGATCCTGCGCAACGAGCATTCGATCTCGGAGGCGATGGACATCGGCCCCGAGAGCCGGGTGATGAATCACATGCCGTTCTTCCACGTCGCCGGCGGCTTCACCGGGATCTTGCCGCCACTGATCACGGGCGGCGCGATGCTGATCATGGACCACTGGGACCCGACCGAGGCGCTGGCCCTGATCGAGCGCGAGCGGGCGACCGTGATGAGCGGCATCCCGACCCACTTCATCGACCTCGTCAACCACCCCGATCGCGAGCGCTACGACCTCTCCTCGCTGCGGACCGGCTGGATCGGCGGCGCCAACAACCCGCCCGAGGTGATCGACGGGGCGATCGGCAAGCTGGGCCTCGAGGGCATCCTCCCCGTCTACGGCATGACCGAGACGACCTCGATCACCACGATCTCCGGGCTCGACGACCCCCGGTCGATCGTGCTCGCCGGCAAGGGACGCCCCGTCTCGGACTTCGAGGTCAAGATCGTCGACCCCGACACCGGCGCCGAGCAGCCCGCCGGCGCCGAGGGCGAGGTGTGCGTCCGCGGCCATCCGGTGATGCTCGGCTACTACCGCAACGAGGAGGCAACCGCGGCCGCGATCGACGCCGACGGCTGGTTCCACACCGGCGACCTCGGCGTGCTCGACGAGGCCGGCTACCTGACGATCACCGGCCGGCGCAGCGACATGTTCATCGTCGGCGGCTCCAACGCCTACCCGGCCGAGATCGAGGTCGCGCTGGCCGAGCACCCAGCGATCGAGCAGGCATACGTCGTCGGCGTGCCCCACGAGCGGCTCGGGGAGGTCGGGTTCGCGTTCGTGCAGGCGCACGCCGGCCATGAGCTGACCGACGCCGACGTGGTCACGTTCTCCCGTGGCCGGCTGGCCGACTACAAGGTTCCACGGTTCGTGGAGCTCGTGGACAGCTGGCCCCTGACCGCCACCGGAAAGATCGAGCGCTTCCGCCTCTCGGAGATGGCGCGCGAGCTCGCGGCGCTGCGCACGCCGTTGCGCGCGCGGTCATGAGCTCGCGCTTGCACGGCGGCGAGCTGACCGACCCGGCGCCCGGGGTGGCGCAGCTGACGATCGACCGGCCGCCGGTCAACGCGCTCGGCGCAGAGGCCTACGACGCCCTCGCCGGCGTGCTGCGTGGCATCGGCCGCTCCCCGGACGTGCGGGCGCTCGTTTTGACCGGTGCCGGGACGCGCGCCTTCAGCGCCGGCAGCGACATCAGCGAGTTCCAGAGCCCGGACGACTACGAGCGGATCGCGGCCGCCTCGGCCGGCTTCTTCGCGGCGCTCGGCGGCGTTCCGGTGCCGATCGTCGCCGCATTGAACGGCCCTGCGGTCGGTGGCGGCGCGATGATCGCGGCCGAGTGCGACGTGCTGCTGGCGACCCCGGACGCGCATCTCTCGATCCCGGAGCTGTCGCTCGGCGTCCCGGGCTCTGGCAGCCATGCCAAGCGTCTCGCGCCGTACTTCAAGGTGCAGCGGATGCTGCTGCTGGGCGAGCGGCTCACGGTGCAACAGGCGGTGGCGTTCGGGACCGTGTCGGAGATCGTTGCGGCCGAGCGGTTGGTGCCGGCGGCGATCGCGGTGGCGGAGCGGATCGCCGAGCTCGAGCCCGACGCCGTGCGGGCCGCGCGGGCGATCTTCCGCGCGCCGGAGTCGCGCGCGGCGCTGGCCGGTTACGGCGCCGAGATGACGGCGGCGGTACCGATCGTCAGCGCCCGGCTGCAGCGCGAGCGCCACGAGGGAACCTGACGGGGGGGACGCCGCGGTGCCGCTGGGTGACCGCGCCACCGACGGTCCGGCACCGCGGACGGCCAAAGCTTGGCGATTTCGTTCGGAGGGGTCGAACGAAACTGCCAAGCTTCTGGCGGCGATCCGCTGTCCGCCGGCGCCGCGCGCGGGGAAGCCTTGAACCGGCGGAAACGCTAGTGGTCGCACGCCCGCGTCTGGTGCAGGCTCAAAGGCATTGGCGGCGCGCGCGTCGCCGCCTGCCGCCTGCCGGGTCGACCGGGTCGGGGCCCGCGCGGGCTCAGATCGCCGGCGGCCAGGCACCACGAGGGAGAGCACATGTACAGAGTCGGTGTAGACATCGGGGGCACGTTCACGGACGTCGTCGTCGCCGGGGAGTCCGGCGAGATCGTTCGCGCCAAGGCCCTGACCACCCCGGACGACTACACCGAGGGGGTGACCGCGGCGATCGCAAGCGCCGCCCACGAGCTGGACACGACGGTGCCGGAGCTGATGCCGAACTGCGTTGGGTTCGTCAACGGTACGACCGTCGTGACCAACGCGATCGCGCAGCAGCGCGGACGCCGCGTCGGCCTGCTGACGACGCGCGGGTTCAAGCAGCAGGTCTACATCCACCGCGGGATCCGGGAGATCCAGCTCGACCTCCAGAAGGAGACGCGGCCTCCGGACATCGTCCGCCAGCGCCACGTCGCCGAGGTCGACGAGCGAGTCAACCGGGCCGGCGACGTGCTCGTGGCGCTCGACGAGGACGGCGTCAGGCGCGAGGTCACGCGGCTCGTCGAGGAGGAGGGGATCGAGGCGCTCGCGGTCTGCCTGCTGTGGTCGTTCCGCCACCCGGCGCACGAGCGGCGCGCCGCAGAGATCGTCCGTGAGCTGTACCCCGACCTGTTCATCACGCTCTCGTGCGAGATCTACCCGCGGATCCGCGAGTACGAGCGGATCAACACGGCAGTGCTCAACTCGTTCGTGTCCGAGGGAGCGGAGACCTACATCGGCAAGCTCACCGATCGCTTCCGCGAGCTCGGCCTGGCCGACGGGCGGATCAGCTTCATGCAGTCGCTCGGGGGCCACATCAGTGCCGAGGACGCAATGGCCGAGCCGATCCGGCTGAGCCACAGCGGCCCGGTGGGCGGCGTCGTCGCGGCCACGCACTTCGCCTCGCTGCTGGGTGAGCGCAACATCATCACCGCCGATCTCGGCGGGACCAGCTTCGACACGGCCCTGATCCGCGACGGACGCCCGACGCACGCGCACCGGATGACGATCAACCGGTTGCTGACCGGGCTCTCGTCGGTCGACATCCACGCCATCGGGGCCGGCGGCGGCTCGATCCTGTGGGTGGACGAGCGCGGCCTGCCGCGCGTCGGCCCCCACAGCGCCGGCGCCTTTCCGGGGCCGGCGTGTTACGGCAACGGCGGGGAGAGTCCGGCGCTGACCGACGCCAGCCTGCTGCTGGGACTGATCGATCCCGACAAGTTCTGGGGCGGCGCCGTGGCGCTCGACGTCGACGCGGCCCGGGCCGCGCTGGCGCCGCTCGCCAACCAGCTCGGCGGCTCGGTGCAGGACGTCGCGGCCGGCTTCCACCAGATCGCGGTCACGCACATGGGCACCGCGATCGCGAAGGTCTCGCTCGGTCGCGGGTATGACCCGCGCGACTTCACGGTGCTCGGCTACGGCGGTGGGTCGGGCCTGTTCCTCGCCGAGGTCTGCGCCGAGCTCGGCATCAGGCGACTCCTGATGCCGCGCGCCGCGGCCACGTTCTCTGCCTATGGGCTGCTGTTCGCCGACGCGGTGCACGCCGCCGCGACGACCGCGGAGTGGGGGTTCGCCGGCGGGGCGATCCCGGAGATCAACGACCTCTACGAACGACTGGAGGAGCAGGCGCTGCACTCTCTGCGCCGCGAGGGTTTCGACGAGAACCGGACGACGGTCCGGCGTGAGGCCGACGTGAAGTTCGTCGGCCAATCGTTCGAGATCTCGATGGACATGCCCTCGCAACCGCTCGGCGACGACGATCGCGAGCGGCTGACGCAGCGGTTCATGGCCGAGTACGAGCGCGTGTACGGCGCCGGCGCGGCGTGGGAGGGGTTCCCGATCGTGCTCCACACCGCGCGGGTGGTCGCCACCGGGGTCACCGAGAAGCCACCGATCGGGACGGCGGCTGGCGGTCCGACGTCGGCCGCGGAGCCATCCGGCGAGCGCGAGATCACGCTGCGACGGGGCTCGTACACGGCGACCACCTACGACGGTCCGGCGCTGCGCCCGGGGGCCGTGATCGACGGGCCGGCGATCGTCGACGACGTCGATACGACCTTGCTGGTGCCCGACGGCGACCGACTCGAGATCGACGCGATGGGCAACTACGTGTTCACGGTCGACACAACGATCCCGACCGCGATCGCGGCCGCGGCGAATGGAGGTGCGCGATGACCACATCCACGTACGACCCGATCCTCGCGCAGGTGATCGCCCGCCGCCTCGAGGTCGTGTGCGATGAAGCGGCGATCACGCTCAACCACAGCTCGGGCTCTCCGATCGTCACCGAGGCAAATGACTTCTCGACATCGCTGGTGTCGGCCGACGGTGACGTGATCGCCTTCTCCAGCTATCTACCGCCCCACTTCGTCAGCGCGATGAACGCCGTTCGCAACATCCTCGAGACGCTGGATCTGTCGACCGTGGCTCCGGGCGACCATTACGCCGCCAACGACCCGTATACCGTGCACCCGCTGCACGCGGCCGATCCGAGCATCATCACGCCGATCTTCGCGGGCGACGAGCTGGTCGCGTGGGCCTATAGCTCGGTGCACGTCCTCGATCTCGGCGGGCTCACGCCCGGCGGTTGGATCCCCGGCTCCTATGACCGCTACGGCGAGGGCTTCATCTTCCCGCTGATCAAGGTCGTCTCGGAGGGTGAGTGGGACCGCAACTTTGTCGAGCTGTACCTCGCCAACGTGCGCATGCCCGAATCACTCAACGACCTGCGGTCGTGCGTCGCCGCGAACAACACGACCGCGTCGCGGCTGGCCGAGGTGTTCGAGCGCTACGGCGCCGGCACGGTGATGGAGTACGCCCGGATCAACGTCGACCTGACCGAGAAGCACACCCGCGAGCGAATCGCCAAGCTGCCGGACGGCACCTACACCGCGGCCGACTGGGTCGAGTACGACGGCCACGGGATCGAGCACCTCTACCGGATCTCGGTTGCCGTGACGGTCCGCGGCGATGAGCTGTTGATCGACCTGTCGGACTCGCCGCCGGAGGCCAACAGCTTCATCAACGCGACCCGCGCGGCGCTGCTCGGATGGGTGCTGGGCGCCGTCATGCGCACGCTCGTCCCCGACCTGCCGATCAACGCGGGCGTGCACCGCCCGCTGCGGATCATCAAGTCCGAGCCTGGCACGATCCTCAACCCGTCAAAGAACGCGGCCACCTCATGCGGCCACATGGAGTCCGGCACGAAGGTGCTGCGCGCCTTCCACGAGGCGCTTCACAAGGCGGTCGCGCTGTCAGACGACGAGCAGATCCGCCGACGGGCGGCCGGGCTCGGCGGCAACGTTGCCCCGCACAACGTCGTCTCCGGCGTTAACGATGCCGGAGCCTTCGAGGTCTGGGTCTCGTTCGACAGCCTCGGCACCGGCCTGGGCGCCCAGTCGAACGTCGACGGCCGCGACTGCGGCTGCTACGAGGACATGACCGGATCGCGGATGCTCGACATCGAGCTTGAGGAGATGGCCTCCACCCTGCATTTCTATCGCCGGCTGTGCCCCAACTCAGGCGGCCACGGCTTCCGCCGCGGCGGCATGGGGATCGACAGCGCGTGGCAGATGCAGGGCATGCAGGCCGCTCAGATCACGATGTTCTCGAACGTCACCCGAATTCCGGCGCGCGCGCCCGGTGGCGGTTATCCGGGCGGCGGCACCGGCAACCGGATGTTCCTTTCCGGGGTCGGCGACGGCACGCCCACCGACATCGGCGAACGGCTCCGCGAGGCCGACTACGAGCAGGGCGGCGACTCGCCGCCGTCGCACGCGACCAACCTCCCGATCGACGTCAATGGCATCTTCCGCTGCTACGGCGCGGGCGGCAGCGGCCTCGGCGATCCGATCTTCCGAGAGCCGTGGCGCGTGCTGGAGGATCTCGACAACGAGGTCATCACATCCGACGTCGTGCCTCGGGTGTACGGGGTTGTGGTGCGTGCCGACGGCGCGGTCGACGAGTTGGCCACGGCGCAGCGCCGGCGCGAGATCCGGACCGAGCGCCTGCACGGCGAGCCACCCCGGCGCGAGCCCGAGCCGATGCTCGAGTACCGCTCGCCGCTGCGCGTGCAGGACGACTCGCTCGCCTGTAACCACTGCGGCGAGGCGCTGGTGCAAGCGCAGGGCAATTGGAAGGCGCACGCCAGCACTCGCTCCTGGCCGCTCCGCGACCGAGCCGCGCACCTGGGCACGAAGGTCCGCCCGCTCGTCGACGGCGAGATGCGGATGTGGGAGTTCTCCTGCCCGGCGTGCGGAACGCTGCTCGAGGTGGAGATCTACGAGGACGGCGAGGAGCCGCCGCAGGACATCTTCCTCGGCGCCACCAGCGACGTCGTCGGCGAGCCGTTTTAGATGTCCGGCGCCGGCGGGCTCGTGCTCGTCACCTACGGCGGCTACGCGACGGAGGACCCGGAGTCCGGCGGGGCGTTGCGCGACGCCGGCTACGAGCTGAGCTGGCACCCGCGTGAGTCCGACCGGACGCCCGACCAGCTCGCCGAGCTGGTCGCCGATGCGGTCGCCGCGATCGCCGACGCCGACCCGTTCGACGCCAGCGTTCTGCAACGGGCACCGAAGCTGCGCGTCATCGCGCGGACGGGCGTCGGCCTGGACTCGATCGATCTCGCGGCCGCGACCAACGCCGGCGTGGCGGTCACGACCACGCCGAACGTCAACAACGAGACGGTCGCCGATCACGCGCTGGCGCTGATCCTGGCGACCGTGCGGCGGATCGTCGAACAGGACGCGAGCGTCCGGGCCGGCGGCTGGCGAATGCACGGCGAACGCGGCCCGCGGCAGCTGCATCGGGCGACCGTCGGGATCGTCGGCTACGGCGCGATCGGGCGCGCCGTCGGCCGGCGCCTGCACGGTTTCGGAGCGAACGTGATCGCGCACGACCCGCTGCTGTCCGAGGCCGATGTGCCGCTCGTCTCACTCGACGAGCTCGTCGCCGCCAGCGACGTCGTCTCGATCCACTCGCCGTTGAACGACGAGACCCGCGGGATGTTCTCGGCGCCGCTGATCGCGGCGATGAAGCCCGGGGCGATCCTCGTCAACACCGGCCGCGGGCCGATCGTCGACGAGAACGCGCTGGCGGATGCGCTCGAGCGCGGTCACCTGCGGGCGGCGGGCCTCGATGTGTTCGAGACCGAGCCGCCGCTCGGAACTCGGATCCTGGCCGCCCCCAACGTGACCGTGTCTCCCCATCACGCCGGTACCAGCGACGTCTCCAACCTCGAGATGTCGCGGGTGGCGACGGCGTGCGTGCTGGCGATCCTGGGAGGCGGCAGCGCCCCCAGCCTTGTGAATCCGGAAGCGCTAGCGCACGTGCGCCGCTGACGCCGGGAAGATCGTCGAGGCGTCGAGCCCGGCGATCGACGGACGGCCGAGTAGCGCCAAGGCGCGATCGAGCTCGGCCCGGAGGATCTCCAGCACCATCGACACGCCCGCCTCGCCGCCCGCGGCCAGTCCGAACAGCCACGGCCGGCCGATCAGGCAGGCGCGGGCTCCGAGTGCGAGCGCCTTCACCACATCAGTCCCGCGCCGGACGCCGCCGTCGAGGAGCACCTCGGCGCGATCGCCGACGGCGTCGACCACCTCCTCGAGCGCGTCGAGCGTCGCGACGGTGCCGTCGAGCTGACGGCCGCCGTGGTTGGAGACGACGATGCCGTCGACCCCGGCCTGCACGGCGCGCTCGGCATCCTCGGCGGTGAGGATGCCCTTGATCACCAGCGGGCCGCTCCAGCGGTCGCGCAACCAGTCCAGGTCGTCCCAGGTCGCCCCCGGATGGGCGAGCAGGTCGTTGACCAGCTTGGCGTGCGCCATCGGACCCGTCCGGGAGCCGGTGTCCAGGTCGGTCAGGTTGCGGAACGTGATCGCCGACGGCGCCTGGGCGAGCCAGCGCGGGTGGCGGAGGATGTCCAGTGCCGTGCGCGGCTCGATCCGCGGCGGCATCTTGAACCCGTTGTGCACGTCACGCACGCGGTTGCCGATGAGCGGCGCGTCGACGGTCACGATCAGCGCCCGGTAGCCGGCGGCCTGCGCTCGATCGACCAGTCGCTCGGCGACCTCACGCCGGCGCCACAGGTAGAGCTGGAACCAGAGCGGGCCGGGAGCCGCGCGGGCGACCTCCTCGATCGAGTCGCTGGACATCGTCGACAGCGAGAACACGGTGCCGGCCTGACCGGCCGCGCGCGCCCCAGCGATATCGCCGCCCCGGCCGGCCACGCGCGACATCCCGGTCGGCGCGATCAGCACCGGCATCCGGACCGGCACCCCCAGGACCGTCGTCGACAGATCGCGGGTCTCAACCCCGACCAGCTGGCGCGGGCGCAGCGTGCGCAGCTCGAAGGCCTCGGCGTTTCGCCGCAGCGACAGCTCGGCGTCGGCGCCGCCGTCGATGAAGTCGAACGCGAGCCGCGGCAGCCGCTTGCGGGCACGCTTGCGGACATCCTCGACGGTCGCCGGCGCCGAAGTCAGAGACGGGAGCTGGAGCTGCGGTGAGATCGCCCGAGTCTCACGTATCTCCACGGTCGTTTGACCGGTCCACGACGGCGACTGGCGGATCCGACAGTCGCCCGCTGCCAGGGGCAAAGTGGCGTTGGGCGCTGCCGTACGATCGGCCCGCGATGAGTGTCAGCGACGCGCCGACCGATCTGCGATCGCTGTACCGGATGATGTGCCGGATCCAGGCGTTCGAGGAGCGGGCCGAGCGGGCCTTCGCGGACGGTTCGATCGTCGGCGCGCTGCACGTCTCGATCGGCCAGGAGGCGGTCGCCGCCGGCGTCTGCGCCCACCTCGGCGATCGCGACCTGATCACGTCGACGCACCGCGGCCACGGCCACGCGCTGGCCAAGGGGGTCGACCCGACCGCGATGATGTGCGAGCTGCTCGGACGCGTTGGCGGCACCTGCGGTGGCAAGGGCGGCTCGATGCACATCGCCGATCTGCGCCGCGGCATGCTCGGAGCCAACGGGATCGTGCCCGACGGGCTGACGGTCGCGGTCGGCGCCGCCCACTCGCTCGCGCTGCGCGGGGTCGATGCGGTCGTGGTCAGCTTCTTCGGCGACGGCGGCATCAACCGGGGACCGTTCCTGGAGGGGCTCAACTGGGCCTCGATCCACTCGCTCCCGGTCCTGTTCGTCTGCGAGGACAATGGCTTCGGCTCAACCACCCGCACGGCCGCGATGACGGCCGGGGCGGGCGCGGTGGCACGCGCCCGGGCGCTCGCCGTACCGGCCCGCGAGGTCGACGGCAACGACGCCGAACTGGTCACCGCGGCCGCCGGCGAGCTGATCGGCGAGATCCGTCGCGGCGGCGGCCCGCGGCTGTTGCTGGCGCGCACCTACCGCCTGCGCGGCCACACCGCCAACGATCCGGCGGCCTATCGTGACGCCGCCGAGGTAGCGGACGCCGAGCTGGTGGCGGCGCTGCCGCGGGCGGCGGCGGCGCTCGCCCGCGCCGGCGTCGGAGGCGACGAGCTCGCCGCCGACCGGGCGGCGGCCGGCGCGGAGATGGACACGGTCCTGGCGGCCGCGATCACGGCGCCGTTCCCGGGCCTCGAGGCCGCCTACACGGATGTCCAGGATGCCGGCGCCGGCGACCCCGGCGCGCCGGCCTGGGCCTACTGAGCATGGCCGTCGTACCGTCGCTCACCTACGTCGAGGCCGGCGCCCGGGCGGTGGCCGAGGAGATGCGGGCAGACGAACGGGTCTGGGTCCTCGGCGAGGACGTCGGCCGTGGCGGGCTGTTCAAGCAGTACGCGGGGCTGGCCGACGAGTTCGGGCCGGAGCGGATCGTCGACGCGCCGATCTCCGAGAGCGCGATCATGGGGGTCGCTGTCGGCTCGGCACTGACCGGGACGCGGCCGATCGCGGAGCTCCGGCTCAACGACTTCGCGGTCTGCGCGGCCGACGAGCTCGTCAATCAGGCCGCCAAGAACCGCTACATGTTCGGCGGCCAGGGACGGATCCCGCTGGTGGTGCGCCAGCCGTACGGGATCGGGCGTTCGCAGGCCGCTCAGCACTCGCAGACGCTCGAGAACTGGTACGTGCACGTGCCCGGCCTGGTCGTCCTGGCTCCGTCGACACCGGCCGACAACTACGGCCTGTTGCGAACCGCGATCCGCTCCGACGACCCGGTCGTCCACTTCGAGCACAAGCGGCTGTGGCAGCTCGAGGGCGAGGTGACGCTCGGCGGCGACCCGCCGCCGATCGGCGTGGCCCGCCGGATCCTCGACGGCGACGACGTCACGATCGTCGCCTGGTCACGCGGCGTGCACGTCGCCCACGAGGCCGCCCAGACGCTCGCGGCCGACGGGATCTCGGTCGACCTGATCGACCTTCGCAGCCTGTGGCCCTGGGACAAGCGCGCGGTGCTCGACTCAGCCGCGCGGACCGGCCGGCTGCTGGTCGTCCACGAGGCCGTGCAGGTTGGCGGATTTGGCGCCGAGATCGTCGCGACCGCCGCCGAGCACCTGTCGGTGCGGGTCGGCCGCGTCGGCGGCCCGCGCGTCCCGGTGCCGTACTCGCCGCCGCTCGAGGACGAGGTCAGGCTCGGCCCAGCGGCGGTGATCGACGCAGTCAGGAGGATGGCGTGAGCGAGCCCGAGGAGACGATCGAGCTGACCGGCGGCCAGGCGCTCGTCCGGATGCTGCAGGCACACGGCGCGCGGGTGGCGTTCGGGATCGGCGGCTTTCAGCTGCTGCCGTACTACGACGCGCTGCACGACGTCCGCGGCCAGCTCGAGCACATCCTCGTCAAGGACGAGCGCGATGGTGCCTTCATGGCCGACGCGTACGCGCGCGTCGCCCGGACCCCCGGGGTCTGCGACGGCACGCTCGGCCCGGGCGCCACCAATCTCGTCACCGGATTGGCGGAGTCGTTCGGGGCGGGCGTGCCGGTGATCGCGCTGGCGGGCGAGAGCAACTCGATGATCGCCGGCAAGCACGCGACCCAGGAGTCCGATCAGCTGGCGATCCTGCGGCCGACGGTCAAGCAGGCGATCCGCGTGGAGCGGATCGAGCGCGTCCCCGAGCTCGTCCGGCGGGCGTACACGGTCGCCACCGGCGGCCGCCCCGGGCCGGTGCTGCTCAACGTCCGCGAGGACGTCACGCATGGTCGTCACGCGTTTGCCGCCGCGGATCTATCCGCCGACCCGGCCACCTGCCGGCTGCCGGGACGGCGCTCGCGACCTGACCCGTTCGACGTCGACGCCGCGGCCGCGCTGCTGGTACGCGCGCGGCGGCCGGTGATCCTCGCCGGCGGCGGGATCCACCTGTCCGACGCCTATCAGCCGTTGGCGGCGCTCGCCCGCCGATTGCAGCTTCCGATCGCGACGACGATCAGCGGCAAGGGCTCGATCGCCGAAGACGATCCGCTCGCGCTCGGCGTCTTCGGCCGCTACAGCCGGACCGCCAATGCCGCGATCGCGGAGGCCGACGCGCTGCTCGTCGTCGGCTGCAAGCTGGGCGAGATCGCGACCAGCCGCTGGAGCCTGCTGCCCGCCGGCGCCGCCGTGATCCAGCTCGACGTCGATCCCGAGGAGCTCGGGCGCAATGCCCGGCTTGCGGTCGGACTGGCCGGCGACGCGGGGCTCGGGCTCGCCGACCTCCTCGCCGCGACGCCGGACCCGGACACCGACGGGCGCGCCGGCGAGCTGGAGCGCCTGCAGGCGGCGCGGCGCGACTGGCACGCCGAGCACGCCCCGCGCCGGGCGTCGGCCGACAGCCCGATCCATCAGGCGCGGATGTTGACCGAGCTCAACGCGATCCTCCCCGACGACGGGATCCTCGTCGCTGACGGCGGCTTCGCCGCACACTGGTCGGCGCTGTACTGGGACGTCCGCCGGGCCGGCCGCCACTACATCGCCAACCGCGGTCACGCGTCGATCGGCTACGGCGTGCCGGGGGCGATCGGCGCCAAGCTGGCGGCCCCGGACCGGGTCGTCGCCGGGCTGATGGGCGACGGCGGGCTCGGGATGAGCATCGGCGAATTCGAGACCGCCGTCAGGCTCGGGCTGCGCGGACTCGTGTTCGTGGTCGTCGACAACCAAGCCTCGGGCTATGTGAAGGCGCTGCAGCACTCGCTGTATGCCGACCGCTTCCAATCGGTCGACAGCGTCCCGGTCGACTACGCGCGGGTCGCCCGTGCGTTCGGCCTGCACGCCGAGCGCGTGGATGACCCGGCGCAGCTCGCGGGCGCGCTCGAGCGGGCGATGGCGGCTGATCGGCCGGCGCTGGTCGATGTCGCGGTGACGCGGGACCCGGCCGGGATGCTGCCCGGCGCTGACCCCAGAACCGCGGCGCGCCGCGGATGAACCACCACCAGCGAGAGGAGCGGTACAGATGCAGACCGTCGCCGTAATCGGGGCCGCGGGAGTGCAGGGAGCGCAGGTCTCAGGCCGGCTGATCGCCGCCGGCACGTACGAGGTGCTGTGCGTCGAGGCCGGTGCCGGCGTCGAGCGACTGCAGGAGCGTGGGCTGACCGCGACGCCGCTGCACGAGGCCGCCCAGCGGGCTGACGCCGCGATCATCGCCGTGCCCGACGAGCTGATCGCGACCGTCGCCGCCGAGGTCGTGCCGGTGCTCGCGCCGGGGTCGCTGGCGCTCGTGCTCGACGCCGCGGCCCCGTTCGTGACCGAGCTGGTGCCACGCGACGACGTGAGCTTGATGATCACCCACCCGTGCCACCCGTCGGTCTTCACGACCCAGCTGACGGCCGACGGCCATCGCGATTTCGCCGGCGGCGTCACCGGCCAGGACATCATGTGCTGCCTGGTTCGCGGTGCCGAGGACCACTACGCGACCGGCGTCGAACTGGCGCGCGCGATGTTCGCGCCGGTCGACACCGTCCACCGGATCACGCTCGAGCAGTTCATCCTGCTCGAGCCGACGATGTCGGAGACGACCGCGGCGATGCTGCTGACCGTGATCCGCGAGGCGATGGACGAGGCGATCGCCCGCGGCGTCCCGGAGCCGGCGGCGCGGGCGTTCATGTACGGCCACGTCGGGATCGAGCTGGCGATCATCTTCGGCGAGCTCGACGCCGCCTTCTCGACGAGCGCCTACCTGGCGATCGACCGCGGCCGTGACCTGATCCTTGCCCCGAACTGGAAGCAGGTGTTCGAATCGGGCAACGTCGAGGCGGTCGCGCGGGAGATCGCAGCGCCGGAGGCGACCGGCGCCTGACCGGCTGCGCCCGACGTGCTCGTCGTCGACTCGATCACCAAGCTCCCGCCCAACGCCGGCGGCGCGGTCGCGATCGCGGCCAGCCACGGCGGTGTCTATCCGGCATGGCTGGCGGCGACTGCTGGGCTGCGCGGGGTCGTCCTGCACGACGCGGGCGTCGGTCTCGACGAGGCGGGCGTCGCCGGCCTGGCCTATCTCGACGCGCTCGGTCACCCCGCGGCGACGGTCTCCCACACGTCGGCGCGGATCGGCGACGGGTCAGACCTCGCCCGGCGAGGGGTGATCAGCCGCGTCAACGCCACCGCCGCGGCGGTCGGCTGCGCACCGGGCATGGCGGCCGTCGACTGCGCCGACCGCTTCGAGTCGGTGGCCGTCTCAGCGTCCGTGGCGCCCACCCAGCCTCAGAGCAGGTTCACGCTGCGTTCGCGCGTGGGCGGGGTGAGCAGGCGCGCGGGCGGGCCGCTGGTCATCGGCCTGGACTCGATCTCGCTGGCCCGCCGCGGCGACGAGCCGGCGGTGCTGGTAAGTGGCTCGCACGGCGGCCTGCTCGGCGGCGTCGCCGCTTCGGCGCTGCGCGTCGACGCGGTCGCCGCGATCTACAACGACGCCGGCGTGGGCGTCGACGCTGCGGGCATCTCACGACTGGCGGCGCTGGACCGGCGAGGCGTCCCCGCGGCCACCGTCGACGCGTTCACAGCACGGATCGGTTCCGCCCGCTCGACCTGGGAAACCGGAATCGTCAGCCACGTCAACCGCGCGGCGGCGGCGCTCGGCGCACGGCCCGGGATGGCCTGCCAAAAGCTCGTCATGTTGGTCCACGCCGGGGACTAGCAGAAATGCCAGTGGGCCTCAACACCCGCCGCTGCAACGCTAGGCCGCGGGAAAGAGGACCTCGTACCCCTCTTGCGACAGAGGGTACCAACGCGGTGCTCCGTTGTCGTTAGCCGGTGTGGGCCAACCAGCAGTAGAGGAGACATGTTTATGAGGGATCAGAGCGAGCCAAGCTTCCTAGAGACCAACGAACCGAGTTCGCCGGGGAAGGACTCGGCGCTGACGCGGCGGCGGTTCATCGGACGTTCGGCGGTGGCGGGGTCAGCGGTCGCCGCGACCGGCGTGCTCGCCGCCTGCGGCAGCAGCAGCAGCAAGAGCAGCAGTTCCAGCGCCAGCTCCGGCACCACCCCGAAGGTTTCGGGCAGTGGCACCAGCGCAACCGGCAAGCAGCTGCAGAGCATCCTCGGCGTGCCGAAGAACATTCTGGCGAAGGGCCCGGGCACGTTCAAGATCGCGGCCCAGCTGGCGCTCACCGGGGCCGGCTCGGTCTACGGAGTGACACAGGGCGCTGGACTTGCTTACGGAGTCCAGCAGGTCGCCGAGTGGACGAACGGCAAGCTCATGTTCGACGTCAAGTACTACGACAACCAGTCAGGCGTCCCGCAGGCCGAGGCGGCCGCTGGTCGCGAGGCCGGACTGAGCAGCGTGCCGGTGCTGGTCAGCTCCTACATCTTCGGCTTCGGCGCGATCCTGCCGTTCTCGGCTCAGTACAAGATGTTCACCCCGGATCCGGGCGGCGGCGCGGGCCCGATCCCGGGACCGTTCGAGGGCAAGCCGTACTGCTACGGCTTCCGCTCCGGCTACCCGACGGACTGCTTCGACGGGATCGTCAAGTACCTGACGATGAAGCAGCCGTCCAAGAAGAAGTATGCGCTGCTGCAGCCGGTGATCGCTCCTCCCTACAACGACGCGGTCGAGGCCTACACCGTAAAGCTGTTCAAGCAGTACGGCGTCGACTATGTCGGCCAGGTGCTGGCTCCGTTGGGCGCGACCGACTACACGTCGTCGATCCAGAAGCTCAAGGGACTGGACCCGGACGTGGTCCTGTACTCATCGTTCGGGACCGACATCGCCTACCAGGCAAAGCAGGCGATCAGCGCGGGCGCGACCTGGATCTCGGCGGGCGTCGACTTCCAAAACGTGCTGGCGAAGTTGGGCGGGTCGGCGCTCAAGGGTTGGTACCTCGGGTTTGACTTCCTCAACACGGCCACCCCTGGGAACGACTGGGCCAAGTTCTTCATCAACGAATGGAAGGCGGACCACAAGGGCGCGGAGCCGGACTACTACAACGCGGGCGACTACTGCACGGCATTCGCGGTCGCCACGCTGATCGAGCGGATCCTCGGCGCTGGCGGTGACATCACCGACGGCGCCCAATACGTCAAGCAGCTCGACGCCGACTCGACCTTCCCCCACGTCTACGGCGGCCCGGGGAAGACCGGGGAGATCGTGATCGACACGACCACGCACTCGCCGAGCTCGCTCGAGATGCTGCTGTTCAACCCGCCCGCCAACGGCGCCGTCTCGCCCGTCACCCCGCTGGCGACCTACAACATCAAGGCCGCCGACTTCAAACTTGTCTGAGCCGACGCTCCCTCCTGACTGTCGGGTGATCCGATGATTGCGCTTGCCTCGGTTTCGGGGTTCGTCCAGTACGTCATCGACGGGCTGATCAACGGCTCGGGCTATGGCTTGATCGGCCTCAGCTTCGGACTGATCGTCGCGGTCACCGGTCGCTTTCACTTCGCGTGGGCGACGTCATACGCGATCGCCGGCTTCTTCAGCGCCTACATCGCCAGCACCACCGGGATCCCGGTCGTTCCGTCGATCATCATCGGCCTGATCGCCGGCGCGGTGTTCAACATCCTCGCCGAGGTGTTTGTCTACCGGCCGGTGGCGGCGAAGGCCGGTACGCAGGCGTTGTTGGCGATCTTCGTCGCCTCGTTCGGGCTGACGATCGCGGTGCCCAACCTGGTCGCCTGGATCGTCGGCGGCGGCCCGGCGGGCGGCGAGAACCTGAACTGGATCTCAACCGCGCCGCACAGCATCGGGGGAGTGACCTTCACAACTCTGGACGTCGTCTACGTGGTGGTCACCTGGGCGTGCGGGATCGGCACCTGGGTGCTGCTGAGGTATTCCTCCCTGGGGCGCCGGATCCGCGCGGTCCAGGTCAATCCGGGGATGTCTGAGGCGGTCGGGATCAACAGCGGCAACATCTACATCGCGGTGTTCGTGCTGTCTGCGCTGCTCGGCGGGGTGGCGGCGATCCTGACGACGATGCGGTACACGGGTACGGCCAACATGGGCCTGACGCCGGTCTTCTACGCGTTCGTGGTCGCGTTCGCCGCCGGCCTCGGCCGGTCGCCGATCAGGATCATGGTCGTCGGCACTGCGATTGGGATCGTCGAGGGCGCCAGCGCCCAATGGCTCAACGTCCAGTGGCAGCAGGTGGTCGTGTTTGCGATCCTGCTGATCTACCTGATCTTCAAGGCGGCGCGCGTCTGGCGCCCGAGCCTCTTCCAGTTCACGATCCCGGGCAGATCCGGGGTCACCACAACCACGGAGCCCGGTTAGCGGCATGCAGCAGTTCTATAACCAGGCAACGCTGATCGCGATCTACGCGATCTACGCGATCTCGCTCAACGTGCTGCTCGGGTTCACCGGGCAGCTGTCGGTGGCACACGCCGCGTTCGGCGCCGTCGGCGGTTACATCGCCGCCTACCTCGGCCTCGATCACGGTTGGGCGTTTATTCCCTGCCTCCTCATCGGTGGCGCCGGGGCGGGCGTCGCCGGCGTCCTCGCCAGCCTGCCGGCCTCATACCTCGACGTCCGCTTCATGATCCTGCTGACGTTGGCCCTGTCGACCGCGATCATCGCCGTGGTCGGCGCGATACCGGCGCTTGGCGGCGCGACCGGACTCACGTCGCTGCCGTTCCCGTCGGTGTTCGGTACGACCCTGCTCGAGCCTTCGCAGTGGTTCCGGGTGGCGCTGGTGATCGGCTTGATCGTGCTGGCGATCTGCTGGCGAATGGTCCATTCGCCCTTCGGCAGGGTCCTGCGCGGCGTGCGCGAGGATGAGGTCGCGACGCGTGGCGTCGGCAAGAACGTCGTCCGCTACAAGGTCACGGTGTTCGGCGTCACGGCGGCGATGGCCGGAGTCGCCGGCGCGCTGATCTCCTACTACGACTCTTCGATCCAGCCCACGGCGTTCGGCCTGCCGCAATCGCTGGAGATCATCGCGATGGTCGTGATCGGCGGCACCGCGAACCTGCTCGGCTCGATTCTGGGCGCGACCATCCTGACGCTCGTCACCTACATCCTCTCCAACGTGATCAACATCAGCGCGACCACCACCGGCTACGTGCAGCTGTTCATCTACGGCCTGCTGATCATCGCGTTCATGATGCTGCTGCCCCAGGGCCTGCTGCGGGAGCGGTGGACCATCGAGCGGCTGTGGGCCAGACTCAGACCCCGCTCGGCCGCCGACCACGCCGCTGACGTGGCCGCGCTCGACGTCGCCGACGGCGGCTTGCACGCCGCGGCGGGCGGTGACAGCGCGGTTACCGCGGACGAGTTGGCCGTCGCCACCGGCCCCGTCGCGGCCGTGAACGGGCGATCCAACGGTGTTGGCAAGATCGCGCTCGAGGCGCACGGGCTGCGCAAGTACTTCGGCGGCATCCGCGCCGCCGACGAACTGCACCTGGAACTGCGCTCCGGGCAGATCACCGGGCTGATCGGCCCCAACGGCGCCGGCAAGACGACCGTCTTCAACCTTCTGACCCGGGTGATCCCGCCCGACGCGGGAGTGGTTACGCTGTCCGATCAGCTGGTGACCGACTGGACGCCCAACCGGATCGCGACCTCGGGCATGTCGCGCTCCTACCAGGACGTCCGGATCTTCGCGCGGATGAGCGTCCTTGAGAACGTCCTGATCGCGATCCCGCACCAGCCCGGCGAGCGGCTGCTGAACCTGTTCCTGCGGCCGTTGGCGGTCCGTAAATTCGAGCGTGAGGCGCGCCGGCGTGCGATGGAGCACCTGCGGTTCGTCGGCCTCGCCGAGTACGCCGACGCCGAGGCCGGTGGGCTGCCGTTCGGCGACCAAAAGCTGTTGGCGCTGGCTCGCCTGCTGGCGACCGAGGCCGACGTCCTGTTGCTCGACGAGCCCGCGTCCGGGATCGATATCGACGGCGTCGAGCGGATGCTGCAGCTGATCGAGCAGCTGCGCGAGCGCGGCAAATGCGTCTGCATCGTCGAGCATAACCTGCACGTTGTCGAGCGGCTCGCGGACCGCGTGTACTTCATGGAGGCCGGTCGAATCACCGCCGAGGGAACAATGACCGAGCTGATGGGACAGGAGCGGCTAGCCGAGGTGTACTTTGGAAGCTCCTGAGTCGGTCGCCAACAACGCTCCCGACTCCGCGACGGCGGGGATTCTGCTCGAGGTCAAAGGCCTGCAGGCGGGCTACGGGCGCCGCCCGGTGCTGTTCGAGGTCGATCTCCACATCGGCGTCGGCGAGATCGTCGCCATGTTCGGCCACAACGGAGCCGGCAAGACGACGACGCTGAACAGCATCTTCGGACGGATCCGGTCGAGCGCCGGCACGATCCAGTTTGCCGGTGAGGACATCACGCACGGCAAGGGGATCGCCAATGTCGGTCGCGGGATGACGTTGATTCCCGCCGAGCAGTTCGTGTTCGGCGACCTGACCGTGCTCGACAACCTCCGGCTCGGGGCCTTCGGCAACCCATCCGAGATGCACGAGCGGATGGCGCAGGTGTACGAGCTGTTCCCGATCCTCGAGGAGCGCACCAAGCAGATGGCCGGCACGATGAGCGGTGGGCAGCAGCGGATGCTGAGCATCGGCATCGCGCTGATGACCGGGCCGAAGCTGCTGCTGCTCGACGAACCGTCCCTGGGACTGTCGCCGGCGCTCGTGCAGCAGATGATGGCCGCGATCGGCCGGCTCGCCCACGAGCAGCAGCTGTCGGTCCTGATGGTCGAGCAGAACGTCGTCCAGACCCTCGACGTCGTCGACCGCGCATACTTCATGCGCGGCGGCCGGATCATCCTCGAGGAGCCATCCGAGCAGCTCAAGGGCCGCGACAGCTACTGGGATCTGTTCTGAGCATGGCCGGCGAGTTGACGGGCCGAGCGGGCGTGATCACCGGGGGGGCGAGCGGGCTCGGCCGCGGGATGGCCGAGGCGTTCGTCGCGGCCGGCGCCGAGGTCGCCATCTTCGACCTCGACAACGCCGAGCAGGAGGCCGAGCAGATCGGCGGCGGGATTCTCGGGCTGTCAGGCGACGTGACGGACGCCGACCATGTGGCTTCTGCGTTCCAGACCGTGGCCGACACCTTTGGCCGCTTCGACTTCCTCGTCAACAGCGCCGGGATTCGGCATATCGAACCGTTCCTCCACCATTCGATCGACGTCTGGCGGCGGACGCTCGACGTCAACCTCGTCGGCACGATGATCTGCTGCCAGGCGGCGGCCCGTCTGATGATCCCGCGCGGGGGCGGCAAGATCGTCAACATCGCATCGGTCGCCGGCCGGCTGGCGCTCAACGATCGCTCCGCGTATAACGCCAGCAAGGCCGGCGTGATCATGCTGACCCAGTCGATCGCGGTCGAGCTCGCGAGCCAGGGCATCTCTTGCAACGCGATTGCGCCCGGGGTGATCGAGACGCCCCTGAGCGCGGAGTACTTCCGTGACGAGCGGATGACCTCGAAGATCCTCGACGCGACGCCGCTGGGCCGCTGGGGCCAGCCACAGGACATTGCCAATCCGGCGATCTTCCTGTGCAGCGCCGCGTCGGACTTCGTCCAGGGCGAGACCCTGTTCGTCGACGGCGGCTGGAACTCGGCGAAGGGCTACTGAGAAACGACGAGAAGCGGGAGGCGGTGCTGATGGCGCCGGGTGATCGGGGGCACTGGTGTTCTGGCTGATCTGCGCGCTGTACTACGCGGTCTCGCTGGGCGCGCTCGGCATCACGAGCTCGAAGGCGCTGGCCCACCTCCAGTGGTATGACCTGATCCTCTGGAGCGGGATCGGCTATGTCCTGGTCGCCGGCTTCCTCGTGATTTCCGGTCACGCCGCGGTCCGGATCACGAGCGGCAGCTGGTGGGCGATCCTCAGCGCCGGCCTGGCGATCAGCGCGTTGGTCTCGCTCTACGTCGGCCTGCAACACGGCTCCGCGGCCAAGGTCGTGACCGTCGGCGCCGCCTATCCGGCGGTGACCGTGCTGCTCGCTGCCCTCTTCCTGTCCGAGCGCCTGACCGTGCCGCACATCCTCGGCGTGCTGTTCATCATCGCCGGCGGCGTGCTCATCTCGGCGTTCTAAATCCGGCGTCGATCAGGCAGCGTCGTCGGTGGTCCAGTCGGTGACGCCGAAGTGCAGCCGGGCGAGCAGCCGGTGCAGGGTCGCGCGCTCCTCGGGGTCAAGGCCGGTCAGCATCTCCTGCTCGACCACGTCGACGGCATCGTCGACCTCGCGCAGCGTCCGCTCGCCCTTGTCCGACAGCTGCACGATCGCCCGCCGGCGGTCGGCGCGATCCCGGCGGCGCAGCACGAGCTCGGACTCCTCGAGGTCGTTGAGCAGGCAGACCATGCTCGATGCGTCGAGCCGGAGCCGTTCGGCGAGCAGCTGCTGCGGGGTCGGGCCGTGGCCACGCAGGTAGCTGAGCGCGATCACGTCACGCTGGCTCAGTCCGAGCGGCGTGAGAACCTGTTCAAAGCGCTGGCGGACGACGCGCGCGATCCGCGCGATCAGCACCGATACCTGGGCAGGCGCCGACGCCTGTGTGAGCGCCGACGCCGAGGAAGATGCCGGACGCGCACCGGACGAGAAACTCATGCGATCAGTTTAACCGCGGTATATCCTTGGATGAGGCAGGATCATTTGGACATAGCCAATTCTTACGTTTCTGCACCACGTGCAACCGCATCACCCGATAGGAGGTGTCATGCAGCGTCTGTCTTCCTCCCCGATCGCTCGGCGCGTCAGCCGTGCGTCGATCGCCCTCGTCGGGCTCGCCGTCGCGCTCGCGCTGATTGTCCCGAGCGCCGCGTCGGCCGCCGCCTTCACCGCGAAAGTCCACTTTCCCAATCACAATCCGATCGCCGGCAAGAACTGGGTGATCACGTGGACGGCGACCAAGGGCCGCACCAAGCTGAGCGGTTCTGACAGCTATGAGTTCTTCCAAGGCAACACCACCGCGGGGAGCCCGGTGAAGACCGAGCCCGGCGTCTCGTTCAAGAACGGCACGGGCCGTGACACGCTGAAGTTCCCGGGGCTGGCCGTCGGTCATCAGCTGACGCTCGTGGTCGTGATCAAGACCAGCGCCGGGACCGTCAAGGTCCCGTGGGTCCTGACGACCAAGCAGTAGGCGCATGCCCGGGGCCCGCGTCGTCGTCGAGCACGTCTCCCGCCGCTACGGCGAGGCGCTCGTGCTCGACGACGTCGGGTTCGTGGTCGAGCCCGGGGAGCTGGTGGCGCTGTCCGGCCGATCGGGCTCCGGCAAGACCACGCTGCTGCAGCTGATCGGCAGCCTCGACAAGCCGACCAGCGGCACCATCCGAGTCGACGACATCGAGGTCGAGAAGCTTCACAACCCCGCCCACTACCGCCGCGAGGTCGTCGGCTTCGTGTTTCAGCTGCACCATCTGCTGCCGTCGCTGAGCGCCCAGCAGAACGTCGAGCTGCCGCTCGTCGCCGGCGGCATCGGCCACGCGGAACGCACACGGCGGTCGCACGAGCTGCTCGATGAGGTCGGCCTCGGCGACCGTCCGAAAGCGCTTCCGTCGGACCTGTCGGGCGGCGAGCGCCAGCGGGTGGCGATCGCGCGGGCGCTCGCCGGCCAGCCGCGGCTGATCCTCGCCGACGAGCCGACCGGCTCGCTTGACTCGACCTCGGCGCGCAACATCTGGGAGTTGCTGAACTCGGTCCGTCAGACCCGCGGGACGACCGTGATCGTCGCCTCGCACGACCCCTCGCTGGCCGAGCACTCCGACCGTGCGCTGCAGATCGCGGATGGGCGTCTGATCAGCGCCTCCGAGGACGACGAGTCCACGCCCGCGCGCAACGTCGCATGACCTCGCTGCTGCAGACGCTGTCGTCGATCCGCCACCGGCCTGGGCGGACGTTCCTGACCGCGCTCGGCACCGCGCTCGGCATCGCGACGATCGTCGCGCTGCTGGCGGTCGGCGCGGGCGCGCAGCGCAGCGCCGGGCAGTTCTTCCATCTCGGCGCCTCGGACCTCGGCCTGTTCCAGAAGGACGCGGCCGACCCAACCACCTCGGTGTTGCCTCAGAGCATGATCAAGCAGCTGCGAAAGACCCCCGGGATCCAGGCGGCAACCGGGTTCGTGCTGCTCGTCTCCGACGTCCCGCACAACCCCGGCGTGGTCGTGTTCGGCTCGACCCCGTCGAACTTCGAGGTCAACCGGATGGTGTTCTCGGCCGGTCACATGTTCTCCGGAACCCACGAGGCCGTGATCGGCAACGAGACCGCCAAGCAGCTGCACCTCGGCGTCGGCGACAGGTTGCACGTCAAGGGCCACAAGCTGAAGATCGTCGGGATCTACCACCTCGGCGTCGAATTCCAGGACACCGGCGCCTTCATCCCGCTACGGGTCGCGCAATCGATCGCGGGCCGCCAGGGCGAGGTCACGACGATCCCGATCGAGCTGTCGGTCAAAACCCGCCCGTCGACGATCAAGCGACTGCTCGCCAAGCGCTATCCGGGGATTGCGATCATCGCCGACGGAGAGGAGTCGATCCGGCTCGGCGCCAACGGCGACCTCGTCTCCAAGGCGGCGCTGGTGATCGCCGTGCTGGCACTCGTGATCGGCGGCATCGGCGTGATGAACACCGAGCTGATGGCGGTGATCGAACGCCGCTCGGAGTTCGCGATCCTCTCGGCGGTCGGCTGGAGTGGTCGCCAGATCGCGTGGCGGGTGATGATCGAGGGGATCGTGACGACGTTCCTGGGCGCGATCATCGGGCTGTTGCTCGGTGTGATCGGCGCCCACTACCTGGTCCAGATCCTTGGCGCCTCGGAGTTCGTGACCCCACACATCACGGCGTGGGCGCTTGGGCGGGCGCTGCTGATCGGGGTCCTGATCGGGGTGCTCGGCGGGCTCTATCCCGCCTGGCGCGCGGCGCACGTGTCGCCGGCGCGGGTGCTCGCCCAACACTGACGCCGGAACGCATGCCGACGAAGATTGGCGATCTGACCCCCATATCCGGGGTGAAATCACCAATCCTGCGCCGGACCCCCGTGGCGACTAGTGGGTCTCCCGGGAACGTTGTGCCTGAAATGGCGAGGTCCGGGGGCCGTCAGGCAAGGACGCAGGATCGAAGGTGTGCCTCTGGCACATCGAGATCCGAGGACGCAGCATGGCGGTTATCCGGGGCCGCCATTTCGGGTGCAACGTTTACGGGAGGCCCACTAGGCCGACACCCCGACATCGACCAGGTGCGCGACATCGTTGAAGCCGTGCAGCTCCCAGCGGCCAGTGGCGAGTCGCACCAGGCGCGTGATCGAGGCGTTCTCAGTGTTCAGGAAGGCAAACGGCCGGCTGCCGGTCACCTGCCGACAGGCTTCGGCGACGACGCCGCCGTGCACGACCGCCACCACGATGCTGCCAGGCCCGCCGGCATTGGCGATGCGCTCGAGGCCGTCGTGGACACGCTGCGACAGCTGCTCCATCGGCTCGGCGTTCGGGATCGCATCCCAGCGACCGATCTCGAACACCCGTCGGATCACGGTCGCCTGGTCGGCGTGAGGGCCCAGGCGGCCCTCCCAGTCGCCGAGGTAGACCTCGCGCAGGTCGGGTTCGACTCGCGGCTCGAGCCCGAGCTCATCGGCCAGCGGCGCCGCCGTCTGTTGCGTCCGGCGCAGCGGCGTCACGAACAGCCCCCGCACCGGCACGCCACGCAGCCGCGTCGCCAGCGCCGACGCCTGCCGGCGGCCGAGCTCGGTCAGATCCGGATCGCTGTGCGCGCCGAGCACCTCGTCGGACTGCCTCGAGCCGTCCAGCGGACGATGCTCGACCGAGCCGTGCCGCACCAGGAGCACCTCGACCCCACCGTCTGGCAGCACGAACGGTCGCTGCGGATCACGGGGCACGAGCAGCGAGGCTCGTCAAGCTAGGCGGTCCGTGGCGCCGGCAGTGTCTCGGTCGGCTCGGTCACGACGTCGACCGAGAGCGCTCCTGCGCATTGCGGGCAGTAGTACTCGCGCATCACGACCGCCGGGTCCTCGTGGCGCGCCCGGGCATACATCTCAAGCTCGGCGAGGCGCTCGCTGATCACGTGGGCCTGAAGCGTCGCGCCGTCGCGCCAGTTGGCGCCGGCTGCAGCAAGAGAATGGCCGCAGGAGCCGCACGACCACACTCCCGCGCCGTCGCGGACGACCGACACGCCGACCGATGCGGGCGCTCGCAGCGGCTGCGCCGGGGTCGCGCCGCCGAGCCGGGCGCGGCGGATCGCCTCGCGGGCCGCGTCGGTCTCCTGCGAGTCGGGCGCGCCGTCGGCGCCGACGACAACGCCGTAGGCGGCCTTCGCGTGGCCCTCGGTGATGTAGCCGTCGCGCAGGTCGGCAGCGACGCGCTCGGGCTCGCGCAGCAGCGGGTCCCCGACCCCCCCGCCGCCGCCGCTGGTGAGCACCAGGACATCGCCGCGCTGGGCAAACATGTGCGTCACCTTGCTGTGCGGCTGCTCGACGCGGCCGGTCAGCTCGTGTTTGAGCGGCATCGTGCCGCCCTCGGCCAGCTCGAGCGCATTGGAGTCACGCAGGTAGTAGTAGTTGCCGCCCGAGGCCGGGAACCCGCCGCCGAACCCGCGCGGCGGCACTTCGGCGCAGGCGTTGAACCCCGGGCCGCCCATCCCCTCGCTATAGGCCATCAACAGCGCCTCCTCCAGCCCCTGCCCGCCGCGGAACTGCCCTGGGCCGCCCGAGTTCTTGACCACATCGCGCCACAGGAAGATGACCGGATCCTGGGTCTCATGGACCTCGGCGTCGCTCATCCCGCAGCCGGTCATGCACGTGCATCCGTAGCCGTCCTGGCCGTCCTGCACCGCCTGCGCGCCCCCGCCCTGCCCGACGCAGTTGTCCAGGTAGAAGATCACCGACGCCGCGCCGTACTGGTTGGGGCCAAACAGATTGATCCCCGGGAACCCGTCCTGGGTCTGGCCGGCGACGCGGCCGCGCAGCACGGGATCGTCAGACAGCGCGAGCGCCTGGGAGAGGACGTCCTTGACCATCTTGCAGGCCCGCATGCCGACCTCGGAGTGGGCGTTTGAGACCGGGGCCGGCGGCACCGAGTTGACGATCGAGCCCGGCTCGCCCAGATCGATGTCAAACGGTCGCACGAAGCCGCCGTTGACCGGCAGGTCACCGTAGGCGAGCATCACCAGGACCGCGGTTGCGATCTGGCCCCACATCGGGCCCTTGGTGGAGTTCACGAACCCGTCGATCTGCGGCACACCGGAGAACGCGAAGCGCAGGTCAGAGCCGTCGACGGTCAGGGTGCAGCGCAGCTCGAGCAGCAGGTCGGGTCCGTCGTGGCCGTCGAACTCGTTCCAGTCGATCGTCTCGTAGACGCCGTCGGGGATCTTGGCGATCCGCTCGCGCAGCACCTGCTCGGTGAGGTCCTTGTTGATCTCGCAGTACTCCTGGAAGGTCTCCAGCCCGAACGTGTCGATGATCTCCGACAGCTTGCGGTTCCCGGTGTTGCACGCGGCGATCATCGAGCGGATGTCGTTGAGCACCGGCCCCGGGGTGCGCACGTTGGCGGCGATGTAGAGCTCCCACTGCCGGTCGATCCGGCCCTTGCTGATGATCTGGATCGGCGGGAAGCGCATCCCCTCCTGGTAGACGTCGTGCGCGCCCGGGGCGTAGCCCGACACGCCGACGCCGCCAACGTCGAGCACATGCATGTTGGTGAACGCCCAGCCCATGTGCTCGCCGTCATGGAACATCGGCATGATCACGGCGACGTCGCCCTGATGCATCGCGCCGCCCTCGTGGGGGTCGTTGACCAGCCACCCGTCGCCCGCGTTCAGCTCACCGGTCTCCTCCACGATCTTGATGATCTCCTGGGTGCCGATCAGCGAGGACCCGACGTGAAACAGCACGTAGGCGGCGAACCCGAGGTGCTCGCACTTGGTGTCCAACAGGCAGCAGGAGAAATCCTTGGCCTCGACGACGACCGGCGAACCCGATGTGCGGAGCATCGTGATCGCCATCTCCTCGGTGAGGTTGGCCAGCGCCTTGCGATGGACCTCGACGGCGATGACGTCGTAGTCGTGAGTGGCGGTCATTTCGAGGCTCCGTTGCTCGTCAGGACATAGTTCATGAATTGATCGCGCCGCGCGGTCGTTCCCGGCGGCACGAAGATCGTCGTGTCGGTGGCGTCGACGATCGCCGGTCCGGTGATCTCCGACCCAGCGGTGAACCGGTCGTCGGCGTAGATCGGGATCTCGGCGTACTCCTTCTCGGAAGGCAGGTACACGCGGCGGGTCCCGAGCTGCATGTCCTGCGCGGAGGTCTCGCTCAGCTCGTGCGTGGTCAGCTCCGGGCGCTCCTGGCGCCCGACGACCGTGACGACGTAATTCAGCAACATCTCGGGCACGCCCTGCCACGCCGTGCCCTCGCCATAGGTGCGCTCGTAGAGCTCGTAGAACTGCTTGGCGAGCTGCGGGGCGTCGTCGGCCTGCAGGGGACGGTCGGGCAGCGGCATGTTGAGCTCATACGCCTGGCCGACGAAGCGGAAGTCGGCGCTGCGTGAGACCTCGATCTGAACGTCTGAGAACCCGTCCTCGCGCATCCGCGCCACCCCCTGCGCGATCATCTGCTCGGCGGTCTGGTTGACGCTGTCGACGCCCTCAGCTTTGGACAGGTCCCAGGAGACCGTCTGGTCGTAGCGCATCACGAAGTCGGTCGAGAGCAGGCCAAGCGCGCAGAACACCGAGCTGTTCTGCGGGATCACGACCTCCGAGATGCCCAACCGATCGGCGATCTGCACCGCGAACAGCGGCAGCGTGCCGCCGTAGGCCAGGAACGTGAAGTCGCGGGGATCGTGGCCCTTCTCCACGCTGATCTCACGCACGGCGTTGGCCATGTTGACGATCACGAGGTCGTGGACGGCGGTGGCCGCCTCCTCGGTCGACCAGCCGAACCGCTGCGCGAGGGTCTGGTTGAGCGCCTCATCAGCCTTGTCGGGGGACAGCTCGAAGCGCCCGCCGAGGTAGCGCTCGGGGTCGATGAAGCCCATCATCACCATCGCGTCGGTGACCGTCGGCTCGGTGCCGCCGCGGTTCAGCGCCGCCGGTCCCGGGGTCGAGCCCGCGCTCTGAGGACCGACCTGCGGGACGCCGCGCTCGCCAACCCACGCGATCGAGCCACCGCCGGCGCCGACCGACACGACGTCCATGACGTTAACGCCGGTCTGAAACTGCCCGATGTCGAGGTTCTTCTCGATCCGGATCTCGCCGTCGATGATGATCCCGGTGTCAAAGCTCGTTCCGCCCATGTCGCCGAGCAGGATGTGGTCCTTGCCCATCCGCTTGGCCAGGGCGCTCGCGCCGACCGCGCCGCCGGCCGGCCCTGACCCGAGCAGGCCGAGCGGGAACGCCTTGGCGCGGTCGAGGTTGATGCCGCCGCCGAGGCCCTGGGAGAAGACCAGCCCCCCTTCCAGCCCGGCCTCGCGCAGGCGCTCGGAAAGCGAATCCAGATACAGCTGCGCGCGCTTCTGCACGAACGAGTTGAGCACCGTCGTCGTCCAGCGGCGATTCTCGCCGAGCACCGGGAAGACCTTGTGCGAAACGGTCACGAACAGTTCCGGGTGCATCTCCGAGATGATCGCTTCGGCCCTGAGCTCGTGAGCCGGGTTGGCGAAGCTCGACAAAAAGCAGACCGAGATCGCCTCGACCTGTTCCTCATCGGCGAGGTAGGTCACCTGCTCGCGTAGCCGTGCCTCATCGAGTGCGACGACGACCTGCCCGGCGTAGTTGATGCGCTCGGGGACCTCGACGATCGCCGTGCGTGCGGCGAGGTCGGGCAGGTTCGTCTGAAGATGGTCGTCGAACTCCGTCCGGCGTGGGCCTCCGCCGAAGCGGAAGCGATCGCGGAAGCCGCCGGTGACGATCACGCCGACGGCCGAGCCCTGCAGCGTCGTGATCGCGTTCGTGACGACCGTCGTGCCGTTGACGAGCAGCCGCGTGGCGCCGAGCAGCTCCCGCAGCGTGAGCTCGTGGTTCTCGGCCGCCACCGTCAGCGCGTCGAGCACGCCCCTGCTGAAGTCGTCGTAAGTGGTGAGCGCCTTTCCGCGCTCCGTGCGCGCGCCGATCACCGCGCTCACGTCCGTGTGGGTCCCGCCCACATCGACACCGATGTACGCGGTTCCGGAAGCCTCGCCCGCCATCTCTCACCTCGGCTCGTGGTTGACCTGCGTGCGCGCGGCCGGGATCGCCCGGCGACGGCGGCGCGACCCTACCAGACGGTCGGCTCCCTCCGCCACGCGAACGCCTGCGGACGGTCCCGAGAACCACCGGGTGACGCACCGCCGCCCCGGTCAGCCCGCCAGCGCGTTGCCCAGGTCGGCGACCAGGTCGGCCGGATCCTCGACCCCGCAGCTCAGGCGCACCAGGTCGGGCGGCACGGCGGCGGCCGAGCCTTCGACCGACTGGTGGGTCATCGCCTGCGGCACCTCGATCAGCGACTCGACGCCGCCGAGCGACTCGGCCAGCGTGAACAGCTCCGTCCGAGACGCGATCCCGGCGGCGTCCGGGTGCCGGAACGACACCATCCCGCTGAAGCCCGGCCAGCGGACGTCCGACACGTCCGGGGCATCGCCGAGGAACGCCGACACCGCGCGGGCGCTCGCGGCGTGCGCGGCCATCCGCAGGTGCAGCGTCCGCAGGCCGCGGTGCACGAGGAAGCAGTCGAACGGACCGGGAACCGCCCCGACCGCGTTCTGGACGAAGCGGAGCTGCTCGTACCAGTCCGGGTCCCTGGTGACGACGACCCCGCCGACGACGTCGGAGTGACCGCCGAGGTACTTCGTCGTCGAGTGCACGACGAAGTCGGCGCCGAGCTCCAGCGGCCGCTGGTTGACGGGTGTCGCGAACGTGTTGTCGACCGCCACCAGGGCGCCGCCGCGGCGGGCCACGACGCCCGCGATGTCGACCACGTTCAGCAGCGGGTTGGTCGGCGTCTCGACCCAGATCAGCCGGGTCTCGTCTCGCACCGCCGCCGCGACCGCGTCCAAGTCGGTCTGGGCGACCAGGTCGTGGACCAGACCCCAGCGGCTGAGGACCTTGTCGACCAGCCGGAACGTGCCGCCGTACAGGTCGCTCGGCAGCACGATGTGCGAGCCGGCCGCGCAGACGACCGTGATCAGCGCGTGTTCGGCAGCCAGGCCCGAGGAGAACGCGACCGCGATCCCGCCCTCGAGCTCTCCCAGGGCCGCTTCGAGGGCGGCCCGGGTCGGGTTGGCCGAGCGCGCGTAGTCGTAGTCACCGACGAACTCGCCCGGCGCCGGCTGGGCGTAGGTCGAGGTCTGGTGGATCGCGGGGATCACCGACTTGAACGTCGGGTCGGGCGTCAGGCCGGCGTGCACCGCCCGGGTTCCGAAGCCGCGCCCGGCGCCCGGGTCGGCTGAGCCGCTCACGACGCCAGCGCCTCCAGCAGGTCGGTCCGCGTGACCAGACCCTCGGCCCGACCGTTCTCGACGACGAGCAGCGCCTGCTGGTCGCCGGACAGCACCTCGACCGCCTCACGCACCGGGTCTTCGGCGTCGACCGACGGGAACGGCGGTTCCATCACGGCGGAGATCTCGGCATCGAGCAGGCCGGGATCAGACGCAGCGTGCCTGAGCAGGCCGCGCTCGCCGATCGCGCCGACGACGTTGGTCGCGTCGTCGGCGGACACGACCGGCAGCTGCGAGACCCGGTACTCGTGCAGCAGCGAGACCGCCTGACGAACCTTGAAGTGCGGCTGCACAGTGACCAGCGACGGGAACTCGCCGGCGGCCCGCTTGCGTCGCAGCACGTCGCCGACGGTCAGGTGGGCGTCTCGAGCCAGGAACCCGTACTGGCGCATCCAGCTGTCGGAGAAGATCTTGGACAGGTACGAGCGGCCGCCGTCGGGCAGGATCACCACGACCATCGCCTCCGGATCGCCGATCTCGGCGCCGATCTGCAGTGCCGCGTGGAGCGCCAGCCCGCCGGATCCGCCGGCGAGGATCCCCTCGGCCTGCGCCAGCCGCCGGGCGGTCAGGAACGAGTCACGATCGGACACGGTCACCCACCGGTCGACCGCAGCCGGATCGAATGTCTGCGGCCAGAAGTCCTCGCCGACGCCCTCGACCAGGTAGGGACGCACGTTGGTCTCCCCGCCGGAGTAGATCGAGCCCTCGGGGTCGGCGCCGACGACGACCAGGTCGGGCTTGCGCTCACGCAGGTAGCGGACCGTGCCGGTGACCGTGCCACCGGTGCCGACGCCGACGACCAGGTGCGTGATCCGCCCGGCCGTCTGCTCCCAGAGCTCCGGAGCGGTGGTGTCATAGTGGGCCTGGGGGTTGGCCTCGTTGGCGTACTGATTGGGTTGGAACGCGCCCGGTATCTCGGCCGTCAGCCGGTCGGCGACGCGGTAGTAGGAGCGCGGCGAGTCCGGCGGCACGTCGGTCGGCGCCAGCACCACCTCGGCACCGTAGGCGCGCAGCAGGTCGATCTTCTCCCGCGACATCTTGTCGGGCATCACCGCCATCACGCGGTAGCCCTTCAAGCGCGCGGCGATCGCCAGGCCGGTCCCCGTGTTGCCCGACGTCGGCTCGACGATCGTGCCGCCGGGCTTGAGCTTTCCGTCGCGCTCGGCCGCGTCGATCATCGCGACCGCGACGCGATCCTTGATCGAGCCGCCCGGGTTGAACGCCTCGAGCTTGGCGATCAGCTGACACCGCAGGCCGGCGCCGATCCGCGCCAGCCTGACCAGCGGCGTGTTCCCGATCGTGTCGAGGATCGAGTCACGGATGTCCGGTGGCGCGCTCACGCCCCGGTCTCCATCCCGGGCACGTCGACCGCGGCCCACAGGCTCGGCAGGTTGACGACGATCCCGTCCTGCGTGGAGCGGGCCAGGACGACGACGGCCGGTTCGGAATGGGGGTTCTCCTCTCGGTGCGGAACCCACGGCGGCACGAACACGTAGTCGCCGGGCCCGGTCCGGATTCGCGTCTCGTGGCGCTGTTCGTCGAGGAACACGAACTCGGGATGGCCGGAGACGACGTAGATGCCGGTCTCCGCCTCACCGTGATGGTGGTCGCCGGAGTTCATCTCCGGGCCGACATGGTTCTCCCCCATCCAGATCCGCTGGGTCCCGCCGTGGCGCGCCGACAGCGCCTCGAACCGGCGCATCCCCGGCGTCTGAGCCGTGTCGCCATCGAGCTCGCCGTGTGCGGTGTGGTGCAGCGGCCGGTGCCAGGCGGTGCTGCCGTCGCGGCTGGCGTGCGATCGATCGCTCACGCGACGGATTGTGACGCCTCAGGCCCGATGAGTTCCGCGCGGCCGCCCGGTCTGTGCGGCATGACGAAAACCACTTGCCACATCTCGATCTCGCTCGACGGGTTCCTCGCCGGCCCCGACCAGGACCGCGAGAACCCGATCGGCGTCGGCGGCCTGCAGCTGCATCGCTGGCATTTCGACGAGCCACGGCACGACGCCGACGTCGCCGCCGAGCAGGACCTGCTCAAACAACGCGGCGCGTATGTGATGGGGCGCAACATGTTCGGTCCGATCCGCGGCGAATGGGACGAAGACTGGCGCGGCTGGTGGGGCGATGATCCGCCGTACCACGCGCCCGTGTTCGTGCTCACCCACCACGCGCATGATCCGATCGAGATGGACGGCGGGACGACGTTTCACTTCGTGACCGAGGGGTTCGAAGCGGCATACGAACGTGCTCGCCAGATCGCGGGCGACGACGAGGTCGCGATCGCGGGCGGCGCCGCGACGATTCGTCAGGCGCTGGCAGCGGGCGTGATCGAGGAGCTCACGCTGGACATCGCCCCGGTCCTGCTCGGCGCCGGGGAGCGCCTGTTCGACGGTGTGCGGGACCCGGGTCTGCATCCGCTGGACGTGATCGGCTCACCGTTGGCCACCCACATCCACTACCGCGTCGGCGACTGACGAGCGCGGCGCGGCCCAGCGCTCGCGGCGCGCAGCCACACGCCAGGATTGGCGACCTCGTCACTGCGCGGCGCGGCCCAGCGCTCGCGGCGCGCAGCCACACGCCATGGGCGCGCAGCCACACGCCAGGATTGGCGATCTCGTAACGGATGCGGGGACGGGAACGCCAGACTTCGCGTGGCCGCGCCCGTCAAGGCAGGCGCGGGCGGCTCAGGCCACCGAGCGACACGGCAGGCGGCCGGCCAGACCCGTCAGCGCCGCGAGCCGTTCGAAGGACGCCAGCCGATCCTCGATCGCGAACGTGTTGGTGGTCGCGATGATCTCGTCGGCCCCCGAGCGCTCGACGTGCGCGGCCAGCAGCTCGGCCGCCCGCTCGGGGCCGCCGATGACGTCCGCATCGGTCCGGATCTTGTGCTGGACGGCGCGCTCGGCCTCGGAGAAGCGGTGGGAGAGCGCCTGCTCCACCGGCATCAGCGGCCCGGACCGGCCGGCTCGCCCGCGCACCCAGGAGATGTACGACGGCAGCGCCAGCGCCTGGGCGTGCTCGTCATCCTCGCCAACGAACACCTTGACGCCGAGGATCGCGTACGGGCGATCGCCGGGGCGGGCGGGCTCGAACTCGCTGCGGTACAGACGCAGCGCCTCGTGGGCGGCATCGGGATTGGAGTAGGCGGCGAACGCATAGCGTAGGCCGCGCCGCGCGGCGGTGCGGGCCGAATCGAGGCTCGACCCGAGCATGAACACCGGCGGGAACGGCACCCCCCGAGGTCCCGCCCGGACACCGGAAAGCGGGTGGTCGTCGGGCAGCGGCATGAGACCGGCGAACGCCAGCAGCTGATCGAGCTGCTCCTCGTAGCCGGCGCCGTGGCCGGTGTCCGAGGGCCGGCCGAGCGCGAGTACGATCGCATCGTCAAGCGTCCCCTCCGAGCGTCCGATACCGAGATCGATCCGGCCGGGATACAGGGCCGAGAGCATCAGAAACTGCTCGGCGACATGGAACGGCCGGTGGTTGGGCAGCAGCATCCCGCCGGAGCCAACCCGGATCCGCTCGGTGCCGTCGGCGATGTGGCCGATCAGCACCTCGGGGGCGGTGCTGGCGACGCCGCCGATCGCATGGTGCTCGGCGATCCAGAAACGGTGATAGCCGAGCCGCTCCACGTGGCGGGCGACGACGAGCGCCTCTCGGATCGACTGGGCGGGTTCGACGCCCTCACGGATCGGCGCCTGCTCGAGCATGGAATACGCGGTCACGTGACTAGGATGACACGCAGGTTCTGTTAGTCGATTGGAATAGTCGGAGAAGATGCCAGGACTCACACGCCAGCAGCTTGCACTCGCGGTCTCGCTCAGCGGCGTCGGCTCCCATCCCGCCGCCCGGCTTGCAGAGGACCCAGCCGTAGCCGCGTCGTGGCGGTACTGGACGACGTTGGTCGCGGAGGCCGAGCGAGGCGGGCTGGAGCTGGTGACGCTCGCCGACGGGCCGTCGGAACCGACCGACGCCAGCGCCACGAATGACGGGCACAACCGGAACCGGCCGTCGGACCCGGCGACCAACGGTCGAGCTACGGCGCGGTTGCCGTGGCTGGACCCGGCGCTGATCGCCTGCCGGGTGGCGCCGGTGAGCGTCGCGGTCGGACTGGTCCCCGAGATCCCGACCGTCACGACCGAGCCATTCTTCGTCTCGACCCAGATCGCCACGCTCGACCACGTCAGCGGTGGCCGCGCCGGCTGGTCGGTGATCGTGTCCGAGCGGGCGTGCGACGGCGAGTCCGTCGGACCGCGGCCGGTGCCGCCGGTCGGCGACCGCTTCGCCGAGGCGGCCGAGTACATCGAGGTGGTACGGCGGCTGTGGGACAGCTGGGAGGACGACGCCGAGATCCGTGACGCGACGGCCAACCGGTTCGTCGACCGCGAGCGGTTGCACCACATCGACTTCGAAGGCCGCTGGCTGTCGGTCAAGGGGCCGTCGATCACGCCTCGGCCGCCGCAGGGGCAGCCGATCGTCGCGGTCGCGATCCACGGGCAGGCGTCGCTGCAGCTGGCGGCGGAGCAGGCGGACGTGGTGTTCGTCAAGGCCGGCCTGGGACTGCTCGACACGACCCAACGGCTCGGCGACGCCGTCGCGACGGCCGGACGCGATCCGGAGCAGGTTGTTGTGCTGGCCGACCTAATGGTCGTCCTATCCGACGACGCCGGGGCCGCGGCCGACCGGGCTGCGCAGCTGGACACGCTGGCAGCTCGTGACGGAAGCGCACACGCGACGTTCGCCGGCACCCCGGCCGCGCTCGCCGATCGTCTGATCGAGCAGGCCGGAGGCGGCGTGCACGGATTTCGCCTGCACCCCGCCGTGATCGCCGACGACCTGCCGCCGATTGCCCGCCGCCTGACCGACGAGCTGGGCACACGCGGGGCCCGTCACGCGGGCGGGGTCCGCGCGCCGTCGCTGCGCGCCCGGCTGGGGCTGCCCCACCCCACCAACCGCTACGCCGTCAGCGCCCGATGAGCGGCGCCCGGCAGATCCACCTGGCCGCCCACTTCCCGGGCGTCAACAACACCACGGTCTGGAGTGACCCAGCCGGCGGCAGCCACATCGACTTCAGCTCGTTCGAGCATCTCGCCCGCACCGCCGAGCGCGCCAAGTTCGACTTCTTCTTCCTCGCCGAGGGGCTGCGGATGCGCGAGCACGCCGGTCGCCTGCACGAGCTCGACGTCGCCGGACGGCCGGACAGCCTCGCGATCCTCGCCTCGCTGGCGGCCGTGACCGAGCGGATCGGGCTGATGGCGACGATCACCACGACCTACCACGAACCATACGAGCTGGCGCGCCAGCTGGGCACGCTCGACCACCTGTCCGACGGGCGTGCCGGCTGGAATCTGGTCACCTCGTCGGATCCGTTCACGGGCGCCAACTTCCGCCGTGGCGGCTACCTGCCATACGACAAGCGCTACGAGCGAGGCGAGCAGTTCGTCGAGTCGGTGCAGCTGCTGTGGGACGCCTGGGCGGCGAACGGATCGCGATTCGCCTACGACCGCAGCCAGGTCCAGATCGCGGGCGAGCTCCCGCTGCCGCCGCTGCCGCAGGGGCGCCCGGCGATGATCCAGGCCGGCGACTCCGACGCCGGGCGCGAGTTCGCCGCGCGCCTCGCCGACGGGATCTTCAGCCGTCACGGCAAGCTCGAGGAGGGACAGCGGTTCTACGCCGACGTCAAGGGGCGTCTCGCACGCTACGGCCGCGCGCCACACGAGCTCGTGATCCTGCCCGGGACGACGTTCATCCTCGGGGACACCGACGCCGAGGCCCAAGAGATCGCCGACGACGTCAGGCATGCCCAGGTGAGCGGCCCGCACGCGATCATGTTCCTCGAGCAGCTGTGGAACCGTGACCTGTCGGCCTACGATCCCGACGGCCCGCTCCCCGAGGTCGACCCCGACCTGAGCGCCAAGGTACGCGCCGAGGGCTCGGCCCAGGCGCGAACCCTGCAGCGCGAGGCGGTCGAGACGGCCGCCCGCTGGCGGGCCCGCGCCGAAGCCGACAACCTGTCGATCCGCGAGCTCGTGATCGAGATGACCGGCCGCCAGTCGTTCATCGGCTCGCCGCAAACGGTTGCCGACGCGATCGACGCCCACGTTCAGGCGGACGCGTGCGACGGCTTCATTCTGGTCCCGCACATCACCCCCGGCGGCCTCGACCGGTTCGCCGATCAGGTCGTGCCACTGCTGCAGGAACGCGGCGTGTTCCGGACCGACTACGAGGGTCCGACGCTCCGGGACCACCTCGGACTCGCCGGCTCGCGGCAACCGGCTCAGCGCCAGCCGGCGCGCGCGAGCTGAGCGGTTACGATCGGGCCGTGCTGGACCCGGACGCGGAGCGGTATCTGGCGGGGTTGGCCGAGACCTCCCGGGCCTCCGCCGAGCCCGATCTGGCGACGCTGCGCCGTGCGTACGACGCGGCCGCCCCGGAGCTGTTCGGGCCCGCCCCGAATCTCGACTCGGTCGAGGACCACGATGCGGATGGCGTCCCGGTCCGCGTCTACCGCCCGGCCGGCGGCGAGCGGGCGGCGCTCGTGTACCTGCACGGCGGGGGCTGGGTACTCGGCGGCCTTGACTCGCATGACCCACTCTGCCGGACGCTGGCCGCCCGCTCAGGCCGTGCGGTGGTCGCGGTCGGCTACCGGCGGGCGCCCGAGCATCGGTATCCGGCGGCGGTCCACGACGCCTGGACCGCGTTTCGCTGGGCGCACGAACGATTTGACCAGCTCGCCGTCGGCGGCGACAGCGCGGGCGGGCACCTGTCGGCGACGGTCGCCCGGCGGTCGCGCGACGCCGGGCTGACGCTGGCGCTGCAGGTGCTCGCCTACCCGGCCACCGACTATGGCTGCGAGTGGCCGTCCTATCGGCAGTACACGACCGGGCCGGCGTTCCACACAGCCGAGATGCGATGGTTCTGGGAGCAGTTCCTCGACGATCCGTCGCGCGCCGGCGAGCCTGACTGCAGCCCGCTGCGCGGGGACGACCTGTCCGGGCTGGCGCCGGCGCTGGTGCTGACGGCCGAGCACGACCCGTTGCGCGACGAGGGCGAGGCCTATGCGCACGCGTTGCAGGAGGCGGGCGTGCCGGTGACGCTGCATCGCTACGACGGGTTGATCCACGGCTTCCTGCGGATGCCGGGCGTGATCGCCCGTGCCGACGCCGTGCTGACGTTGGTCGCCGACGCAGTTGCGGACGCACTCGCGCCGGGCCGCACGGCGTCCCCCTCGACTGTGGGCGCGGACCCGTGGCCGCCCCGCCGCTGATCGACGCGCCCGCACGGTACCGTGCCCGCGATGCCACGTGCAGCCACACGGCTTGACGGGTTGGGCACGACGATCTTCACCGAGATGACCGCGCTCGCGCTCGCGACCGGGGCGATCAACCTCGGCCAGGGCTTTCCTGACACCGACGGACCGTCGGAGGTGATCGAGGGCGCGGTGACGGCGTTGCGCGGCGGCGAGAACCAGTACGCGCCGCTGCCGGGCGTGCCGGCACTGCGCGATGCGATCTTCGAGCATCAGCGCCGCTGGTACGGCCTCGAGCCCGAGGACCTGCTGGTCACGTTCGGCGCGACCGAGGCGATCGCGGCGGCGGTACTCGGCCTGTGCGATCCCGGCGACGAGGTGATCGTGCTCGAGCCCTACTACGACTCGTATCCGGCGACGATCACGTTCGCGGGCGCCGTCCGCCGGCCGGTGACGCTGCGCCCGCCCGAATTCGCGCTCGATCCCGACGAGCTGCGCGCCGCGGTCGGCCCACGGACCCGGATGCTGCTGCTCAACACGCCGCACAACCCGACCGGTCGGGTGCTGTCACGCGCGGAGCTTTCAGCGATCGCCGAGGTCTGCATCGAGCACGACCTCGTGTGCGTCTCCGACGAGGTCTACGAGCATCTGGTCTACGACGGCGAGCACGTGCCGCCGGCGACGCTTGACGGGATGGCGGAGCGGACGCTGACGATCTCGAGCGTCGGTAAGTCGTTCTCGGTCACCGGCTGGAAGACCGGCTGGTGCTCGGGACCGGCCGAGCTGGTCGCCGCCACCCGCACCGTCAAGCAGTTTCTGACGTTCGCGGGAGGGACGCCACTGCAGCACGGCGCCGCCACCGCGCTCGGACTGCCGCCGGCGGTGCTGTACGAGCTGCGTGATTCGCTGGCGCGCAAGCGCGACATGCTGCGCCAGGGTCTCGCCGCCGCGGGCCTTGCGCCGCTGCGATCCGCCGGGACGTACTTCGTCAACGCCGACGTGGGATCCGACGCGGTCGAGTTCTGCCGCGCACTGCCCGAGCGGGCCGGGGTGGTCGCGATCCCAACCAGCGTGTTCTACGACGACCAGGACGCCGGCCGGTCGCTGGTGCGGTTCGCGTTCTGCAAGCGTGACGAGGTGATCGCCGAGGCGTCGCGGCGGCTCGCGGCGCTGCGCTGACGGCCACGCGGTTGGCCGCGGCCGCCGCGGGTGAGAGACTGACTGCTTGACCGAAACCCGCGATCCCGCGCCCGGCGCGCTCACGGCACACGACTCGGAGCGCGCGCGGCACCTGATAATGCTCGAGTTCGGATCGCGCGAGGATTTTGCCGATCCGAGCCTCGCCTACCGCCGGCTGTTCGGGGAGCTGCTGGGGACGTTCATGCTGGTGCTGGTCGCCGCCGGCGGCGGTGTGCTGCACGCCGAGGGTCAGATCAGCTTGGCCGCCGCCGTCGTCGCCCCCGGTCTGATGGTGATGGCGATCATTCTGTTCATGGGCGCGGTGTCCGGGGCGCACCTGAACCCGGTGGTGTCGCTGGCGTTCGCGCTGCGCGGCGATTTTCCGTGGCAACGGGTCCCGCGCTACATCCTCGTGCAGCTGCTCGGAGCGACGCTCGCGTGCCTGTTCCTGCTTGCCGTGCTCGGCAACGTCCACCACCTCGGCGCGACGCTCCCGGGTCCCGGATATAAGGCATGGCAGGCGTTCCTGCTCGAGATCGCGTTGACCGGGACGCTCGTCAGCGTGATCCTGGGAACGGCGTCGGCGGCCCAGAATGTCGGCACGATCGGGGCGCTCGGGGTCGGCGGCTACATCGCGCTGGCGGGTCTGTGGGCGGCGCCGATCAGCGGCACCTCGATGAACCCCGCTCGCTCGTTCGGTCCGGCGCTCGTCAGCGGCGACTGGACGGCGTACTGGGCATACGTCGCGGGTCCGCTGATCGGGGCCGTGATCGCGGTCGGCTGCGCCGTGATCCTCCGCGGCCGAGGCGGCGATCCGACCTCGGTGACGGCCGCCTCCGGCTCGCTGCGGTCCCGGCGCAAGCGCCGGGAGACAACCGAGAGCGCGCACGACACCGCCGACGGTGGAGCCGAGCGCGACCCCCTGCGATGATCCCCCGATGACGAATCCAACCGGCGAATCGCTGCCCGCGCCGGGCGTCCAGATCAACTGGGCCCCCGAGGTCGCGAATCATGACTACGCGGCGGCCGAGGCGTACCTGTCGATCAAGCTCGCCGACGACAAGGTCGCCAAGATCGTCGCCCGGCTGCGCGATGCGCCGCTGACGACCCGCCGCGCGAACGACATCCTGCGCGCCGCCGGCCTGACGGCGGCGCCGCTCGACGACCCGGGCGTGATCAAGGACCTGATCAAGGTCGTGGAGGCCAAGCCACTCAGCCCGGTGCTCGTCGTCAGCGGCAAACGACAAGCGGATATCGCCGACGGCTATCACCGCGTCTCGCTCATCTACCGAATCGATCCGTACGCGAACGTGCCGCTGAAGCTGGCCTAGCGGGCACCGGCGCGACCGGCGGCGCGATCAGCGCCCCGCCAGCGGGCGCGGATCGTCGACAATCTTCGCCGCCGATGTTCGACGCGCTTCAGACCGCCGCGACCGCCGACCGGGTGGCGCTGCAGTTCCCCGACCGGTCGCTGAGCTACGAGCAGCTCGACCGCTCGTCGGCAGCGCTGGCCGCCTCGCTGGCGGACGCACGCTGCATCGCGATCGTCGCCGAGAACCGGATCGAGACCTGCGTGGCGGTCGTCGCGGCGATCCGCGCCGGCGTGCCGGCGGTGCCGCTCAACCCCCGCTCCGGGACCGCGGAGCTGGCCCACATCGTCGCCGACGCCGCTCCCGAAGCGGTGCTGACCGCCCCGGGAACCGAGCCGCCGCCGGCGCTGGCGGCAGCGCGGTGGGTCGCGGTCGAGCTCGATCACGACCCACCGCCGGCGCGGGGCCCGACCGCGCCGGCGCCGGCGCCGGCGCCCGACGATCCCGCGCTGATCGTCTACACCTCGGGCACCACTGGCCCGCCGAAGGGCGCGGTGATGCCCCGGCGCGCGATCACGACCAATCTCGACGCGCTGGCGGAGATCTGGGAGTGGACCGAAAGCGATGTCGTCGCGCACGCGCTGCCGCTGTTCCACGTGCACGGGCTCGTGATCGGGATCCTCGGACCGCTGCGCCGCGGCGGCCGGGCGCTGCACCTCGGGCGGTTCGATCCGGCCGCGGTCGGCGCCGCGCTCAGCGGCGACGCGACGATCCTGTTCGGGGTCCCGACGATGTACCGGCGGCTGGCCGACGCGGCCGAGGGTGACCCCGGATTGGCGGCGGCTCTGGCCTGCGCCCGGCTGCTGGTGTCCGGGTCGGCGGCATTGCCGGCCACCGAGCACGAGCGGCTGACCCGGCTCACCGGCCGGTCGGTGCTCGAGCGCTACGGCATGACCGAGACGCTGATGAACACCGGCATCCGGGTCGGCGCGCGCGCCGCGCCGGGAACGGTCGGGCCGCCGCTGCCGGGCGTGCAGCTGCGGCTGGTCGACGACGACGGCAACGCGCTGCCCGGCGACGACGACGAGACGATCGGCGAGATCCAGGTCCGCGGTCCCAACCTGTTCCTCGGCTATCTCAACCGGCAGGACGCGACCGCCGCGTCGTTCACCGCGGACGGCTGGTTCATCACCGGCGACATGGCGACACGCGGCGCCGGCGGCTACATCCGCCTCGTCGGCCGCCGCGCGACCGACCTGATCAAGTCCGGCGGCTACAAGATCGGCGCCGGCGAGATCGAAGCGGCGCTGCGCGAGCATCCGGCGGTCGCCGACGCCGCCGTGACCGGCGAGCCCGACGACGACCTCGGCGAGCGGATCGTCGCCTGGGTGGTGCTGACCGACCGCTTGCCGGCGCCAGCCGCGCCCGACCGCGACCGGCTCGCGGACGAGCTGGTCGACCACGTCGCCGCGCAACTGGCCCCGCACAAGCGCCCGCGGACCGTCCGCTTCCTTGACGATCTGCCCCGCAACGACCTGGGCAAGGTCCTGAAGCAGCGGCTGACGGCTAGCCGTTGACCGGGAGCTCGACGACGCTCGGCGCGCCCTGAAAGATCGCCGCCAGGTCGGTCCGCGAACGGATCCCCAGCTTCTGGTAGACGTGGCGCAGGTGATATTCAACCGTCTTCGGGCTGAGGAACAGCTGGCCGGCGGCGACGCGGGTGGTGAGCCCTCGGCTGAGCAGCAGCGCGACCTGCAGCTCGCGCGCGGTGAGCTCGTCAAGCGTTGAGACATCACGCCGGCGAGCCGTCTCGCCGGTGGCGGCAAGCTCCGCCGAGGCCTGCTCGACCCAGGGGATCGCGCCCAGCGTCTCGAACGTCTCCAGGGCCGCGCGAAGCTGCGCTCGCGCATCGATCCGCCGGCGGGCACGGCGCAGGCGGGCACCGTAGGCGAGCTGGGTTCGCGCCCGCTCGAACACGTCCGGAGTCTCGGCGTGGAGCGCGAGCGCCTGCTGAAACGGTGGATCGAGCGCCTCGTCGGCGACCAGCAGGCCGGTGCAGCGCGCCGCGCGCGCTGCTGACCATGGCTGCCCTTTCGCGGTTGCCGCGGCGACATACGGTTCGGACAGGTTGTCGGCCTGCGCGCGCTCACCGAGTCGGACCAGGATCTCGACCAGGTCGGGAATCGGGGACAGGTCGACGTCGTCGATCCCGAGTCGATCGAGCATCGCCTGCTGCTCGCGCAGGTGCTCGCGCGCGGCCTGCAGGTGACCCGCTCCGAGCTCGAGGTCGGCCAGCGCAGCGAACGTCCAGACGTGATGGGTCGCGACGCCGAGCGCGGCCGCCAGCTGCTGGGCCTCGTGCGCGTGCGCGCGGCACTCCTCACGCTTCCCCTGCCGGGCCTCCAGCCAGCACAGGCCCGCGAGGGCCGCAGCCAGATCGGCGCCATGGCCCGTGTCCCGCGCGAGCTCGATCGCCTCGTAGTAGCCGGCGGCGGCGGCCGTCCAGCGATCGGCGGTGGCGTAATGGCGAGCTGCGAGATCGAGCAGATGGCCGAGCTGGCTACCGGCGGCCTGCCGGCGCCCCTCGGTCACCGCCCGCTCGATCGCCTGCTCTGCGCCGGCCTCTCGCAACCAGAGCGCGGCGAGCACCGTCCAGTGCAGCAGCGAGGGATCACGCGTCAGCTCGGGCGCGGACGCGAGGATCACGGCGGCGCGGCGAATCGTCTCGGCGCCGAGATCCCCCTCGCCGACCATCACCAGCGCCAAGCCGTGGGCGGTCCGGCAGACGTACGCGGCGCGCGGGCTCGGGTGCGCGGGCAGCAACGCCAACGCCTGCCGGGTGGTGGCCGCCATCGTCGAGGCGGCGCCGCCGTAGAAGCAGGCATGCGCGGCATCGGCCAGGATCAGGGCTCCGAGCTCTGCTTCTCCCGCCTGCGCCGCCAACTCGGCGGCGGCGACCAGGGTCGCGTGTCCCTCCATCACCGGCCCGCGATGCGTCAGCACCTGCCCGTGCAGGTGCGTGACCCGAGCCGCGACGGTTCCCTGCGGCCGGCGGGCTCGGAGCTCGTCGAGCAGCGCCGCCGTCCGCTCCCCGGCGCCGGCCCGCCACGCGGCATCCGCCGCGGCGTACAGCAGTTGATCGGCGAGTCCACCGTCTGCGGCGAGGCGTGCGGCGCGCTCGAATCCGGCGCTCGAGGTGGCGTAGGCGCTGCGTCCCAGCGCGCGCTCGGCGGCCTGCTGCAGCGCGGCCGATACCACCTCGTCCGGGCCGGTCGCGGCGGAGGCGAGATGCCAGGCGCGGCGGTCCGCGTCCCGATCGGGCAAGGCCCCGGCGAGGGCGCGGTGCACCTCACGTCGTAGCGCAGCCGAGGCGTCGCCGTAGCTCGCGGCCCGCGCCAGCGGGTGGCGGAATTCGACGGCGCCGTCGCGCAGCGACACCAGCCCGGCGGCTTCTGCCGGCCCCAGGTCAGCCAGGTCGAGGCCCAGCGCGGCAGCGGCGCGGGCGATCACCGCCGGCTCGCCGTCGTGGCTGGCTGCGGCCAGGGTCAACGCCCGGCGCGTGCGGCTGGGGAGCGGCGCGGAGCGGTCCAGGAACGCCTCGGTGATCCGCCGTGACAACGGGACCGGGACGTCGATCTCGGACGCGGCGACGTCCGCCGCGACCGGCGCCACCTCCAGCAGCGCCAGCGGATTGCCGCCGGTCGCCTCGTACAGCCGCCGCGCGACGGCGCGCGTCGGCGCCTGCCCCGCCGCCCGGGTCAGCAACTCGCGCGTCTCCTGGCGGTCCAGCCCTGTCACCCGGTGGATCGGGAGCCCCGCCAGATCCAGCAGTGACGCGCGTCCGTCCCGAACCGCGATCAGGACCGCGACCGCATCGGCCAGCAGGCGGCGGATCGCGAACAGGATCGCCTCGGCACTCGGCGCATCGAGCCAGTGGGCGTCGTCGATCAGCACCAGCACCGGCGCCTGCTCGGCGTAGGCCGCGAGCAGGCTCAGCGTGCCGGCGCCGACGGCAAATCGATCCTGCGCGCCGCCGGGGCGCAGCGCCAACGCACCCTCCAGCGCCGCGGCCTGGGGCGCGGGCACGTCGACGAGCGCGCCCAGCGCCGGGCGCAGGAGCTCGAGCAGCCCGGCGAACGGAACGTCGGCCTCGGACTCGATCCCGCGGGCGCGCAGGATCCGCATACCCTCGGCATGCTCGCCCGCGTCCCGCAGCAACGCCGTCTTGCCGATCCCCGGCTCGCCGACCAGCCCGAGGACGGCGCTGCGCCCGGTCCGCGCATCCGCCATGACGCGCCGCAGAGCGGTCCGCTCCGGGTCCCGTCCGACCAGCATCGCCCGATTCTAAGTCGGCTGGGGGGTCACACCAGGGGCCCCCCTGATGCGAGCTCCGGATCCCCCGCTTACGGTCGGCCGCAACGACCACCGGGCGGCAGCCGCCGCCACACGAGAGGAGCAATGATGTCAACGATGCACGCCGAACGACCGCTGGATGAGGAGCGCCTGATGGCCTTCGTGTTCCGCGCCGTCGACGAGGTCGGCGCAACGCTCAACGCGGCGCTCGTCGTGATGGGCGACAAGCTGGGGCTCTACCGGGCCCTGGCCGGCGCGGGCGGCCTGACCGCCGGCCAACTGGCCGACAAGACCGGCGTCGCCGAGCGCTACGTCCGCGAATGGTGCAACGCGCAGGCTGCCGGCGGCTTCCTCGAGTACGAGCCCGATGGCGGCCGCTACTCGCTGGCCCCCGAGCAGACGGTCGCGCTCACCGATTCCGACAGTCCGGCGTTCCTGCCGGGGTTCTTCCAGATCGCGGTCGGCTCGGTGCTCGATTCACCGCGGATCACCGAGGCGGCGCGCAGCGGCTCCGGCGTCGGCTGGCACGAGCACAGCCACGACGTGTTCGACGGCTGCGAACGATTCTTCCGTCCCGGCTACAACGCCAACCTCGTCCCGAGCTGGCTACCGGCGCTCGACGGCGTCGTCGACAAGCTCGAGCGCGGCGTCAAGGTCGCAGACGTCGGCTGCGGCCACGGATCCTCCACGATCCTGATGGCTCGGGCGTACCCCAACTCGACCTTCGTCGGCTCCGACTACCACGCCGGCTCGATCGAGACCGCCCGGCAGCGGGCGGCCGAGGCCGGCGTCGACGATCGGGTCAGCTTCGAGGTCACGCCGGCGGCCGGGCACCCCGGCAGCGGATACGGGTTGGTGACGATGTTCGACTGCCTGCACGACATGGGCGATCCGGTCGGCGCCGCGCGCCACGTGCGCGACCTGCTGACCCCCGACGGTACCTGGATGATCGTCGAGCCGCAGGCAGGTGACCGGATCGAGGACAACCTCAACCCGGTGGGACGCGCCTACTACGGGTTCTCGACGCTGCTGTGCACACCGGCATCGCTGTCGCAGGAGGTCGGGACGGCGCTCGGCGCCCAGGCCGGGGAGGCACGGATCCGCGACGTCGTCACCGCCGGCGGCCTGACCAGGTTCCGGCGCGCGGCGCAGACGCCGTTCAACAACGTGTTCGAAGCCAGGCTGTGAGCGCTCGCCGGCGCGATTAGGATCGCCGGATGGGCCGGACAGACACCGAGACGCCCGCGCGGCTGCCAGACGAGGCCGGGTATGTGGAGCGGGACGGCGTGCGGGTCTGGTGGGAGTCCTACGGGAGCGGGGACCGCACGCTGCTGCTGCTGCCGACCTGGTCGATCGTGCACTCGCGCCTGTGGAAGGCGCAGATCCACTACCTCGCACGTCACTTCCGGGTGGTGACGTTCGACGGTCGCGGCAACGGCCTGTCGGACCGGCCGGACGACAAGGCGGCCTACGCGGATTCCGAGATGGTCGCCGACGCCGTCGAGGTCCTCGATGTCGCCGGCGTGCGGGGCGCGGTCGTGGTCGGGATGTCATGCGGCGGGCGCTTTGCGCTGGCGCTCGCCGCCGCCCATCCGGAGCGCGTCAGCGGCGTGGTGGCGATCGCGCCGTCGGTGCCCCTGCTGACGCCGCCCCACCCGTTCCGCGACAAATACCGGTTCGAGGCGGAGCTCGATTCCCACGAGGGGTGGGCGAAGGACACCCGCCAGTACTGGCTCCGGGACTACCGGGACTTCCTGGAGTTCTTCTTCGCCGAGATGTACAACGAGCCGCACTCGACCAAGCAGATCGACGATTGCGTGGCCTGGGGCCTGGACACAACGCCGGAGACACTGCTGCTGACCGAGTGCGTTGCTCCGTTCGCCGATCGCGCGGAGGCCGAGGCGATGTGCCGCGCCGTCCGTGCCCCGGTGCTCGTGATCCACGGCGACCAGGACCGGATCACACCGTGGGACCGCGGTGCGCGTGTGGCCGAGCTGACCAGTCGCCGGCTGGTCACGCTCCAGGGCGCCGGGCACGGGCCCCAGGGGCGCGATCCGGTGCGCGTCAACCACCTGATCCGCGCGTTCGCCGACGAGGTGTGCGGGGGGCCGCCCCGCACCACGCGCTGGGTCCACGGCGGCTGCCGCCCGCGGCGGGCGCTGTTCGTCTCCTCGCCGATCGGCCTCGGCCACGCGTGGCGCGACGTCGCGATCGCCGATCAGCTGAGGCAGCGCGTTCCCGGGCTGGAGATCCACTGGCTCGCTCAGTCCCCGGTCACAAGCGTGCTCGAGCGCCGCGGCGAGACGATCCATCCGGCGAGCGCGTCGCTCGCCAGCGAGTCCGGGCATTTCGATCGGGAGGCCACCGACCACGAGCTCGACGCCTTCCGGGCGCTGCGCCGGATGGACGAGATCCTGTGCGCGAACTTCATGGTGTTCGACGACGTCGTCTCCGAGGACGCGTTTGACCTGTGGATCGGCGACGAGGCGTGGGACGTCGATCATTTCCTGCACGAGAATCCCGAGCGCAAGACGGCGGCCTACGCCTGGCTGACCGACTTCGTCGGGTTCCTGCCGCTCCCGGAAGGGGGTCCCCGCGAGGCGGCGCTGACCGCGGACTACAACGCGGAGATGATCGAGCACGTCGAGCGCTTCCCCCGGATCCGCGACCGCGCGATCTTCGTCGGCGAGCCCGCGGACCTCGTCCCGGACACGTTTGGCCCCGGCCTGCCCGAGATCCGCGCGTGGACCGAGCGCCACTACGACTTCTGCGGCTACATCCCGGCGCCTGGCCTGGCCGCCCAGCCGGACCGCGAGACCTTGCGGGCACAGCTCGGCTGGGGCGCCGGGGAGACGATCTGCGTCGTCGCGGTCGGCGGGACCGCCGTCGGCGCGCCGCTCCTGCGACGCGCCGTCGAGGCGCTGCCCGCCCTGCGCGAGCGCATCGCGGACCTCCGGATGATCGCCGTCACGGGGCCGCGGATCGACCCCGGATCGTTTCCCGCGTCGCCGGGACTCGAGCTCCGCGGCTACGTTCACGGCCTGCACCGGGAACTGGCCGCCTGCGATGTCGCGATCGTCCAGGGCGGGCTGACCACCGGGATGGAGCTGATCGCCGCCGGCACGCCGTTCGTCTCGATTCCGCTGGCGCGGCACTTCGAGCAGCGACGGCACGTCCGCCACCGCCTCGAGCGCTACGGCGCCAGGATCCGCCTTGACTGCGCCGACGCGACCCCTGACGCGCTGGCGGCTGCGGTGGTCGGCGCGCTCGCGAGCCCGGTTGACTATCTGCCGGTGGCGGCGGGCGGCGCCGCGCGCGCCGCCGCGCTGATCGCCGAACTGCTGTAGGCGACGGCCTCGCGGCTACGCGTTCGTCGGCTGCTGTGCGCCGACGAACATCTCACGCAGCACGGTCTTCTTGAACTTCCCGGTCGCGGTCCGCGGGATCTCGTCGACGAACTCAAAGCGGTCGGGCAGTTGCCATTTGGCGTATTCGGCCGCGAGATGCTCGCGCAGCTCCTCCGGCTCGGCGCTGGCGCCGTCGCGCAGCACGACGGCCGCCAGCGGCCGCTCGCCCCAGCGATCGTCGGGAATCGCGATCACCGCCGCCTCGGCGACCGCCGGATGGGCCATCAGCAGGTTCTCGAGGTCGACCGACGAGATCCACTCGCCGCCGGACTTGACCAGGTCCTTGGAGCGGTCGCAGATCTTCAGGTTGCCGCCGGCGTCGATCGTGACGACGTCGCCGGTGACGAACCAGCCATCGTCGGTGAACTTCTCGGCCCCCTGGCCGCGATGGTACGCCCGGGCCACCCACGGGCCGCGAACCTCGAGCTCGCCCATCTCCTGATCGTCCCAGGCGATCAGCTCGCCGTCGTCGCTGCGGGCCCGGATCTCGACGAATGGCGAGGCCGTTCCCTGCCGCGCGCGGTAGCGCAGGCGCTCCTCCTCGGACGCGTCGTCGAGCTCGGCGCCCGGGCGCGAGATGCTGCCCAGCGGCGACGTCTCGGTCATCCCCCAGGCGTGGATGATCGTCAACCCGAAGCGGTCAAAGCGCTCCAGCATCGACGGGGGCGCCGCCGAACCGCCGACGATCAGGTGGTCGAGCGCGCTCAGGTCCCAGCGGTCGGGCTCGGCCTCAAGCGCCTGCAGGACCGCCATCCAGACGGTCGGTACGCCGGCGGTGATCGTCACCCGCTCGTCGGCGAGCAGGTCGAGCACGCTGACCGCGTCGAGCTTGGGTCCGGGCAGCACCAGCCCCGTGCCGATCAGCGCCGCGGTGTAGATCATCCCCCACGCGTTGGCGTGGAACATCGGCACGACCGGCAACAGCGTGTCGCGTCGCGAGACCGACTTGACGTCCGGCAGCGCCGCGACGAGCGAGTGCAGGACCATCGAACGGTGCGAATAGACGACGCCCTTCGGCCGGCCGGTCGTGCCCGACGTGTAACAGATCGCGGCCGCCCGGCGCTCGTCGTCGGCCGGCCATTGCATCGGCTCGGCGCCGTCGAGCAGCTGCTCGTAATCCAGGTAGCCGTCGGGCAGCGCGGCGTCGGTCTGGCGCACGACGATCACGTGGGAGAACGCGCGCGCGTCATGGAACGCCTCGAATGCGGGCAGCAGGGTCTCGTCGACGACGATCGCCTGATCGTCGGCATCGTTGACGATGAAGCTGAGCTCGTCGCGATGCAGGCGCGGGTTGAGCGTGTGCAGCACCGCGGTCATGCAGGGCACCGCGAAGTACAGCTCCAGATGCTCGGGCTGGTTCCACAACATCGTCGCGACCGCGTCGCCGTCGCCGATCCCGAGCGCTGACAGCGCCGTCGCGAGCCGCTTGGAGCGCTCGATGCACTCGCCCATCGTCGTCTGGCCGACGGATCCATCGGGCCGGCGGAACGCGACCCTGCGGTGGCCTGAGAACTGCTCCGCGCGCCTGACCACGTTCGTCAGCGACAGCGGATAGTCATCCATCATCAGCGCTTCGCGCATGCTCCCCTCCGGTTTTCTCGGCAACGACTCGCACGCAGAGCGTACGCCAGCACGCGACTTGCGCGCGAGGCCCCTATACGATGCGGCGCCGGGGTCCAGGATTAGTCAGAGGAGCTGTCGAATGACGTATGAAGTCCCGAGCGAGTACCTCAAGCGTTACGGCGACCTGCTCGTCAACTATGCGCTGGGTGGCGGCGGCGGCATCCAGTCCGGCGACGTCGTCTGCGTTCGCGGACCAGAGAGCGCCAAGCCGCTGTACGCCGAGGTCTGCCGCGCCGTATGGCGGGCCGGTGGCCACGTCGTGCACGACTTCCGGCCCGACGCCGACCCGGCGACCAACCTGATGCGCGACTTCTTCGAGTTGGCCTCGCCCGAGCAGCTCGGCTGGTTTCCCGACGCGTACTACCGTGGCGAGATCGACGCGCTCGACCACCTCGCGTTCATCCACTGCGAGTCCGACCCTCACGCGCTCGCGGACGTCGATCCGGGGAAGATGATGGCGCGGCAGAGCTCATTCGCGCCGCTCGTGCAGTGGCAGGACGCCAAGGAGGCGGCCGGCGCGTTCACGTGGACGATCGGCCTGTACCCGACCGCGGCGATGGCCGCCGAAGCCGGGCTGACGCTTGAGCAGTACTGGGACGAAGTCGTCAAGGCCTGCTTCTTGGACGATCCTGACTGCAAGCAGCGTTGGCGCGAGGTCGCCGAGCGGATCGACATGTTCACCGGCTGGCTGAACTCGCTGCCGATCGACCGGCTGCACGTCCACGGCCCCGACGCCGACCTGTGGCTGACGCTCGGTGAGCACCGCCGCTGGGTCGGGGGCAGCGGGCGCAACATTCCGAGCTTCGAGTGCTACACGAGCCCGGACTGGCGCGGCACCGAAGGCTGGATCCGCTTCTCGGAACCGCTGTACACGCATGGCTCGCTGATCAAGGGCGTGCGGCTCGAGTTCACCGGCGGCAAGGTGACGGATGCCAGCGCCGACCAGCACGAGCCGCTGCTGCAGCAGATGATCGCCACGAACGGCGCCGACCGAGTCGGCGAGTACTCGCTGACCGACGCGCGGCTGTCGCGGATCACCAAGTTCATGGCCAACACGCTGTACGACGAGAATGTCGGTGGCCCGCACGGCAACACCCATCTGGCGATCGGCAGGGCGATCCACGACTGCTATGACGGCGACCCGGCGACGATGTCGATGAAGGATTGGGAGCGCTTGGGGTTCAACGACTCGGTCGTCCACACCGACATCGTCTCGACCACCGATCGCGAGGTCACGGCGGTGCTGGGCGACGGCTCCAGCCGGACGATCTACGCCGGCGGACAGTTCCAGCTCGAGTAGCGGGCGCCGGCGGATGACGCGCGCGCGACCGCCGGGTCCGCGGACCGAGATGTCGTTGCGCGGCTGGGGCGATCCGGCGCAGGCGGCGCCCCTGCCCGAGTCGCTGCAGCGGCTGCTGCGCGACGTGCTCGACGTCGACGATCGGCGGCGGGTGCCCGGGCTGCGGTCGCCCGTCCGACTCGCGCCCGTGCGACTGGATCGGCGGGTCGCCCTGGAACTGGCGGGGATCGTCGGCGCCGACGGCGTGCACGGAGACGACGAGGCACGCTTGCGCCATGCCGTTGGCCGCTCCACTCCCGACCTGCTGGCGCTGCGCGGACCGAAGCCGATCGCCGCGCCGGATCTCGTGCTCGCGCCGGACTCCCACGACCAGGTGATGACGGTGCTCGAGCGCTGCAGCGCACGACGGGTGGCGGTCGTGCCGTTCGGCGGCGGCACCTCAGTCGTCGGCGGCGTCGAGCCTGACGCCGGGGCCTACAGCGGCGTCGTCGCGCTCGACCTGGCGCGGCTGAACGCGCTCGAGCAGCTCGACGAGGAGTCACGGCTGGCGACGCTCGGCCCGGGCCTCCGCGGTCCCGAGGCCGAGTGGCTGCTCGCCGATCGCGGCTACACGATCGGCCACTTCCCCCAGTCGTTCGAGTACGCGACGCTCGGCGGGTTTGCGGCCACCCGCTCCAGTGGCCAGGCGTCTGCGGGCTACGGCCGCTTCGACGAGCAGGTGATGGCGCTCCGGGTCGCCACCCCGG
>Ga0302178_10000172_pt1 | contig 60591 bp, 44 predicted proteins | sample I_Palsa_E1_3_FD_198790 | JGI IMG/M metagenome (GOLD analysis project Ga0302178, IMG submission 198790) | Peat permafrost microbial communities from Stordalen Mire near Abisko, Sweden - I_Palsa_E1_3 | ecosystem: Environmental > Terrestrial > Soil > Palsa > Peat permafrost | place: Sweden...
GGGATTGCGGTCGGCGCTCGGCACGGCGTGCTGTTCAGAAATGCGGCGTTCCTTGACCGGATTGGTGAGATCGACTCGCTCGTGATCGACAAGACCGGCACGCTCACGTACGGCGAACTGCGCGTCGCGGACGTGTTTGCTCAACCGGGCGTGGCGAGCGCCGAGGCCGTCGCGCTGGCGGCGCGGCTGGGGGCGGGCAGTGCGCATCCGGTGAGCCGGGCACTGACGCGCTATGCCGCCTCGGCCACCTCAGCCGCTGGGCAAGAGGTTGCACCGTTCAAACGTACCCGCGAACTGCGCGGACTTGGGGTGGTCGCAGAAACGCCCGAAGGCACCGCGGTGCTCGGCCGTGCTGAGTTGCTACGCGAGCATGTCGCCACGCTGCAAGCGGCGCCCGCCTCGATCGATGGACCTTGTGTCGGCCTCGCGCTCAATGGCCAACTGCTGGCGTGGTTCGGCTTTGCCGACGCGTTGCGCGCCGAAGCTGCCGGTGCGCTCGCCGAACTGCGCGAACTCGGTCTCGTGCGGCAGACCCTGCTGACGGGTGATCGCGACGTGGTGGCGCGCAAGGTAGCCGCCGAGGTCGGCATCGACACGGTCGTCTCGCAGGCACTGCCGCACGACAAGCTCGACTACGTGATGCACGAGCTCGACGCGGGACATCATCCGCTCGTGGTCGGCGACGGCCTGAACGATGTGCTGGCCATCAAGGCGGGCGCGACCAGCATTGCGATGGGTGAACGGGGGATCGATATCGCGGTGGCGTCCGCGGATATCGTGCTGCTTGGCGACGACCTGCGTCGCATTCCGACCTGCATCCGGCTCGGCCGGCGCTGCCGCCTTACCGCGACGATCAACGCGGCGATCGGCCTCTTCTGTACCGTCGTCATCATCGCGCTCGCTGCGCTCGGCTTGCTGGGGGCGGTCTGGGTGGCGATCCTGCACAACGTCGGCACGTTCATCGTCATTGCCAACGCGGGGCGGCTTCTGCGCATCGACGAGGATGCGGCATCGCAACCGGGCCGAAGCCTGAACGCCGACAAAGCACAGCCGCCAGTTGCGGCCTGTTGAAGGGCGGCCCTGAGCTTGACACGTGCGGAGTGGGCGGCGGCCTCGGCAAGCGCCTTAGGTTTCGGCTACCGCCTTGCTATGGAGAACGGCTGCGTCCAGGTCGTCGAGTTGCAACAGCAAGTCGTCGATTGAACAGAGTTGGGTATTGGTGACGTGATGAGCGTCGAGCAGATCGTACAGGCGTTTGCGCCAGTACTCCGCAGGCAGGATGGGACCGCCGAAATCCCCACATAACGACAGCTTCATCACGCGCTTGATGTGCGCGATGTCCTGATCGATCAGCGTAATCATGTTCGCCCCCGTGGTGGCTTGTACGTGGATTTACACCATCTTTGTTTTGTCTGATTAATACTTTAGCTCATATTCATCGGATGACAAGCTGTGAGAACTACGAGGATGGGTCGGCCCTATGGTCCTTGATAGACCTGCTACGGCCAGCAGCGGAGGGGGCCGCCATGATTAAGGAAAACCATGATAGAAACTGGCCGCGAAAAGCCTAGACTGTAACCAAACGTAACTAAGTGTTGCTAATCATAAGTACGGGGATGTTCAAACACGGGGCCGCGTCAGACTGGGCGCACTGATGAGAAAGCGGTGAAGTGAAGCCGCCAGTATGGAAATGGCCGCAGAGCAATCTGCGGCCATTTTTTTATCCTGTGACGGCGTTTCAGCGGTGTTTGGACTCGCTACTGCACGTTGCCGCAGCGATCCCGCCGCGTTACGCGGGACGAGCGCGCCTTAGTGGCAGCGCTTTTCCCAGTGATGATGCACCTTCACCTTGTGGCACACCGGATGGTGATGGTCGTCGGCGAAGGCCGGGCTGGCAACGCCAACGGTAACGGCGGCAAAAGTGAGTGCAAGCAAAATTTTCTTCATGTGGATTTCCTCGGTCGGACTGACCTGGTTGGTGGACGGCCCGCTATCTTAGCCCGAGTGTCGTGACAACACTGTCAAGGAAATGCAAAGCGCACATGCTTTGTTGCTTTTTTTGATGCGCTCAGCCGAAACGGCCAGCCTGCCTGCTAGCGACTATGGGCGCCGCCTCCCATACTGCCGCCACCTTGAAATGTGCCGCCACCGCCACCGCCATGGCCGCCCCAGCCGCCGCCGTGGCCGCCACCGTGCCAGCCACCGCCACCGTGCCATCCATGGTAACCATGCCAGTAGCCGCCGCCGTGCCCGTAATAGCAGCAACCGCCGCCGCCCCAGATGCCGATCGAGCCATAGGTCGGCACATATCCGTAGCCATACCCATAACCGTAGTCCGGGTAGTACGGTTGTTCCCCGTAGTACGGATAGCCATAACCAGGCGCGACCGCACAGCCGGCCAAAACCGCCACCACCCCGAGTGCCGCAATCAGGCGAAGCATGATGTTCTCCCTCGTACATCCTTAAGAAAGAACTGGGGGCGTCAAGTTCCAGCACAATTGTGTCCACCGTTTACAGAAACAACGGCTGAGTCGATACCTCTGACTTAAGCCACGCGTGCGGCACTCATGCTTCGAGTGCGAGCGTCGCAAACGTCGCGAGCCAATGTTCGCCCGTGTAGTCCCCGGCGACACGCGCAAGCGCGCTGTCGAGGTGCAGTTCGGCCGCTTCGTTGAGCAGCGCACGGCGCGTATCGTCGGCCGGCAGGGCACGGGCGAGCGAACGCTGGCACCACGCGCGGCTGAGATTCAGTCCGTCGAGGTGCGCAATCTTGCCGTCGCTGCGATCGGTCACCGTCACAGGGACGAACAGCGTGGCCGGCTGGCGCGCGGCAAGCTCCGGTAGAAACGCGCCGAACCAGTCGACGAACTGCCCGGCCGGCAACACGCGGCGCATCAGTTCGGCTTCCATCAGCGAAGGCGACAGGAATTCATCTCCCGCCGGCTCCCACGCCTGACACGCCACGTCATTCAGATACCAGCGCTGCGCGGTCTCAACGACCAGGGACGCCAGAGATTCGCGCGAGGTCTGGCGCGCGAAATCGAGTGTCAGCGCGAGCGCGAACGCCATGTTGAAATGAGTGCCGACGCGCAGCGGATAGGTGGCCTTGGGAAGGAATTCCTCGAATCGTTCGACGAAAGCATCGGTTAGCGGTGCGAAGGTTTTGCTCCAGCGCGCCGCCTGCGGCAGTTTCAGTGCGTCGATCTGCGCCGAGAGCGCCAGCAGCCAGCCCCAGCCATATGGCCGCTCGAAGCCGCGATTGTGCGGCAAGTCGAGATACGCGCGTTCGCCGGCGACGTTGGGCTCGGTGAAGTGCTGGTCGACCACGGCGACGATGCGCGAGGCCTCGGGCAGATCGGGAAAACGTTCGAGCAGATGAAGGATCAGCCAGTAGCCATGCACGCACGAATGCCAGTCGTAGCTGCCGTAAAAAATCGGATGCAGCGCGCGCGGTCCCTGCACGTCCTGCGGACCGGCCAGCGAGTGAGTTAGCTTGTTCGGATACTCACGTGTGAGGTGATCCAGCGCCAGATTGGCGAATTTCGATGCGACAGCGGAAGTGAGTTGAGCGGTCATCGGCGCCTCGTCGGGAGCAGTTCAAAAGCGGAAAACAAATAAATACATCAGGACGGTGTTGACGATCAACAGCAGCAACGCGGTGGGCCATTGCGCCTTGATGACGCCGTTCTGATCCTTCAGTTCGAGCAGGGCGGCGGGGACGATATTGAAGTTGGCCGCCATCGGCGTCATCAGCGTACCGCAGAAGCCGCATAGCATGCCGATGGCACCGAGAATCGCCGGATTGCCGTGGAATTGATGGACGATCAGCGGCAGTCCGATACCAGCAGTCATGACGGGAAACGCAGCGAACGCGTTGCCCATGATCATGGTGAAAATGGCCATGCCGAACGTGTAGGAGGCGACCACCGCGAAGGCCGAATCGACCGGAATCCACGCTTTGACGAGCTCGGATACCACATGGCCGACGCCCGCCACCGCGAAGAGTGCACCGAGCGCCGCGAGCACCTGCGGCAGAATCGCGGCCCAGCCGACGGTGTCCATCGTATGCCGCGCATCTTTGAGCGCGTGTACCGGCGAATCGCGCAGCATCACGAGCGCCGTACCGAATGCGACCAGCGTGCCGAGCACGAGCGAGATCAGCGTCACGCTTTTCGGATCGACGAGCGGCACGTATTTCAGGGTGAAGGTGCCGAGCAACGTGACGAGCGGAATCAGCAGCGCCGGAACGAACAGTTTATTGCCGAAGCGCTGCGCGTTTGCCTCACGGCGTGTCGCAGCGGCGTCACTTGCGCTGTCCGGGTTGCCTTTGCCGAGCTTGCCCGAACCGGCGATCAACGCGAGTGCGATCGCAAGGCAGCCGGTGATGAAGTTCGGCAACTCGGCGCCGAACATGAAAGTGATGGCGTAGATGCCCCAGAACAGGAAGTTGACGACGCGGCGCGGGTTGGAGCGGTCCTGCAGACTGAACAGCGCGAAGGCGGCGAACATCAGGCCGGCAAGGATGTACAGGGTCTCGAGCTTGATCATCGTGCGAGGCGCCGTGCATGGGCGTTCATCCGGTACGACAGAGTGCGGTCGGGCAGCATCAGGCGGGCGCAATGAATGAGGAGCGCAGCCACCGCGGTCGGAATGGCCCAGACGGAGATGTGCAGCGGTTCGACCACCACGCCGTTCTGTTCGAGAAAACCTTTGATCAGCAAAATGGACTGGATGGCGATGAAGATGTCTTCGCCGAAGAACACTGCGATATTGTCGACGGCTGATGCGTTGGCGCGAATCTGTTGGCGCACTTCATCGGGCAACTCGCCGTAGCGATTGGCGGCAGCGGCTTCTGCCATCGGCGCAATCAGTGGACGCACCATCTGCGCGTGGCCGCCGAGCGAGGTCAATCCAAGCGCCGCGGTGATCTGGCGGATCACGAAATACAGCATCAGGACGCGACCCGTGGTGGCCGCCTGCAAGCGCGAGATCAGGTGCCGCGCCTGTTCCTTCAGACCATTGCGCTCGAGCAGGGCGATCACGGGCAACGTCAGCCAGATCAGACCCATATAGCGGTTCTCGGCGAAGGCCTTGCCGAACGCGCTGATGATCTCGACCGTATGGAGGCCGCCGGCGAGCCCGGTGGCGATGCCCGCAATCGTCACGACCAGCAGTGCGTTAAAGCGCAGCGCGAAACCGATCACGACGATCGGTATTCCTATCAAAACCAGCATGCTTTCTCCCGTATCGCTGTGTGGCGGCGAGGAAATCTAACACGATAAATTATCGATAAATAGTCGATAAAGTGAGGGTCCAGGGTAAACGACGAGGGGAGGGACGAGTGTCGCAACGAATTTCGCGGCATCAGGCGCCGCTCGAATCATCTGGCGGGCGAAGAAACGCCGCCAAGGTGGGCAAGCGAAAGTTCCATACCTATGCTAGCTTTCTACCGGCGCGTCCATTGGAGGACGGCTGCGTGACGATCCACCAAGCTGAAGTACGTCTGATCTCGTTGTCGGACTTCTGATCCGGTGAAACAAGGGGAATGCGCTTGAAAAGTGATTCGCGGACCTTGGAGTTAGCTTTCAGAAAGGCTACACGCCCTCGAGCGCGGCGCGCCGTAAAGGGCGGCCTCGCGCTCGTCGTCGTCACGTCCCTTGCGGCGTGCATGGTCGGCCCGGACTATCACAAGCCCGAGGTCCAGGTGCCACAGGGGTTCAAGGAAGGCGTCGACTGGCAGCGCGCCGAGGTGGATCCGCAGGCAGCGATCTCCAGCACGTGGTGGCGCATGTACGGCGACGACAAACTCAACGGTCTGGTCGAGCAGTCATTGCAGGCCAACCAGACGATCGCGTCGGCGGAAGCCGCCTACCGCGTCGCGCTCGCCACCGTTGAGTCCCAACAGGCGGGCCTGTTTCCGGTCGTCAAGGCCGGCGTGTCCGGCGCGCGTTCTGGGGGCAACCTCGGAGGGCTCGCGCAGAGTTCGGGTTCGAGTGCCGCATCGGGCAACAGCATCATTGCTAGCGGTAGCGTCAGTTGGGAAGTGGACCTGTGGGGGGCGATACGACGCCAGATCGAGCAGGCGAAAGCGAACGCCCAGTCATCGGATGCGCAGCTTGCCGGTGAACGCATCTCAATCACGGCCAGTGTCGTGACCGACTACTTCCAGCTGCGCCAGGCCGACTTCGACACGCATGCGCTGAAGGAGCAGCAGGACATCGACAGCCAGATTCTGTCGATGGTGCAGACCGCGTTCAAAGAGGGCGAAGCGTCGAACGACGACGTGCTGACCGCGCAGGAGAACCTCGAGACGATCATCGCCGACCTGCAGGCGACCGAAACGACCCGCGAGCAGGACGAGCACGCGATTGCCGTGCTGACCGGCGTACCGCCGGAGACCTTCAGCATCGCCGCCGATCCGGACTATCCCTTCCTTACGCCTGCCGTGCCGCCGGCCCTGCCTTCCCAATTGCTCGAGCGGCGCTATGACGTGGTGAGTGCCGAGCGCACCGCCGCGGCGGCCAACGCGGGCATCGGCCTTGCCGAAGCCGCGTTCTATCCGTCCCTGACGCTCTCGGCCGAGGGCGGTTTCGCGCACAACACGTTGGCGCATCTGTTCACCGTGCCGAACCGCTTCTGGACGCTCGGCCCCGAACTCGCGGAGACGATTTTCGATGGCGGCGCACGCACGGCCGCGGTGCACGGAGCGCGCGCGACCTACGACGAAGACGTCGCGAACTACCGCAATACGGTCCTGACGGCGTTCCAGAGCGTGGAAGACAGCCTGTCGGCGATGAACCACTTGCGGACGCAGGCCAGCGCGTTCGCGAAGGTGTACGACAGCAATAGCCGGCTGTTCGCGAGCGAACAGGCGCAGTTCAATGCCGGCGCGGTCAGTCAGCAGAACTTGCTCACGCAACGGCTGACCTTGCTCGAGGCGGAGCAGAATCTGCGCGACACGCAGGCGCTGCTCGCCGAGAGCAACGTGACGCTCGTCAAGAACCTTGGCGGAGGCTGGCAGCGCGATGACGCCCAGGTGGCATCGGTGCCAGCCGCTGCTTCATCGCCGGCTTCGGAAGCTACAGTACGACCTGCCCCGGCGCCGTCTGCCGACTGACTTACCTGCTGTTCCTTACGATGTGGCATACCGCGGCGTTCGCGTGTGCCGGCCTCAAAGCAAGAACGGAGTTCCCATGAAGTCACGTCCTCAGCGCGCGTCGCTGTCGTATCTGTGTCTGATCATACTCGCCGCCTGCTCGAAAACGGCGCCACCGCCGCCGCCGCCGCAAGTCGCCGTGGTGAAGGCGCACATGCAGTCGGTGCCGCTCGAGCGTCAGTTCGTTGGCCGGCTTTCGCCTTATTACATGGCGAACGTAACGGCCCGCGTGTCCGGCGTGCTGCTGCGGCGCAATTACACGGAAGGCTCGCAGGTACGCGCGGGGCAACTGCTGTTCGAGATCGATCCGGTCTTCTACCGCGCGCAGCTCAATAACGATCTCGCTTTGCTGGCCGAAGATCAGGCCACCTATGTCAACGACCACATTACGGCTGTGCGCAACCGCAAGCTGCTGCCGGTCGGTTCGGTCTCGCAGCAGACCGTCGATAATTCCGATGCCGCCGAACGCAGCGCCGCGGCCAAGGTCAAGGCCGACGAGGCAGTGGTCGCGAGCGCACGGGTCTCGCTCGACTACACGCGCGTGACGGCGCCGATCGGCGGTATCGCCGGACAACAACAGGTGACGGCGGGCGCGGTGGTCGGCAACAGCACGTCCGACACGGGTGGAAGCAGCACGCTGTTGACGACGGTCCAGCAGATCGATCCGATGTACGTGAACTTCACGATCAGTTCGGCCGATCTGGCCACGCTGCAGGATAACCAGAGCGCCGGCTCGGTCGATCTGTCGCAGCAGAACCACACCACGGTGCAGCTCGCGCTGCCCAATCGTGCATCCTACGGGACTGCGGGCACGCTCGATTTCTCCGACGTGACGGTGAACGCGGCGACCGGCTCGGTCAATCTGCGTGCGCTTGTCGCGAACCCGCAGCGGCGTCTGCTGCCCGGCATGTATGTGACGCTGACCGTCAATTTCGGCCAGCAGAACAATGTGTTTCTGATTCCGCAGCAGGGCGTGCAGCGCGACACGGTCGGCGCGTACGTGTTCGTGGTCGACGCTAACAACAAGGTGGGTCGCAAGGACGTCGTGGCGACCGATAGCCTCGGCAACGACTGGATCGTGACTCGGGGGCTGGCAGACGGCGACCAGATCATCGTGAACGGTGTGCAGATGGTGCGGGAAGGGGCGCCGGTGAAGACCGTCGTGTGGCAGCCACCAGCGGCGGCGTCTGGCGCGGCGGCGGCTTCGGCCGCGTCCCCGGCGCCGGCAGCGTCGGAAGCGCCGACGGCAGCGTCGAGCTCTGCGTCCGCGTCGGTTTCCACAGCGTCAGCGGCTTCGGCCGCCTCGGCACAGTAGGAGACCGCACATGCCGAGTTTTTTCATTACCCGCCCCATCTTCGCCTGGGTTATCGCGATCCTGATCTGCCTGTTCGGCATCATCTCGGTGCACAGCATGGGGATCGATTCGTACCCGGACATCGCGCCGCCGGAAGTGACCGTCACGGCACAGTATCCGGGCGCGAGCGCCCAGACGATGGAATCGACGGTGACCCAGGTGATCGAGCAGCAGCTCACCGGCATCGACAATCTGCTGTATTTCAGTTCGACGTCGAGCTCGAATGGCCAGACGCAGATCATCCTCACGTTCGCGACCGGCACCAACCCGGACATCGCCCAGGTGCAGGTGCAGAACAAGGTCACGCTCGCCGAGCCGCTGCTGCCTTCGCAGGTGACACAGCAAGGGGTCGTGGTGGCGAAGGCGAGCCCGGATATTTTGATGTTCGTCGCGCTGCAGTCAGACAATGCGGCGATCGATGCAGGGCGTCTCTCCGATATTCTGGCCTCGCAGATCCAGCCTAACATCGGCCGGGTGAACGGGGTCGGCAATACCACGCTGCTGGGCTCCGAGTACGCAGTGCGCATCTGGCTCGACCCGAACAAGTTGCAGAGTTACGGGCTTTCGACGACCCAGGTGCTCAATGCCGTGAACGCGCAGAACGCGCAGTTCGCCGCCGGCTCGCTCGGTGCGGATCCGGCTGTGAAAGGGCAGGTATTTACGGCGAACGTGACAGGCGACAGCCTCTTTTCGTCGCTCAAGCAGTTCCAGGACATCATTATCGTCGCGAACAACAACGGCACCACGGTCAAGCTCTCCGACGTGGCACGCATTTCGTTCGGTTCGCAGACGTATGGCTTTGCGCCGGTTTATAACGGCAAGGCGGCGGGCGGGATGGCCGTGTTCCTGCTGCCGGGCGCCAACGCGCTCGCGGTCGCGAAGGCGGTCAAAGCCGAGATGGCGACGCTGGCGAAGGATCTACCGGAGGGCGTGACGTGGAGCGTGCCATACGACACGACGCCGTTTATTACGGCGTCGATCGTGGACGTGATCCGCACGCTCGTCGAGGCGATCGTGCTGGTGTTCTTCGTGATGCTGATCTTCCTGCAGAATCTGCGGGCCACGATCATCCCGACGCTCGTGATTCCGGTTGCGCTGCTCGGGACTTTCATCGGCCTGTCGGCGCTGCACTACACGCTCAATCAGTTGACGTTGTTCGGCATGGTGCTGGCGATCGGCATCGTGGTTGACGATGCCATCGTCGTGATCGAAAACGTCGAACGCATCATGACCGAGGAGCATTTACCGCCAAGAGCGGCGACCCGCAAGGCGATGGGCCAGATCACCGGCGCCATCATCGCAATCACGGTGGTGCTGTCTGCCGTCTTCATACCGTCCGCGCTGCAGCCGGGCGCGACCGGCATCATCTACGCGCAGTTTGCGCTGACAATTGCGGTGTCGATGGGATTCTCCGCGTTCCTCGCGATGTCGTTCACCCCTTCGCTGTGCGCGGCGATCCTGAAGCCCGAACACACGACGAAAAAGAACTGGTTCTACCGCTGGTTCGACCGTAGTTTCGAGTGGACGACGAACAAGTATATCGGCCAAACCGGCCGGGCCGTGACCCATGCGCCGCGCTGGATGATCGCATTCGCGCTCGTCGTGGTGCTGACGGGTTTCCTGTATACGAAGCTGCCGACCAGCTTCGTGCCCGACGAGGACCAGGGCTTCGTGCTCGCACTGATCAATTTGCCGCCCGGCTCGACGCTGGAGCGCACCAACCACGTGATGGCCGAGGTGCGCGACAAGCTCGCGAACAGTCCGTTCAGCAAGGAAATCGTGGGGATTTTCCAGCCGGAAGGCTTCAGCTTTGTCGGCACAAGCGAAAACGTCGGCATGTCGTTTATCAAGCTGGCGGACTGGGACAAGCGCCACGACACCGCGATGACGCTGATTCCGAAGATCAACCAGGTCCTTCATGGCATCCCCGATGCGCAGATCTTCGCGGTGAATCTGCCGACCATCCGCGGTCTCAGCCAGTTCGGCGGCATCGACATGTATCTGCAGGCACGTGAAGGCCAATCGCGCTCAGAGCTTGCCCAGGCCACGGGAACGCTGCTCGCGGGTGCGACGAAGAGCCCCGTGCTGTTCGGGATCCGCCCCAACTCGCTGCCGAGCGCACCGCAACTGGACATCGCGGTGGACCGTACGCAGGCCGAATCGATGGGCCTGTCGCTGACCGATGTCTACTCCACGCTCGAGATGGAACTCGCGCCGTTTTACATCGACCAGTTCACCTACGGCGGACGTGTGAAGCGCGTCTATATCCAGGCGGATGCCCCGTACCGGATGGGGATCGACGCGTTCCAGCATCTGTATACGCCGAGCTTGTTCGCAAACGGCGGCAGTGCGGCCGCAAGCCAGTTGTCCTCGGCCAGCGCAACGACGTCGAACGGCTTCACGACGCCCGCCGACCCGTCGCCCGCGAATACGTCGATCGCCCCCTACAACATGGTGCCGCTCTCCAGCGTGGTGAATGCCAAATGGAGCTTCGGGCCGACGGTGCTGCCGCGCTATAACGGCTACTCGGCAATCGAGATCGTCGGCAACTCCGCACCGGGCTACTCGACCGGACAGGCGATCAATGTGCTGCAGAATATCGTCGACCGCCAGCTGCCGACGGGTTTCGCGGCGGACTGGACCGGGCAGTCGTTCCAGGAGTTGTTGTCGGGTTCGTCGGCGGTGACGCTGTTGATGTTGTCGATCGTGGTGGTGTTCCTGTGTCTGGCCGCGTTGTATGAAAGCTGGTCGATTCCGGCTGCCGTGCTGCTCGTCGTGCCGCTCGGGATGTTGGGCATGCTTGCGTTCTGTCTCTCGTTCGGAGTGCCGAATGACATCTACTTCAAGATCGGTCTCGTGACCGTGATCGGCCTCGCGGCGAAAAACGCGATTCTGATCGTCGAGTTCGCGGTGGAGGGGCAGCAACAAGGCAAGACGCTGCGCGATGCCGTCATGACCGCGGCCCGGCTTAGACTGCGTCCGATCCTGATGACTTCGATGGCGTTCATTCTCGGTGTGTTCCCTCTGGTTATTTCATCGGGTGCGGGCGCCGCTTCGCGTCACGAAATCGGCACGGGTGTGATCGGCGGCATGCTGTTCGCCACGTTCCTCGGTCTGCTGCTGATTCCGGTGTTCTACGTGGTCGTACGACGACTGCTCGGCGACAAGCTCGACGAGGTGTCGCACAAGATGCCTCATCACGGCGACGACGATGGCGAGCACGATGGCGGCCCACCACCGGCGGGTGGTGGCGGTCACGATGGCGGCGGCACGGGCGGCGCAACCCCCGCAGGGGAGGGTACGCCAGCCTAGCGAGACAACGCGCGCCAGATGCGGCGCGCTTCAGTTAGCCATGCACCGGCGCAGCGAGCGATGAAAAGGACACGGCAACAGGCACTGGAGACGCGCAACCAGATTCTCGACGCGGCGGAGTGGGTGTTCGTCGAGCGTGGCGTCGCCCATACGTCGCTTGAGGATGTTGCGGTGCGGGCCGGGTTCACGCGCGGCGCGATTTATGGGCACTTTCGCAACAAGGTCGAACTGTTCGTCGCTATGACGAACCGCGTCATGCTGCCGATGGAGATGCTGGTGTCGGCGTCGGTCGATGCCGGGGAGCCCGATCCGCTCGGTAGGATACGGCAGTTGCTGGTGTTCTGCCTCAGCAAGGCCGTGGTGGAGCCGCACAGCCGCCGCGTGTTCGAAGTGCTGTTCACGAAGTGCGAGCACACACGCGACACGGACCCTGTGTTCGATCGACAGCGCAACGCCGCCCGCAACGGCAGAAAGCAGCTTGAGCTTGCTCTGCAAAATGCGATTGCAAGAGGGCAATTGCCGGCGGACCTGGATACGGTTCGCGCATCAGGCATCGTGCATGCGTTTCTCGACGGCGTATTGCGGGACTGGCTGCTGGAGCAGGATTCGATCGTCTTGCCGCGCGATGCTGAGTGTTTGGTAGATGTCTGCATTGGCATGCTGCGGCAATCGCCTTCGCTGCGGCAAGCCTGTGTCGCTGTGCAACCACCTCGGGTGAGCGAAGACGCATTGCAGCGCCCTCGTCATATCGAATAACCTTGACCCTACTCGGACCGCAGCGTGACAGGCGGAACGACAGTCTCTATCAGGCCGGTCTTCACGTCATACACGAGCCCGGTCACTGTGAATCCACCCGGAAGATTCGGATTGGCTCTGAGCGCCGCCACGTCGATCGCGACGGCCTTGTACGGATCGGTGATCCCGAGATCGTCGAGTTTGTCTTCCGCGTCGGGCTATTCAACGCCTCAGATACTTAATCGAAAAAGGGGATGTCATGGTAAAGGATGAAATTGTCTGGGGGATCCTGGGCACCGCGAAGATCAACGACAAGGTTGTCATACCCATGCACAGCGCACCAAAGTGCCGGGTGAAGGGCATCGCGTCGCGATCTCAGGAGAAGGCTCGGGAGGCCGCAGCCAAATATGGTTTGTCTGTCGCATACGGCAGTTACGAGGGGCTCCTGGCGGACCCGGAAATCGACGCGGTATATATTCCGCTACCCAATCACCTCCACGTGGAATGGACGATCAAATCCGTCGAGGCGGGCAAGCACGTTCTGTGTGAGAAGCCGATCGGGCTGGACGCCCAACAGGTTGCACGACTCATCGCTGCGCGCGACAAGAACGGCCGATACATACAGGAAGCCTTCATGGTTCGCACGCATCCGCAATGGTTGAAGGTGCGGAGCTTGATTGACGAAGGGGCGATTGGCGAATTGCGGGCAGTCACCGGCGGCTTCACTTATAACAACACGAACCCGGACAATATCCGCAACCGGAGCGAACTGGGTGGTGGCGGTTTGCTCGATATTGGTTGCTACCCCATCACGACGTCACGCTTCATTACCCGGTGTGAGCCAAGGCGAGTGGTTTCCCTGATGGAGCAGGATCCCATCTTCGAAGTGGACCGGCTTGGCTCTGTGCTGATGGATTTCGAAGGTGTACAGGCGAGTTTCTTTTACTCGACTCAGGCCCATAACTATCAACGGATGCAATTTCACGGCACCAAAGGGCGTATCGAGGTCGAGATTCCATTTAATGCACCAAGCGATCGACCGACGCGTCTGTTAGTGAGTGAAACCACAAGCGCCGGTGTCGGGACAGATCGCTGGCTGGAACTTCCGGTGTGCGATCAATATGGCATCGCAGCCGCCACGTTCGCGGAGGCGATATTGAGTGGAACCGTGCAGGCTACGCCGCTGGAAGATGCGCGTGCAAATATGCGGGTGATCGACGCCGTGTTCCGCTCGGCCCGATCGGGCGCGTGGGAGAAAATTCTGGACAGTTGAGGCGCTACGCAGGGGCTGTCCCCGGGACAACAGAAGCAATCCAGCGGCGAGCGCCGAACGGCGACGGTTCCTTAGCGAATTGCGTCTGCATGCGGGAGATAAAAGTAGAAACGGGCGCCGCCGTGCGAGGACTTGCTGTCTCCTGCGATGCGGCCGCCGTGGGCTTCGATAATCGAGTGGCAGATGGGTAGCCCCATGCCCATGCCGTCTTGCTTGGTTGTGAAGAAGCTGTCAAAAATGCGGTCGAGGTTCTCGGGGGCGATGCCGGGGCCACTGTCCTCAACAGAGCAGCAAATAGTCGCTGCGTCAGACACGGTCGTCCGGATAGTAATCCTGCGCTCCGAACTTCCTGCTTCCGCCATGGCTTGCATCGCATTGACAGCGAGGTTCACGATTACTTGCTGGAACTGCACGCGATCAGCCAGTATCTTCGGATCTCCCGGAGCGAGGTCGTGCGATACCGTGACGCCGCGTGATTCGACCTCGTGACGTAGAAAAAGAAGGGCCTCAAGGATGAGCTCGTCAATCGACACAAGGCTACGTTCGGACGCGCGGCGGAGCGCCATGCCTCGAATGCGGGCAACGATGCCCCCAGCACGCGCGGCGTCGGCTACCATCCGGACAGTCCCTTCACGCAACATCGCGAGGTTGGGCACTGGCCGGTCGAGCCAGCGCAGGCCGGCTTGACCATTCGCGGCGATGGCAGTTAGCGGCTGCGTCAGCTCGTGCGCGATCGAGGCGGTCAGTTCCCCCAGCACAGAGATGCGTGCGGCATGCGCGAAGTCCGCCTGTACCCGCTGAAGCATTTCCTGTGAGCGAATGCGCTCGGTGATGTCGACCAGACCGAGAAGCGAAATCCCCATATCGTCGGCTATGCGAGGCCGACCGATCGTGCAAAGCACATCAATGATCCGCCCGTCGCGGGTCCGAAACTTTGTCGTTTCTTCAAACAACGTCTCGCCGCGATATCTGCTTTCCATCGCGCGCTGCAATGTAGCTAAAGCCTCCTCCCGCCACATCCATTCCATTGAACCGAGCATTTCAGCCCTGTCCCGCGCACCGAACATCCGTACGGCGTGGTTGTTCACCTCTTCGATGACAAGCACCTCCGATGCACGTTGGAGCAGGCCAGGATGTTGATCGATGTATGCAGATAGATCTTCCACACCTTGCGCGCGGAGGTCCTTCAAGAGAACGATTAACGATTGGGTCTCAATCTGCAACAGCGAGACGGGCATGTCGCGGAAAAGGGTACGGTAGCGATGCTCGCTGGTCTCCAGCGCTGCGTGGGCTTGCTTGCGCGCGGTGACATCCATTAGGGCACCCGCAAAATGCAATTCACCTCGATCTTCGGTTACTGCCCGCGCTACGATATGAAGATGCTTGACGGACCCGTCGGGCATGAGCAACTGATGCTCAAACTCAAAGCCCTGCTTGTCTTGTGCGGCGCGCTCGATGACCTCCTGAACGCGGGAAAAGTCATCTGGGTGGACTCGGCTAAGCGCAAGCTCCAGAGTGGGCCGGGTTTGTAAATCAAAGCCGAAGATTCTAAAGCTCTCTTCGGACCAGAATAATTCACCGGTCGCGATATGCCAGTGAAAGCTGCCTGTGTGGCTAAGTCGTTGGGCGTCTGCCAGAAAAGCCTGTGCATGCTGCAGCTCAGCGAAGAGGCTCGCGTTCTCCCACGAAATCGCAGCTTGTGACGCCAGTAGTCTGAGAACGGCAAAGCGGCCAGGCGTGAAAACGTGAGGGCTCAGCCGATTCTCAAGATACAGGACACCTATCAGCTTCGTCTGCTTTATCAGAGGGAGGCACAGAATCGAGCGGCAACCATTGTGGAGGATGTACGGGTCCCCCGAGAACTGGGTTTGCTCAGACGCGTCATCGAGCAGCACGCTCTCCCGGGTCCGGACGACGTAGCGCAGAATCGATTCCGGCAGGTCGGTCGGCGCGACAGACGCGTCGCGAGAATGAACCTCGACAGTGTCGCCAACGGTTGTAGCTTCTGCTTCGATGCGCAATCCGTCGTCATGCGGAACGATCAGTAAACCCCGGTCACCGCCAGCGTGCTCCAATGCAAGAACCATCAGCGTATCAATCAATTCGTCCAGTGCAATCTCAGAGGAGATAACCTGAGAGACTTTGAGGACAGTTGCGAGGTCCAGTTGCTCGACGGACGTGGTAATCGTGCTGTCCTGGCGCGAACGCTCCTGCCGCAGGTTCGGGTAGATTTGATCGAGCTGACGGACCTTTCCGTCGGCGCCCCAACGGACAAAGCACGATCGCGCGTTCTGAAGATAGGTCTCGGCGAACGTGTCGAAGCCATCCCCCGCATAGAACCGGGCGGCGAGTTCGTAGGCCAGTCCCTCGTTCTGTATGAAGCCGTGCTCCCGTGCAGCACGAATTGCATCCTCGTAAAGGTGCATGGCCTCATGTTTCCGCCCTTCGACGCGCGCGATCTCGGCACAAACAAGATCATGGCGATTACCGAAGTTCTCTGGGCAGTTATCGGCCCAATGCTTCAACTTCTTGAGGCTCGCATCGATAGTCAGCCGATATTCCTGTTGTTTTGCTGAGGATGCCGTTGGATACAGCGCGGTCAACGTGAGCGAATAATAGAAATGGTAGGTCGCCTCCATCGGTAACGCCATTGCGGCCCCGATGAGAGGTGCTGCCTGAACCGAGTAGTCGAGCGCTTCTTCATACCGTCCATACAGGAATGCGAGCACCTGCTTCATGATGTAATAGAAAACGACGCCGGTGCCGAAGGTCGCGCTGACGACTGCCGAGAGGCTGGCCGCTTCATCGAACGTACCATCGTTCAATTCCAAATGACTCCTCGTCTTGCCCTGCAGACTGGCCACGAATTGCTGTTCGAGCCGAATGGTGTGATATACGGCATCGTTATGACTCTGCAGGGTAAATGTCTCGTATTTCTTCGACTGCGCCAGCACATCCGTCAGGGCGTCTCCCTTCTCGATGAGCTGCCAGATAGTCTCAAAGGCGAGGTAGCCCGCATAGACCAGGTCGCCCACTTCGAGGCAGGCGACGAAGGCGCGTTCCAGGATCGGGATGCAGGTCGAGAAATGACGGCGCCAGAAATTGACGTGGTCGCCGTGCAAGTGAAGCAATGTCCCTCGTAACGGGGCGTTGTTGAACTTGTCGTTCAGCATGAGCGACATTTCGGAAAACTCAAACGCGGATTCGATGTCGCCGAAAAACGAAATCAGCGTAAGCGCAAAAACGCCATACGCGAAACTCGACTGGCTAGTGTTTCCATGTCGCATGGAGAGGCTGACCGCCCTGAGGGTGACCAAAGGAAACAGCGTCGGGCGCGCAATATAAACACATGCCCCTACGTCGACTAGCAGGTCGATGATCACGCGGTACTTCGGGGCGACTGCCATGGGTGTGTCAACCAGGTCGCGAATGGCCCGTGGTCCAAGGGTGATCCACATCTCGCGAAACTCGGCGTCAACGGCCTTCTTGATGTCATCCTCTGATTCAGGGAATGTCACGTCGAAATATCGCAGCGCATCGAGCGCGACGGCGACGCCGGCGTCATACTTGCCTGCGACCTGGTAAAGTTTGATGCGCAGACTGTAGACTTTCGCGCGGTCTAAATCGGAGCGTGAGAGTGCCAGGATCTTGTCGAACAGCGCGTCGGCCTCGGCAAAGTTACCAACCAGATATTCACACTCGGAGAATGTCAGATAGAGTTCGAACGTGTGCTCGTAGCGGCGGCCCCAGCTATCCAGTGGCAGCAACGAGATGGCCTGCGCAAGGTAATTGCGCGCTGACGCATAGGCTGTCGAACTCTTGGCCCGCTTCCCCGCAATGAGGTTGACTTCGGCGACCCGCTCGAGTTCCTCGCGCTCAGTGATTAGCGCGGTGCCGCGATTGAGGTGGTTCGCGATGTCAAAGATAGCATCTTCGAACTCGTCAGGGGTCGTGCGAGACACGAGCAACCGGCCGATTCGAAGATGCGCCGCAGCGCGCTCCGATTCGGGAATCAGCGCGTAAGCTGCCTCCTGGACACGATCGTGAATGAACGCATAGGCATCATCGACGCGCAGGATGAGGCCCGCCCGAACTGCTTGCCACAGGTTCTCGTGGATCGCTTCCTCGGATCCTCCCTGCACCAGCATGAGCGTGGCGACTTCGGCGGTGTTCCCCAGACAGGAAAGCTGCCCCAGGGCATCCCGCGCGGCCCCAGGTAGACGGTGTAGCTTCGTGGCCATCAGATCGGCCACATTCTCGGTAAAGCCCTTGGCCCGAATGCGTGGCATATCGCATGTCCAGGTCAATGTGCCATGGTCAAACGCAAGCAGCGCCTCGTCTGTGAGAGCCGTCAGGAACTGGATCGCAAAAAATGGATTGCCGCCGGTCTTTTCATGCACCAGTTCAGCAAGCGGCGCGGCCATTTCATGGCCGCAGTGGAGCGAATCGGCGACCAACTGCACCACATCCGAAAGCGTGAGCGGTGAGAGGGTGATCTCCAGGATTTTTCCGCCTGCCTTCCGGATCGCTCCCAACGTCCGCATCAGCGGGTGCGACAGACCGACTTCGTTGTCCCGATACGCACCAACCAGCAGAAGGTGCCGCACCTCGGGATGCGTGATGAGATGTTCGATCAAATCGAGCGTCGCTGTGTCGAGCCATTGCAAATCGTCCACGAACAGCGCGAGCGGGTGCTCCGGACTGGCGAATACACCGAGGAATCGACGGAAAACGATCTGGAAGCGATTTTTTGCGTCCTGCGGTTGGAGACTCGGGACCGGCGATGGCTCACCGATGATAAGCGCTAGTTCCGGAATCAGATCCACCATCAGCCGGCCATTTGGGCCTACTGCTTCCAGCAAGGCGCGTCGCCATTGGTTCACCTCTGCGTCGCTCTTGCTCAGCAACTCGCGCACGAGCGACTGGAACGCCTGCGCGATCGTCGCATAAGGAATATCGCGCTTATATTGGTCGGCCTTGCCGGCTGCGAACAGGCCGCGCGGCGGGACAAGCACCTTGTGCAGTTCGTTGACGACCGACGTTTTACCGATACCGGAATAGCCAGATATGAGCGCCAGCTCGCTCGTACCCTGGGCGACGACGTGATCAAAAGCCTCGTTGAGCGATTTGATCTGGGCCTCGCGCCCATATAGCGTTTCTGGAATCAGCATCCGGTCGGATGCATCACGCGTACCCAAGGGGAAGGGATCTATGCGGCGGAGCGCTCCCCATGCGACCAGACAGGAGCGGAGGTCGGCTTCGACGCCTGCGGCTGTCTGGTAGCGATCTTCGGCTGTCTTCGCGAGTAGCTTCAGCACGATGCCCTCGACTGGCTTGGGGATGCCGCCGATCCGATCGCTCGGTGGTGTCGGCCTTCGGGCGATGTGACAATGGATCCATTCCATGGCATCCGTGGCCGCGAACGGGAGCGATCCCGTGAGCATCTCGTAGAGCGTGACGCCAAGCGAGTAGAGGTCACTGCGGGCGTCAATCGATCGGTTCATTCGACCGGTCTGTTCGGGCGCCATGTACGGAAACGTTCCTGCAATGATCTCCGGCGGTGCGGGCTGCTGCCGCTCGTGTGGCAGCCGGGAGGCGATGCCGAAGCCGGTGAGCCGCACGTTGCCGTTTCCATCGACAAGCACGTTCGCCGGTTTGATGTCCTTGTGGATGAGACCGTGCCGATGAAGCTGTCCGACCGCATTTGCCAGATTCACGGCGAGACTCAGGAAGCGCGTCAGTTCGAGTGGTTGACCAAGAGCACGGTCCAGCGGCTCACCACCATTGTCCTCCAGTACCAGTGCCGCAGAAGTTTTGTGGTCATTCAGCGCTAACGGTCGAACCGCCCATCCGGGGTCAAGCACAGGCGCCAATGTGTACTCGTGTTCAAGGCGGGCGATGCTTCTCGATGCCGAGCGCGCTGCCACGAGAGTTAGCACAGAGACGGGATTGCCCGGCTGGCGCGCGCGGTATAGCGAGAAGTCTCCGTCGTCATGCAGCGGCTCCAGCTCGTAACCGGTGAGATCCATAATTTTAAGTTCTCGCTCGTCGAATAGACTCCAGCCTTGTGTGCATTTTGCTCGCTTTTTAACCAGTTCGCTAAAATCGGCCTATCCCCTGCAGGCTGCGTGGCGCCGGCACGGGCATGACGTTGCCCGAGCAACCCGTGAACCATCGGAACAGCCGCGCGGCCCGGCGCAGCGTTATGTATGATGAACAGTGACGTCGTGGAAAAATTGGCACTCCATTGTTTCCTGGCGGATCGGTTAATTTTGTCGTTTGCTTCGCTACCTTGAGGGTGGCGGCAAGCGAAGGCCGGTTCGGGGAAAGCCGGCATAGAACTCACCGGTCGCTGCGAATCGATGCGTACTACTACCTGGCAGGTCTACCCCGGATATACCTTTGCATCATGGCGGCGCGGCGCAATTACAAGTAACCTGTAAGCGATGGCACAGAAGCGGTGTCTGCGACCGCCGTGGTCCATTTGAGGCAAGGTTGAGGGCTACATCTTGGACGCTATGCCAGTTGTGTCAATTGTCGACGACGATGAGGCCGTCCGATTCGCTTTGAGCAACCTTGTGCTGTCGTTGGGCTGGCAGACGCGGGTTTATGAGTCGGCCGAAACATTTCTCGCTTCTGGGGAAGTAGCGGGTACGGCCTGCCTTATTTCCGACATTCAAATGTCGGGGATGTCGGGCATAGAGATGCACGAACGCCTCCTCGCACAAGGGGATGTTCCGCCGACAATTTTTATCAGCGCCTATGCGACGCCATCCGTTCAAGCGAAGGTCGCGTGCAGCGGAGCACTAGCGTTGGTGGAGAAGCCGTACTCAGTGGCATCAATTCAACATTGGCTTTCGGTCGCGCTTGGCCCCGTGTAGGAAAACTGATCGTGTCAAGTCGCTTTGAGGGGTCTTGGTGGTCAGTACTCCATTCGTTCCCAGAAGACCTCCGTGCAGGGCATGATGCAGATCTTGTGCGGCCGCCTGGAACCATAGAGCGTAAAGTCGCTGACCTCCGTACGGTCCACAAATTATTTCTTGTCCCAGATGACCAGATTCTTGTCTTTGGTATCGGCGACGAAAATAGCCAGCAATTTCGCCGGCTCAGAGGTGCTCACATTTTCGCTAACGGTGTGATGAACGCCTGGCGCTTCGGTCCAATGTTCGCCGGCGCTATAGACGCGGGATTCGCCGTTGTTCACCTGACTGCGAATCTGGCCCTGGAGTACATAGCCCACCACAAAGGCCTGTCCATGACGGTGAGGGATGGACTTCGCACCGGGCGGGTAATCGACGATGATCGCGGTGATGGTCTTTCCCGGCACGTTGGGAAGCGCTTCCGCGAACGCAGGCGTGATCGTCTCACGCACCGGTTCGTTGCTTTGCGCGAATGCAGCCGCAGAAAAGATGGCCATCGACGCCGCCAAAGCTCCGGTCGAGACAAGCGTATTGATCATCATGTGGCGATCTCCGGTTATGTGCATCACTTGCGGTGCACGGGACAGCGGACGATGCGCGCTTTGCCGTCGGTGCAGGTGTCTTTCGCGTCTTCAGTCGTCCGGCCGGCGTGAACGTTACGTTGGTGCCGGCGTCACGGTACGAGCACGATCTTCCCCGGCGCGTGCTTGCGCCCGTCAAGCATCTCGTGGGCCGCCTGCGCTTGCGATAAGGGCAGAATTTCTCCAACACGAGTTCGGAGTGCGCCCGCCTCAAGTAACTCCGAAAGTGCGAGGAGCGTTGAAGTCGTCACCCCAACCAGCATGAAATTCGCGCTTATCCCAGCCGCCGCTGCGCGCTCCGCGTTCGGTTCAGCAACCGCCGAAACCACTTTACCTCCGGGTCTGACGGTTTCAAAGGAGCGGTCAAGCGTTTCCCCGCCGACCAGGTCGACCACAACATCAAAGGAATGCCGGTATTCGTCGAATGATTGTTCGCGGGCGTCCATTACCTGATCGGCGCCGAGCGTCATGACGAAATCCGCATCTCGGCGCGATGCACTGGCTAATACGAAGGCGCCAGCGCGGTGGGCGAGCTGAACGGCAAACGCGCCGACGTTACCGGCGCCGCCCAATACGAGAACCCGGTCGCCTTTCGTCACATGTGCCTGCTCGAAGAGCATTTGCCACGCCGTGACCGCTATGACGGGTACGGACGCCGCTTCCTCGAAGCTCAGCGTAGAAGGTTTGCGCGCGACCATACCCGCGTCCGCGATCGCGTATTCAGCATACGCGTCGGTGAATCGAGGGTTGGTAACGCCGAATACATGGTCTCCCGAGTTGAAGCCGCTTACGCCTTCACCTGTGAGTACCACTGTTCCGGCTATGTCCGAGCCTAATGTCAGGGGAAGGGGTTGGGGTAAGACGCTGTTGCCCGAGCGGATCCACGCATCCCATGGCCCAACCCCGGCTGCGGCAACGCGCACCATCACCTGGCCTGCCGCAGGATGCGCGAGCGCGACGTCGCGATAATGCATTGAGTCAATACCGCCGAACCTGTCAATCTGGACGGCCTTGAACGATGTAGGTAGTGCCGTTGTTACCGGATCCATAATCTACAGCTCCTGGAAGCGGGTTTGAAAATCGTTGGAAGGTTATCCGCGGCAGCGTCCTGACCCATAGTTCCAGTTCGATGAGCTGTCGATCAGAAACGGACGCGGACGGGCTGCGTTCTTTATTCGACGATGCCAACCAGATTGTCGATGTCCTTCTGTATGCGGATTCGTGCCTCCTGCACGGCGCCATCACGCGTGGTGGCGATGAGTGGGAGCATGAGTCCCGAACCCTTGAATTCCGCCTCGAATTGCACCCATGCCGCATAGGCACAGACGCCTGAGTCCTTTTGTACGACGTTCAGCGTGACGTTATACGTACGACGCTTACCGTGCTTGCGGGTGTATTGGAAACGGCTTAGTTCAGGTCGGTACATGAGCGTTCCTCCGTTCTGCGGTTTCTGGTTTCGACAGTGACGCTGAGATGCCACCCTCGCAGGAGGCAATCGTCAGCAACCTGGTCGTATCTCTCGGGCGCAACGGCACATCATCCACTCGTTGCCGCGTCATCAAGGCTTGACGAGCCGCCGAAGGGGCAGCGAGGAATCGGTAAGCCATCCACGAAAGCCGTCGCACACCGTACAGCAAACTCGTATGCGCAGTTCTGGCTTGCGAACTGACCGAGGTTACCCAATGAGGTGGATTCGCCGTCTTCCTTCAAGATGCAGGCACGCGCTATGAACGTGTTGCCGGATCTGATGCTTGACGGCTGAATGGCTGCACCGCGGTGATATAGAACCATGGGATGTCCACGTCACTGAAGTGATGGAAAGCTTATTGTAATGTGATCGTTTCAATTGTGGGTGACCGTTACGTTTCCCCATCCGGCGCTTAAATATGACGAAAGACGCAGCGTGGGACAGCGGGCAACGGACGTTTAAGTCGAGCTCGCGTAGGCGGCGAGGAGGTCGGCTACGTGATCATCATTCCAGGGCTGTCGCGAGGCTCATTACCTCTCGGCACATCCCCGGCATAGAAGCGGTGGAAACGGGCCGCGCGAAGTCCGCCGAGCTGCCACCGCGCGCGCTTGCCATGGTTCGCGGCGATCCCGGTTCCACGTTTTTCCCCGGCGTACCGTCAACGCCTATGTCGTCTGCGCGTATCGCGTCGGTGATCCATTCCCGGGCGAACTGGACCCACGTCCTGATCTTCGCATCGAGATATTGTCGGGATGCGTACACTGCGTAGACATTGATCTCCTGCAGATGGTAGTCGGGCAGCACCCTGACCAGCGATCCAGTGCGCAAAGCGGAACGGATGGCGAGCGTCGGCAGGGTCCCGATGCCCATGCCTTCGTGCAGTGCCGCGGCTATTGCGTCGGACATGTTCACCTTGAAGCGGCTGGCGGGAAGCCGGAATTCGCGTTCTCCGTCCGGGCCCATGAGCAGCCATCGGTCCGACGCAAACATGGGCAGCGCCAGTTGCAGACATGAATGGCTTGCGAGATCTTTCACGGTGCGAGGCATGCCATGAACCTCCAGATAATGCGGCGCGGCGCACAGGACCGTGCGGATTGCCCCCAGACGATGGGAAGCGAAGTTCGAATCCGGCAACGCATCGCGCGACAACCGGATTGCCACGTCATAGCCTTCTTCGAGAAGGTCCGGCACGCTCTGCGATAGCGTCAGGTCGACGGTCACGTCCGGATAGCGCGCCTGATAGGCGGCAATCGCAGGGATGACGTAGTGCTGGCCGATGCTCGACATCGCATGAATCCTGAGTGTCCCGGCCGGAATGGCAAGGGCGTCCGAAGCCTCCGCCTCGGCTGCGGCGAGCAATGCCAGAATCTCGCGGCAATGCTTTAAATACCGCTGACCGGCTTCGGTCAGTGCGACACGGCGCGTCGTGCGGTTCAAGACCCGGGTGCGCAGATGGCCCTCAAGCTCGGCGATCCAGCGCGATATCATCGGCAGCGTCGCTGACAGCTGATGTGCGGCTTTCGTAAAGCTGCCCGTTTCCGCGACCGCCACAAAGGCCTTCATGTTTCTGATGGTATCCATACTCGGCTCCCGGCTACAAAGAGGGATCGTTTCGGCGCTGACGGCAACCTAATCGTTAGCAGTGCCGGGCGTTAGCCCGTCCTTGCGCTGCCAGCCGCCGCCAAGCGCCTTGACGAGCGAGACGTCGGCGGTCAGCCGGCGCGTCGCGATGTCGACCTGAGTCAGTCTTGCGGTGAGCTCGATGTTCTGCGCCAAGATGACGTTGTAGTAGTTGGCCAGCCCCCCGGAATACAGATGCGTCGCCTGTGCCGTCGAATCCGCGGCGGCGGTCACGGCCGCCTGCTGGCTGATGGCCTCGCGAGCGAGGAGGTGCAGCGACGCGAGACTGTCCTCGACCTCGCCGTAGGCATCGAGAACGGTCTGGCGATATTGCGCCGCCGCCTCGTCATAGGAAGCGCGGGCGCGGTCATTGAGCGCACGACGCTTGCCGCCGTCGAAGAGATTCACGACAGCGGAAGGGCCCAGCGACCACGCCTCCGCAGGTGCCGTGAAGAGGTGATTCGGCATGGCTGCCTCGACACCCAGAAGCGCGTTCAGGTTGAAGGCCGGGTAATAGGCGGCCTTGGCGACGCCAATGTCCGCATTGGCGGCGGCGACCCGGCGTTCCGCCGCCGCGATGTCGGGACGGCGCTCGAGCAGGGCGGCCGGGAGTACCGGCGCGATGTCGGGCGGCGTTGCATCGAGCTTGTTTTCGGGCAGCGAGAAGCCCGCCGGCGGCTGTCCCGTGAGAATCGCGATGGCGTGTTCGAGGTTGGTCCGCTTCAGGCGGATTTCAGTGGCCTGCGTCGTGGCGCTCTCGAACTGAGCTTCGGCGGCGGAGACGTCCGGCTTGGCCGCGTACCCGATGTTGAACCTCGCCTGCGTGAGCTCCAGCGCTTTGCGATAGTTCTCGACCGTCCGGTCGAGCACATCCTGTTCGGCATCGTCGCCGCGCAGGATGAAGTAGTCGCTGGCGAGCTCGGCATGGAGGCTCAGATCTACCGTTGCGAGATCACCGGCGCTGGCCTGCTCCCGGTCCACGCCGGCTTTCGCCTGGTTGCGCACGCGTCCCCAGACGTCGATTTCGTAATCGAAGTCGAGTCCGAGGCTGTAGTTCTTGAACGACCGGTTCGGCAACGGATTCGCGACCTCGCGCGACAAGCCCTGGCGTGAGGCGGACCCGCCCGCGTCGAGCGTCGGGTAATAGTCGGCCTGCGCCGTCCTGGCATCGGCGCGTGCTTCGTCGTACTGAGCGACGGCAATCTTCAGGTTCTGGTTCGCGGCGCTCACCTGATCTTCCAGCCGGTCGAGCGCGGGGTCCTGGAAGATCCGCCACCATGGCCCGCGTGGCGCCGAATCCTTTGGCGTTGCTTGAGTCCAGTCCGCAGACTCCTTGAAGTCGGTCGGCGTCGCAACGGGTGGCGGCACGTAGGTCGGCGCGAAATCGCAGGCGCAGAGCAGACACGCGACAAGCGGTACGCTGCCTTTCAGAAGCCGCTTCATGACCGCCCCCCAGGAGCCGGATTGCGATCGCTCTGCACCCGCACGCGCTCGCCGTCGGCGAGCGACGCAGGTGGGTTGAGAACGATCTTTTCGCCCGGCGCCACCCCGGTCGTGACTTCGACGGTTGGACCGAAGTCGCGGCCTAGCGTGACCGTATGCAGCGTGACGAGGCCATTACTGGCAACGCTCGCCACGCGCACCCCTTCGGCGCGAAACAGCAGCGCGTTGGCCGGAATGTTCGCGCCGCGTTGCGTGACCGGCACCTTGAAGTGGACATCGGTGTAGCCGCCGGGAAACAGCTCACCGCTCGCGTTGTCGGCTTCGAGCTCGACGAGCAGGGTCCGCGCGTTCGGGTTGATCGCGTCGGCGGAGCGCGTGAAGTTCGCCGGGAAGGTCCGGCCCGGATATTCCGGGAACTGCAGCGCAGCCGTGACGCCGGGCTTCACGAGCGCTGCGTAGCTCTGCGGCACCTGGACATAGATCCTGAGCTTGCTGGTATCGGCGACGCGGAACAGTTCCGGCCCGCTGCCGCTGCCGGCATTGATCAGGTTGCCGACATCGGTTTTGCGCGCCGTGACGACCCCGTCATAGGGCGCTACGACCCGCTCGAAGCCGACCAGTTGAGTCAGGCGCTCGACATTCGCCTCGGCGGAGGTCACGAGCGCGGCCTTGGCCGCGGCGTCGCTGGTTGCCTGATCATCCTGCTCGGCCGAGACCGATTGCGTGGGCAACAACGCGTGGACACGCTTCGCCGTTTGCTGCGCAATGAGGTTGTTCGCGTTTGCCGTTGCCAGGTCGGCCCTGGCCTGGCGGAGCTGCTGGTCGACTTCGGGCGAGTCGATCTCGGCAAGAAGCGTTCCGGCCTTCACACGCGTGCCGATGTCGGTGTACCAGTGCTTCACATAGCCGCTGGTGCGCGCGTAGATCGGCGTCTCGTATTCGGCCTGCACCGTGCCGGGAAGCACGAGCGCTTCGTCGGCGGGACCGGCGGCGGCCGTGATCACGGAGACTGTCGGCAACGCCTCGTCGTCGGTCACCTTGACGAGCGCCGCCTCGGCACTGTTCCGTGACCAGATGCCCCAAGCGACCGCGCCGATCACGAGCACCGCGCCGCACAGCGGGAGCAGCTTGCGCCCCTGCAGTTGATTTTCACTCATGTTCAAACTCCGTATCCAGTTCTCGTCGTTGCGTGGGGGCGGGTGCCGGCGGCTTCTTCTCACGGCCGTGGATCAGGCTGAACACGGCGGGTACGAAGAGCAGGGTGGCGACGGTAGCGAAGGCAAGGCCGCCGATGACGGCGCGGCCGAGCGGCGCGTTCTGTTCGCCGCCGTCGCCGAGGCCCAGTGCCATCGGCACCATGCCGATAACCATCGCGAGCGCCGTCATCAGCACGGGGCGAAAGCGGGCGAAGCCGGCGTCCGTCGCTGCCTTCGACGCGTCGCCGCCCACCTCGAGCAGGCGATCGCGAGCGAAGCTCACCACCAGGATGCTGTTCGCGGTTGCGACGCCGACGCTCATGATTGCGCCGGTGAGCGCCGGCACGGAGAGCGGCGTGCGGGTCAGGAACAGCACCCAGACGATGCCGGCCAGCGCGGCGGGCAGCGCCGTGACGATGATGAAGGCGTCGGTCCAGGACTGGAAATTGATGACGATCAGCAGATAGACGAGCAGGATCGCGAAAGCGAGACCGCCGTAGAGGCCCGTGAAGGACGTCTTCATCGTCTGCACCTGGCCTCGCACCACGATGGACGAGCCACGTGGCAGGTTCTTTTTCGCCGCATCGACGATCTTGTTGACGTCGGTTGCAACCGCACCGAGATCGCGGTCCTGCACGGCGGCGTAGATGTCGATCGTCGGCTTCACGTTGTAGTGCGAAACAACCGCCGGTCCCACGCTGCGCGTAATCGTGCTGACCGCCCCCAGGATTTGCGCCTGGCCGCCCGCGGCGGTGAGCGTCACATTGCGAAGCGCGTCCAGGGAATCGAGCTGCGGCTGCGGCGTCTGGGTGACGAGCGGATAGGAGACGCCGTTTTTCGTGTCGAGCCAGAACGTCGGGTTGGTCTGGAAGCTGCCCGTCAACGTGAACAGCAGGTCGTTGGCCACCTCGCGCTGGGACAGCCCCACATCCTGCGCGCGGCTGCGGTCGACCTTGACGTCGAACTCCGGATAGTCGAGATCCTGCTGGATGCGCACGTCGGCAATGCCCGACACGTGGCGGACCTGCGATTGCAGTTTCTGCGTGAACGCGTTGTTGGCTGCGACGTTAAATCCGCTGACCTGGATATCAATGGGCGCAGGGGCGCCGAAATTCAGAATCTGGCTGACGATGTCGGCGGGCAGGAAAGCGAAGCTGACGCCGGGATACGCCTGAGGCAACGATGCCCGCAACTGACGCACATAGTCCGCGGTCGGGCGATGGTCTTCTTTCAACGTGATGAGAATGTCGGCATCGGCGGCCGTGGTCGGCGCGGAGTTGCTGTACGAGAGGTTGATGCCGCTGACCGGCAGGCCGATATTGTCGACCACGCTAGATATTTCGGACCCCGGAATGGTTTTCCGGATGGTCGCCTCGACCTCATCGGTGAGCCGTGCGGTTTCCTCGACCCGCAGGCCGGCATGGCCGCGCAGGTGCTGCTTGATCTGACCGCTGTCGACCGACGGAAAGAAGTTACTGCCGAGCCACGGGACGAGTGCAAGCGACGCCAGCATGCAGCCGAGGAACACCGGGATGAAGACGCGGCGCCGTGCAATCATGCGCGCGAGAACCTGGTGGTAGCGCATCCGCAGCGCCTCGAAGCCGCGCTGAAAGGCACTCTGCACTGTGACTAGCGGATTGCGCGAGCCGAGCTCCGCGTCGGAACCTTCGTGCATCCGCAGCCAGTATTTCGCGAGGGTTGGGATCAGTGTGCGCGAAAGCACATAGGAGGCGAGCATGGCGAAGACGATCGCCTCCGCTAGCGGCACGAAAAGATAGCGTGCAACGCCTGACAGAAAAAACATTGGCACGAAGACTATGCATATGCACAATGTAGCGACCAACGCCGGCACGGCGATTTCCTGAGCGCCTGCGAGGATGGCCGCCTCGACTTCGGCGCCACGCTCGAGATGGGCATTGATACTTTCGATGGCAACCGTGGCATCGTCGACCAGAATGCCGACGGCGAGCGCCAGTCCTCCCAGCGTCATGATGTTGATCGTCTCGCCCAGAAGCGACAGCCCGATCAGCGAGCAGAGCACCGACAGCGGGATCGAAATGGTGATGATGAGCGTCGAGCGCCAGCTCCCGAGGAAGAGCAGGATCATGAGCGCGGTCAACGCGGCGGCGATGAGGCCTTCGCGCACCACGCCGCTGATGGCCGCCTTGACGAACACCGATTGATCGCTGATCGGCTGGATGTCGAGCGCGGGCGGCGACGCGTCGCGCATCGATGGCAGCAGCGCCTTGACCTGGCCGATGATATCGAGGGTCGACGCGGTGCCGGTCTTCTGGATCGTCATCAGCGAAGCGTGCTGGCCGTCGACGCGGACGATGTTGGTCTGCGGCGCCGAGCCGTCGCGCACATGCGCCACGTCGTGGACATAGACAACCGTGCCGTTGACCGTCTTGATCGGCAGGTCGTTGATGTCCTGAACGGCAACCGGGCTGCCGTTCAATTTGATGTTGTACTCGAACTCTCCGACTTTCTGCGTGCCGGCCGGGATGATCAGGTTCTGCGCGTTGATCGCGTTGACGACGTCATCGGCCGAAACGCCGCGCGCCTGCAGCAGGCGCTGGTCGAGATCGACCTGCACCTGGCGCGTACGTCCCCCGTACGGGAACGGAATCGACGCGCCCGCCACGCCGGCGAGCTGCGTTCTGACAAAATTATTGGCGAGGTCGTAGAGACCTTGTTCCGGAATGGTCTTGCTGGAAAGCGCCAGCTGAATGATGGGGACGCTGGAGGCGTTATAAGCGAGGATGAGCGGTGGCGTGCTGCCTGGCGGCAATTGCTTGAGCCACGACTGTGCACCCGCCGTCAGCTGACTCATCGAGAGGTCGACGTTCGTGCCGGGGTGAAAGAAGTACTTGATAACCGAAACACCCGAGAGCGACTGTGATTCGATGTGCTCAATATTGTTGACCGTCGCGAGCGTGAAACGCTCGAAGTTCCCAGTGATCCGGTCGCTCATCTCGTTCGGCGGCAGGCCGCTATAGGTCCAGATGACGCTGACGACCGGAATGTTGATATTGGGGAAGATATCCGTCGGCGTGCGCAGCACGGCGAGTGGCCCGATGATGCCGAGCAGCAGCGCCAGGACGATAAAAGTGTAGGGTCTTCTGAGTGCTACCCTGACGATCCACATTGCGGCACTCCCATAGCGTGCATATGCACTAATTTGCGGATTCCATTGCTGGCGGACGACCTGCCGGTCCACTCACAACGGTTTAATCATGCTACCAAGTCGCGAATCTATCACACCTAGGTTTAATCATGCAACCGGACGCGTTATACTCGATCGCAAGACGGGTCGCGTCGCCGGCCCGACGTTCACAAGCCGTGTTTCGATGAACTGCCTGCAAAGGCGGACCGAAACGCAAGAAGAAGAGGGAACAATGCGACGCACATCCTTGAAGACGGCCAAATGTCCGGTCGCGCGAACCTTGGACGTCGTGGGTGACTGGTGGACGCTGTTGATTGTCCGCGACGCGTTGAAGGGCGTTCGGCGTTTTGGCGAGTTTCAGAAGAATCTCGGCATGGCGAAGAACATCCTCAGCAGTCGCCTGCGCGAGATGGTCGCCGCCGGCATCATGGAGATACGGCCGGCTGAAGACGGTAGCGCGCATAGCGAATACCATTTGACGCAAGCGGGGGAGCGTCTGCAGACCGTACTCATGGCGCTGCGGCAGTGGGGCGAGCAATACCTGTTCACTCCGGGCGAGCCCATGACGATGGCGATCGACAAGGACAACGAAGAACCGCTCCGCCGCATCGAGCTCGCCGCCCAGGATGGACGAGCGCTGACGGCGGCCGACATCACGGTCAAGGAGGGGCGTGCTCCTGCACCGGCAAAATCCTCACGGCGAGTGAGTCAGCGCACCCGATGATGAGCGGCTGACATAACCTCACGCCATTCGATTGGCACTCGATTCCGTCGACCTCGCGACGCTCACGCTTTGTAACGCGCCACGCAGCAGCCGCAGCCAAGTCGTGCGTGACTATTTTGTGTGGGTTGTGTGGTCTTCGAACGCGGAGACGATGCCGTCGATCATGGCTGCGATGCGCGCGGTATGCCGAAGGTCTTGATGCGTGACGAGCCAGATTTCGTAGACCGCCCCACGTGCGGGTTCCGGCCATATCTGCACGAGGCCGTCGTGTTCAGCCAGGTGTATCGGAAGCTCACCGATGCCGAGGCCGGCCTTTACCGCGGTACGCAGCATGAGGCTGGAATTGAAGGTCGATACGATGCGCCCCGCGTATACCGGTTCGCCAGCAAGCGTCGGTGATCGACTCCCGGTCCAGTTTCCCTGATAGACGACAAGATCGTGGCCCGCGAATGCGGAGCCGGCGGCGGGCTTGCCGTGCTGTTCGAGATAAGCATTCGATGCAAAGAGCGCCATGGGCCAGCGAGCCAGGCGCCGCGCGACAAGATCGGGATTGTCCGGCCTGACTGAGCGGATCGCGATATCGGCTTCGCGCTTTGCCAGATTCAGCATGCGCGTCGACGTGTCCAGCAGGACGCGCACTTCGGGATGCGCAGCGTGCAGCCGTTCGATGGCGGGAAGCAGGAATTCGAGCGCAATCGAGTCGGTGCTGGTGACTCTTACGTCCCCCGCAAGCCGTGTATCCGTGCCTTGAGTTCGTCTGACGAGTTCGTGCGCGGAGTGTTCCATTTTCTCCGCCGATCTCAGCGCGGCCTCGCCTGCGGCGGTCAACGCGTAACCCTCAGAGGTGCGCAGGAAGAGCGTCGCGCGCAGGGCGTGCTCCAGTGCCGTAATTCGTCTGCCGACCGTCGCCTGATCGAGATTGAGCGTCCTGGCCGCTCCACGGAGCGTTTTTTCGCGCTCCACCGCTAGAAACACTCGCGCGTCGTCCCAGTTCATCGTGCCACCCTCCTGATGCAAATTTGCATCCCACAACGCGAATAATGCTGCACATATTCATCAATGTCGAGACCTATACTGAACGCAAGAGTTCCTCGTTCAACGGTCCGCCCGGATCAGTCGAGCCTCATCCCTGGAAGGAGTGGTATCCATGTCTGCTTCAACTTATCGTGTGCCGTCGTCCATGACTGCCATTGAGATCAAACAGCCCGGCGGTCCTGAGGTCCTGGTGCCGACTACGCGTCCGGTGCCGATGCCGGCGGCCGATCAGGTTCTGATCCGCATCCACGCAGCTGCCGTGAACGGTCCAGACGTTTTCCAGCGCAAAGGGCTGTATGATCCGCCCCCCGGCGCTTCGGACATTCCGGGGCTGGAAGTGGCAGGTCAAGTGGTTGCCATCGGCTCCGACGTGTCGCAATTCCGGATCGGCGAACTGGTGTGTGCATTGATTCCCGGCGGTGGCTACGCAGAATATGCCGTCGCGCACGCCTGCAACACGATGCATATCCCCAAAGGTCTGACGTTGGTGGAAGCGGGGGCCATGCCCGAAACGTTCATGACGGTATGGCTGAACCTGTTCCAGCGCGGCAAGCTGGTGGCCGGCGAATCGGTGTTGATCCATGGCGGCGCGTCAGGTATCGGTACCACGGCGACCATGCTGGCGAAAGCATTCGGTGCTGCGAAAATCATCACGACAGTTGGCTCGCAGGCGCATCGGGAGGCCAGCCTGGCGCTAGGCGCGGACGTCGCGATAAATTACCGCGACGACGATTTCGTTGCTGAGACAAAGCAGGCTACTGATGGAAAAGGTGCCGACGTGATCCTCGACATCATTGCCGGCGACTACGTGGCTAGAAACTATGACGCCGCAGCCATGGACGGACGGATCCTCCAGGTGGGCGTGATCAAGGGGGCGGCGAAGGATCTTAACCTCGTGCCGATGCTGACGAAACGTCTGACGCATATGGGCTCGACATTGCGATCGCGCACATCTGCGGACAAGGCGGCCATCGTCAATGAACTGGAGCGGCAGGTCTGGCCGCACATCGAGAGCGGCAAGATCAAACCGGTTGTCTACAAGACCTTTGCGCTTGCCGACGCGCGCGGCGCTCACGAGCTGATCGATTCCGGCACGCACTTTGGAAAGATTGTCCTTACGACAGGTGCCGATCTGATTTAACGACGGACAATAAATTTCGCACCAAACCTCGTATCTCTTCCATCGCCGGCGCGTACTCACGTCGCCACGCGTCTGCAAACTCAAAGGAGTCCATAGACAATGCGTGGCGACTGAGAAGCTGACCGACATCCCGAGCGACGCCACTTCGCCAGTCGACGACTGTCTCGATACGTCGAACAGCAGCGCTTTAATTTCATGCGATGCATGTCTTGCTCTCCGTAGAAGGCTGCTACGTCGGCATTGCCGGTCACGATACGGTCCCTCGGCCCACGGTTAGATTGTGTATGCCCCGGATTTCTAATACTCTGGCTTCTCTTTCAGCCAAATGGAGTCAGGAATGCGCCGCATCGCAACAACAATGGCCACCTTGCTGGCCGCTGGTTTTACCTTATCCGCAAGTGCCCAGGTCGTGGTCACTATCGGTCATTCGGCACCTCTCACGGGGCCCCAGGCACCCAATGGCAAAGACAACGAGAACGGCGCTCGCCTCGCCGTTGATGAACTGAACAAGGACGGCGTCACAGTTGCCGGACAGAAGGTCACCTTCAAACTGGATTCGGAAGACGACCAGGCGGACCCGAAAATCGGTGTGCAGGTGGCACAGAAGCTCGTTGACAGCGGCGTCGTCGCCGTCGTCGGACCCTACAACTCGGGCGTAGCCATTCCCGCATCGCGAGTTTTCAATGCTGGCGGCGTGCCGATGTTGCCGGTCGCGTCCAACCCGGCTCTGACGAAGCAGGGCTTCAAGAACATTTTCCGTATTGGCGCGAGCGACGAACAGCTCGGCGGCACGATGGGACAGTTCGCGGCGAAGACGTTGAAGGCCAAGACGGCGGCCGTCATTGATGACCGCACCGCTTACGGTCAGGGCGTCGCGGAACAGTTCATCAAGACGGCGAAGGCCAACGGTATCCAGATTGTCGACCAGGAGTTCACCAATTCGACGGCCACCGACTTCCTTGGGATTTTGACCACCATAAAGGCCAAGAACCCGGACGTGATTTTCTTTGGTGGCTATGCAGCGCAGGGAGCCCCAATGGCAAAGCAGATGCGTCAACGTGGACTGCGTGCGAAGCTCCTTGGTGGCGATGGCATTTGCTCCGCTGATATGGGCAAGGTCGCCGGCGACGCTGCCTCTATCGTCTACTGTGCACAAGGCGGTGTCGCACTTGAGAAGACCGCGGCCGGTCGCGATTTCCTGCAGAAATACAAAGCGGCCTATAACATTGATACGCAGGTCTACGCCGTCAGCTACTACGATGGCGTGAAGCTGCTCGCTGACGCTATGGTGAAGGCGGGGACGACGACCGACAAGGCGAAGCTGACCGCTCAACTTGCAAAGGAAAACTACAAGGGTGTCGCTGGAACCTACTCGTTTGACGAGTACGGTGACCTGAAGGGCGCTCCGACCACCGTGTACGTCATCAAAAATGGTTTGCCGGTTCCATACGGCGAGTAGAAGCAACACCGCAAGCAACACAGCACACCCACCGGCTTTATGAAGCAAACATGAAAATCACCCGCACCATCTCGACCGTTGAAGTTCACACTGGCGGTGAAGCATTCCGCATTGTTACCAGTGGTCTGCCACGTCTTCCTGGCGATACCATCGTCAAGAGGCGGGCGTGGCTGAAGGAGAACGCCGACGACATTCGCCGTGCCCTGATGTTCGAACCTCGCGGCCATGCGGACATGTACGGCGGTTATCTGACGGAACCTGTCAGTCCAAACGCTGATTTCGGCATCATCTTCCTTCACAACGAAGGTTACAGCGACCACTGCGGGCATGGAGTCATTGCGCTGTCGACGGCAGCGGTCGAGCTGGGTTGGGTGCAACGCCAGATACCCGAAACGCGCATCGGTATAGACGCCCCGTGCGGGTTCATTGAAGCATTTGTGCAATGGGACGGTGAGCACGCGGGCAATGTTCGCTTCGTCAACGTGCCGTCTTTTATCTGGAAACAGGACGTCACGGTAGAAACGCCGTCATTTGGTTCGGTGACTGGCGACATCGCGTTTGGTGGTGCGTTCTATTTTTACACCGATGGACAACCGCACGGGCTAGAAGTGCGGGAGTCGTCGGTGGAAGAGCTCATACGTTTCGGCGCGGAGGTGAAGGCGGCTGCCAACAAGGCGTTCCCGGTCGAACACCCTGATATTCCTGAAATCAACCACATATACGGGACCATCATCGCAAACGCCCCCCGGCATGCTGGTTCCACGCAAGCCAACTGTTGCGTCTTCGCCGACCGTGAGGTCGACCGGTCACCGACAGGCTCAGGAACGGGTGGTCGGGTTGCACAGCTCTATCTGCGCGGGAAGCTACGAAAGGACGAGACGTTGGTGAATGAATCCATCATCGGCACCGTGTTCAAGGGACGTGTCCTGAGCGAAACGACCGTGGGCGACTTTAAGGCTGTCATCCCTGAGGTCGAGGGGAACGCTTTCGTCTGCGGCTTCGCCACCTGGTTAGTGGATGAGCGGGATCCGTTGACGTACGGGTTCCTCGTTCGATAGACCGATTGCAGTAGTCGTACCAGGTTGGCGCGAGACGCTGAGCAATCAGCCTCTCGCGCCTGTTTGCGTGCAACGAGCAGCATTTGATGGAATCCATGGCACGCTCGCACCCTCCAACTGGCAGATTCAACCAAAAATACTTCGCTAAACAATAAAGACAACTACCAAATCGCAGATAGTATCCATACGTCAACTAATGGATGTCGGCCTACCAGGTATTTTCAAGCTGTTTGTGTTCATTTTGGCTTCGGAGTCAGAATTTATGCGAGTTGTCGTATTGGGCAGCGGTGTCGTCGGCGTGACGAGCGCGTACTACCTCGCGCGTGCAGGCCATGAGGTGACCGTCATCGACCGCGGAGAAGGTCCTGCGCTCGAAACGAGCTTCGCAAACGCAGGGCAGATATCGCCTGGCTACGCAGCGCCGTGGGCAGCGCCTGGCGTACCGCTCAAGGCGGTGAAGTGGATGTTTCAGAAGCACGCACCGCTTGCGATCAGGCCAGACGACGAAGACAAGCAGTTTCAGCTTCAATGGATGTGGCAGATGCTGCAGAACTGCACTGCCGAACGTTACGCTGTGAATAAAAACCGCATGGTCAGACTTGCGGAATACAGTCGCGATTGCCTGAAGGCTCTGCGAGCCGATACGGGTATCGAATATGAGGGGCGTACAGGCGGCACTCTTCAAGTCTTTCGAACGCAACAGCAATTCGATGGCGCGGCCAAGGATATCGCCGTACTCGAAGAGGCCAACGTTCCGTACGAGTTGCTGACCGCAGCAGAGCTCTCCCGGATTGAGCCCGCTCTCGCTGTCACCTCACATAAGTTGACGGGCGGTTTACGCTTGCCCGGTGACGAGACCGGCGATTGCCAATTGTTCACAACCCGGCTTGCGGCTTTGGCCGAGCAAGCTGGCGTCACGTTCCGCTACAACACGGAGGTTGATGGTCTCGTTGTCGAGGGTGGCAAGGTTACCGGTGTTCGGCACGGTGCCAAACTCATTCATGCCGACGTGTTCGTGGTGGCGTTTGGGTCCTATTCGACGAATTTCCTCTCTGGAATCGTTAAGATTCCGGTCTATCCACTCAAGGGCTACTCAATCACTGCGCCTATCGTTGACGAGGCCCGTGCGCCGGTTTCAACCGTCCTTGACGAGACCTACAAAATAGCTATTACAAGGTTCGATAAGCGCATTCGCGTTGGTGGAATGGCTGAAATCGTCGGCTTTGACAAGCGTCTTCGCGAGGCTCGCCGTGACACGTTGGAAATGTGCGTGAACGACCTGTTCCCGGGTGGCGGCGACACATCGAATGCCACTTTCTGGACCGGACTGCGGCCCATGACCCCTGATGGCACTCCGATTGTTGGCATCACCTCGGTGCCTAACCTCTATCTGAATACAGGTCATGGCACGCTCGGCTGGACCATGTCATGTGGCTCGGCGCAGCTGCTCGCTGACCTGGTATCGGGGAAAAAGCCCGCTATCCAGCACGATGATCTAAACGTTTTTCGCTACGCCAAGGAACCGCCTGTTCCAGCCGACTTTGATCTCAACTAGGTGCCGTAGTGCTATGGCAATTATTCCGCGCGACATCACTATTTTGTCGCGTGTTCTGCGGCGCAAAAGTTCAAGTTCAAACATTGCCTGGAGTGGCTTGATACAGACTTTGTTGTCACTCGTTAGTTGTCTGAAGCCGAGCGCTACAACAACTCGCGAATTCGGTGATACAACATCCCAAGCTCAAGGGCCGGCCCACGCAACGCCGGCCCACCTGGAAAGCGTGCATGACGCAGCTTCGCAAACAGATCGAACGACGCGCTTTCCCCTACGATAGCCTGCGCGATGACGCGTCCGGCAACCCCGGTCAGCGCCACGCCGTGCCCTGAAAACCCCTGTACGTAGAAGTAATTCGGATCGATCGAGCCAAAATCCGGCGCGCGATTACGCGTGACGTCCACAAAGCCGCCCCACGCGAAATCAACCCTCGCATCGGCGACTTGCGGGAACACGCCAACCATCCGCTTGCGAATCTGCTCCGATAATTGCGCGGGCGACGCGCCCGTCGAACTGGCACGTCCACCGAACAGCACGCGGTGATCGGCCGAAACGCGGAAGTAGTCGAGAAAGAAATTGTTGTCGCACACGGCGGCGCGTCCCGGGATCAAAGCAGAGGCACGCTCTTCACCGAGCGGCTCAGTAGCGACGATATACGACGCAATCGGCGCAATACGCGCAGCAACGCCCGCGGGCAGCACGTTGCCGATAGTCGCGTTGCCGCACGCGGCCACAAAGCGGCAGCGCACTTCGCCCGTCGCCGTCCGCACGACCGGACGCGCACCGCGCACGACTTCGATCACCGGCGAGTGGGCGAACAGTAACGCACCTTCTTTTCGCGCTGCCTCGGCGAGACCGAGGCAATATTTGAGCGGATGCAGGTGCCCGGAAAACGGATCATAGACGCCGGCCAGGTAACGCTCCGATGCAACGCGAGCACGGACCTCATCCGTCTCGAGCCACGAGAGCTTGCTATAGCCCCAGCGTGTGGACGCATCCTCCATCCACGAGTGCAGATCGGGCACGCGCTTTGGTTTGGTGGCAACGGTCAGATAGCCCGGCGTGAAATCGCACGGGATGCCGTACCGTTCGATGCGCTCGCGCACCAGCTTGACACCCTCCACCGACATCGCCCAGGCCGCACGCGCACCTTCGAGCCCGAGTTGCTTCTCGATCACCTCGTCTTTCGCGAAACCCACCAGCGTCTGGCCACCATTGCGACCCGACGCGCCCCAGCCGGGACGGTGTGCATCCAGCACGATTACCGACAACCCACGCGCCCGGCATTCAAGCGCAACGGACAAGCCGGCGAAGCCTGCGCCGATTACGCAGACGTCGGCCTCGAGCGAGCCGTCGAGCATCGGATCATCGGCGAGTGGGCGCGCCGCGCTCGCTTCGTAAAAGGAGTTGCGGATCAGCGCATCCGCGCGGCGGTCGAGACTGTCAGTCATCAAAGCAGATCCTTCATTCGATACCAGGCCATCGCGAGCACGAGGGCAGGGGTCCGCAGTGTAGCTCCGCCGGGGAAATCGCGGTGGCGAATCTTGCCGAACAGGTCGAAACGCGAGGCCTGTCCGTGGATTGCTTCGGCAATCAGCTTGCCGGCGAGGCCCGTGGTGTTGACGCCATGGCCGGAGAAGCCTTGCGCGAAATAAACCGTAGGCGAAAGACGGCCAAAATGTGGCGCGCGATTCATCGTGATATCGACAAAGCCGCCCCACGCATAATCGACCTTCACGTCGGCCAGTTGCGGGAAAGTCTTCAGCATATCGCGGCGCATCGCCTCGCCCAGATTGCGCGGCGCATACGTCGAGTAGCTGACCTTACCGCCCCACAGCACGCGGTTATCGGGTGCGGGCCGGAAATAGTCGAGCGCGAAGCGGCTGTCGCAGATGGCCGCGTGCGCGGGCATCAGCGCCTGGGCGCGTGCCGCGTCGAGCGGCTCGGTGGCGATCACATACGTGCCCACCGGCGTGATCTTGCGGGCCACGTTCGGCGCGAGTGCGCCGAGCCAGGTGTTGCAGGCCAGTGCGACGAACTGCGCCTCAACCTGGCCGTGAGCGGTTTCGATCCGGTGGCGGCTGCCTTCGTTCCGCACGCCGGTCACGCAACTGTCTTCGAAAATCTGCACGCCGGCGGCACGCGCTGCACGCGCGAGCCCAAGCGTGTAATTCAGCGGATGCAGGTGACCACTGTCCGGATCAAACAGTCCGCCCAGGTAGCGGGTCGACTGCACATATTGGTCAAGCGACTCGCGCTCGATGTAGCGGAAACGGTCGTAGCCGAAACGTGTTTGCGCCTCATCACGCCATTGCCGCAACGCAATGACATCGCGCGGTTTGTTCGCCGCATGCAGATAGCCGAAGCGCAGGTCGCAGTCGATCTGGTGTTTCGCTACGCGTTCCTTGACGATATCCAGCGTCTCGAGCCCCATCTCCCACATGCGTTTGACGTCCTCGGCAGGCATATGCTTCGCGAAGGTGTCCATATCGCACGCAAAGCCGCCGATCAACTGACCGCCATTGCGTCCGCTTGCCGCCCATCCGACTTTCGAAGCTTCCAGCACCGCGACTGAATAGCCGCGTTCGGCGAGGTTGAGCGCAGTGGAGATGCCGGTGAGGCCGGCGCCGATCACGCACACATCCACCTTCAAAGGACCGTCGAGCGGGGCATGACGGGTTGTATCGTTGAGCGTCGCGGCGTAGTACGACGCGGTATGAGGCTGGTTCGAGAACCGGAGCATAGGCAGAACACATAAAAAGCCGAAACGCGTTGCCGCAAAGCAGGGCGCCGCGCTTCGGCTGGACTGATTAGAACGAGTAAATGAACTGCGTCGCGAGGATGTCGTTCGACTTGCTGTACGACCCGTCGTTACGCAGGAACACATTCTGGCTGGCCCAGTCGTGTCGGTATTCCACTTTCACCGTGATCTGCTGGGTGGCGTAGAACAACACGTCGAGCGCGACGTCCTGGTGGGTGGCGCCCTTGCACTCGAAGCCGTGGTTCGACGAATTGGCAAGACAGTTTGCGCCAATGCCGAAGCCGTCAGCCGTATCCATGCCGTTCGAGTTCAGCGCAATGCCACCGCCGCCGCCGCCGTTCTTCTGGTCGACCAGCAGGTCGTAGCGCAGGGTCGCGCCCATGCGGCCCACCATCGGCAAGTTGAACTTGCGGTGCGCGAGCAGCGACAGGCCGTACCACTGCGCCTGGCCGCCGTTGTACGCGGCGTTCTGCTGCTGGCCATAGTCGAGTTCGGCGTTGTACTGCACGTCGGCGAGCGTATAAGACGCGTCCGCTTCGGTGAAGAAGAACGTGCCGAAGGCGCTAGGCGCGACACCGCCCACGCCGTACACTGGATTGCCATTCGAATCGAGTCCGGAGGCGAGCGTCTGGCGGCCAATATTGAACGAACCGCCGATATCCAGCGCGCTAGACCACGTGTAGTCGACACGACCCGTGAAAGTCGGAATCTTGTTGCTGCTGGTGATCGGATCGCCCAATGCATTGGTGCCCGTCTGCACCACCGAGCCATAGGTACGGTACTGTTCGTTGCCCAGCATGAACTTCCACGCCCAGTTGCTGCCATCGCCCGTGTAGTTGACGCCGACGCCTACGTAGCTGCCCGGATCCGAGAAGTCATACAGCAGGTTGTGCGTGAGTGTCAGTATCTGGTTCGACTGCTGCACTTCATAGCCGCCGAAGCTTGGCATCAAGCCCGCGACGAAGGTGGTCGTCGCAGTCACCGGAACGGTCACAACGGCCGTGTTCAGGATGTTGTCGCTGATCGTGCCGTGTTCGTTCTGCAGCAGCGTAATGCCGTTGCCGCGGTTCGGCATCAGGGTGATTTCAGCCGACGGCGCCATTGGGCCGACACCGAAGGTCTTCTTGATGTCGAGGTACAGATCGCCGAACGTGCTGTTGAAGTAGTTGTAGGCGCTTTCGTGGTTCGCAAACAGGAACGACGAACTGCTCAGATCGCGGTTATACAAGTAGGTCGGATCGATATAGCCCGTCACCGACAGACCTGCAATCGGGCCCGTGTTCTGCGCATCCACCAGCGAATCGACCTTCAGTTGCTGATTGGCGATCTGCTGCTTCATCGAGTCGACCTGATCGTTGGTCAGCGTGGCCTGTGCCTTGCCGTAGTCAGGCGACGAAATATCCACCGGCGCCGCAGCGACGGCAGGCGCTGCGACCGGCGCTGCCGCCGGAGCGGCTGCTACCGTTTTGGGTTTCGCCGCAACCTCTGCCCGCAATTGTTTCACTTCTTTTTGTAATGAGTTCAATTGCGCTTGCAGCGCCTTGATCTCATCGCTGGTGGCATCTGCCATGGCGACGCCAGGCAGACTCCCCGCCACTAGCAGGCAGATGAGTTTCTTTCTCATGCATATTCTCCTTATTAGTCGTATTGCCTGGAACTGCTTAGATTTGGACGGCACCGAGCGACTTGCGCACGGTAGCGGGTTGCGGGGTAACGGGCGCGGCATCGGCGGCTTCCGCAACGGCGAACGCCATCTGCATATCGCGGGTACGCTTGCGTTCGCGGATCTGCATCCAGCGGTTGACGGCAATCACCCCGACCGTCACCACGCTGATAAAGATGGTTGCGAGCGCATTCATTTCCGGATTCAGCCCAAGACGCACGCGCGAAAACACGACGAGCGGCAGGGTGGTGGAACCGGGGCCGGAGAGGAACGCGGACAGCACGAGGTCGTCGAACGAGAGCGTGAACGACAACAGCCAGCCGGACATCAGCGCCTGCGAGATCAGCGGGAGGGTGATCAGGAAGAACACCTTGAACGGCGTCGCGCCGAGATCGAGTGCGGCTTCTTCGAGGGACTTGTTCAACTCCTTGACGCGCGACTGCACGATGATCGCCACATAGGACACGCACAGCATCACGTGACCGATCCAGATCGTCAGCAGACCGCGGCCCTTCGGCCAACCGAGCATCTGTTCGAGCGCAACGAACAGGAGCAGCAGCGAGATGCCCTGAATCACTTCGGGAATCACCAGCGGCGCATTGATCATTCCGGCGAATAGCGTGAAACCGCGGAAGCGGCCGAAGCGCGCGAGTACGAAACCCGTCCATGTGCCGATCACGACGGATGCGCATGCCGTCAACAGGCCGATCTTGAGCGAGAGCCAGGCAGCGCTTAGCAACTCCTCGTCCTGCAGCAGCGCGCTATACCATTTCAGCGAGAAGCCCGACCACACGGTGACGAGCTTCGACTCGTTGAACGAGTACACCACGAGGCTGATGATCGGGATATAGAGGAACAGAAACCCGAGCGTCAGGACGGTGTTGGAAAGCTTTCTATTAGGCTTGATCATTTCGCGCCCTCCAGTTCCTTGACCTGGTAGTACTGGAACACGGCCATCGGCACGAGCAGCAGCAGAACCATCGCGACCGTCACGGCGGATGCCATCGGCCAGTCCATATCGTTGAAGAACTCGTCCCACATGACGCGGCCGATCATGAGCGTGTCGGCGCCGCCGAGCAGTTCGGGGATCACGTATTCGCCCACCGCAGGGATGAACACCAGCAGGCTGCCGGCGATGATGCCGTTCTTGGACAGCGGCAAGGTAATGCGCGTGAAGGCGGTCCACGGTTTGGCGCCGAGGTCGTACGCCGCTTCGAGCAGCGTCAGGTCCATCTTTACCAGGTGGGCGTACAGCGGCATCACCATGAACGGCAGGTACGAATACACCATGCCGATATAGACGCCGATATCGGTGTGGTAGAGCCGAAGCGGCGAGTGGATCATGCCGATAGCCATCAGCGTGTGATTGAGCAGCCCGTCGTCCTTCAGGATGCCGATCCATGCGTACACGCGAATCAGGAACGAGGTCCAGAACGGCAGCATCACGCCCATCATCAGCAGGTTGCGCTTGGCGGGCTCCGAGCGGGCGATGTAGTACGCCACCGGATAGCCGATCAACAGGCAGAAGAAGGTCGAAACTGCCGCCATCTTCAGCGAGCTGATGTACGTCGCGATATACAGATCGTCCTGCAGCAGAAACGCGTAGTGACTGAGCTGGATCGCGAAGTGCACGACGCCGTCCTTCACGCTGACGAGATCGGAGTACGGCGGAATGCTCAGACGCAGGTCGGCGAAGCTGATCTTCAACACCAGCACGAAGGGCAACGCGAAGAACAGTGTTAGCCAGATGAACGGCACACCAATCACCGTCGTACGGCCCGACGGCAGCAGGGCAGTCAGGCGCTTCAGCAGCCAGGCGAGCGCGCCGCGCGCTTGCGGCGCGCCGAGCGCCGCGGAGGAGGTGGGGGCGGGCGTTCTCATTGCGTCACCACTACGCCGCTAGCGGGCGACCAATGGACGAACACGTCGTCGTTGTAGGCGGGTGCCCCTTCGCTCATCAGGTGCGAGCTGGACAAGTTCGACACCACGGTCTTGCCGCTCGGCAGGCGCACGTGATACAGCGAATAGCTGCCCATGTACGCGACATCCGAGACGACACCACGCGCCCAGTTGTGCGGCGTGCCCGGCTTCTGAAGCGAGACCTTGACGCGCTCCGGGCGCACCGAGATGCCCACCGGCATGCCGAGCGGACCCGTGATGCCGTGGCTCACATACATGCGCGTTTCGAGATCCTCGCTTTCGACGAAGATGTGATCGGGCTCGTCTTCCACCACCACGCCTTCGAACATGTTGGTTGTGCCGATGAATTCGGCCGAGAAACGGCTGTTTGGAAACTCATAGACCTGGGATGGCGAACCGATCTGCACGATGCGGCCTTCGCTCATCACGGCGAGACGCCCGGCCATCGTCATGGCTTCTTCCTGATCGTGCGTCACCATCACGCAGGTCACGTCGACCTTCTCGATAATGTTGACCAGTTCCAGTTGCGTCTTCTGGCGGATCTTCTTGTCGAGCGCGGACATCGGCTCGTCGAGCAGCAGCAGCTTGGGGCGTTTCACGAGCGAGCGGGCGAGCGCCACGCGCTGCTGCTGACCACCGGAAAGCTGATGCGGCTTGCGGCCAGCAAACTTGCTCATCTGCACGAGGTGGAGCGCATCCGCGACGCGTTCCTTGATCTCGTTCTTCGGCGTGCCTTCCTGCTTGAGACCGAAGGCGATGTTTGCCTCGACGGTCATGTGCGGAAACAGCGCATATGACTGGAACATCATGTTGACTGGGCGCTTGTACGGCGGCATGGCCGCCAGATCCTCGCCGTCGACGAAGATGCGGCCCGAGGTGGCCGTTTCCAGTCCGGCCAGCATGCGCAGCAGCGTGGACTTGCCGCAGCCCGAACTGCCGAGTAGTGCGAAGAGTTCATTCTTCGCGATGGTCAGACTGACGTTGTCGACAGCGATGCTGTCGCCGAATTTCTTTACGACGTTTTCAATCCGGACAAATTCATCCGATTTGCTTTTCGTCGGCACCGCGAGTCTGGCCGCTTTGGATGTTGCTGCCTGGGCGGCGTTATTTGAGGTCGTCGAGTTCATGGTGTAACCATTCCTTACGGATCGCGGGCGTAAGCGTTCCCGTGTGGGGCGCGCGAGGCGGCTCACATAGGTCTGCTGCGATCGGGAAACATGGGACTGCGCGTGCAAGGCGCAGGCTGGCTGCCTTATTGCCTGATTCAGGCGGAGAGGGATCAAGCGATCCCTGCTTCGCAATTAAATATGCGTATTGGCTGTGATTAAAAATCAGTGGCCGGTTTTGAGCTGAGCCCAAAGACGGTTTTCAAGGCGCAGAATGTCGCTCGGCATCGGCTTCATCAGCGTCATTTTGCTCAGCACGTCATCACCCGGATAAACGGTGGCGTCCTGTTCGACACCCGGCGTCACGAACTGACGGGCTGCCTTGTTGGCGGTCGGATAGAACACTTCGTTGGTGATCGCGGCGTTGACCTTCGGATCTTCGATGTAGTTGATCCACTTCAGCGCGGCTTCAGGGTGCGGTGCATCCTTCGGGATGACCATCACGTCGAACCACAGCAGGCCGCCTTCCTTGACGTTCGAGAACTTGACCTGATACGAACGTTTTGCTTCAGCGGTGCGGCGGCTGGCAATGCCGACGTCGCCCGACCATGCCACTGCAACGCATACGTCGTTGTTGGCGAGGTCGTTGATATAACCGGACGAGTTGAACTGGGTGATATACGGGCGGACTTTCTTCAGCACTTCGAAGGCGGCCTGATAGTCTGCCGGGTTCGTGCTGTTCGGATCCTTGTGCATGTATTGCAGCACGGAGGCGAACACGTCGACGGCCTGGTCGAGGAACGACACGCCGCAGCCCTTCAGCTTGGAGAGGTTGGCCGGATCGAACACGAGCGCCCAGCTATCAACCGGGGCATCGGCGCCGAGTGCCTTTTGCACGGCTTGCACGTTATAGCCGATCCCGTCGGTGCCGTACGCCCAGGGCACACCGTACTGGTTGCCCGGATCGGCGTCGGTGATCATTTTCATCAGAACCGGGTCGAGGTTCGCCAGGTTCGGCAGCTTGGATTTGTCGAGCTTCTGGTACACGCCGGCCTGAATCTGCTTGGCCATGTAGTTCGAGGTCGGCACGACGATGTCGTAACCCGAACTGCCGGCCAGCAGTTTGGCCTGCAGCGTATCGTCGCTATCGTAGTTGTCGTACTTTACGTGGATGCCGTCCTGCTTCTCGAAGTTCGGAATCGTGTCTTTGGCAATGTAGTCCGACCAGTTGTACACGTTCAGATCGGTGTCGGCCGCAAGCGCCGGTGAGACCGACAGCGCAGTAAAGCTCGTGACGGCGAGAAGCGCGGCCCCCGCAACCGCGTGACGAAGATGACGTCCAGTATGACTAGCGCTCATGACTTGTTTTCCCTTGAAGTTGAAGTCCCGGCATGAGCGTGTGTCGTGATACGCCCATGCCGGAAAAGAACTGCCGTTACGAAATTCCGAGTTGTTGTGCGGTCGCGTCAATGGCTTTTTTCGCCTTCGATACGATCTCGTCGATTTCCTGCTTGGTGATCACGAGCGGCGGCGACAGCAACATCCGGTCACCGGTCGCGCGCATGATCAGATTGCCGTTGAAGCAGAAGTCGCGGCAGATCGTGCCGACCTCGCCTCCATTGGCAAAACGCTTGCGCGTTTTCGGTTCCTGCGCGAGTTGCAGGCCGGCCACCAGTCCGACACCCGCGATATCGCCGATGATCGGATGGTTCGCAAAGGTGTCGCGCAGTTTTTTCTGGAAGTACGGGCCGGTATCGGTTTTGACTCTCTCCACGATCTTTTCGTCGCGCAGCAGCTTCAGGTTGGCCACCGCCACGGCCGCCGCGACCGGATGGCCGGAGTAGGTGAGGCCGTGATTGAAGTCGCCGTTTTCGATGATCGCCTTGGCCACGCGATCATGCAGACCGACTGCGCCCATCGGCACGTAGCCGCTCGTCAGGCCCTTGGCGAGCGTGATGAGATCGGGTTCGAACTCGAAGTGTTGATGCGCAAACCATTCGCCGGTGCGGCCGAAACCGCCGATCACTTCATCTGCGACCAGCAGAATGTCGTACTTGCGGCAGATGCGCTGGATTTCCGGCCAGTAGGTGGACGGCGGGAAAATTACGCCGCCTGCCCCCTGGAAAGGCTCACCGATAAATGCGGCGACATTCTCCGCGCCGATCTCGAGGATCTTGGCTTCGAGTTGCTGCGCACGGGCGAGACCGAATTCTTCCGGCGTCAGATTGCCCTCGGCCTCGCCGAAGAAATACGGCTGATCGATGTGGACGATGTTCTCGACCTTCGACGGCATCTGCTCATGCATGTAGCCCATGCCGCCCAGCGTGCCGCCCGCGATCGTCGAGCCGTGATAGCCGTTCTTGCGCGAAATCACGTACTTTTTCGCGTGCTTGCCTTGCGTCGCCCAGTATTGATGGACGATGCGCAGCACGGTGTCGTTGCCTTCCGAGCCGCTGTTGCAATAGAAGAAGTGGTTGAAGGGCGCCGGCGCCAGTTCCGCGAGCAGCGCGGAGAGTTCGATCACGGGCGGGTGCGTGGTTTTGAAGAAGGTATTGTAGAAGGGCAGTTGCTGCATCTGCCGGTAAGCGGCGTCCGCGAGTTCCTGCCGGCCGTAGCCGACGTTCACGCACCACAGGCCCGCCATGCCGTCGATGATCTGTTTGCCGTCGGAATCCCACAGGTACACGCCCTTGGCCTTCACGATCACGCGGCTGCCGGCCTTGTTGAGCGACCCCATGTCCGAAAACGGATGGATGTGATGTGCCGCGTCGAGTGCGCGATATTCGGCAGTGCTGCGTTGTTGCGAAACCTGCGCGGCTGCGGCCGGCTGGGCCGGTTGCACGTATGCGACTTCTTCTGTTCTGTAGCTCATATTGCCTCCAGTTGTTCTCTTTGCCTGGGCACGTGTTAAACGTGCAGCAGCAAATGCCGGCGTTCCCACGAACTGATCACGCGGAAGAACGCTTCGTATTCGGTTTCTTTCAGTGCCAGATAGGCCTTGACGAATTTCTCGCCGAGCACTTCGGCGATGGGCTCGCACGCGCCCATCAGCGTCAACCCCTCTTCGAGATTGCGCGGCAATTGGTAGGGCAGTTCGTAGCCGTCGCTGATCAGCGGTTCGGTAGGACGCAGACCTTGCGTCATGCCGAGGTAGCCGGCCGCGAGCGTGGCGGCAATCGCGAGGTACGGATTGCAGTCGACGCCCGGAATGCGGTTTTCGATGCGACGTGCGGCCGGTCCCGAATGCGGAATGCGGAAGCCCACCGTGCGGTTGTCGTAACCCCATGCCACATTGATCGGCGCCGCCATGAAGCGAGACAGCCGACGGTACGAGTTGATGTACGGTGCGAAAATCGGCATCAATGCCGGCGTATATTTCTGCAGGCCCGCGATATAGCCGTCGAACAGTTGTGTGGGCTTGCCGTCAGGGCCGGTGAACAGGTTGTGCCCGCTTTCCTCGTTGATGAGGCTCTGATGCATGTGCATCGCCGAGCCCGGCTCGTTTTCCATCGGCTTGGCCATGAACGTCGCATACATTTTGTGACGCAGCGCAGCCTCGCGCACGGTGCGCTTGAACAGGAACACGCTGTCCGCGAGCTTGAGCGGATCACCGTGCATGAAGTTGATTTCCATCTGCGCCGCGCCGACTTCGTGAATCAGCGTGTCGACTTCGAGCTCCTGAATGTCGCAGTACTCGTAGATATCTTCGAACAGCGGATCGAATTCGTTGACCGCTTCGATCGAGTACGCCTGACGGCCCGTCTCAGGACGGCCGGTCCGGCCGATCGGCGGTTGCAGCGGCAGATCCGGATCCTTGTTCATGTCGACTAGGTAGAACTCGAGTTCCGGTGCGATAACCGGCTTCCAGCCACGGGCCTTGTACAGTTCGAGCACCTGACGCAGCACCCGGCGCGGCGAGATGGCCACTGGCGTGCCGTCGAAGTGCACGCAATCGTGAATGACCTGGGCGGTGGGATCGACTGCCCATGGAATGAGGCGGATGGTCGATGCATCGGGAACGCAGACCATGTCGGGATCGGTGACGCCGGTCAGGGTGCCGTCCTCTGGATAATCCCCCGTGACGGTCTGGATCATCACCGCTTGCGGCAGGCGCATGGATTCGCCGGATTCGAACTTGCTGCGCGGAATGATCTTGCCGCGTGCGATCCCGGCCATGTCGGGAATGATTGCTTCGATCTCGGTGATGCGGTGTTGCTTCAGAAATTCGTCGATGTCTTGCATGATTGTTCTCTCGGTTTTTTGCACGGACCGGCTCAGGCGTGCGTGGCGGCGGTGGATGCCGCGCCGTGGCCGGCCCTGGTGCGCATTCGATCGCGGCATGCGTCGCCGAACGCCCGGAAGATCGCGGTGGACAGCGCGTCGCTCGCGTGCTTCCACTCGGGATGCCACTGCACACCCAGAGCGAAGGCGCGCGCATCCTTGACGCCCACCGCTTCGATCAATCCGTCCGGCGCAGTGGCTTCGGCCACGAGGCCGCTGCCCAGCCGCTCGACGCCCTGGCCGTGCAAGGAATTCACCCGCGCCTCGTTCGCCCCTGCTGCGAGGCGCTGCAGCAAGCCGCCTTGAGTCAGTGCGATTGAATGCGACGGGGCGTATTGCACGTCCAGTTCGTCTTCCTTGTTCTCGCGGTGATCATAGAAGCCTGCCACCGCGTGAACGCTTTGATGCAGCGTCCCGCCAAACACCACGTTCATTTCCTGAAAGCCGCGACAGACGGCGAGGACCGGTACACCGGCCTCGACGGCTGCGATGATGAGCGGCAGCGTCGTCGCATCGCGTGCGGCGTCGTGCAGCGTGCCCGGCGCACTGGCGTGGCCGCCGTAGTGGTGCGGTTCGACATTCGAATAGCTGCCGGTAAACAGCAAGCCGTCGACCGCCTCGAGAATGTCGGCGGTGGCCTGACGGTTGCCGAGCGCGGGCAGCAGCATTGCCAGCGCCTGTGACCCGTCGACGACAGCGGCGATGTACTTCTCGCCGACCGTGTGCGACGGGTGCACTCCCATCTTCGTTCTGTCGGCTGTAACGCCGACCAGAGGTCTGGTTCGCATGACTAATTGAATGGACGTGTGTGTTCCCCGCGGGACGCGGCACGAACAACGTTAAAACAGGCGCGGCACGATTCCGCAGCCGTGCGCAGGGCGCAAAGCCACCAGAAGTGCAGGCGGGGGTCGTTAACGGACCATGCCGCGCGTTGCTATCAGGGAGACCGTTCGATTCAGCCCATTATCTGGCGCGACTGATAAGGCATGCGCAGGCAACAGGCGAAACAACGCGTGCACAAGCGCAGACGCCAATGAAGGCGCGCTCAGGCAAACAGGTGAACCGAACGGTAAAGAGGAGAGAGGCGCTACGGCAGCAGCGAAGCGACTTCGTCCGTGCGCACGGCTATGAAAGCGCGCGCAGAGACCGAATTGTGACGTCGGACAGAACGGCGGGACAGGATCGTGAAGACGGACAGAAAGCGGCGAAACGCCAAGCTGCCGTTGCTGCCGTCGGCGATGGCGCCTTCAGGACGAAGACATCTCGCCTGACTGCGTTCCCACCTAACCAAAGGGCCTCGGACTCTCACGATTACACTCGACTAGCGACGTTGAAAGTATTGAACGCCTCGTCCAGGAAACGCACCGTGCGTTTAAAGAAACGTGACGCGGGATGATCGCCGGGTACCCTCACGAACCAAAACAAACCGAGTTCGCGGCGTCGCAACACACTCTGTTAAGTGTCTGTGACGTGGGCATGACGATCGCCTGTGAACCAGCATATACGAGCCAATATTGCCGTCAAATCATTTTTATACAAACTTTATCAGGGCTTACCCGAGGCAATAGGCCGAAACCCGTGGGTTGGGTATGCTCGTTGCGATAGTCAGTATTTCGAATTTCTCACAGGGTTTTCCCCAGCAGCGGTGGCGTTAAAGTGATTAGAATATTCAACACTCGCGAGTGTCATGCGCGACCCTTACCTGGTCCCTGCCTGGTTCTTAAACCGGTTCATCCACCCTGAGAGTGCAGCGATGTCCATCGAAGTAGCGACCCGCTTGCAGTACATCCGTAAGAAGAATGGCCTGTCTCAGCGTGAGCTGGCCAAGCGGGCAGGGGTCACCAACGGCACCATTTCGTTGATCGAACAAAATCGTGTGAGTCCCTCGGTGGGGTCGCTGAAGAAGCTGCTCGAATGTATCCCCATGAGCCTCGCCGAGTTCTTTACGTTCGAGGTCGAAGCGGACCGCTCCGTGGTGTCGCGCCGCGCCGACATGCCGAATCTCGGCAACGAGTCGATCGAGTTCTATCTCGCGGGTGCGGGTGTGAAAGACCGCAACATGGGCATCCTGCGCGAGGTCTATAAACCGCTCGCGGACACGGGGCCGGAAATGCTGGTGCATACAGGACACGAGGGCGGCGTGATCGTCAGCGGTCAGATGGAATTGACCGTGGACGGCGCCACGTGGCTGCTCGACCCTGGTGACAGCTACTACTTCGAAAGCCGCCTGCCGCACCGTTTTCGCAATCCCAGCGCGGAACACGTCTGCGAAATCGTCTCGGCAAATTCACCGCCGAGCTTCTAGACAGTCCGCGTCAACGTCGTTGCGACGCACGTGATGGCTGCAAGGGCGACCCTCACGCTGAACGTCGAACGCATAACATTGAGGCATCCTGATGGAAAAGACTCTGGCTTACTGGCAAGACAAAGCCGCAACGCTTTCAATCGAAGGCCGCGCGTTTATCGACGGCGAATATCGCCACGCAGCAAGCGGGCGCACCTTCGATTGCCTGAGCCCGATTGACGGCAAGCTGCTCGTCAAGGTGGCCGATAGTGCCGCCGAGGACGTGAACGCAGCGGTAGCTGCTGCGCGCCGCGCCTTCGACTCGGGTGGGTGGTCCGGGCTGAATCCGCGCAAACGTAAAACGATTCTGCTGCGTTGGGCCGGCCTGCTGCGCGAGCATCTGGACGAGCTGTCGCTGCTCGAGACGCTCGATGCGGGCAAGCCGATCGGCGATACGACTTCGGTGGACGTGCCGGGCGCGGCCTATTGCGTCGAATGGTTTGCAGAAGCAGTCGACAAGATCGGCGGCGAAGTGGCGCCGGCGGACCATCATCTGGTGGGACTCGTCACGCGTGAGCCGATCGGTGTGGTCGCAGCGGTGGTGCCGTGGAATTTCCCGATCCTGATGGCGTCGTGGAAGTTTGGCCCGGCGCTGGCTGCGGGTAATAGCGTTGTGCTGAAACCCTCGGAGAAGTCACCGCTGACGGCAATTCGTATTGCGCAACTTGCGCACGAGGCCGGTATTCCCGCGGGCGTGTTCAACGTCGTGCCGGGTGCGGGCGAACCGGGCAAACTGCTCGCGCTGCATCCGGACGTCGATTGTCTGGCCTTTACCGGTTCGACCAACGTCGGCAAGTTGATCATGCAGTATGCGGGCCAATCGAATCTGAAGCGCGTGTGGCTCGAACTCGGCGGCAAGTCGCCGAACATCGTGATGCCCGACTGTGCCGACCTCGACCGCGCTGCGAATGCCGCCGCGGGCGCGATCTTCTACAACATGGGCGAGATGTGCACGGCGGGTTCGCGCCTGCTCGTGCATCGCGACATCAAGGATGCGTTCCTCGACAAGCTGATCGCGGCTGCGCGCAGTTATACGCCAGGCAATCCGCTCGACCCGAAGACCTCGATGGGGGCGATTGTCGATCAGGTGCAACTGGACCGAGTGCTGAGCTATATCGATGCGGGTCGTGCGGAATCGAAGCTGCTGCTCGGCGGCGGCCGCGTGAAGCAGGAGAGCGGTGGCTACTATATCGAACCGACCATCTTCGACACCAAGGCGGATGCTAAAATTGCCCGTGAAGAAATCTTCGGGCCGGTGCTGTCGGTGATCACGTTCGATACGGCTGAAGAAGCCATCAGGATTGCCAACGACAGCGAATACGGCCTTGCCGCCGCAGTCTGGACCTCCAACCTCACCACCGCCCATGAAATGGCGCGCAGCTTGCGGGCGGGTACTGTATGGGTCAACTGCTATGACGAAGGGGGCGATATGAACTTCCCGTTCGGCGGCTACAAGCAATCGGGCAACGGCCGAGACAAGTCGTTGCACGCGCTGGAGAAGTACACCGAGCTGAAGTCTACGCTGGTGCGGCTGCGCTAAAGGATTCGCAAGCCAGCGCGGCGGTGCGCAACTGAAGCACCGTCGCGTTCCCAATGAATCCGAAGCCGGGCGATACGCGCACAACCTCAGGAAAACCGCGCGTGTTGCCGGCATGTTTTATCAGGTCATCCCATGACTGAACTCATCTATGGCGACGGTGCAATCCGCCGTCCGTCCCTCTACGGATCCTCGATCGAAAACACCTACGCGGGCGTGCTGTCGTTCATGCGACGCAAGTACACGCGCGAACTCGACGGAGCCGACGTGGTCGTCTCCGGTGTGCCGCTCGATCTGGCCACCACCTTCCGCTCCGGCGCGCGTCTCGGTCCCGCCGCGGTGCGGGCGGCGAGTGTGCAGTTGTCCGAATTGCATCCCTATCCATGGGGCTTCAATCCGTTCGACGATCTTGCCGTGACCGATTACGGCGACTGCTGGTTCGATGCGCACAATCCAATGACCATCAAACCGGCCATCGTCGAGCATGCCCGCACGATTCTGCGATCGGATGCCAAGATGCTGACGCTAGGCGGTGATCACTACATCACCTATCCGTTGCTGATCGCGCACGCCGAAAAGTATGGCAAGCCGTTGTCGTTGATTCATTTCGACGCCCACTGCGATACCTGGGCCGACGACAGTCCGGACAGCCTGAATCACGGCTCGATGTTCTACAAGGCAGTGAAGGACGGCCTGATCGACCCGAAGACGTCTGTGCAGATCGGCATTCGCACGTGGAACGACGACTTCATGGGCATCAACATCCTCGATGCCGCGTGGGTGCACGAGCACGGCACACGCGCAGCGGTGGAGCGGATCATGTCGATTGTCGGCGAACGTCCCACGTATCTGACCTTCGATATCGATTGCCTGGATCCGGCTTTTGCACCGGGCACGGGCACACCGGTGGCCGGTGGTTTGTCGTCGGCTCAAGGGCTGGCCATCGTGCGTGGCCTGGGCGGGGTGAACTTGATGGGCGCCGACGTCGTCGAAGTGGCGCCCGCGTACGACCAGAGCGAGATCACCGCGATCGCAGCCGCGCACATTGCGTGCGACGTGCTGTGCCTGTGGCGGCAGCGCAAGGTAGCCGGCACGCGTTGATGCTGTAGAAGCAATGAAACCGGCGTTAGCTCGCGGAGGACGCTTCGCGAGGCTGACGCCGGCCTTCGAGCAGGCCAAGCGTATAAATGGCGAGCGCGCCGCTTGCGAGCGCGAGTTGCCACATCAACATGTCGCTGCCGAGCGCCTTCATGGCGAAGCCAGCGACCAACGGACCCGCAATCGAGCTGATCGTGAAGGTTAGCGAAACCAGCCGCATGTTGCGCGTCAACGCGGCTTTATCACCGCTCGCGGCGGCGAACATGCCCAGCGTGATAAAAGCGCTATTCATTCCGCCCAGCAATACTGCACTTGCTGCCAGCAGCCACGACGCGGGAGCGGCTAACGCAAACGAGACGACTGCGAGCGCGCTCGCTGCGGCACAGACGACGACCGCCGCGGCGAGACTCGCGCGCTGGGCGAACCAGCCAACAGGAAACTGCAACGCCATCCCGCCGACACCGAAGCAGGTGAGCAGGGTAGCCGTTTGCATCGCACTGAGCCCACGTCCCTCGACGAATAGCGGAAAGAGACCGTATAGCGCGCCATCGCCAAGACCGCCGAACGCCACCACGACCATGCCGAGACAGACAAGCGGGGCGATCGCTGCAGCCTTGGTGGGTTTGGCAGGCCTGACGGCGAGGCGTGCGGGTCCCTGACTTTGAGGCGTTTGTTTCTGGCCCTGCGGCGTAGTTAGAACGGGGTGATTCAACTGGAGATCGCCTGAACGAGAAGCGGTAGGTCCGCTCGGATCGGAAGCAGTTAGCCATAGCGGAATCGCAGCGGCGAACGTGAGCGCGGCCCCTGCAGCAAAAGTGATCACGCCGTCGACCGCGCACCACGCAGCGAGCGCCGGCCCAATCACGCCGGCCGCTGCGATCAGCGCTTCATGAATGCCAACCAACCGGCCGCTGGCTTGCGCCGGCACGAGGCGATAGAGCCAGGTTTCATTGGCAATCCAGCGCAGGCCGATGCCGAGTCCCGTCAGCACGCCAGGAATCAGCCACAAGGGCCACGCAAGCCAGCCCATCATGGCGAACGCGGCGATACTCGCGGCAAGGCCCAGCGTGACGGTGGCCTTCGCGCCGATTCGCTCTGCCAGAAGGGGCGCCGCCAGCAGTCCCGTGACCATGCCGGCCCACTGGGCAGCGGAAAATAACCCCGCGCGCGGTGCATCGAGCCCGTGATGCGCCAGCCAGACCGGCAACACCATAAAGCCAATACCGAACTGACCGATCTGCGCCAGCGCCGATACCGTGGTCAACGCGCCGATCGCACGCCAGCGCACGGGCGCAGCGGGATTCATGAGCCGCTCCGCTCGGGCATCGGTAGGCCCTGTTCGCGGCATTCAACCGGGCAGCCCGCTTTGAGGCAGGGGCCGTCGTCGCACAGACGGCACAACTGCATCGCATGCGCGGGGTCACGGGTTTCATGCCAGAGGATCTTGATCAACAGGTCTTCGAACACGACGCGTTCGTCGTCATCGAGTCGGCCTACCACGCGCTGCAGCATGCGTTCGCGCGCCGTCTGCATGCGCTTCGCTTCGCGCCGGCCGGCGGCGGTCAAAGCGAGCGCCACGGCGCGTTTGTCGGCCCCCGGCTTCTTCTCGATCAGGCCCGCTTCGACGAGACCTGCCACCGCGCGGACTGCCGCCGGATGCGACAGATCGACCGCATCGCGCAACACTTCGATAGACGAATCCGGATATTGGCCGACCGCATTGAGCATTGCGCGCGCCGTGGGGCCAGCGAGCGCGGCGACGGCTGTCTGTGCGTTCATCTCGTCGGTCACCAGCAGGGCGAGCACGCCGAGCAGGTTTTCGGTGCGCTGCGTCATGGCAATGCCTCAATGTGTGCAGTCTGCATATATGCATGATGCACACATCGAGGCGACGATGCAAATTTATTTTTGACGCGCGACGCAGCTTGAAACCGCCGCTTAAGCCTGCTGTCCGCGCGTCGCCGCGATCACATCGGCCACGCCCGCAGCGGTAGCAGCCGAAAGCGTCCAGCCAAGATGCCCGTGCCCGGTGTTATAGAACACGCCGGGCAAGCGGCCTTTGCCCACCTTTGGCAACATGCTGGGCAGCATCGGACGCAAACCGGCCCACGGTATGACGCGCGACGTGTTCACCTGCGGGAAATAACGGCGCGTCCATTCGGTGAGCGGAGCAATCCGCTCGGCGCGGATATCGCGATTGGAGCCGTTGATTTCGGCCGTGCCGGCCACGCGGAAACGATCGGTGCCGAGGCGGCTTGTGACGATCTTCGCGCTGTCGTCGAGCAGGCTGACCCAGGGCGCGCCTTGCTGGCTCGCGGCGTCATCGAGGCAAACGGTGATCGAGTAGCCTTTGACAGGGTAGATGTTGACCCGGTCGCCGAGCATCGATGCAAATGCGCGGCTCTTGACCCCGGCGCAGGCAACGATCTGCGCAAACGTCTGCTGAGACGGCTCGCCCGCTTGCGTCGCGGCAACGCTGAAAGTGCCGGCGGGCTCGCGCGTGATCGAAGCAATCTCCGTGTCGTAGCGGAACTCGACGCCGTGACGTTCGCATGCCTGCGCGAGGCCGCGCGTGAACTTGTGGATGTCGCCGGTGGAATCGGATGGCGTGAAAAAGCCACCGTGGAAGGTGCCATCGAGCGCCGGTTCGATGTGGCGGATTTCGGCCACGCTCACCGGGTTACGCTCGAGTCCACCTTCGTTCAGCAGCGCATTGACCTTCGCGGCCGCATCGAATTCCTTGCGGGTCTTGTAGACATGCAGAATGCCGCGCTTTTCCAGGTCGAAGTCGATCTGCTCGCGCGCCGCAATCGAAAACAGATGCTCTCGCGCGGCAATTGCCAGGCGCACGGTTTCGATGGTGTTCGCACGGTAGTGCGGTATTTGCCGCAGAAATTCGCCCATCCACGAGTACTTGTGCCAGCTTGGCAGCGGATTGAGCAGCAGCGGCGCGTCGCGGGTCAGCATCCAGCGCAGGCCTTTGACGATCGTGGCGGTGCTGTTCCACACCTCGGCGTTGCTGACCGATAACTGGCCACCGTTGGCGAATGAGGTTTCCATCGCGGCATAGCGGTGGCGTTCGAACACAGTAACGTTGAAGCCGCGTTGCGCGAGGGCGTAAGCGGTCGTGACGCCGGTAATGCCGGCGCCAATAATGGCGATGCGTGACATGTCATGGTCCAGAGTGAGTGAGCACGGCCGTTTCCGGCTTCCATGCCCCATCTGTCCTTGTACCTGAGAGTTTCTTTCCGCGCGCATCCCGTTGCCGGGCGGGCGGAAATCCCCTTCGGTGGGCGCGTAAAGCGCCGCTCTCCAGATGTTCCCGCTGGGCGGTCCTTGTGCCTGAGAGTTTCCGGGGCGGTTGCTCCGTCGGCGCCGTCAGCAGCATTGCTGCGTGACAGTCTCTCCCGCGACAGCGTGTAGAACGGCGTAACGGTAGCTGTTGGCAATAAATCCGGCAAGTGATTTTTTGTGGTCGCGCTTTTCTCCTCCTGCTTTTCTCCTGTTTCGCTGACGTGTTCGAAGCGCGTTTGGCGGTCCGGTGCGGTGCTGTCACGCGACCGCGCGACCGTGGCTTTACCAGCGGCTTATTTGCAGATCACGCATCAATCGTATAGCCTTGCTCAGGTTCGCCCGCCCAGATCCAACCATCGGCCACTGTGAAGGACATCCTCTCCCTCAAGCTCTACACGCGCGTCGCGCGGCTCGGCAGTTTTTCGGCTGCTGCGCGCGAATTCGGGCTGTCGCAATCGCAGGTGTCGCGCATCATCGCCGACCTGGAAAGCGACCTGGGTGCGCGTCTGCTTACGCGTACGACGAGGGCGGTCGTGCTCACTGATGCGGGCGCCGAGTTTTTGTCACGTCTCGATCCGATCCTCATGGCGCTCGAAGATGCGGAGCAGAGCGTGCGCGAAGGCAGCGAACTGCGCGGCATCTTGCGCATGAGCATGCCGAGCAGCATCGCGATCCGCCACGTCATCCCGCGTGTTGCGCCTTTTCTCGCGCGTCATCCGGAACTGCGGCTACACGTGTTGCTGGGCGACCGCCCGCAGGATCTCGTCAAGGACGCGGTGGATGTCGCCATCCGCCTCGGGCGTCTCGTGGATTCAAGCGCCACGGCCACGCTGATCACGCAGATTCAGCGTGTGATCGTCGCGTCGCCTGACTACATTGAACGCCACGGCGCGCCGGCAACGCCTGATGAGCTGACACAACATCGCATCGTTGGCGGACCGGCGTCAGTGGTCCCCGCCGGATGGAGGTTTGCGCGTGCGGGGGAAGAGGTGGCGGTCGATCTGGAAGCGATTTTCTCGACCGACGAGAACGAGGGCGCAGTCGCTGCTGCGGCGGCGGGAATCGGCATCACTTCGACCAGCGAATGGGCCTGCCGCCGCGAACTGGAAGATGGCTCGCTCGTCAGGCTGCTGGTCGATTGGAAGACCGCTGACATCCCCGTGCACGCCTACTTTCCGATGGGCCGGGCAACCCGCGCCGCAGGACGCGCGGTTGTCGAGCATCTCTTGGCCGAATTCAGGCGCGGACAGTACGTCGCCTCGCCATCTATGCATCCCATGCATAAGACATAGCAGAAACGGATGGCTACCGGCGTCGGCGGCGCGCGGTTATCTTTTCCTTCATGGCGCAACCGGTTGATCGAGGCCGGGCTCGCCGACCTGGTGGCGTTCGGGCGCCCCTATATTGCCAACCCAGATCCGGTGGAACGGCTTGCCACGGGTGCGCCGCTGGCCGAGATCACTTTCATCGAGACTGACATGAGCAAAACGACACCTGAACAGAACAAGGCCCTCGTCCTCGAGGCATTCGATACGCTTTTCAACAAGCGCGACTATACGGCTGCCGAACGCTTCTGGTCGGATCGCTACATTCAGCATAGCGCGCATATTGCGCCGGGACGCGAAGGTCTGTTTGCGCTAATCCGCTCGGCGCCCGACACGCTGCGCTACGAGAACCAGCTCATTGTGGCCGAAGGCGACTACGTGATCGCACACGGCCGCTTCTCGGGAAACGGCAGACCAGCCGCATGGATCGCAGCCGACGTCGTACGTTTTGAAGACGGCAAGCTCGCCGAACACTGGGACGTGCTGCAAGACGAAGCAACTCAGGCGCAATCCGTAAGCGGCCTGCCGATGTTCGGCGACCGCTTCCCAGGTTAAGCACTAACGCATTCACTTCCATAACGCTAACCCTTGAATATCATTAAGGACTCCATTATGAAACTCAGCGGGAACACGATCTTTATTACAGGCGGCGGTTCGGGCATTGGCCGCGGACTGGCCGAGGCACTGCACCAGCGTGGCAACAAGGTGATCATCGCCGGACGCAGGCGTAGTCATCTCGACGAGGTGTTGGCAGCAAACCCTGGTATGGCGGCCGTGGAGCTGGACATTACCGATGCCGCAAGCATTGAGCGAGTGGCGGCACAGCTGATCAAGGACTATCCCGATCTCAACGTGGTTATCAATAACGCGGGCATCATGCAGCCGGATACTTCCGCCGGCCGGGTCGACGATGCGCTGATGGTCTCCACCATCACGACCAACCTGATGGGGCCGATCCGTATGACTTCCGCGCTGATCGACCATCTCAAGACGAAGAACGATGCAGTGGTCGCCTATACCAGTTCGGTACTGGCGTTCGTGCCGCTGGCCGTGACGGCGGTGTATTCGTCGACCAAGGCGGCGTTGCACTCGTACGTCATGTCGCAACGCTTCATGCTGCGCGATACCACCGTGCGGGTACTCGAAATCGCGCCGCCGTGGGTGCGCACCGATCTGATGAACAGCCGCGAAGCCGAGCAGGCTATGCCGCTGGACGCGTATATCGATGAAACAATCGCTGTTCTCGGTACTGACTCAAATGAGGTACTGGTCGAAGGCGCCAAGTTGTTCCGCGGCAATCCCGGGCCGGGAGAGCATGATTTTGTGCACGGCTTTAACGCACAGATGGTGGAAGTGTTCTCGGGGTGAGGTATTGGCTTTTAAAGGACCGAAGTTAGCTATGTAAATTAAGCATTGCTTAGGTAATAGAGGGAAGCCAAAGAAAGCTGCTGGAGAAATGTAAATGAAGGAACTGAATATCTCGATACTCGGCACCGGCGACATGGGTGGCGCGATCGCCACGGCGCTCAGCCGCAGGACGCGCCACTCGCTACGGTTGCGCGGGGCACTACCTGGCAGCACGTCGGCGCTCACGTTGATCGACGCGCTCGGTGTGACGGAAGCGTCGAAGGAGGACTTTCTCGCCAGCGATATCGTATTTGTCGTTGTACCGGCGGCGTCGATCGAGCAGGCGGCCGCCTTCTTGAACGGTTATCAAGGCATCGTGGTGGCAGTATCCGTATCAGGCAGCGTCGGACGGGATGGCCTGCCAAGTTCCGCCGAGCGCATCGCGACGGCACTGCCTGAGGCCTCCGTGGTGAGCGCGTTTACGTCGATGTGGTCCAACGTCATCCGTGAGCCGGGTACGTCAGGCAAGACCAGTGTATTCGTCAGCTCGGACGACGATAACGCGAAAGAGGTAGTGTCGCGGCTCGCGACGGAGCTCGGATTCGAGCCGGTCAATGGCGGTGCGCTCTCAATGGCACTTTACGCCGAGGCGATGGGTATGTTCGCCGTGCGTCTTGCGATGAACTCAGGCTACGGCCGCACCATCAGTTTTCATGCTTTC
>Ga0302178_10000179_pt1 | contig 59870 bp, 53 predicted proteins | sample I_Palsa_E1_3_FD_198790 | JGI IMG/M metagenome (GOLD analysis project Ga0302178, IMG submission 198790) | Peat permafrost microbial communities from Stordalen Mire near Abisko, Sweden - I_Palsa_E1_3 | ecosystem: Environmental > Terrestrial > Soil > Palsa > Peat permafrost | place: Sweden...
AGGTGCTGGCGATATCGAGAATGTCATAGCCGCGGTAGTGCAGGTCATTGCCGGTCTTGCCGACCGTGCACAGGGCAGTATTGCCCGCCGTCACGCCCGACAGCGCCACGGATTTCTTCGGTTTGAATGCGCCGGCTACCGGCGTGCTGTTATCTGCTTCGCTCATGGTGTCGTCCTCTTACTCCTGGGATGCGGGGTTACTTGTGTGCGGCGAATAGTGCGTCGAGCTTGTCCTCATACGCGTGATAGCCGAGATGCCTATACAGATCGGCGCGCGTCTGCATCGTTCCGACGGCGGCCTTTTGCGTGCCGTCGCGCTTGACCGTCTCGTAGAAATTGAGCGCCGCCGCGTTCATCGCACGATACGCGCCGCAGCAGTACAGGGCGATATCGACGTTCGCGTCGCGCAATTCGGTGGTGGTGAAGAACGGCGTCGAGCCGAACTCGGTCAGGTTCGCGAGAATCGGTACCTTGACGGCGGCCTTGAAGCGGCGGTACTCATCCAGCGTCTGCATCGCTTCCGGAAAGATCATGTCCGCGCCGGCTTCGACGTAGGCGACGGCGCGTTCGATGGCCGAGTCAATGCCTTCCGTAGCGCCTGCATCGGTGCGCGCCATGATAACGAACTGGTCATCGGTGCGGGCGTCGACGGCGGCCTTGACGCGGTCGACCATTTCTTCTTTGGCGACCACTTCCTTGCCCGGACGGTGTCCGCAACGCTTCTGTCCGACCTGGTCTTCGAGGTGGACGGCAGCGACGCCCGCCTTGATGAACGATCGCACCGTGCGGGCGATGTTGAACGCGCCGCCCCAACCGGTATCGATATCGACCAGCAGCGGCAGGCCGGTGGCATCGGTGATGCGGCGGGCGTCGATCAGGACGTCGTCCATGGTGCTGATGCCGAGGTCGGGGATGCCGAGCGAATTGGCGGCGACGCCGCCGCCCGACAGATAAACCGCCTTGAAGCCGACGGCTTCGGCCATCTTCGCCGCGTAGGCGGTGATGGCGCCCACGACCTGCAACGGCTGTCCTTCTGCGACCGCCGTGCGGAATTTCGCGCCGGCGCTGACTGGTTGTTTTGCTGCGCTCACGTATGTCTCCCAGTGAAGTTGGGAGACTTTAGTGCAAGGAGTGGGCCAGCCAGGGTGCGCGTGAGTAAGTCGTTGATTACCTGTGGATTTGCGCGATAGCCCGGCAGCCTCTTGGTTTCATAAGTGGAATCGTTTATTTCACAAATGAAATAACGAGTTCATAATGGAGCCTCTTCAGTCCCACGCGCCACCGAAGGCACTTAGCGCACCATGAACCGACCTCCTGAACCCGGCTCCCGGCCCCGTGTCTGGGCCATCGGCATCAGCAAACTGCGCGACCTGTTCCGCGATATCGCGGACGAATACGACACCCGCGCCGATTTGCGGCTTGTGTCGCGCGGCTATGAGGACGCGGTCAACGAAATCGCTGCCGCGGGCAAGAACCGCCCGGACATCGTGATCGCGGCCGGCTCCAACGGCACCTATCTGAAGGCGCGGGTCGACGTGCCGGTGGTGCTGATCACGCCAACCGGTTTCGACGTGATGCATGCACTGGCACGCGCCCGGCGCGACGCGTCGTCGGTGGGACTCGTGACCTATGGCGACACGCCCGCCGAAGTGCGCCGCTTCGTGGCGGCGTACGGCATCGACGTAGTGTTCGCGGCGTATCAGTCGGCGCAGGACGCGGAGACGTGTGTGCTCGATCTGCGCGATCGCGGCGTGAAGACGATTGTGGGTCCAGGGCTCGTGACCGATCTGGCGGCGCGGGCCGGCATGGAATCCGTCTTTCTCTATTCACGCGCCTCGGTGCGCGCTGCGTTCGATACCGCGCTCGAAGTCGCCCAGGCCACTTGGGGCGAAGCGGTGCGGCGGCACCGTCTCGACAACGTGTTGCAGCACTTGCGTGACGGCGTGGTGGCACTCGATGCGCAAGGCCGCGTCGAAGCCATCAATCAGCGTCTTGCGCTCGTGCTGGGCATCGAGCCCGCTGCGGCGGTGGGCCGTCCGTTGCTCGAACTCGCGCCGGATCTGGTCGACGCCGTACCGGATGCGGAGGGCGAGTCGCTCGAGACGCTGCGTGGCATCAGCTACGTCGTGCATCGCGGGCCGTTGGTCGACAACGGCGTGACGACGGGTACGGTCTTGACGTTTCAGGAGTCGCGCGCGGTAGAGCGGCTCGATCGCACGCTGCGTTCGCGGCAGCGCGCGCAGCAGTTTGTGGCGCGCTACCGGCTCGACGATCTGGTGGGGGCGTGTCCGGCGATCGAACGGGTCCGGCAACTCGTGCAGCGCTATGCGAAGTCGGATGCCACCGTGCTGATTCGCGGCGAGAGCGGCACGGGTAAGGAAATGGTCGCGCAGAGCCTGCATCATCTGAGCGCGCGGTGCGACTTTCCGTTTGTCGCGCTCAACTGCGGCGCGTTTCCGGAGGCGTTGCTGGAGAGCGAGCTGTTCGGCTACGAGGAGGGCGCGTTCACCGGCGCGCGGCGCGGCGGCAAGGCGGGGCTGATCGAAGCCGCCCACCGTGGCACGCTGTTTCTCGATGAAATCGGCGAAATGCCGCTACCGTTGCAAAGCCGCTTGCTGCGTGTACTGCAGGAGCGCGAAGTGGTGCGGCTCGGCTCGACGGAACCGACGCGGATCGACGTGCGGATCGTGGCGGCGACCCATCGCGCGTTGACGGCGGCGGTGGAGGCAGGCGAATTCCGTACGGATCTCTACTACCGGTTGAACATCCTGAACATCGGTTTGCCGCCGTTGCGCGAACGGCTTACGGACATCCTGCCGCTCGCGGCTGAATTGCTGTCTCAGGCGGCGCGTCGCGAGCCGCGTCTGGCGGCCCGCATTCGAACCCCACGTGATGCGCTGAGCGTGCTTGCGGATATCAGCGAGTCGCTGAGCCGTCATGCATGGCCGGGGAATGTGCGGGAACTGCAGAACGTGATTGAGCGGATCACAGTCGAACTGGCGGACTCGCACGACGCGGCGTTGACGAACGAAGTATTGCAGTCGATCGCGCCCGAACTATTCGAGCGGCCCGAAGGGGCAACGGACGATGCTGCGTTGACGCTGCGTCAGCGCAGCCGCCGGGTGGAGGCCGATGAGATTCGCGCGGCGCTGGGGGCCTTCAATGGCGACCGCGATCAGGCTTGCGAGGCACTCGGCATTAGCAAGACGACCCTGTGGCGGAAATTGAATGCGGCGGGCTGAAGGGGTGTGGCGCTAGCGGCGGCTTCGCAAACGCGGACCATCGCAAAGGCAAGCTTCGCTCCCGCAGAAGCTCACCATTGATAAGTTAAACGTAATAGCTCGCCTACTTCCTCTCAAGCGTGCGCAGCACCTGCGAAACCTGCCCATGCTCATGCAGGATCGCCGGGCTCGCCTGCAACAACGGCAGGTAACGCGGCAGAAACGGGTTGTTAGGCAGGTCGGGCGAAAACAGACCGGCCACGGCTTCGACTGCGCCGATCCTGTCCACCTCAGTGGCCTTCTTGTCGTCGAGGGTCTCGTCGACGTTGGCAATCACTGTCGAGAGCGGCGAGAGCCAGCGGAACCCCGAACCGTTGATCAACACCTGCAGGAACGCCGCCGGCGTCGCCGGGCCGAATTCCTTTTCATAGGAAGCGCGTTCGTGATCGAGAATCGCCTTGTGCAAGGCCAGCAGTGGCCGGCGAACCTCGGACAGGAATTGAATGGCTTGCTGTTCAGTCATGGTTCAACTCCTGAGGGGTGGGGTACAAGGGCATGCTAACAAAATTGCCCCCTAGGTACAGCGGGACACGTTAGCGACAAACTTTTTAATCCGAAGCTACAATTTATTCGCCTCACACCATGCCGCTTGGCTCGTCACGCGCCCGGCATTCGTCGTTTACTCGAACCGGGTGACAGCATCATCCCGCATTAGACCGGCCAGCCGAATAAATTCGGCGAGGCCAGGTAGTTTAGTTCGACGTCGTTGTACAAACCGCTCAAACAAACAATAACCCGCAATCGGAGTCCCGATGACAACGCTCAACATCAACGGTCAGACCCACACCGTCGACGCACCGCCCGACATGCCCCTGCTATGGGTCTTGCGCGATCTGGTCGGCCTGACCGGCACGAAGTTCGGCTGCGGCATTGCCCAGTGCGGCGCCTGCACGGTGCATCTGGACGGCGCCGCCGTGCGCTCGTGCGTCTTGCCGGTGGCGGCCGTCGGCGACAAGAAGATCACCACCATCGAAGCGGTGGGCGAGACCCCCGCGGGCAAAAAGGTGCAGCAGGCCTGGCGGCAGATCGACGTGGTGCAGTGCGGATACTGTCAGTCCGGGCAGGTCATGTCCGCGGTCTCGCTGCTCTCGCAGAACCCCAATCCCACCGATGCGGATATCGACGCCGCCATGGCCGGCAACATTTGCCGCTGCGGCACCTATAACCGCATTCGCGCGGCGATCAAGCAAGCGGCAAAGGAGGCCTGACATGTCGCAAGGATTGATCGATGCGCAAGCCGGCGCCAAAGCGGACGCCGCCCACGACATCAGCCTGGCTGCGGGTAACCCGCGCTTCTCACGCCGCACGTTTCTGAAGTTCAGCGCCACAGTGGGCGCTGCAGCGGGTGGCGGCCTGCTGCTCGGTTTCAGCTTACCGGCTGTAAGCCAGGGGCAGGGCCAGGACCAGGAGCAAACGCCGTCCGGTAAATCGGTGATCGGCGGGGACGCGAGCGAACCCGGCCCGGCTGGCGTGTTCGCGCCGAATGCGTTTGTCCAGATCGATAACACGGGCAAGGTCACGCTGGTGATCCCGAAGGTCGAGATGGGCCAGGGCGTCTATACCTCCATCCCTATGCTGATCGCCGAAGAGCTTGAGGCGCCGCTGGAAAGCGTCACGCTCGACCATGCGCCGCCGAACGAGCAATTGTTCAAGGATCCGCTGCTTGGCGGTCAATTGACCGGCGGCTCGACCTCGATCCGTTACGCATGGGATCCGATGCGCAAGGCCGGGGCGACGGCCCGCGTGCTGCTCATCAACGCGGCGGCGCAGCAATGGCAGGTCGATCCGGCCACCTGTCACGCACAGGCGGGGCAGGTCATTCACGCGGCCAGTAATCGCAGCATCGGCTACGGGCAACTGGTCGATGCCGCCGCGAAATTGCCGGCGCCGCAGAATGTGCCGCTCAAGGACCCGAAGGACTTCAAGGTGATCGGCACGTCGGTCAAGCGCCTCGATTCGCCGGAGAAGGTGGATGGCACGGCCATATTCGGCCTCGACGTGCGGGTGCCGGACATGGTCTACGCGGCGATCTCGACGTGTCCGGTGTTCGGCGGCACGCTCGGCAGCGTCGACGATACCAACGCGAAGAAGATCCCCGGCGTGCGCCAGGTCATCAAGGCGGACAATGCGGTTGCCGTGATCGGCGACCACACGTGGGCCGCCAAGCGCGGCCTGGCGGCGCTCGTGATCACCTGGAACGAAGGCGCGGGCGCGAATCTTTCGATGAAACAGATCGTCGACGATCTCGCCTCTGCAGCCGACCACGGCACCGGCGCCGTGGCGCGCAAGGACGGCGACGTGGCGAAGGGTTTCTCGGACGCCAAGACGCGCATCGACGCGGTGTATCAGCAGCCGTTCCTCGCCCACGCCACCATGGAACCGGTCAACTGCACGGTGCATGTACGCCCCGACGGCTGCGATATCTGGCTGGGCACGCAGGTGCCGACGCGCATCGTCGATACCGCCGTGAAAATCACCGGTCTGCCGGCTGAGAAGATCACGGTGCACAACCATCTGCTCGGCGGCGGTTTTGGGCGCAAGCTGGAGTTCGACATGGCGACCCAGGCGCTGAAGATCGGCAAGCAGGTGAACACGCCGGTCAAGGTGTTCTGGACCCGCGAGGAAGATATCCAGCACGACATGTACCGGCCGTACTACTACGACAAGATCTCTGCCGGGCTCGACGCAAACGGCAAACCGATTGCGTGGCAGCACCGCATTGTCGGTTCCTCGATCCTGGCGCGCTTTGCGCCGCCGGCCTTCCAGCATGGAATCGATCCGGACGCGGTAGAAGTGGCGTCCGACCTGCCGTACGACCTGCCGAACCAGCTCATCGACTACGTGCGCCAGGAACCGCGTACGGTGCCAACCGCGTTCTGGCGCGGCGTTGGCCCGACACGCAGCACCTTTGTGGTGGAGAGCTTTATTGACGAACTCGCCGCACAAGCGAAGGTGGACCCGGTGAAATACCGGCGCGATCTGCTCGGCAAGACGCCGCGTGCGCTGAACGTACTCAACACCGCCACCCAGGCGGCCGGCTGGGGCAGCACGACCCTGCCGCAGGGGCAAGGCCGCGGCGTCTCGGTGATGCATGCGTTCGGCAGCTTCTTTTCGATGGTCGCGGACGTGACCGTCGATCAGGGCGCGGTGACGGTGAACCGCGTGGTGTGCGCGGTCGATTGCGGCATGACGGTCAATCCGAACACCATCGAGGCGCAGGTGCAGGGCGGCATCATCTTCGGCATCACGGCGGCGCTGTACAGCGAGATCACGATCAAGGACGGTCGCGTCGAGCAGAACAACTTCACCGATTACCGGATGCTGCGGATCGACCAGACGCCGGGCATCGACGTGCATATCGTGAAGAGCACCGAGGCGCCGGGTGGGATCGGCGAGCCGGGTACGGCCGCCCTGGCGGCGGCTCTGGCAAACGCGATTTACGCCGCGACCGGCAAACGCCTTCGGCAGTTGCCGGTCGGCAGCCAACTGCAAACCGCCTGACCCAGAGAGACCGATCATGATCAAGACACTGAAGGTTTTCGGTGCGGCGCTGGGTCTCGCGTTGCCGTTTGCAATGCAGTCGTCCGCGCACGCTGCGGACGATGCGTTGGTGCAGCGCGGCGCCTATCTGGCGAAGCTCGGCGATTGCGTGGCGTGCCATTCGGCGCCTAAGGGCAAGCCATTCGCAGGCGGTTTGCCGATGACGACACCCATGGGCAAGATCTACACCACCAACATCACGCCCGATCCCGACACCGGGATCGGCCGTTATACGGAGGAAGACTTTGCCCGGGCGTTGCGCGCGGGCGTGGCTAAGGACGGCCACAACCTGTATCCGGCCATGCCGTATCCGTCGTACGCGAAGGTCAATGACGACGATGTGAAAGCGCTATACGCGTTCTTCATGAGCGGCGTGGCACCGGTGCAGCAGGCCAATCGCCAGTCCGACATTCCCTGGCCGCTCAACATGCGCTGGCCGTTGGCGCTGTGGAACGTCGTGTTCCTGGACAAGGGCGTCTATCAGGACAAACCGGGCAAGGACGTGGCCTGGAACCGCGGCGCTTATATCATCCAGGGGCTCGGACACTGCGGCTCGTGTCACACGCCGCGCGGCATCGCGTTCCAGGAGAAAGCGCTGGATGAGAGCGGCAGCGCGTATCTGACGGGTGGGCCGCTCGACGGCTGGTTTGCCGCCAATCTGACGCAGGAGCATAACGTTGGCCTCGGGCGCTGGTCGGAGGCGGATCTTGCCGCGTTCCTGAAGACCGGCGCGAATGCGCACGCGTCGGCATTCGGCTCGATGACCAGCGTGATCAACAACAGCACGCAGGCCACGAACGACACGGATATCGCCGCAATGACGACCTATCTGAAGTCGCTGCCGGCCGCGGGCGGCACGGGTGCGCCGCCGTATTCGTATGATGCACAGGCGACCAGGGTGTCGCTGACGCGCCCGGCGAACGATGCCGGCGCACGCGTCTATACGGAGTACTGCATGCATTGTCACGGCGTGGATGGCCGCGGTTTTGCGCCGATGCTGGCGCCGCTCGCGGGCAATCCGAATGTGCTGGAACACGACGCGTCGTCGCTGATCAACGTCACGTTGAACGGCACCGGCGATCTGGTGATTCAGGGCATTCCTGCGCCGTATCCGATGCCGAATTACGCGCCTGTATTGAGCGACAAGCAGATCGCCGATGTGCTGACGTTCGTGCGGGCCGGGTGGAATAACGGCGCGCCGGCAGTGACGGTAGATGAGGTGGCGAAGTTAAGGAAATCGACTCAGGCGGCGCGGTAGCGGTTCACCGATGCTGCCCCACCTTCTGCCGTTTCTCTAGCGCACGCGCATACCAGGTGAGTGGAAAACACATCGCGAAGTAGATCAGCGCGACCATCCCGTAGATCGGAAACGGCCGGAACGCCGCGTTGGTAATCATTGTTCCGGTCTTGGTCAACTCGGTGAAACCGATGATCGACGTCAGCGCTGTGCTTTTCACCACCTGCACGAGAAACCCGACCGTCGGCGCGACGGCGATTTTCTTTGCTTGGGGCCACACGATGTAACGCAACTGCTGGGCGAATGTCATGCCGAGACTCGCGCCTGCCGCCCACTGTCCGCGCGGCACGGCCTCCACGCAACCACGCCAGATGTCGACGAGATAGGCACTGGTGTAAAGCGTCAATGTGACGGTGGCCGCTGTCCATGGCGAGACGTCTACGCCTAACAGCGGCAACCCGAAGAAAGCCAGAAACAATTGCATCAGCAACGGCGTACCCTGGAACAGTTCCACGTACACCGACACCACGCGCCGCAACCACGGCAGCGGCGAGACGCGCATCGCGAGCAACACAAGCCCCACTAGGCCGCCGCACACAAATGCGATCAACGAAAGCAGCACGGTCCAGCGCGCGGCCAGCAGCAGATTGCGGGCGATATCCCACAGCGTGAATTCGACCATGATCAGCGCTCCGTGGTGATGGTGCGGGCGCCGCGCCATGCGACAAGGAGCCGCCAGCCGCGCGGCTCATCAGGCCGGTGCGGCATGCGGCCGGCGAAGAGGCCACGGCCCAGCCAGTTGAGCAACTGCCGCAACACAATCGAGAGCACCAGATAGGTCACCGTGATGATCAGGTAGCTTTCGAACGAGCGGAAGTTGCGCGACTGGATGAAGTTCGCCGCGTAAGTCAGGTCCGGCACGGAGATCTGCGACACGACCGCCGAGCCGAGCATCACGATCAGCACCTGGCTTAGCAGCGAAGGAAACACGTTCGCCAGCGCCTGCGGCAACACGACGTAGCGGAACACCTGTCGTCCGTGCAGGCCGAGTGCCTGCGCGGCCTGGACCTGGCCGCGCGAAATCGATTCGATGCCGGCGCGCACGATCTCGATCGCGTAGGCGCCGAGATTGACCGTCATCGCCAGAATCGCGGCCTGCACCTCGTCGATATGAATGCCGAGGCTAGGCAAGCCGAAGAACACGAAGAACAACTGCACGATGAACGGCGTGTTGCGGATCAGTTCGACATACGCCGCAACCACTGTACGCGCCCAACGCGGTCCAGCCACGGCGACGCTGGCGCCGCCAATGCCCACGAGGCCGCCCAGCACGGTGGACACGGCAGTGAGCCCCAAAGTGACGGCGGTACCGCGTGCAAGCATGCCGGCGTAGACGCCGAAGCCGCTGAAATCGAACGCATAACTCATGAGATGCCGCTCATCGTGAATCGGACTCCATCCGGGGTCCGGTCAATGCGGTTGATCCGGACAAAGAAGTTATAGATCGGCCGGCAGCGGCGCACGCAGCCATTTCTCCGAAATCGTGTTCAGCGTGCCGTCCTTGCGGGCGCGGGCAATCGTTTCGTCGATTTTCTGCTTCAGGCGCGGTTCGTTCTTGTTCAGGCCGACGTGATCGGGCGAGCTGAACAGGGCGAACTTCTGCTCGGGATCGTTGGCGGGATGACGCGCGAGGATCGTCGCTCCCACGTCGTTGCCGACCACCATCAACTGTACCTGACCAGAAAGGAACGCCGAAATTGCGCCGTTAGGATCGTCGAATCTTTTGATGGTCGCGCTCGGCGGCGCGATCTTGGTGACGCTCAGATCTTCCAGCGTGCCGCGCGCCACTGAAATGGTCTTGCCGGCGAGGTCGCCGGCGTTCTTAACAGGTAAGTTCTTCGGACCAAAGACAGCCAGGTAGTACGGTGCATAGGGCTGCGAGAAATCGATGACCTTCTCGCGTTCGGGTGTTTCGCCGACTGAAAGCAGCAGGTCGGCCTTGTGATCGGCGAGGTAGGCCATCCGGTTGTCGCCCGTCACCTGGACGAGTTCGACCTTCGCGTTCAGCGCCTTGCCGATCAGGTTGGCGACGTCGATGTCATAACCTTCCGGCTTCATGTCCGGGCCAATGGAGCCGAACGGCGGGTAGTCTTCGAAGACGCCGATCCGCACGACGCCGGACTTGGCGATCGAATCCAGCGCGTCGGCATGGGCAGCGGGCGCCACGAAAGCCGACAGCGCGGCGACGCCGGCAAACGCCAGCGTGGTGGCGACCGTCGCCAGGATGCGCTGGGCACGCCCGGCGCGCAGAGCAAGGGAGTCAGGAGTGGTCATGGTCGTTCCTCTGTCGAAAACGCGGATATCAACTTATATAGATCAACGTGGTACGAGCCCGGTAGGCGACGCCTTCAGCGCGGTGCGCGGGCTGCGATCAGTTTGCACGCGTGAGGTGGTAACTCCGCGAACACCGGCATGCCGAGCGCGAGGCCGGGCGTTTCGCGCGGCGTGGTGGCGGCGGTCAACGTAAAGCCGGCGCAGTCGATAGTCGCTTCGAGCGAGGCGCCGACGTCGCGGATGAAGGTGACCGTGCCGCTCAACCGGTTCTGCCCGGCATCGGCCGAGGCGGTCCTGACGCACACATCTTCTGGGCGGATCAGCAGACGAATATCCGACGCGGAGCCCGGCACGCGCGCGGACTGCGACACGAGAATCTGCTGGCCGCCCGGCAGGTTCACGCCGCCTTGACCATCGTATGTCACGGGCAGGATATTGCCGAGGCCGATGAAGTCCGCGACAAACTCGTTGACCGGATCGCGATAAATATCCAACGGCTTGCCCACCTGCGCAATCCGGCCTTTCTCCATGACGACGATTTCATCGGCCATGGTCATGGCTTCGCGCTGGTCGTGCGTGACCATGATCGTCGTGATGCCAAGGCGCTGTTGCAGCAGGCGGATTTCCACCTGCATGGCCTCGCGCAGTTTGGCGTCGAGCGCGGAAAGCGGTTCGTCGAGCAACAGCAGTTTCGGCGACGACGCGATCGCCCGGGCAATCGCCACGCGTTGCCGTTGACCGCCGGAGAGTTGCGTCACCGGCCGGTTCGTCATATGCGGCAACTGGATCAGTTCGAGCAGTTCCGTGACACGCTGACTTTGCGCAGCCTTGGCCATCTTGCGCAGGCGCAGCGGATAGGCGATGTTCTGCGCCACCGTCATGTGCGGAAACAGGGCGAGCGACTGAAACACCATGCCGAAATCGCGCTGGTTCGCGGGCAAATGCGTAATGTCGCGGCCAGCGAAGTTCACGCTGCCGGAGCTGGGCGTTTCCAGTCCCGCGATCATGCGCAACAAGGTGGTCTTGCCACAACCGGACGGGCCCAGGAAGCAGACCAGCTTGCCGTCCGGCACGCTCAGATCGACGTGGTCGACGGCATACGCGGCATTAAAGCGCTTGGTCACGGCCTGTAGTGTCAGATGAGTCATAAGGGGCTCCCGCTAGGCCAGCATCGCAAAGGAATCAAAACCGCAAAACACGCGGCATCAGGGCACGGCATCAAAGTGCAACGCCTTCGTCGCCAACCAGTTTTTCGAGCACCCAGATCAGCGCGAAATCGATCGCGACGATGAAGACTGCGAACGAAAACACCGTCGGATCGAGCGACGACACCGTCCGGCTGTAGAGCCAGACGGGCAGCGTCATCGTGTTGATCCCGTAGAGAAAAAACGTCACCGTGAATTCGTTGAACGAGATGATGAACGCGAACAGCATGCCGGCCAGGATGCCGGGGCGCATCAACGGCAAGACGACGTCGATGAGCGCGCGGCGTGGGCTCGCGCCCATCACGCAGGCGGCTTCCTCGAACTCCGGGCCGATCGAAGCCACCGACGCGGCGCAGTTCTTCACCGTGAAGGGCAGCGCCAGAATCACATGCGCAATGATCAGACGGAACACGCCGAGCTCGACCGGCAACGCGTTGAACACCAGCAGCAGCGAGAGCCCGAGCATCACCAGCGGATAGACGAGCGGCAACGCCACCAGTTGTTCGACCGCCGGCTTGCCGCGAAACCGGTAGCGGCTCAGCGCATAGGCAGCCGGCACGGAGACGAGCGTGGCGATGATCATCGTCGAGACGGCGACGATCAGGCTGGTGGTGAGCGCACCGCCCATCGACAGCACATCGCTCGAGTCGGGTGCAACAAAGCTGTGCCACGCCGCGCGATACCACTGCAGGCTGTAACCGGGAGGCGGGAATTCGAGCGTGTCCGAGGCGCTGAACGACATGGTGATCATCGTCAGGATCGGCAGCGCGGCGAGGAACAGGACGATAGCGGCGAGCAGTGCCGCTGGCTTGCCGAGCCGACCGGGCATGGTGGTCGGCAGGCGCAGGGTATGCAGCCGGTTGGGGAGGGCGGGCGTGCTCATGCGGACGGCTCCTCGGGATCGAGGCGTTGGGTGCGGCGCACGAGGCTCTGCGAGAGCGCCATGACGGTCAACGTGGCTATCATCAGCACCACACCGGAGGCCGAGGCGGCCGGCCAGTTCAGCAACGGTGCAACCTGGTCATGCACCAGCACGGCGAGCATCGGCACACGGCGCCCACCGAGCAGCAACGGCACGGCGAACGCGCTGGCGTTATAGGCGAACACCAGCAACGCACCGGAGACGAGACCGGGCATCGCCAGCGGCAGCATCACATGGCGGAGGATCTGCCAGCGGGTGGCGCCCAGCGTCGCAGCGGCTTCCTCATAAGAGCGGGACACCGCGCGCATGGCGCTCGACATCGGCAGCACGGCGAGCGGGAACGCCGTCTGGATCAGCCCGAGCAATACACCGTGCTCGCGGTACAGCCACAACACGGGACGCTCGATCAGACCGCTTGCGAGCAGCGCGTGATTGAGCAATCCGGCCGGTCCAAGAATCACCAGCCAGCCATAGCCTTGCAACAGCAGATTGACGAGCAGCGGCAGCAGCACGCCCGCTAGCAGCAAGCGCCGCGCGAGCCGCGACTCGGCGCGCGCCATCGCGAGCGCAACCGGGATCGCCAGCAGCACCGCGCAGACCATGCTTTGAAACGCCAGCTTCAAGGTGATCCAGAGGGACTTCATGAAGTAGCTATCGGCCAGATCTTCGTAGTTTTGTAGCGTGAAGCCATGCCACTCGCTGCCCTGGGTGCCGAAGCTCATTCGCAGCACCACCAGGGCCGCCGCCGCGAGGACGGCGAGGAAGACGAGGATCGGCGCCAGCAGCAGCCACGGCCGCGCCTTCGCCCACGCGGCGCCAGGCGCAGCCAAAGCCGGCTCGTCCGGAGCCCCTTCGGCGCCCTCGGTGCCCGAGGTTCCGGGTGCATCCCCTGCAGCGGACGCGCCCGAGGTCCGGGAAGCGCGCCGCGAAGAGGGCGCAGGCATCGCGGTCATGCCGAGAAAATCTCGGTATAGCGCTTGATCCACGCCGCTTGCACCGAGGCCAGCGCCTTGTCGTCATGGAGGACCGCCTTCTCGGCGATCTGCTTCGGACTTGGCACGAACGCGCGGCTCTCGGCCGGGATCACGGCCTTCGAATTGACCGGACCGTTCAGCACGTCGGCGGCCATGCGGCCTTGCACACCGGCATCGAGCGAGTGATTGATGAAGGCGTGAATCAGATTGCTGTCGCCGGGATGCGACTTCGGAATCACCGTGAACATCAACTGCGTGGCGAAGCCTTCTTTCATGCCGTAGGTCACGCCCATCTTGTACTCGGGCTTGCGAATCTGGTCGGGGAAGAAAGCCGGCGAATAGATGCCGCCGATATCGAGCGAACCGGTGCGGAACAGATCGGCCACCTGGTTCGGGTTCTCGCCGAGTGTCATCACACGCTCTTTCAGTTCTGCAAGCTTCTTGAAGCCCGGGTCGATGTTCTGCTGCGAGCCGCCCGACATTTTGGCGGCGATGATTGCAAGGTCGACCGCTTCGGCCCATTCCGGCGGCGGCAGGAACAGGCGGCCGGAGTACTTCGGATCCCAAAGGGCCTCGTATGACGCTGGGGCGGTTTTGACGGTCGAGGTGTTGTAGATCAGTCCATCGGACCACAGCAGATAGCCGACGCCGAAACCGTCCGCGCCGGTCCGGTATTGCGGCGCGACGTCCTTCAGGTTCGGCAGCTTGTCGAGGTCCGGTTTAACCAGCAGTCCCGCATCGCCGAGGCCCGAGGCACCCACACCCGCGAGCGTGATGACGTCGTAAGTCGGGCGGTCGCCCGCGGCCTTGACCTTGGCGACCATGCCGGAGGTGCCGTCGGCGCGGTCGGCAATCACTTTGGCGCCGGTTTTGGCGGTGAAAGTCGCGGCGATATTGCGCAGGGCCGCGGCGCCCGTGTCGTCGGACCAGGTCAAAAGACGCAAGGTCTTGCCGGAGAAGTTCTGCTCCTGGGCTCTCAGATTCACGAACGGCATGGGCAGCGTCGAGGCGGCCAGCGCAGCGCCTAGCGCCTTGATGGCTTGCCGTCTGCCTTGTTTGATGTCCTGCATGAGCGTCTCCCAGGTTGAACAGAGCAACTTTCGCACGATTCACGGTGTGCGAACGCGTTGCGGGTGGATGCACTGTAGGTTTGCCAAAATCACCCAACAAACGAAATCTCTGCATGGACGCCATGACGTAGGCTCATGCGCGGAGCGGCAAGCGCTTGCCAGGCGGCTGCGCTGGAGGGGCCTAGATCGCCGAGGGCGCGCGAGGCGCGGGTTTACGTCCAGAGCCCGACGCTCATGAACTGAAACGCGAGGTATGAGGAAAGCTCAAATGTGGTGCGATTGGCGGTGTGCTTGCCCTGTTCCAGTGCATCGGCAGCATGGCGCAGGCGCACGGAGAACGGTTCGGACGTCGCTGCATGAGCGTAGCGCATGCAGCCATGCAGCGGATAGAGCCGCGAAGTTTTTTGATCGCTTATGCTGAGGGGCTCACTGAGGGTGAGCGGCCTGCTGGCTGCTTGCCCTCGCAATGCATTTTGCTGATACCTGGACCGGCCCCATGCGACGACTTCCCCCGCTCAACGCGCTGCAGATCTTCGAGACCGTTGCGCGGCACCGCAGCTTCACGCGTGCGGCCGATCATCTCTGCCTCACGCAAGGCGCGGTTAGCCGGCAGATTCTCGCGCTTGAGGACTACTACAAGTTTCCGCTGTTTAAACGCCAGGCGAAGGGCCTCACGCTCACGGCGGAAGGCGAGTTGCTGTTGCCGGCCGTGAAAGAGAGCTTCGCGCGGATCGAGGAGATCTCGCTGCGCCTCACGCGCCAGCGCACCGATCTGGCGTTGAAGGTGCCGACCTGCGTGATGCGCTGGATGCTGCCGAAAATCATGCAGTTTCAGGCCGAGTATCCGGACCTGCACGTGCAGATCACCACCACCTGGCAACATGATGTCGACTTCCAGATCGAGCCGTTCGACGCTGCGATCATCTATGGCTCGTCGCCGGGCGCCGACGTGCAGGCCGTACCGCTCTTCGAAGAACGCCTGACACCGGTCTGCGCGCCGGAGTTGCTCAACGACAAACCGCTCGATTGCGTCGCCGACCTTGCGCGCCACACGCTGCTGCATCCGACTCGCGACCATCGCGACTGGAAGATGTGGCTTGATCATGTGGAGGCACGCGATATCGACGCCGGTCACGGCCCGAGCTTCGACACGCTCGATCTGGCGACAAACGCGGCCTTACAAGGCTTTGGCGTCGCGATCAGCGACCTTGCGCTGATCGACGAGGACGTAGCAGCCAAGCGGCTGGTGAGACCGTTCGATACGGTGTTGATGACGGGGTGGCGCTACTACTTCGTCTATCCGGACTGCGTTGCACATCAGCAGAAGGTCAATCTGTTCCGCGAGTGGATTACGGAACATTGGACAGAGTGAAGCTGAGGTGCGCGCGACCTCAAGGCGCAAACGACAGAAACAGATACGCCGCAAACAGGGACAGGTGCACGGCCCCCTGCAGGATCGTTGTGCGTCCCGTACTCAGTGTGAGGGTGCCGACTATCAAGGTCAGCATCAGCATGACCATTTCCTTGCCATTGATGCCGAGCACGAGCGGCTGACCCGTCCACAGAAATACCGCGGCCACCGTGGGAATCGTCAGACCGATACTGGCGAGCGCGGAACCGAGCGCCAGATTCAAGCTGTTCTGCAGGCGGTCGGCACGCGCCGCTCGGATCGCAGCCAGGCCTTCGGGCAATAACACCAGCGCCGCGATCACGATGCCCACCACGGCAGGCGGCGCGCCGATATTTTGCACAGCCGTCTCCACCGTCGGCGAGAGCAGTTTGGCGAGCAGTACCACGGCCACCAGACACACCAGCAGCAACAAGCCGCTCAGCAGCGCCTGCATGACACTCGGCGGTTCCGCGTGCACGCTTTCGTCGGGCGTGGCGGCGAGAAAATAGTCGCGATGCCGCACCGTCTGCACGAACACAAACACGCCGTACAGCACCAGAGACGACACCCCCGCAAACGCCAGTTGCGACGATGACAGCAACGGACCCTCACGGGTGGTGGTGAAATTCGGCATCACCAGTGTCAGCACCGACAACGAGGCGAGCACGGCGAGCGTCGCGGCGGCGCCGCGCGCCTGGAAGTCTTGCTCGCGATGGCGGATGCCGCCCACCAGCAGACAGATGCCGACTATGCCGTTGCACACGATCATCACCGCGGCGAACACAGTATCGCGCGCAAGGCCGGCTTTCTCGGGGCCGGACGTGAGCATCACCGAAACGATCAGCGCGACCTCGATCACCGTGACGGCCACCGCCAGCACCAGCGTGCCGAACGGTTCGCCGACCCGGTGTGCGACCACCTCTGCGTGATGCACGGCGGCGAACACAGCGGCGGCCAGCGCCAAGCCGACCAGCGCCAGCAGCAAACCATATCCCGGCAGTGCGTAAGCGGCGCCCAGAATGATCCAGGCGGCGATGGGCGAGCCAATGGTCCAGCGAGGCAGCACAGGCGATGTTGTCGTCATCCGGTCGTTCCTTGTTTTTAATGCTTATGGTGTGAGAGTGAGGCGTGCCGACGCGAAGGAATGTCTGGCCGAATCAATCTGAAAAGCCTATGCCCGTTGCATCCGCAGCATGGATGCAACTTGATGCAATGAATCAGGAATACGCGCTAGTACATTAAACTATAACGAATATGTACCCATAGCGAACGCGAGTTTTCAAGGAGACGTTGTGATTCGAAGCCAGGAAACCCTGAATCTGTTGCTCGACAGCATTATCCGTTTCGTCCGTGAACGTCTGGTGCCGAATGAGGAAATTGTCGCTGAAACCGATCAGATTCCCGCTGCGCTATTGCAGGAAATGAAGGACCTCGGTTTGTTCGGGCTATGTTTGCCGGAAGAGTATGGCGGCCTAGGCTTGACCATGGAAGAGGAAGTGTTGGCGGCCATGGAACTCGGCAAGACCTCACCGGCGTTTCGCTCGGCAATCGGCAGCAACAACGGGATTGGCTCGACGGGTATCGTTATCGACGGTACGCCTGTCCAGAAGGAGAAGTATTTGCCGCGGCTTGCATCGGGCGAACTGATCGGCTCGTTTTGCCTGACCGAACCGGAAGCCGGTTCGGACGCCGCATCCCTCAGAACGACCGCCGTGCGCGATGGTGATGATTATGTGCTGAACGGCACCAAACGCTTCATCACGAACGCGCCGGAGGCGGCCCTCTTCACCGTGATGGCACGCACCGATCCCACCGCGAAGGGCGCCGGCGCAATCTCTGCGTTCGTCGTCGAAGCGGGTACGCCAGGGCTGTCGCTCGGCAAGATCGACCGCAAGATGGGTCATAAAGGCGCCCATACCTGCGATGTGATCTTCGATAACTGCCGGGTGCCCGTGGCGAATCTGATCGGCGAGAAAGAGGGTGTCGGCTTCAAGACGGCGATGAAGGTGCTCGACAAGGGCCGCCTGCATATCGCCGCCGTAGCGACGGGGGCGGCCGAGCGCATGCTGGCAGACGCGCTCCGCTATGCGATGGAGCGCAAGCAGTTCGGCAAACCGATCGTCGAATTCCAGTTGATCCAGGCCATGCTGGCCGATAGCCGCGCGGAGATTTACGCGTCGCGCTGCATGATCGTCGATGCGGCGCGCCGCCGCGATGCGGGCGAGCGGGTCACGAGCGAAGCCTCATGCGCGAAGATGTTCGCGACGGAAATGTGCGGACGCGTGGCGGATCGTGCTGTGCAGATCTTCGGCGGCGCGGGCTATATGAGCGAGTATGGGATCGAGCGGTTCTATCGCGACGTGCGCCTCTTCCGCATTTACGAAGGGACGACGCAGATCCAGCAGATGGTGATTGCGCGTGAGATGCAGCGCAGTTTCGAAGGCTGATTGTGTGGCGAAGCGGGCGCAACCCCTGGTGATCCAGGGTTGCGCCCGGTCTGATGCGCTTACTGGCCGATCGCGCGGATCGTCAGGTCGTTCTTCACCGAGGTCACGCCCGCCACGCCTTGAGCGGCTTGCGTGGCCGGATCGACTTGCGATTGATCAGGCACCGAGCCTTCCAAAATCACTGCGCCGCTACGTGCATGGACCGTGATATTGGCGACACTGACGCCCTTCGTCTTGGACAGCGCCTTGCGCACGCTGCGTTCCAGAGCGCGGTTAGCGGCCTTGGTCGACTTGGTGCTTGGGGCTGCCATCGCGCCGGATGCGGCCATTGCATCGCTGCTTTGCGCATAAGCGTTGAGGGATGCCACGACGATGAGCGCGCCACCGATGACCTTGATTGCCTGGAATGCTTTCATTCAAGTTTCTCCTGTTGTCATGTTTCTTCACGATTCCGGAGGGAACCGCAGGATTGCACCAACGGGTACTTCGGGATCAAATCTGAGTAAAACGTTGCTGCGAGTGATGCAAACCTGTCTGCTGATCAAGCGGGCCGAGGCACATGCAAGCCTGCAAGGGCTGTGCGGGTGACCGGAATGTAACAATACTCTAACTGAAAGAATTTTGAACGCAAGCGTGTGCGGAAATGCTGCTTTGATACAACGGATTGGCTTGCAATCGCAACAAAGAGCCAGTCATTGCGCGGCTTTGCTACTCGCTTTTCGTCGAGCAGACAACATCTATCGTCGCACGCCCCTATGACACATCCGTTGCTCCCGATCATTCCATTGAGCCGTGACGACTTGCCGGTCGATACGGTTGAACTGGCTCGCTTCATGGTTGGCAAGTACCTTGTGCACGACGTGCCGGAAGGGCGCATGAGCGGGCGTATCGTGGAGACCGAGGCCTATCCGGTCGGCGATTCGACCAGTTATGCGTTTGTCGGCCGGCGGCCCTATAACGCCGCGATGTTTGGTGCGCGCGGGCATGCTCACGTGCGGCTCACGTATGGGGTCTCGTACATGTTTAACATGTCGAGCGAGGCTGAGGGAACGGGCGCCGGCATTCTGTTTCGCGCCATCGAGCCGCTGGAAGGTCTCGCCTTGATGCAGGCGCGCCGCCCAGGCGTCAGCCTGCGCGATCTCGCCCGCGGACCGGGCCGCCTCTCGACTGCGCTCGGCATTGGGCTGGCGTTCGACGGAATGGATCTGTGTACGGGGCGCGGTCTTTGGATCGGCGTGATCGAAGGGGAGGACATCCCGGTTGCCGTCACCAAACGCATTGGCTTGTCGCGTGAAATGCACCAGCTGCGGCGCTTCTATGTACCCGGCAGCCCGTTCGTCAGCGGGCCGCGTAAGCTTTTGACGCAGCCCTCTACGACCCCCGTCTGACCGCCTGTCGCACCAAGGCGGGGCGTATTCCGGACGGAACGGCCGACGCTGAAAGAAATGGCTTGACGGTCCGCTTGCAAATCTTACGAAACTGGCAATTACTTCGCTAGATCTGTCAGGTCACTTGAATTGTGCTCGGGTTCCTTGATCATCCTTGCGATTTTCGCAAATATATATCTCGCAATTAAGGGTTTTCCCTTGAGAATGCGCTGACTAGACTGGAACTACCCGCTTTTCACACGTTGTGTCAAGCGAAGTCAAAAAACCAGATCTGGAGGGAAGCCATCATGAAGTCGCTCATTCAAGCTGTCGCTATTGCTGCAATCCTCGCTGCTCCTGTCGCCGCCTTCGCGCAGGCTGCGGGCACCAACCAGCAGCCGCTCACGCGTGCTGAGGTGAAAAACCAGTTGATCCAGCTGGAACAGGCCGGTTATAACCCGTCTGACTCAAACGACCCGAACTATCCGGCCGATATCCAGGCCGCTGAGCAGCGCGTTCAGGCAGAAAACCCGCCGGTAGCCCAGCAGCCGGTGGCCGATACAACCGGCTATGGTCCGTCGACGAACGGTTCGTCAGCCTCGGGCACGATGCAAACGATGCAGCCGGTAGCGCGCAACCAGCAGGTCTACTTCGGCCATTAATCCGGCCGGCAAAGCCAGGTACATAAGCCAGGCACATAACCAAGGGGATGCCGCTGCAATCGATGCACGCGGCATACTCTCATTGACGCGAATCGCAGGAACCTCCGCTGCCGTAAGGTAGCTTCGCCCAAACCAGATGGCTTGGGCTTTTTTTGCTTCTGCGATGCTTGCTGCCGTGCGGCAACGGCTCAGGGATGCTCGCCCGTGATGTAGAACTCGAGCTGCTGGATGGTGAACTGCTGTTCAGCAATGATGTTCTTCACCAGGTCGCCGATCGACACCATTCCCACCAGCCTGTCCTGATCGATGACCGGCAGATGTCGCATGCGCCGTTCGGTCATCAGCGCCATGCAGTCGTCCGTGGTCTGGTCCAGATGCACGAAACGCACCGCCTTGCTCATGATGTCGCGCACCGGCGTGGCTTTCGACGCGCGGTCCATCAGCACGACCTTGCGTGCATAGTCGCGCTCGGTGATGATGCCGGCGATGCTGTCGCCATCGGTCACGACCAGCGCGCCGATCTGCTTTTCCGCCATCAGTTTGATCGCGTCGTAGACGGAATCGTCCGCCGCAACGGTAAAGACGCCTTGGTTCGGTTTGGATTTGAGAAGTTGCGCAACGCTGGTCATGGAGCGGCTCCGTATCGCAGTGCAGCACGTCGGCACGGGACGTGCGGTCTTAATGGAAGGCTTTTCCAGTATAGGCGGAGCACGCCCATCGGGCACTCATGGGCAAATACCTGGTGTGGGGTGGCGAACTTTTAAGCGGTCGACTCGCGCGCCGGGCGTTGTCTGCCGGTGCCCGTTGCGCCGCCGAGCACGCGCCGCCAAGTGTCCAGGGCCGATTAGCGGTAAACTCCAGTTCCGTACTTTATCCCCGGTTGTTCACGGGTTCATGTCAGTGCCTTTGCCTAACGCCATGCCCACGCCTCACATTCCGTCTGTCGCAGACGGTCAACATAACGGCGAATGCGTCATTCTCGACGCGGTCGCCACGCTTCCTACCCGTTACGGGACCTTCACGTCCTACGTTTTTCGCGTGTGCGACAGCGGCGCGGAACACCTCGCGCTCGTGATGGGCGACGTCGCCAACAATGAACCGGTGCTCACGCGCCTGCACTCGGAGTGTCTGACCGGCGACGTGCTCGGCTCGTACCGCTGCGATTGCGGTGAGCAACTCGACCTTGCGCTGCGCTATATCGCCGCCGAAGGCCGCGGCGTGCTGCTGTATCTGCGGGGTCATGAAGGCCGTGGGATCGGTCTGTCGAACAAGATTCGCGCCTATGCGCTGCAGGAGCAGGGGCGCGATACGGTCGAGGCCAATCTCGATCTCGGCTTGCCCGACGATTCGCGCGAATACGATTCGGCCGCCGGCATTCTGCGTACGCTGAAAGTCACCTCGGTGCGCCTGATGAGCAACAATCCGAAGAAGTTCGACACCTTGTCGGAACACGGTATTCCGGTGTGCGAGCGGGTCGCGCTGGCGATTCCGATGCGCGAGGAAAACGAGCGCTATATCCGCACCAAGCAGGCCAAGTTCGGGCATTACTTCGACGAGAACGAGTGAGGCACCTGCCTTAGCCGGCCCGGATTGGCGCGGCTGAGGGGTGTTATCGCGGCGTATCTCGCGCTATCGCGGCATCATGGCCTCGGGCAGTAAGCGACAATCAAAAGTAAATGAAGTCGTCGTTGCTATCGGGCAGGGCGTTGAGCAGTTGCTCACGTTTATAGAGGCGCGGTCAGTCCCGTTTAGCTCGCGGCGGCTTCGACACGGGGCAGGATCGACGCCAGCACTTCGGCTAGCGACGTGGTCCCGAAACGGCGTTCGCCAACCCCCGCTTCGACATCGATGCGGCCATCGTTATGCGTGTCGTACAGATCCGTGATCAACTGCGCGTGATTGAAGCTGAGTCCGGCGCGCAGCAGCATCGCCGTCCAGGATTCACGCGGCAATGCATGCGCCGCGACTGCACGTCCGCTTAGCTCGCCCAGCGTGCGGGCGATATCGAGCGCGCTGAGCCGCTGCGGCCCTTCAATGCTGACAATACGCGGCGAGATCTCGCCGTCCGGGTCGTTGTCCATCAGCAAGTCGGCGGCGAGCCGCCCCACGTCCTGCGCAGCGACCGTCGGAAACGGCTTGTCGAGCGGATGATGCAGGCTCGGCAGGGCGCCGGCTGACAGCGCGGCCGGGATCACGCGACCCCAGTTGTGCATATGCTCCGCAGCGCGCAGGAAGGTCAGATGACTCATGACCGGCCACAACTGTGCTTCGAGCTCGTGAAACAGCAGCGTGATGCCCGTGCCGCGATCCAGTTCTGCGCCATAGTCGGACAGCGCCAGTATCCGCGGCGGGGGATTGGCCCGCAATGCGTCGGCTGCGGTGTCGATCATGTGCCGCATGGTGTTGGCAGGGTGAGGGTCGGCATGCGGGACCGGACAGAGAATTTGCACGGCGTCCGCGCCTTCGATTGCTTTCGCGACGGACGCGCGGTCGGTGAGGTCGGCTATGGCGATCTCACAGCCTAGCGTCGCAAGATGCTCCCCTTGCTGCTCACGGCGAACCACGGCGCGCACCGCACGGCCGGCCTGGCGCAGGCGGACCGCGGTGGCGTTTCCTACATTACCTGATGCTCCAAAGACGACGAACACGTTGTGCTCCTTATGGGTAGGGTGTCCCGATCATAGAAGCGTGTGACGGGTAGGACGCGCAGGGACGGATTGCCTCGAGCAGATCCGGATGACTGTTTTCGCGCTCACCGCGTCACGGATAGGACGGGTCCTGCAGCAACCAGCAAAACACCGCACAATGCATGCACGTCTGTCGTCATTCGAGAGGGGTTCGCAATGAACGCTGTGATACCGATTCCCACGCCGCATTCGGGCACCCGCATCAGTCTGCGATCGAGCGCCGGCCTCGGCTGGCAAGGCTTCGGCGCGGAGCTGTTCGGTGTGGCGGCGGGGGTGCACCGGATTCCCGCGCAGCAACATCACCGGATCGGCATTCATATCGGCACGCCGGTCAAGGCACATTGCCTCTGCGACGAGCGACGCCATGTGCGCCTCCAATCGCCGGGAGACACGGACGTGATTCCCGCGGGACTCGACGGTCAATGGGCCGACGAGTCGAATTGCACGATCTTCACCGTATGGTTTGCCGACGCGTTCGTGCGCAGGACCTTCGAACAGATGGCGTTGCGCGAGAGCCAGGCGCAGATCCGTCCGCAGTTCCAGATGCGCGATGCGCGTTTTCAGCATCTGGCGTGGGCATTGCGCGCCGAGCTCGAAGCCGATGAGGTGTCCGATCCGCTTTACGCCGAGAGCCTCGGCACGGCGATGATCGTGCGTCTGGCCGATGGGGCGCCGGCGCTCGAAGGTAAGCGCAGCAAACGGCTCGCGCCGCGCATGGCCGCGCGGGTGGTTGAGTTTATCGAAAGCAATCTGGAACAGCGTCTTACGTTGAGCGAGCTCGCTGCGCTGGCGGACCTTAGCGTGCCGCATTTCAAGGTGCTGTTTCGGGAGACGCTGGGCGTGCCGGTGCATCAGTATGTGGTGCAAAGGCGCGTCGAGCGGGCGCGGACGCTGTTGTTGCAGGGCGCGTTAAGCGCGAGTCAGGTGGCGCTGGAGACTGGGTTCGCGCACCAGAGCCATATGGCGCACTGGATGGGCCGGGTGTTGGGGGTGACGCCGCGGGAGTTGGTGAGGGGCGGGGGGCCGCGCTTCACTGCCACTTAGATTACCCCCCCTTCGCCGCCGTCAACTGCGCATAAACATCATGCGAAAGCTGCAGTAAAACCTTGCGATCAATCCCACCCGAAACCGCATACCCATAATCCCCATCCACCCAGTAGAACACGTTCACCGGCCCATCCTGATACAGCTTGAACGCAGTGGTATTCGAATTCACTTTGCGGTGTGAAATACACAGCGTCACCCGTTCATCCCCAGGTCCGCGATACATGAACTGCGCAACCGGACCATCCGCCCCGGGCAAAATCCGCCCGCCGCTCAGTTCAAACCCGCTCTTGTTGAGCAGCGGCGCATGAACATCGGTGCCGAGCTTGTTCGACAGCCATTGAACGAAATCCTGATCGTGATCCGTGCCGGTGCTATCCGGCACCTGCACCGCAGGCATATACACCACGTGCGCCACCGCGGCCTGCCGCGCGAGCCCATCCGATGCATCCGCACTGACAGGGCGCGTATCCGAAGTGGTGCCGCCCATGCTCACGGAAGCCGGCGCCGAACCCGGCACATCCTTCCCCATCTGCGTGCCCACACCAATGCCGACACCGAGCACCAGCGCCGCCGCCATCCCTGCGAACTGCGGCCAGTTTGCCGCATCGAGCCAGCGCCGCTTGGACGCGGGCGGTTGCAGCCGCTTGGGCACCGGCTCGCTCAGGACGCGGTCGTAGCGTTCATGAAACAGATTGTTCAGTGAAAAATAGTCGCTGACCCGCGAGGCCAGCTCCGGGTTCTGCTCGAGGGCGCGCTCCACCTGGGCGCGGCGCTCGTCGGACAGCGTGCCGTCCACGTACGCGTGAAGTTCTTCTTCGCCGATCGGAGTGAGTTGTTCGTTCATCGCACCACCTGTAATTTCGCTCCGGGCTGTGTGCCCGCCATCAAAGCCCTAAGCCGCTCACGCCCGCGTGACAGACGCGACATCACCGTGCCGATGGGGATGTCCAACGCGAGCGCCACGTCGGCGTAGCTCATTTCTTCCAGTCCGACCAGCAGCACCACTTCGCGTTGCTCGGTGGGCAAGCGCTGCAATGCGTAGTCGAGATCGCGCATTTCCAGCGAACGCGTCTGGTCGGACGCCACCGCGAATTCGCTCTCAGAGACGCTATCGTCGTCCACCGATACATGGACGGCTCGCACCGACGCTTTGCGCGCCTGGTTCGCGAACACGTTGTGCATGATCGTGAACAGCCATGCGCGCAGATCGGTGCCGGCCTGAAACAGTGCCGTGCGCCCCAATGCGCGTTCCAGCGTGTCCTGCACCAGATCGTCGGCCAGGTCCCGGTTGTTGATCAGCGCCCTTGCATAGCGCCGCAGCCGCGGGACGTGCTCCATCAATTCGTCACGGATGTCCATTGCCCTTACCAGTGAGTGCCTCCAAGTCTGCCGCTTTGTGCCGGCTTCCCTCGTGGGGCAAGAAAACCCCGGGGCGAGCCGGGGTTCTCTTGAGAGACGTGCTGCGTCGCATGCCCACAGGGCAGTGCGACGGCGTTTCAGGTGCAAACACGCCTGTTGCTATTTTATTCCCGCCCTTAACGTCAACGGAAATAACGTGAAAGGTGTAAGTGCTTATTCAGTCTTTGCTTAACGTATGGTCATGAAGTCGGCCGCACGCATCAGGCCGCGCGCGTCGGCCGCGCCGGCCAGCACGTAACGCTGGTGATGCGCGTTCCAACTTAGGAGCCGTAGCGTGCTCACACGCTGCGCACCCCACTGGGTTTGTGAGGTGACCGTTCGCGAGGGTGCCACGAGCAGTACGACTGGCTGGTCCTCGGCATTCAGGTAGACGTATTCCGTGGCGCGTGCCAATGGACCCAGCTTGAGCGTTCGATAGCCCACCAGGTGCATGCCGACTGGGGCCAGATTGGGGGCGTCCGGCGCTGCAACAAGCGGGGCCGGCGCCGCAACTGCTGCCGCTGCCGCCGCTGGGCCAGAGGCCGTGGTACCGGCCGCCACCGTGCCCGCGGCTGCCGCGTTGACCTCATGAGGCGATCCAGCCGCCGTGCCCAAATGGCCGTCGGCAGCCTGCGCCAGCGCCATTACCGCGGCGTTGTTCAGCGCTTCCTCGGACACTTGTGACGCAGCCATCCAGCCGCTCGCGGCCAGCACGGCCAGCGCAACCGCGAGCATCAGTGCCAGCAAGGTGCGCAACGGACGCAGCATGACCGCCCGGACGCACCGCTCGAGCCACCGGCCGGACGCACTACGGGCGCGTGCGTTGTCGGACGCCAAGGGGGGCGGCAAAGGCTCGTCCGTGGGCTCGAACGCATCCTGGATCTGCTGGTTCAGCTTGCCGTAGAAGGCCACCCGGCGAGCCTCGCCCGGCCGCTTGCCCAGGTACTGGCGCAGATGGGCGGCGCGTTCGGGCGGAAGAAAGCCGTCGGCATAAGCCTGGATATCGGTTTCGGAGAGCGGCGGATCGTGCCGCGGATCGATCGGTTTCATGGTGTTCGTGCCAGGAGATTGTCTGTTCACCCGCTAACACGATCCTGTCGCCGTTTATTCCACATTTATGAATGACGCAAAGGGCGCAGGCGGGCGCACGCGGGTACATGCCGCCATGACGTACTTTCGCTGTGACGGGCTGGATCCGCCGCCAACCCAGCAATTCGCTTCAGCCAGGAATAAACCTTTGGCCCCTGTGTTTGCTGCCAGTACACAGCTTCAAAGAGCCAAAGGAGTCCTTGTGAAGAAGCCCTCGTTTCCTCCGCCCGCGCCCATTTGCGTACCATGCCGGCTCGCCGCCATCGGCGCCGTCGTGGTGGCCATGGCAGGCGGTTTCGCCTACGTGGCCGGCTGGCTCACGCCGCAGCGCCTGACTACCCACCGCATCATCACCGCCTTCGAAACCGACAACGGTCCTCATCCGGGCTTTCGCCGCAACCATGCGAAAGGCGTGTGCGTATCCGGCTATTTCGACAGCAACGGCAACGCCTCGGCGCTCTCGAGCGCGGGCGTATTTGCGGCGGGGCAAACCCCGGTCATTGGCCGCTTTGCGATTCCGGGCGGCAATCCGTCTGCACCCGATACCAGTGTCCCGATCCGCAGCCTAGCTTTGATGTTCACGCAGCATGATGGCGAGCAATGGCGCACCGGCATGAATTCGGTTCCGGTGTTCCCGGTTCGTACGCCTGAGCAGTTCTATCAGCAACTGGTCGCGGCGAAGCCGGATCCGGCGACAGGCAAGCCCAACCCAACTGTGCTCAAGGCGTTTTACGCGGCCAATCCGGAAACGCAGTCGTTTCAGGCGTGGGTGAAGGGGCATCCGCCGTCGTCCAGTTTCGCCAATGGCGCGTACTACAGCGTGAATGCCTTCCGCTTCGTCGATGCCGATGGTGAGGCGCACGCCGTACGCTGGTCGATGGTCCCGGAAACGCTGTTCGCGCCGATCACCGACGCGCAAAAAGCCGAGAAGGATTTTCTTGACGCCGATCTCGAGCAGCGTCTGCAGAGCGGCCCGCTGCGCTGGCACCTGATCGTGACGGTGGCCGCGCCTGGCGACCCGACTAACGACGCCACGCAAATGTGGCCAGATGCCCGGCAACAGATCGATGCCGGCACGCTCACAATCGACCATGAGACCTCGCAGGACGACGGTCCGTGCCGCGACGTCAACTTCGATCCGACGGTGCTGCCCGCGGGCATCAAGTCCTCGGACGATCCACTGCTTGCCGCGCGCTCGGCGGCCTATTCGCTTTCGTATAACCGGCGCACTCGCGAAGAAGCGCTCAATCCCAATCTGCATCACCCGCAGCAAAACGGAGATCGGTCATGACGCCGACGCATTCACATTTCAGCCCCGTCCAGAGATTGCTGCATTGGACGATGGCATTAGCAATCCTCACGATGTTGTTCGTGGGCATCGGCATGGTTGCGACGGTCTCGCACGCACATAGTACGTTGATTGCGCTTCACAGGCCGCTCGGTATTGCGATACTGCTGCTGGTGCTGCTACGGATTGCCGTGCGGATCAAACGCGGCAGCCCGCCGCTGCCGAACGATATGCCTGTGCTGCAGCGATGGGTTGCGAAGCTATCGCACCTGGTGCTGTATGGGCTGATGCTGGCCATGCCGCTGATAGGCTGGGCGATGCTGTCGGCCGCGGGTTATCCGGTGACGATGTTTGGTGGGATCCATCTCCCGCCGATCGTGCCGCATGACGTCCAGCTTTACGCGTTGCTGCGCGCGTTGCACACGTACCTGGCCTTGGCGCTGTTTCTAGCCGTGCTGGGCCATCTCGCGGCTGCGTCGTTTCATGGACTCATCCGGCGCGATGGGGTGTTTTCAAGCATGGCGCGCGGCGCTGGACGCGCGTGAACACAGCGCCGCGATCCGCTCAACTCTTCACACGTTCCGAGCGCGGGTCGTACGGCGCCTTCAGATGAACCGTAGCAGGCAACAAGTCGCCGGCGACGTCGATCTCATAGCGGCCGCTTGTCAGATACGCCGCATCAGCCGCACCGTCCGGATGGTTGATGTAACCCATCGCCACCGGGCAGCCGAACGTGTGACCGAAGGCCGCCGAGCTGACGAAGCCCACCGGCTTGCCGTCACGCAAAATCGCTTCGCCACCCCACAGCATGCGATCGGCGGCGCCGTCGGCAGTGAGCACAACCATCCGCCGACGCAGCGGCTCTCGGCGTAATTTCAGCAAGGCTTCACGCCCACGGAAAGGGATCTCCTTATCCAGCTTGCAGGCGAACGCCAAACCCGCTTCGAAAGGGTTCGAATCCGGCGTCAGTTCCCGACCCCATGCGCGGTAGCCTTTCTCGATCCGCAGCGAGTCGATCGCGTAATAGCCCGCGTTGTGGAGGCCAAATGGTTGTCCCGCGGCATGCAAGGTCTCATAGACGCCGGCGGCGAATTCGACCGGTACGTAGAGTTCCCAGCCCAGTTCTCCGACATAGGTCAGCCGCGTAGCGCGCACCGTGGCGTAGCCGATGTCCACTTCCCGGCTCTGGCCGAACGGGAACGCCGCATTGCTCCAATCAGCCTTCGAGACGCTCTGCAGCAGCTCGCGCGAACGCGGTCCCATGACGGCTAGCACCGCGTACTGGCCGGTGACGTCGACCAGCGTGCAATGCTTGTCGTGCGGGATCGATTTCTCGATGTAGTCGAAATCGCGCGTGGTTTGTGCCGAGCCGGTGACGATCAGGTATTGATCGTCGGCGAGGCGGGTCAGCGTGAAATCGGACTCGTAGGTGCCGCGCTCGTTGAGCATGCCCGTATAGACAGTGGTGCCCGTCGGCACCGCAACGTCGTTAGTGACGATGCCTTGCAGCACGCTCTCGGCGTCACGGCCTTTCACCAGGAATTTGGAAAACGACGTCATGTCGAACAGCGCCACGCCTTCGCGGCACGCGCGATGTTCGGCGCCGCTCCACGGCAGCCAGTTCTGCTGGCCGAAGGCGTACTCGATCTTCGCTTGCTCCGGGCTCGGCGCGAAGAAGTTCGGCCGTTCCCAACCCATCTTGCTGCCGAAGCTCGCGCCTGCGTCGCGCAACATCGTGTAAAGCGGTGACCGGCGGAACGGACGCGCGGAATCGAGTTCGCGGTTCGGCCAGGGCATCGCGTAGTGCAACCCAAGCGTTTCCTTGACGCGGTCATGCAGCCACGTGTCGTTGCCGTTAAAGCGCGCAAAGCGGCGGATATCCACCGGCCACAGGTCCATGGTCGGCGTACCGGCGACGATCCATTCGGCCAGCGCCATCCCTGCGCCGCCAGCCGACGCAATCCCCATCGAATTGAAGCCCGCGCCGACAAAGAAGTGCCGCAGTTCGGGCGCCTCGCCGAGGATAAAGTTGTTGTCCGGCGTGAACGACTCCGGTCCGTTGTAGAACTGACGGACTTGCGCGGTTTCGAGCGCGGGCACGCGTTGCAAGGCGTTTTCCATCAGGATCTGGAATTGGTCCCAGTCATCGGGCAGCAACTGGAATTCGAAATTCTCCGGGATGCCGTTCATGCCCCAGGGCTTGGCGTTCGGCTCGAAGCCGCCCATCACGAGGCCACCCACTTCTTCCTTGAAGTAGATGAAGCCGTCCGGGTCGCGCATCACGGGCAGATGGGGATGTACGCCGGCAATGCGCTCCGTGACGATGTAACAGTGTTCGGCCGAATGCAGCGGGACGGTGACGTCGCACAGCCGGCCCACGGCCTTCGCCCATTGACCCGCGCAGTTCACGACGATCTCCGCGTTGATCGTGCCTTCAGCGCCATCCTTGTTGCGCCACGCGAGCCCGCTTACTTCGCGTCCGCTGGGCGTATGCCGCATATGAATGGCGGTGACGCGGGTGTTCTCGACGATCCGTGCACCGCGCGTGCGGGCGCCACGGGCGAGGGCCTGGGTGAGATCGGTGGGGTTGGCCTTGCCGTCGCCGGGCAGCCAGACTGCGCCGAGCAGGTCGTCGGTGCGCATCACCGGCCAGAGTTCGCCGGCTTCCTGCGGGCCGATGACGTCGCACGTCACGCCGTAAGCGCGGGCGACGGCGGCGGTGCGCTTGAGTTGCGTCATCCGTTCCGCCGTGCGTGCGACCGAAAGCGAGCCGCATTGCTTCCAGCCGGTAGCGAGACCGGTGTCCGCTTCCAGTTCGGCATAGAGCGCGGTGGAGTAGCGGATCAGCTTCGTCATGCTTTCCTGGGCGCGCAATTGCCCGACGAGGCCCGCGGCGTGCCAGGTCGTGCCGCAGGACAATTGCCCCTGTTCGAGCAGGACGACGTCGGTCCAACCCAGTTTCGTCAGGTGATACGCCACGGAGCATCCGATGATGCCGCCGCCGACAATCACCACGCGAGCATGTTGGGGAATAGGGGTAGACATGGGTTGGATTCTGCTTGCTTTGTGTTGATATAAGTGGAAGTGTGTGGATATAGATTGCAATAAAAGTCTGAAAAACGCAATGCCGTCACAGAAAATTCATTGGGGAGTGGGGCGCGAGCGGGTCGAGAGCAGGCAAGAATGAGCTTCAGAGTACGATCCGACCTTTCCGACCTCCCTTTGTGGACTAGTTTGGGAATATGTGGAAATCGCTTTCCCCGCAACGGACCCTTTGCTAGACTGACCGGCACCTGGATCCTCTCACTCCCCGTATGTTTTCGACCCAACGCCAATCTGAGATCCTGCGCCTTGTGCGGGCGCAGCAGACCTGCACGGTCACCGAACTGGCCGAAGTCTTCGCCGTATCCGACGAAACCATCCGTCGCGACATCAAGCCGTTGATCGCGGAAGGTGTGCTGCTCAAGGTGCATGGCGGGGTGATGCTGCCGGACCGGCTTGACGAGCCGCCGTTTCAGCGCCGCATGCAGGAGAACCTCGAGGCGAAGCGTGTGATTGCGGCGCGCGTGTGCGATCTGGTGCGCGACGGCGACTCGCTGATCCTCGACGGCGGCACGACCTGCGTGCATGTCGCCCACGCGCTATGCGTCCGGTCGCGGCTGACGGTCGTCACCAATTCCGCGGAAATTGCCCGAACGCTCGCGCCGCGCAACGATAACCGCGTGTTCATCGCGGGCGGCGAATTGCGCGCTGACGACGCCGCGGCGTTCGGCGAAAGCACACTGGCGTTCATCCGACAGTTCCACGTGCGCTACGCGATCGTCTCGGTGACGGCGGTCGATTCGCAGGGCCGTTTCATGGATGCACAGCCGGACGACGTCTCCTATTCGCTGGCCGCTTTTGCGCAGGCCGAGCGGCGGGTCGTGGTGGCGGATCACGCCAAGTTCGGGCACAGCGCGTTGGTGCATGCGTTTGGGTGCGATACGGTGGACCTGTTGATCACCGACGAGGCGCCGTCGCCGGCACTTGCGCAGGTGTTTGCCGCTGCTGACCTCGAAGTGAGCTTTGGCGCGCCAGCGTCCGCGACGCCGGTCGTGGACGATCCGGCAAGCGTGACGGCCTGAACAATCCAGCCATCGCGAGCCGGAAGCGCCCGCAAGCGCGCAGGCCTGATTTTGCGCCACCCCCGCCCAGCCGCGCCCCAACGGCGATTTTCGACCCATGCGAAAATAGTCGGCTATCAGCGGCAAACACAGTCGGGAACAGGACGGCAGGCCATCAGCGGGGGAATATGGCCCGCCGAGTCCGTCAACCCGCATCGTCGCCGCTCGCCTGAACACGCATGGATGGGTAACCCGGATGTCGTCAGTTTTCTATGATCGAGAAGATATTACGAAGTGGTTAGGGGCCAGGACCGTCGCCAGGGCGCGCGATTACGTCGATGCGGTCTCCAATCTGCACTGGGAAAACAACACCCTGAGCGGCGAAGTGCAGGGCACGCAGCGCCATCCCTATGTGGTGGGTATCCAGTTTCATGACGTGGGCGACGACCTGTGGGTAGAGGGCGATTGTTCCTGCCCGGTCGGCTTTCAGTGCAAGCACATGGCAGCGCTGCTGATCGCGGGCCTGGAAGACACGGCTGGGGCGCAGTCCGGCGTGCGGCCCGAACTCGTCCGGTGGCTCGAGACATTCCGCGCCCATGCCGGGTCCGACGCGCCCGGCAGAATCCCCGCAAACGCAGCGGCCACCCACGCGCTTGCCTACCGTCTGGGCTGGTCGCGCTTTCAGCAGCGTCACGAGATCCAGTTGTTCAAGGCGCGGCTCGGCATCGACGGCGAGGTCCGCGCAATCGACGAGCCCTGGAGCAATGTCGAAGCAGCCCTGATCAAGCCACCCAAATTCGTTTCGGAGGACGATCTGGTGATCCTGCGTAGCTTGTGGCTCGGCCATTCCCGCGAGAATCACGGGCACTTCGTTTTGCGCGGCGCCAACGGCGGCGACGTGCTGCATAAACTGATCGCAACGGGTCGGCTGTTTCCGGCCTTGGCAGGGGACGGTGCCTCTCAAGGCGCGCCTCGGCCGCTATCGATGGGCGCGGCGCGGGAGGGCCGGATCGAATGGGAAGCCCAGTCGGATGACCGTCTGAGGCCGGTGTTGCGCACCGAGCCGCCGGCCGCGATGGTACTGGCGACCGAGCCGGTCTGGTACGTCGACGCAGACGCCGGCGAAGCCGGCATCGTCGAGCTCTCCTTACCGTTTCAGCAACTGCCCGACTACCTGTCGATGCCGCCCATCTCGCTCGCGGAGGCGCCGCTGGTCGCCGCCGTGCTGCGCGAAGTCTCACCCGATCTGCCGTTGCCGCCTGCGCTCGATACCACCAAGGTACGCGTGATCGATGCTGAGCCCGTGCCGGTGCTTGCGCTCAACACCTTGCCGATGGCTGCGCTGGGCGTTGGCAAGCCTGCGCAGCGCAGCCATCTGCTGGACTTTGCCGCGGTCAGCTTCGACTACGAAGGCGTCAGCATCAAGGCGGAAAGTCGCGCCACCCTGGTGCCGCTCCCTGGCGGTAACGTGATCCATATCCGGCGTCGTTACGACACCGAAAAGCAGCGCCTGCTCGAGCTGCGCAAGACGGGCTTGCAGGCGGTGCCGGCGAGCGGCGCTTATTCGCGGCACGCACTGCCGGAGACGCTGCTCGCGTTGCCCGAAGTCGACGCATGGGCCGAGTTCGTGGACGATGCGTTGCCCGCGCTCGACAGCAAAGGCTGGCGCATAACCATGGCGCCGACGTTTCGTCATAACGTGATTGAGATCGACGCGATCGAAGGCACCGCGCGCCAGTCAGGCGATGGCTGGTTCGACCTCGAAATGGGCATCACGCTGGGTGATCGCACGGTTCGGCTGGAACCCCTGTTGGCGGGCCTGTTTCGGCGCGACCGGCGCTGGCTGGGCGGCGCGCTTGAAACGATCGATGACGAAGAAGACATCGACCTCACCACCGAGCGCGCTGAGCGCTTGCGCCTGCGTGCCGGGCGGCTCAAACCGGTAGTGCGCGTGCTGGTCGATCTGTTCGACGGCCTGGGGAGCTGGAAGGGTGACGACAACATCAGGATTCCTGAGCTTGATGCGGGACGCCTGGCTGCCCTGAATGATACGGGCCGCTGGGAGTTTCAAGGCGATGACTCGATCCGGCAGTTGGCCCAGCGTCTGCAGCATGGCGCCGGCGTGAAGGAAGCGCCGGTGCCGCGCGGACTGAAGGCCGAGTTGCGCGAGTACCAGCATCAGGGGCTGAGCTGGATGCAGTTTCTGCGCGAGCACAATCTGGCCGGCATCCTGGCGGACGACATGGGTCTCGGCAAGACGGTCCAAACGCTGGCGCACGTGCTGGCGGAGAAGGAAGCAGGGCGCCTCGACCGTCCGGCGCTGATCGTCGTGCCGACCACCCTAGTCCACAACTGGCGCGAAGAGGCACGCCGCTTTGCGCCGGACCTGAAGGTGCTTGATCTGAACGGGCCGCAGCGCAAGGAACGCTTCGAGTTGATCGGCCAGCATGAACTGATTCTCACCACTTATGCATTGCTGTGGCGCGATCACGCGGTGCTGTCCGAGCACGAGTATCACCTGCTGATTCTGGACGAAGCGCAGTATGTGAAGAACGCCACCACCAAATCGGCGACGGCGATTCGCGACCTGCGGGCGCGGCACCGTCTGTGCCTCACCGGCACGCCGCTTGAAAATCACCTTGGCGAATTGTGGGCGCAGTTCGATTTTCTGCTGCCGGGTTTTCTCGGCACGCAGAAAGACTTTACCAAACGCTGGCGCAATCCGATCGAGCGCAACGGCGACGGTGTGCGGCGCGAACTGCTGGCAAGGCGGATTCGTCCGTTCATGCTTCGCCGCCGCAAGGACGAGGTGGCGAAAGAACTGCCGCAGAAAACCACCATCGTGCGGACCGTGGATCTGGAAGGGTCGCAGCGCGACCTCTACGAAATCGTCCGTACGGCGATGCAGGCGAAAGTGCGCGCGGCCGTGAATACGCAGGGGCTCGCCCGCAGTCACATCATCGTGCTGGATGCGTTGCTCAAACTGCGCCAGGTGTGCTGCGATCCGCGTCTCGTGAAGTTGGAGAAAGCGGCACGCGTCAAGGAGTCGGCCAAGCTCGAACTGCTTCTGGCGATGCTGCCGGAGTTGATCGAAGAAGGCCGGCGTGTGCTGCTGTTTTCGCAGTTCACCGGCATGCTGGAACTGATCGCGGCCGCGCTCGACAAGGCCGCGATTCCGTACGTCACGTTGACGGGCGACACGACCGATCGCGCCACACCCGTGCATCGCTTCCAGCGCGGCGAGGTACCACTGTTTCTGATTAGTTTGAAGGCAGGCGGTGTGGGTCTGAACCTCACAGCGGCGGACACGGTGATTCACTACGATCCGTGGTGGAACCCGGCGGCCGAGAACCAGGCAACTGACCGCGCGCATCGGCTCGGTCAGGATAAGCCCGTGTTCGTCTACAAGCTGATCGCGGCAGGTAGCATCGAGGAGAAAATTGTCCGGCTGCAGGAGAAGAAGGCGGCGCTTGCCGATAGCATCCTGTCCGAGGATGCGGCGGGAACGGTTAAATTCTCCGATGACGACCTTGACGCATTGTTTGCGCCCATGCCGGAAATTGCGAGGGCGAGTGGAAGATGACGAACTACGTTGCTTTGTTGCGCGCCGTGAATGTCGGCGGCACCGGCAAACTCCCGATGGCCGAACTTCGGGCCATGTGCGAGTCCCTTGGCTGTGCCAACGTGCGTACCTATATCGCGAGCGGCAACGTCGTCTTTTCGAGCAAGCTGTCTGAAGCGGCGGTGAAGAAGAAGCTGGAGCGTGCTCTTGAGACGTACGCGGGCAAGCCGGTTGGCGTTCTGATTCGAACCGCCTCGGAACTCGCCGCCGTGCTCGATGCCAATCCGTTCAAATCTGCCGCACCGAACCGAACGGTGGCGATCTTCCTCGACACGCCGCCGCCTGCGGATACCTTGAGTGATGTAAGCGGGCAGCAGACAGAAGAAATCGCACGCGGGGTGCGCGAGATTTACGTGCATTACGTCAACGGAATAGCGAAATCAAAACTGAAGATCGCGGCCGCCAAAACCGGAACCGCACGCAACATGAACACGGTGGCAACGCTTGCCGAATGGGCAGCAGCATAGATTCATGCCGGCCGTAGCAGATCGGCCGCAGTGCGAGTTTCGCAGGCTGGTCGGCACCAAGACGATCGACGCCGGATCATTCCCGCGTTCGGTCGGGGATCGCTTGCGGCGGAACGCGAGAAAAGCGCCGGCCATAACGCGGGTTCCCGTGTCGCTTGACCTTCCAGCGACGGGAATGTTGATGATGAATATGCCGGTGTTTGATGAGGGCCGTGGTAGCCCTCCAGACGATCAAGTCACCCACCTTGAGAGCATATTCAGATGAAAGCCAACCGTTTACTCACCGTCCTTTCCATCTACGTCGGAATTGTGTTGTCTGGCATGGCACTCGACGCGAGCGCGCAGCAAGCCAGTGCCATGGCAAATGGACAGATGAGCATGTCCGCCGGAAAAATGCAGGCGCCTGCACACGCCGGCGGTCCGCTGCCTGCATCAACGCAGGCCTTCGAAAACAACGCAGCGAAGATGATGGAAAATATGAGTGGCCCCGGATACACGGGAGATACAGACGCGGACTTTGTGGCGCACATGATCCCGCATCACCAGGGCGCAGTGGACCAAGCCGAAGTCGAGCTCAAGTACGGCGAGGATCCGCAAATGAGGGCGCTGGCGAAAAACATCATCAAGGCGCAGAAGGAGGAAATTGCCTTTATGAAGCGGTGGCAAGCCAGGCACGACACACACATGTGAGGCGCGAGGCAGTATGGCGTGCCTCGCTGGTTCCAAACGGCGAGGTGGGTTGCGTGCTCCAGAACGTAGTACTACATGATGTGTCCCTTCGTTGTGGCGGCGGCCTCGTGCGCGCGATGTGCACGGATCGCGCACAAGGTGAGCAAGCAGTGTTCCCTGCACGATCCGTAAATACGCGGAATAATGGCGGAAAGGCGCGTCTTTCTGCGCTTCGAGAACCGGCGAGGGCAGGCATAATGCCGTTGGCGTGGCATCGATAATGAGGGTCGTATTTCGTACAGCTCACTTTCCGAAAACTGCGCGCCAGACCGTGCGCGCGCGATCGCATGACCCGTGGATGCCTCGCTCCTGAGGCTGGCAATACTCACGTCAGCGATGCCTCCACACGCATCTCTTTCCCTCTGAAGATTAGTATTTACGCATTACATGCGGCCCCATTTTGAGAATCGATTGATGAAACCGGCAAGGAATTCACTGTGGTCACGAATCGGCCGATACGTGACTTTTGGTGTGATCGCGACGGCGCTCGCAGGGGCCGTGATGTTTTTACATTGGCGGCACGATCGGCGCGAAGTTCCGACTGATCCGTCCTTGACGGGCCTCGCCAGTCAGATGCGCCACGATGCAGCTGCGTGGACCCGTCAGGAAAAGGATGCGTCGGAGATGTTGCGTGATATTCACGACGACCATGTCGCCGCGATCGGTGTGAGCCCCAATGCCATCCTGGTGTCGACGACAAAGGGTGAGAAATACTTCGTCACCGATCACAATGCCGCGTTCTCGAATGCGCTGCTGCTTGACGAAATGAAAGCCGGAAGCAGTTCGCCGTATCAGCTGGTGTGGTTGCCGGACGCGGACATCCACACGGGTACGGCACGCTGGGCCGATGTGTTCGACAAGACGCGGGATGCGTTGAGCCTGCTTTTACCCTTTCTCCTGATGGGCGGCCTCGCCTGGTTCATGCGCCGTGAGATGCGGGGCGGGGCCAGCTTGCTCGGGAAGTCCCCAGCGATACGCTTCGATGATGTGATCGGCGCGGGCGAAGCGAAAGCGGCGCTTGGCGACGTGCAAGCCTACCTGACCGACCCGATGCAATTCACCGGCATGGGCGTGCGCGCTCCATGCGGCATCCTGATGACGGGCGGCCCGGGCGTCGGCAAGACGCGTCTTGCGCAGGCACTCGCTGGCGAATGCAATGCGAACTTCATTTCAATCACTGGAAGCTATTTCAGTGCGAAGTATTACGGCGTGGGTATTCAGAAGGTCAAGCATCTGTTCGAGCTGGCGCGCAAGAATGCGCCGACTGTTATCTTCATCGACGAAGCCGACGGTCTTGGCAAGCGTACGGACACGGGTGGCGGCCCGGTGGAAGCAGAGAGCAATCGCATCATTAACCAGTTGCTTGCGGAGATGGATGGCTTTCAGTCGAATGAAGGCGTGATCATCGTCGCAGCGACGAATCACCCCGACAATCTCGACGAAGCAATGCGGCGGCCAGGCCGGTTCGATCGCACGGTACAGGTGCGGCTGCCGGACCTGGAGGATCGCACAAAGATTCTGCAGTTTTACGCATCGAAGCTAACAGCGAAGTCCGACGAAATCGACTTCAACCAGCTCGCCCGACTGACCACTCGCCTGTCGCCCGCCACGCTCTCGATGATCGTCAACCAGGCAGGTCTGGTGGCGCGCAAGGCTGGCGCGGACGAAGTGAGCGCGTCACATTTCGTAGAGGCAATCAAGATTGCGCGGATCGGAGACGTGAGCGGTGCCGAACGCGCGCTGTCGGAAGAAGAACGTACCCGCATTGCCGTTCACGAAGCCGGGCACGGACTCGTTGCCGCGTTGCTCGGCACCGGGGTGCTCGAGGAAGTCACGATACTGCCGCGGGGCGGCGCATTAGGTGTCGCACTCATCACGAAGACGCAGGATAAACACCTGTACCGCGAAACGGAAATGCGGGACGAGATTCAGGTGCTGCTCGGCGGGCGGAACGCAGAATTGCTGATTTTCGCCGAAGCATCGAGCGGTGCCGCGCAGGATCTGCAGGAGGCGTCACGCATCGGCCTCGACATGGTGTCGAAGTTCGGCTTCAACGTCGACGACAATCTGTTCAGTCTTGCGGCGTTGCCACAGCAGTATGCCGGCCTGCAACTGAAGAGCGCCATTGAGCACACCAATGTGTTGCTCAGGGACTTGAACGACGCCTGCTATGCGCTGCTGCGTGCCAACGAACCGGTACTGCGCGCGATCGCCGACCAGTTGCTCGAATCGGAGACTGTGCCCGGTGCGACCGTCTACCGCCTCATCGAGGAACACGCGGCAGCCACTGCCGAAGACGTGCACCTGACGATGGAAGCTGCGGCGGCGTAATTGCGGTGCGGAGGAATGACCGCTTCCGCCTTGGTCGAGGGCATCGCTTTCCAGGCCAATATTCTTGCGCTGAACACTGCGGTTGAAGCTGCCCGCGCGGGCGGAGACGAACGGGCTTCGCCGTGGCCGCGCGGGCTGCCGGACGAGGCCGCCGCGTGGTTGCAGATCATGCCGTAGGCTATAGACAAGCATTGCGAAGCTACTCTCTACGCAAAGGAGTTTTGCGTAAAGGGCTTACCTCATTTCGATCAATATTGATTTTCGAATAAAAGCCGAATACGCAATTCGTTTGACGGAATAATATGCTTAGGTAGGCTTTGAGAAATCATCGCATTCACTTCACCTACCATGTGACCGGTCCTGTCAAACACGCAAGATCGTTTTCCCGATCCTTCAACCACACACCGTCATAGCTTCCCTACCGCGACGCATTCGAAGCCGACACTATCCAGGCCATCGGCCCGGCGCCACGCCGCTTCCTTTGTGATCGATTTAACTTAACTCACAACGCGAATCCGTTACCCATGAGGTTTTCGAAGTTCTCTCTCCTTGCATGCGCAGCCTTCGCCGGAGTGTGCGGCACTGCCCTTGCTGACGACAGCACGCTTGCGCCCCGGCAAGTACCCGCGAAGACCGTGCCGGTGCCCACCGATGTCAGCCCTGAGCTGCAAAAGTTGATTGCGGCGCCGCTCAACCCTGCCTGGAACGTTTTATGGAAGACCGGTGAGGAATGGAGAGCGGCGGCTAATGTGCGCGCCGCCCAGGTCGATAAAACGATCCCGGCCATGCTCGAACGTCTGCATGTGACGATGCATCCCGAAACGATGAACGGGGTGAGGGTCTTTGTCCTGACACCGGACGACATTCCGCCGGAACACCGCGACAAGGTACTCATTCATGTTCATGGCGGCTGCTATGAACTGTATCCCGGCGAGTCGGGAACGACCGAGGGAATCATCATGGCGGGACTTGGACACTACAAGGTGATCTCGGTCGATTACCGCATGCCGCCGGAGGCTTACTTTCCCGCAGCCCTTGACGATGTGTTGACGGTGTACAAGGACGTGCTCAAGACAACGGACTCCAGAAACGTGGCGGTGTTCGGCACCTCTGCGGGTGGTGCCCTGGTGCTCGAGACGATGTTGCGCGCGAAGCAGGAGGGGTTGCGACTGCCAGGGGCGATAGCGCCAGGCACCCCGATGTCCGACGTCACGAAGACGGGCGACTCGTTCTATACGAATGAGAAGGTCGACAACGTGCTGGTGTCGCCCAATGGCTTCTGTGATGCCGCGACGGTCGTCTACGCACATGGCCATGATCTCAAGGATCCGTTGCTTTCACCCGTCTATGGCGATATGCATGATTTCCCGCCCACCATCCTTACCACCGGGACACGCGACCTGCTGCTGAGCAATACGGTGCGCGTGCACCAGAAGCTTCAGGAGGCGGGTGTCGAGGCGCAACTTGAAGTCTTCGAGGGTATGTCGCATGCCCAATACCAGGTGGATGATCGCATACCGGAAACCAAGGCGGCCTTCAACGAAATCACCCAGTTCTTCGACAAGCATCTCGGCCATTGATGGGGCATGGCGGCTGCTCAAGCCGCCATGCCTGCGCTCACGGCATCTTCGGTTCGGTCCGCGCCGCGCCCCGACGCAGGCCGAACGCATAGGAGATCACCGCCGACACGAGCAGCGTCGCGCTGACGAAATACAAGCCCAGCGAGAAATCTCCGCTCATATCGCGCAGCTTGCCGATCACCATCGGGCCGATCGTGCCGCCGATCAGGCTGCCCATTGCGTTGATCAGCGCGATGCCCGCTGCCGCAGCCGAGCCTGACAGAAACTGCGTCGGCATGCTCCACAGAGGCGGCTTCGCCGCGTTGATGCCGAAGTTCGCCACCGACAACCCGATGATCAGAATCACTGCGCTAGTTGCATGACCCGCCATCAGCATCCCAATGCCGGCGGCGAGGCAGGCAATCGCAACGTGCAGGCGACGTTCGTTGGTGCGGTCCGAGTTGCGCGCCCACAGCACCATGCCTACGACCGCAACGAGGTTCGGAATGGCGTTGACAAGACCCAGTTCGAAGTAGCCGAAGCCGAAATGGTGGATGATCATCGGCGCCCAGATGCCGACCGCGTACAGCCCGGTCGAGGTGCCCGCGTAGACGAGCGCGAGCAGGAGCACGCGCGGGTCCTTCACGGCGCCCCATACGCTCGACGCGCTTTGCGCGGCCTTCGTCGCCCGCTCGCGTGTCATTTCGTCGGTGAGCCAGCTACGCTGCGATTCGCTCAGCCATTTCGCGTCTTCCGGACGGTCGGTCAGGACGAACCACGACGCGATGCCGAGCAGCACGGTCGGAAGCCCTTCGACGATGAACAACCACTGCCAGCCGTGCAGGTGCCCGAGGCCATTGATGCCAAGCAAGGCGCCGGAGATCGGCGAACCGATCATGTTCGACAGCGGAGCGGCGGTCATGAACATCGCGGTGACGAACGCACGGTGCCGGGCAGGGAACCAGTAGCTGAGATACAGAATGATGCCAGGAAAGAAGCCCGCTTCGGCGAGACCGAGCGCGAAGCGCAGCGCATAGAAACTGTACGGGCCGGTGACAAACGCGGTCGCCGCTGACAACAGGCCCCACACGACCATCAGCAGTGCAATCCAGCGGCGCGCGCCGACGCGCTGCAGCGCCAGGTTCGACGGCATTCCAAACACGATGTAGCCGACGAAGAAGATCCCGGCGCCGACGCCGAACATCGATTGCGTGAGGCCAATGTCGTGGTTCATGGTCAGCGCCGCGAAGCCGACGTTCACCCGGTTCAGGAAGCTCACGAAATACAGCACGATGATGAACGGTGCGATACGCCGCGAGATCTTGCGGATGGTGCCTGCTTCGAGCGTGCTGAGCTCGTCTGCCGCAGGGGATGGGGATGTCGATGTCATCTGTGTCTCCTTGCCGTTTCGCGCGACGCGCGAACGATCTGTTTGAAACGAACGGCTCGCCGCGACCTTGCGGCGAGCCGGACGAGCACAACTTCAGTTCATGACGCGGCGGACTCTTCCGCCATTTTTGCCTGCTGCGCCGGCAGATCGATGCGGGCCCACGGCTGGGCCTCCCAGTGGCCTGTTTCGAATGCGTCGATCGCATCAGCCTGACGCAGCGTCATGCCGATCATGTCGAGCCCTTCGAGCAGCATCTGCTTCTGCCGCGGCGGAATCGAGAACGCATGGCGCCGGCCGCTCGGGCTCACGACAACCTCGCCGACCACGTCGATCGTGATCTGCTTGTTGCTTGCCGTTTCAACCTCGGCGACAAGCGCCTCGACTTCATCGGGCGGCAGAGTGACGAGTAGCAGCCGGTTGTTCAACGCATTGAAATAGAAAATCTCGCCATAGCTCGGTGCAATGACGGCGTCGATGCCGGTTTGCTGCAAGCCCCACACCGCGTGTTCCCGGCTCGAGCCGCAGCCGAAATTTGAACCGCCTAGCAGGATCCGCACGCTGCGATACTCGGGACGGTTCAACACGAAGTTCTCACGCGGGCGGCCATCGGTGTCGAAGCGCAGGTCATACAGCACGCCACGCGCGAGCCCCGATTTGTCGATGCCAAGCAGGAACTGCTTGGGCATGATCTGGTCAGTGTCGAGGTTGTTGATCGGCAGGGGCGCCGCGATTCCGGTAATCACATGCTGTTCAGACATGACGGAGTTCCTTGCGTACGTCGACGATGTGTCCCGCGATGGCGGCCGCGGCGGCCATCGCTGGGCTCATCAGATGGGTTTTGCTGCCGCGTCCCTGGCGGCCCTCGAAGTTGCGATTCGTGGTCGACGCGCAGCGCTCTCCCGGCTTGAGCACGTCGTCGTTCATCGCGAGGCACATCGAGCAGCCAGGTTGACGCCATTCGAAGCCGGCGTCGATCAACACCTGCGCGACGCCTTCGCGCTCGGCCTGGTCGCGCACGAGGCCAGAGCCCGGCACCACCATCGCTCGCACGCTAGCGGCGACCTTGCGGCCGTGCACGACGGCCGCTGCCGCGCGTAGATCCTCGATCCGCGCGTTCGTGCAGGAGCCGATGAACACCCGGTCGATCGGCGTGCCTTCAATAGGCGCGCCACCTAGCAGCGCAATATAGTCGAGCGCCTTGCGCATCGTCGCGGCGTCGAGGCCGGCACCGGCCGCGCTGTCGGGAATGCGGCCATCTACCGGCACGGCCTGGTCCGGGCTCGTTCCCCATGTGACATACGGTGCCACGATGCTCGCGTCGAAGCGGTGTTCGGCGTCGAAATGCGCATCCGCGTCCGAGCGTAGCGCGCCCCACGCGGCGCAGGCCGCGTCGAGGGTTGCCGTATCGAGATCGCGGACCTTCGACCGCACGTATTGGAGTGTCGTGTGATCAGGGGCGATCAGCGCGGCGCGCGCGCCGGCTTCGACCGTCATGTTGCACAAGGTCATGCGGGCCTCGGCGGAGAGCGATGCGATGGCCTCACCGGTGTATTCGACGGCAAAACCGCGGGCGCCTTGCGCGCCGATCTGCGCAATGATGTGCAGCACGAGATCCTTGGAAGTCGTGCCTGGCTGCAGCACACCGTCCACGGCGATGCGCATGTCGTGCGCAACGCGGTAGGCGAGGGTCTGCGTCGCCAGCACATGCTCGACTTCCGACGTGCCGATCCCGAAACCTAACGCGCCGAGTGCGCCGTAAGTGGTCGTGTGGCTATCGCCGCACAGGACGACCATGCCGGGACGGATCAGCCCGAGCTCGGGCGCGACCACGTGCTCGATGCCCTGTACGGGGTCGTTGACGTCGAACAGGTGAATGCCTTGTTCGGTGCAATTGCGCGTGAAGTTCGCAGCCTGTTTGGCCGCGTCGACGACCTCGATGGTACGCGCCGCGACCGGCACAGGACGCGTCGGGATCACGTGATCGACGATACCCATCTGCTGGTGCGGACGACGCACGCGCAGGCCTTTCTCACGCAGTCCGGCAAACGCCTGCGGGCTGGTGTATTCGTTCATGATGTGCAGATCGGCATAGAGCAGCACATGCTGCTCGTCGATCCGGCTTACCGTATGCGACGCAACCAGGCGCTGATACAGGGTTTGTGACATTCGATCCTCATGCAGTTCAAAACAACGGTCCCGACGCTCAGGAACAGGGGCGATTAAAGTTTAATCTGCAAGTTGATCTATATAATGCAGATGTATTTAACCTATTCTTAAGTTAGATTTATCAATGAGCGCGGTCTCGGATCTTGAGTTTTTCGTGGGACTCGTACGGCACGGCAGCCTGTCGGCGCTCGCGCGGGAGATGGGCGTGACGCCACCTGCGGTCAGTGCGCGGCTGGCACAGATGGAGCGGCGCCTCGGCGTGAGGCTGCTGAACCGGACCACGCGCCGGCTCAGCATGACCCACGAAGGCGAGCAGTACCTCGCCACCGGTTCGGGTCTGTTGTCGCAATTGCAGGAACTCGACCGCACGATCTCCAGCAGCCGCGCGACGCCGAAGGGATTGTTGCGCGTGAATGCGACGTTCGGCTTCGGACGGCGCTACGTGGCGCACGCGATCGCAGCGTTTCACCGGCGTTATCCGGACGTGGACGTTCAACTGGAACTGACCGACCGGCCGCTGAATCTTCTCGAAACTTCGTACGATGTGTGCATCCGCTTTGGCGCGATTCCCGATTCGAACCTGATCGCGCGCCGTATCGCGCACAATCGGCGGATCGTGTGCGCGTCGCCCATCTACCTTCGGCAGCAGGGCGAACCGGCGGCACCACGGGAATTGCAACAGCACCGCTGCATCGTGTTGCGCGAAAACGAGACCGCGTATGGCACCTGGCATTTCAGCAAGGGAAACCGGCATGAGACCGTCAAGGTGCACAGCGAGCTGAGCAGTAACGACGGCGAGGTGACACTCGTGTGGGGCCTCGACGGTCAGGGCATCTTGACGCGCTCCGAATGGGATGCCAATCCGTATCTGGAATCGGGGCGTCTGAAGCGGCTGCTGCCGGACTGGACGCTGCCGTCGGCGGACATCTGTGCGGTTTATCCGCAGCGCTTGCACCTGTCCGCAAAGGTGACGGCGTTCGTCGATTTTCTCGAGCAGTTCCTTGAGGACGGGCGAGCGTGGACAGCAGGCAGTGAGTGAGGTCACAATTCGGCCCGATCAAGCCTCGCGTCATACTCCACTGAACTTCTCTACCACATAGCCAATGCCGCGGACCGTGCTGATCAGCTCCGCGCCAAGCTTCTTGCGCAGATTGGAAACGTGCACTTCGATCGTGTTGCTTTCAATTTCCTGTTGCCAACCATACACACTCTCCTCAAGACGCGATTTCGACTGAGGGACGCCCTGATGGGAAAGCAACTGTAGAAGCAATGCGCACTCGCGGGCTGTCACCGGTACCCGTATGCCACTTCGCAGGACCGTCTTTGCCGTGGGATCGACAGCAATATCGCGGTACTGGATGACATCGACACTTCGCCCTTGTGACCTGCGCAACAGCGCGCAACAGCGGGCTACGAGCTCGGAAAGGTCGAAGGGCTTGCCGAGATAGTCATCAGCGCCTGCCCTCAGCAGCCCCACACGATCGGTTACTTCGTCTCTCGCGGTCAGCACAAGGACCGGCACATCATTGCCGGAACGCCGAAGCCACGTCAGGAGTTCCATGCCTGAAACCTTGGGTAGTCCGAGATCGAGGACGACCAGGGCGTAGCTCGTAGTGGACAGGGCGAGATGTGCTTCCTGGCCGTCACGTGCCCAGTCAACCGTGAAGGACGCCTGACGAAGTCCTGCCTCGACACCCCTGCCAATCGGATAGTAGTCTTCAACCAACAGAATACGCATAAAGAGGGAACTGCCGAAATGTTGCGTGACCCAGCTGTGGAGTGGCGCGGTCTAACCTCGGCCGCCCCCGCCATGGCCGCCTGCGCTTCCTGCGCTCATATGTCCCATCTCGGCGTGTCCCATCGCGCCGAAGCCCGGACGCGCACTGCCGAACGCCGCGCGACCGAAGCCTTCACGGCCCATACCGCCGAACTGGCTCATTCCGGCGCCCGGAACCGTACGCGGTCCGACGAATCCCCGCGGCTGCATCGCAGACAAATGTGTGCCCGCCGCGCCGTACATGCCGTGCATGTCGTAAGCCCCGTGAGAACCATTGAAATCTGCGTGGCTGTCCAAAAAGTGATCGGTGTCGGTGCGACTGCGGTCGTGCCACACATACCGGCCGCCGTTGAACCACACCGCCCGGTGATGCCAGTCGGGCCTCCAGTGATGCCAGCCCCATCCGTAACCGCCGAAATATCCCAGGTCGAATCCGACGCCGAACACAATTCCTGGCCCATCAAGGTAGAGGTCCGGATCGGGATACCAGCCAGGCCAGAGCGCCTCCGGCGCACCGTACACGAGCGACGGATCGTATTCGGGCACGTACACCATCCCGGGATCGGCTGGCACGATGCTGATCAATCCACCATCGGTCGTTACCGTTTGCTGTTGGTTGGCCTCCAGGTTGCCCGCTGTGCTGGCTCGCTGCCGCATCGTCTGGATGGCCGCCATCACCTGCTGTGGCTGGCTCAGGTAGGCATCGCCGAGCGATGATGTCCAGACCACGTTCTGATCCATGTCCTCGAGCACGGCGGGAAATCCGGTGAGCGCCTTGACGCTGGCATCCCAGACCTGCTGGTCGACTTGAGCGGCCAGTTCGTCCCCGTTCAGTTCGGCATGCGACTCCATCCAGCGGTCTGCAGCGACGACTTCCGCAATATGAGTGGCTCCCGCGAGAATCTGTGCGACCAGAGCATCGGGGTACAGTGCGATGGGCGCGACAAGTTGCTGCAGTTCTTGAGGCGTGCGCTGGATGCTGGCGGACGGCGGGGCCATTGCCTGACTATCCTGATCGGCGAATGCATGACCCGCCATCCCAAACGCGATACATGACGACACAACTAATGAGAAGACCCGTTTCATCAACTTCATGGCATCTGTTCCAAGCTTGCAACCCGATAGGCCTACTATAGGCAAGCAAGGTGTCTGGGAACTGACCCGTGGATGACGTTTTCTTCATGTTCCGGAGCGATCTGGTTCGACGCCTCAGCGACGCCTCATCCGCCGACGGCGTCCTGCGTGTTGACATGCACCGCATAGATCGATTGCGACGCAGCCATGAAGAGCCGGTTGCGGGCACGGCCGCCAAAACACAGATTGGCACAACGCTCGGGCAGCGCGATGCGGCCGATCATCTTGCCTTCCGGCGAAATGATCATGACGCCGTCCAGTTCGTCGTTCCCCATGCCCCAGCCGCACCAGAGATTGCCGTCGACGTCGGCGCGCATTCCGTCGATGGTCCCGACGCCTGCATTGAAGAAAACCCGTCCTGTGCCGATGCCGCGGCCGTCCGGCTGCATCTCGTAGACGTGGATCAGCCGTTCGGGCACGGCACGCGATTCGATGATGTACAGCAGCCGCTCGTCCGGCGAAAAGCACAAACCATTAGGCCCCTTCAGATCGCGCGTCACGACCGAAGTCTCGCCGGTCGCGCCGTCGATGCGATAGACCGAGTGGGGGAGTTCCTGCTCGGCCTTGTTTCCTTCGTAGTGACCGGCAATGCCCATCGGCGGGTCCGTGAACCAGATCGAACCGTCTGACTTGACCACCACGTCGTTCGGCGAGTTCAGACGTTTTCCATCGAACGAATCCATCAGCACGGTGATGCTGCCGTCGTACTCGGTACGCGTGACGCGCCGGCCATGTTCGCAGGTGATAAGGTGTCCATGGCGATCGCGCGTATTGCCGTTCGCAAAGTTGGATGGTTTGCGAAACACGCTGACGACTCCGGTCTCTTCCTCCCACTTCAGCATCTGATTGTTCGGGATGTCGCTCCATAGCAGGTAGCGGCCATCCCCGAACCACACGGGTCCCTCGGTCCATCGATAGCCGGTTGCAAGACGCTCGACCGCCGAGAAGGCGACACGGTATTTATCGAACGCTGGATCCAGCGAAATGACGCGCGGGTCGGGATAGCGTTCAGCCTGCTGCCACATGAGGTATGTCTCCGATTGGGGATGGTTTTTCGAAGCGGGACCTTTGCGGTCTGACCGCGCCGGCTCCTTGAGCACTAAGCCAGGGCCGCCTCGATTCCCGGCATCGCGAAGCCGGCTTGCGTCAGGGCTTCTTCGAGGGCCGCACGCTGCTCAGCATTGAGCGCTACCAGCGGCGGCCTGACCGTGCCCCAGTCGCCGTCGTGCGAATAGATGCCGATCGCCGACTTCAGGGCGGGAATCATGGGAAAGCGTGCGAATACGGCACGGATATTGTCGAGCGCTTGCTGGCGGGCGTCAGCATCGGCGGACTGCCAGTTCCGGTACAGGTCGACGATCGCGGCGGGATTCACATTGCCGGTCGCCGTAATGCAACCCGCGCCGCCGGCCCGCAGCGTGGCGAGCAGGAAGGTTTCGCTGCCGGCGAATACATCGAAGCCTTGCGGCTGGAAACGTTCGAGCATCGCTTGCGTGTGACTCCAGTCTCCGGAACTGTCTTTCACGCCGGCGATGATGCCCGGATAAGCCTTGAGTAGACGCTCGATCAAAGCAAGCCCAAGGGGTACCTGGGATACCTGAGGGATGTGATAAACGTAGATGCGCAATGCGTCCGAGCCGACCCGTTCGATGATTTCAGCGTAGCTGCGAAACAGGCCCTCGTCGCTTACGCCCTTGTAATAGAAGGGCGGCAGCATCAGGGCATGGCGGCAGCCCGAGGCCATGGCATGCCGCGTCAGTTCGACCGTATCGGTCAGCGCCGCGCAACCGGTACCCGGCATGAGCCGGTCGACTGGCAGCCCCGCAGTCACAAGCGTGTCGAGCAGGCGCTTTTTTTCGTCAACGGATAGCGAATTTGCTTCGGAGTTCGTACCGAACACAGCCAGGCCCACGTCTTGTTCGATGAGCCAGCGGCAATGACGTACAAAGCGTTCGTGGTCGGGCTGCAGGTTACGGGTGAACGGCGTGACGACAGGCGAATAGACGCCACGGGGCCGGTTGACTGCATTCATCGGATGGTCCTCCTGAACAGGTCGGGCGCGCGTTGTCAGACCGCGCGTTGTTGAGGCTGCGGGCGCGAATCGAGCGCCGCAGGGTTGACGCAAGTCGCTGAAAAGCGGCCCTCGAGCGCATCTAGCAGATTCAGGGCGGCGCGGCGTGCCATGGCGTCGCGCGTCTGGGCGGTGGCCGAACCGATGTGCGGAGCGAGTACCACGTTCGATAGTGCGAGCAGTGGCGAACTGGACGGAAGTGGTTCCCGCTCGAACACATCGAGACCGGCGCCCAGGATGCGGCCCTCGCACAGCGCCTCGATCAGCGCGGCTTCGTCAAGCACCTGACCGCGCGCGCAGTTGATGAGAATCGCGCTCGGCTTCATCAAACGCAGCTCTGAAGCACCGATCAGCTTGTTGGTGGCGTCGGAAAGCGGCACCAACAAGCAGACGAAATCGGCTTCGGCCAACAGGTCCGGCAACGCGCGCCAGCGCGCACCGAACGCCTCTTCCGCAGCCGGATTGCGCGAGCGGTTCGAATACAGCACGTCCATCCCGAAACCGTGCGCCGCGCGCCGCGCCACTGCGCTGCCAATGCGGCCCAGACCGACGATGCCTAGCGTCTTATGATGCACGTCGACCCCGAACTGCGCCGGCCCCGAGGAAGCCTGCCATTCGCCTCGCCGCGTCGATGCATCCAGTTCCGCGATCCGGCGCGCCGCTGCGAGGATCAATGCGAACACGAGGTCTGCGGTCGTCTCGGTGACTTCATCGGGCGTATTGCACAGGACGATGCCGCGGCGCGTGAGGTCGGCGACATCGAAATCGTCATAACCCGCCGAGATCGTCGACACGGCCTCGAGCATCGGCGCGGTGTCGAGCAGTTCGCTGGTCAGCTTCAGCTTGTTGCCGATCGTGCCGTGCGCACTGGCCAATGCGTCCAGGAACGCGGCACGCTCGGTATCGGCGTCAGCGACGGTGACGTCGAGCTGGGCTTCGAGGATTTGGAGAACGGAGATAGGCAGCTTGCGGTAGGCGACAACGCGTTTTTTCATCGGGACATCCAGTAGAAGACAAGCAGAAGCGGCTGCGCGCCATATTTCCCGTCTTTGAGAAAGCGCTTACTTGCGCTCTACTATATGTCTCGATAGAATCATCGTCAACATTATCGATAATCTTTCCGAGGACACGGCGATGACAGATACGTTCGATGACGGCCAGCCGCGCGGTTTGCGCAAAGGACTGACCAACTACGGGGACGAGGGCTTTTCGCTGTTCCTGCGCAAGGCGTTCATCAAGGGCGCTGGCTACACGGACGACGCACTGTCGCGACCGATCGTCGCCATCGCGAATACGGGAAGCGCGTATAACCCGTGCCATGGCAATGCGCCGCAGCTCGTTGAAGCCATCAAGCGCGGCGTGATGCTGGCGGGCGGCCTGCCGGTCGAATTCCCGACCATTTCGATCGCGGAAAGCTTCTCGCATCCGACCAGCATGTATTTGCGCAACCTGATGTCCATGGACACCGAGGAGATGATCCGTGCGCAGCCGATGGACGCGGTGGTGTTAATCGGCGGCTGCGACAAGACGGTGCCGGCGCAATTGATGGGCGCTGCGGCCGCCGGCGTTCCCGCCATCCAGCTCGTGACGGGCGCGATGCTGACCGGCTCGCATCGCGGCGAGCGCGTGGGTGCCTGCACCGATTGCCGCCGTTTTTGGGCGAGCTTTCGCGGCGACCAGATCGACGCGGCCGAAATCGATGCAGTGAACAATCAACTCGTGGCGACGGTCGGCACCTGTTCGGTCATGGGCACGGCGAGCACGATGGCGTGCATCGCCGAGGCCATGGGCATCATGCTGCCGGGCGGCGCGTCGCCGCCGGCGGTGAGTGCCGACCGTATCCGCATCGCCGAACGCACCGGCGCCCAAGCGGTGGCGATGATCGGTGCAAAGCTGACGCCGGCAAAAATCCTGACGCCGAAGGCAATCGAAAACGCGCTGCGCGTGTTGCTGGCAATCGGCGGCTCGACCAACGGCATCATCCATCTGACCGCAATCGCCGGGCGGCTCGGCATCAAGATCGATCTCGATGCGCTCGACCGGATGGCGCGCGAAACGCCCGTGCTGGTCGATCTGAAACCGTCGGGGCAGCACTACATGGAGGATCTGCATCGCGCGGGCGGACTCACCACCGTGATGCGCGAAATGAAGGACCTGCTGCATCTCGACGCGCTGACGGTCACCGGCCGCACGCTCGGCGAAGAGCTCGACGCGGCACCGTCGAGCTTCCCGCAGGATGTCGTGCGACCGTTCAGCCAGCCGATCTTTCCGCAAGGCGGCATTGCTGTGCTGCATGGCAATCTGGCGCCAGGCGGCGCAATCATCAAGCAGTCCGCAGCGAATCCGCAATTGATGGAGCATGAAGGCCGCGCCGTCGTGTTCGAGAATGCGGAAGATCTCGCGCGGCGCATCGACGATCCGGAGCTCGAAGTCGAGGCGCACGATGTGCTCGTGCTCAAGCAGATCGGGCCGGTCGGTGCGCCGGGCATGCCCGAGGCTGGCTATATCCCGATCCCGCGCAAGCTCGGGCGGCAGGGCGTGAAAGACATGGTGCGCATCTCCGACGGCCGCATGAGCGGGACGGCAGCCGGCACCGTTGTGCTGCACGTGACACCGGAGTCGGCGATCGGCGGCCCACTGGCGATCGTCCACACGGGAGACCGGATTCGCCTGAGCGTGGCGAAGCGCTCGATTGAACTGCTGGTCAGCGACGACGAAATCGCCGCACGTCTGGCAGCGTTGCCGCCGCGCGAAGCCGAGCCCGATGCGCGCGGTTATCGAAAGCTCTTCTTGACGACGATCACGCAAGCCGACGAAGGCTGCGACTTCGACTTCCTGAAGGCGACCCGAACTGTCGCTACGGTGCCAGGGAACAAGCTCTGACGCGCAGGCCAGTGTGTGATGCGCGTTTTGCGCTACGCTCTGCCGTTTCTGCGCTTTGGTGGAGTCTTCCGGTATGAGCAGTGCTGTCATTTCGAAACGCCCTGCGGGCGCGAGCGGCCCGGTGCTGCGCGACCGCAATACCGATGAAACGATGCGGCGTGTCGCGGATCAACTCGAAGAGCAGATCGTGCTCGGCCTGTTGCATCCGCGGGAACGGCTTGTCGAAGACGATCTGTGTGAACGGTTCAACCGGAAGCGGCACGTTGCGCGTCAGGTGCTGGCCGAACTCGAACGTCGCGGTCTGGTGGAGCGGCGCAGGCATTTTGGCGCGCTGGTGAAGTCGTTCACCTTGCGTGAGGTCACTGAGTTGTACGCGTTGCGGGAATTACTGGAGACCGATGCGGCGAGCCGGATCGTCTTTCCCGTCGACGCCGCCAGGCTGGCTGAGCTCGAAGCGATTCAGGCTCAGCATGACGACGCTGCACACGCAGGCGACCTGCGCCGCGTATTCCGCCTGAACATGGCGTTTCATCGAACGTTTTTCGCATTGTCGGGCAATCAGGTGCTCGTCGATGCGGTCCACGAGTACGAACGGCGTACGCACGCGATCCGTTCCGTATCCGTCGTATTCCCGCAGTACCTGGAGAAGGCCCGCGCCGAACATCATCAGATGATCGACGCTTTGCGGCGTGGCGATCGCGACAGTCTGATCGCGCTGTGCCGCGTCCACCTCGTGCCGTCGCGCGACGCGTATCTCAACGCGCATCACCAGCGCTCGATCGCCGCCGCGGCGTTCGCCTCATCAGCATCGCATGGAGACATCGAATGAAACGGGTTTTGATCACCGGCGCCGCCGGCCATATCGGCCGCACGCTGCGCGCCGGATTGCGCGGCCAGTATCAGCTGCGCCTCGCAGACATCGCGCCGCAAGCTGAGGCAGGGGAGAACGAAGAAATCGTCACAGCCGACATTACGCGCCTCGAGGATCTATTGCCGGTGATGCAAGGTGTCGACGTGGTCGTGCATCTCGCCGGGATTCCCGATGAGGACCGTTGGGAAAAGATCCGCGGCATGAACATCGAAGGTTGCTACAACGTCTTCGAAGCCGCGCGGCAGGCCGGCGTCAAACGCGTCGTGTTCGCGAGCTCGAATCACGCGGTGGGATTTCATCGGCGCGACCGGCTGATCGACAATTCCGTCGCGCCGCGGCCGGATAGCCGCTATGGCGTATCGAAGGTGTTCGGCGAAGCGCTCGGACGGATGTACGCGGATAAGCATGGCATGTCAGTCGCATGCATGCGGATCGGCTCGTTTCGTCCTGACAACACGCCGACGGCGCCGCGGCACCTCTTCACGTGGATCAGCCATCGCGACATGGTGCAACTGACGAAGCGCTGTATCGATTACCCCGACTACCACTTCGTGGTCGTGTACGGCGTATCGGGCAATGCGCGAAACCGCTGGGACAATGCGAACGTGCGGCAGCTGGGTTATGTGCCGGAGGACGACGCCGAACGGTACGCCGCTCAAATAGCGGCCACGGGGCAGACTGAGGACGCGCGTGAGGCGCTCTTTCATGGCGGCTTTGGCTGCCTCGTGGAGTTCGACGGGGACCCTGAACGGATCGACTAGGCGAACGCCCGCGCCCGGTGGTGGCCATTCCCCGATTCGCCGCGTTATAGTATGCGGAATAAGGAGGGTGCGATGGTGCGCGCCTCGACACCGGGCAGGGTGCAAGTTGACCATAGAAACAAAGAAAAGAGCTCAGCGTCGCAAATCGAATTCGATTTCCGTGGCAGATGTTGCGCGCGCGGCAGGGGTATCTACCGCGACGGTTTCGCGCGTGTTAAACGGCAACGCAACGGTCGCCGCGGAACTTCAGAACCGCGTGCGCGACATCGCGCAGCAACTCGGCTACACACCGCACGCCGCGGCGCGTGCGCTGGCATCGCAGCGCTCGAAGACCATCGGCGCGGTGATCCCGTCGCTGGAAAACCAGAACTTTGCGATTGGCGTGTTCGCACTGCAAAAGCGCATCGGGGAAGCCGGCTATACGTTGTTGCTCGGATGCTCGTATTACGATCAGGAAGACGAACTCAAGCAGGTGCGCGCCTTGATCGCGGACGGCATCGCCGGCTTGATGCTCGTCGGACGTAGCCACTCGCCGGCGCTCTACGAACTGATCGAAAAGGAACAGATTCCGCTGGTCAATGGGTGGACCGTCGATCACGACCACCCGTATGTCGGTTTCGACAACGTTGCGGTCGGACGGCGTCTCGCCGAGTATCTGCTCGACCTCGGGCACACCCGCTTCGGCATGATTACGCAAATGACGCAGCACAGCGATCGTGCGGCTGATCGCATCATCGGTGTGCGCGCGGCGCTACAGTCGCGCGGGCTGCAGTTGCGCCACGAGCATCTGATCGAAATGCCGCACAGGATCATTGAAGGTCAGATGGCGATGAAGGCGCTGATGAACGGCCCCGAGCGTCCGACGGCTGTGATCTGCGGCACCGATCTGTTGGCAATCGGTGCGCTGGCGGAAGCGCGCGAGGCGGGTATCGACGTGCCGGGCGAGCTGTCGATCGCGGGCATCAACGACATTGAATTTTCCAGCTTCACTTCGCCACCGCTCACGACCATGCGGCTGGCCGCCGATGAAATCGGCGCGCGCAGCGCTGAGTATCTGCTGGCAAGGATCGAAGGGCGGCCCGTGAGTTCGCAATACATCGTGCCGACCGACCTGATCGTACGCGGTACGACGGCGCGCCCTCGCAACCGCTAGGAACCGGTACGCGCCGGCTACGATCGCCGGCGCGCGTACCTCTCGTGTAGCACGCGCCTCCTTCAGTCGATCGCAATCCCACGCCTAACACTCATTTCCCCGGCATGACGCCATCGGGTTCGTCATCGCCCCTATCCCAGCGCGTCACCCATTGACGTCGAGGTCGCTGCGTATCGCGCCGTTTGAGCGCGCCCCTTTTCGGGCGCCGGCGTGTCGGCCCTATGGGGCGGCGCGTTGGGGGATACGACGGAAATGGGTAAGCGCTTTCTATTGAATTTGAGAGGTAAGTGCCATAAGATGGCTTAAATATGTGGGATCCAGGCAATAGGGCATGGCCCGCAGTGTCTTTGAAAGAAAGCGGTTACTCGAATCGGTTCCGTTTCGATCGTCGAGTGCAAAAATTTTTGGAAGGCAATGTCTGATGACTGAGACGATGAGCAAAAACGTAAGCGGGCCGGTGATCCGTTTGCATCCCGCCGACAACGTGGTCATTGCGCGCATCGACGTGGCCATCGGTACGCAGGTTCCGTCGGAAGATTTTGTTTGTCGCAGCCAGGTGAGCGCGGGCTACAAGATCGCAGCGAGACCGATCAGGCAAGGCGAGCCGGTTCGCAAATACAACGTGGTGATCGGTTTCGCCGCGACGGATATTGCGCCGGGCACGATGGTGCACAGCCATAACGTCGAGTTCCGCGAGTTCGACCGGGACTACGCGTTTGGCGCCGACTACCAGCCCGTGGAGATGATTCCGGAAGCGGAGCGCGCCACGTTCCAGGGCATCGTGCGGGACAACGGCGAGGTTGCTACGCGCAACTACATCGGCGTGTTGTCGACAGTCAATTGTTCGGCCACGGTCGCACACAGGATCGCCGAATGGTTCACGCCGGAACGGCTGGCGGACTACCCGAACGTAGACGGCGTGGTCGCGTTCACCCACTCGATTGGTTGCGGCATGGAGATGAGCGGCGAGCCGATGGTGCTGCTGCGCCGAACCATGGCGGGGTACGCGCGTCATCCCAATCTCGCCGCGGCGTTGATTGTCGGACTGGGATGCGAGCGCAATCAACTGGCCGGACTGATGGATCAGGAAGGCCTGAAGGTCGATTCGCGGCTGCACACATTCATCATGCAGGAGAACGGCGGCACCCGTCGCACGATCGAGGCCGGCGTGGCTGCGGTCAAGGCGCTGCTGCCCGGCGCCAATCGCGTGAAGCGCACGACGGTTCCGGCGAGCCACCTGAAGATTGGCCTGCAATGCGGCGGCTCGGACGGCTTTTCGTCGATCACCGCTAATCCTTCGCTCGGCGCGGCCATGGACTTGCTGGTTCGTCATGGCGGCACGGCCATCCTCTCCGAAACACCCGAAATCTACGGTGTGGAACATACGCTCACGCGCCGCGCGGTCACACGCGAAGTGGGTGAAAAGCTGGTTGAGCGGATCCGCTGGTGGAAAGACGAGTATTCAGTCGGTCGGGACGTTCAGATCAACGGCCAGGTGAGCCCAGGCAATCAGATGGGCGGACTCGCGAACATCTTCGAGAAGTCGATTGGGTCCGCGATGAAGGGCGGCACTGGGCCGCTGATGGAAGTGTATCGATACGCGGAGATGGTGAAACAACCGGGACTTGTATTCATGGACACACCCGGTTTCGACCCTGTCTCGGCAACCGGTCAGATCGCCGGCGGCGCGAACCTGATTGCCTTCACCACAGGGCGCGGTTCGATGTTCGGCGCCAAGCCGGTGCCATCGCTGAAGCTCGCTACCAATACGCCGATGTACACGCGTCTCACCGAAGACATGGACCTGAACTGCGGCGGGATTCTGGATGGCGTTGCGTCGGTCCAGAGCACGGGTCAGAAAATTTTCGACGCCATTCTGGCCGCCGCATCGGGTGAGCGTACCAAGAGCGAAATGCTCGGGCTAGGCGACCATGAATTCGTACCGTGGCAGATCGGCATCATGAGCTGAGTGCAGAGCGGCTCAGCGCATCCGAGAGCGAACGGCTATTTGCACCCGTAAGTAAAACCGCCGCCCCGTAGCCAGTCTGACAAAAAAGTGGAGACAGTCCTTGAGTACCCAAACACCGGCGATACGAATACCCGACAGCGCGGCAAGCAACTCGATCTACGCGCGAGTGGTCTGGCGCTTCATGCCCTTGCTGTTCGTCTGTTATGTGGTGGCGTATCTGGATCGGGTCAACGTGGGTTTCGCGAAGCTCCAGATGCTCAGCGACCTGAACTTCAGCGAGGCGATGTACGGCTTCGGCGCCGGCATCTTTTTTGTTGGGTACTTTTTCTTCGAGGTGCCGAGCAACCTGCTGCTGCACCGGCTCGGCGCGCGCCGCTGGATCGCCCGGATCATGCTCACGTGGGCCGTGCTTTCGGCCGCGACCGCATGGGTCACCACGCCCACGATGTTCTGCGTATTGCGCTTCTTTCTGGGCGTAGCCGAAGCGGGCTTTTTCCCGGGGCTGGTTCTGTATCTGACCTACTGGTTTCCCGCACACCGGCGCGGCAAGATGGTCGCTTTCCTGATGGCGGGCAATCCGGTGGCGGGCATTGTCGGCGGCCCGATATCGGGTTTCATCATGCAGCGCCTGGCGGGCCACGCAGGGCTTGCCGGCTGGCAGTGGCTGTTTATTCTGGAAGCGGTCCCCGCGCTGATTTTGGCAGCCGTCATCTTCTGGTTCCTCGACGACCGGGTGAAGGACGCAAAGTGGCTGCCTGTTCAGGATCGAGATTTTATTGCAGCGGAAATCGACGCGGAAGCGCGCACCAAAAGCCATGGTTCCGTGCGTGAAGTCTTTACTTCGCTCAAGGTCTGGACTTTGTGCGCGATTCTCTTCGGTATCGTGATGGGCTCTTATGCCGTTGGCTTCTGGCAACCGACCCTCATCAAGGGTTCGGGAATCACGGACGCCTTCACCATCGGCCTGCTCACCGTCGTCCCTTATCTTGCCGCCTTGATCACGATGATCGTAGTCGGCCGCCATGCGGACCGCACGCGTGAACGCCGCTGGCACGTCGTGTTGCCGCAATGCGTGGCGGCAGCGGGTTTCGTGTTGTGCGCGTATGCGGGCCACGATACGTATATCGCGTTGCTTGGCCTGACGCTTGCCGCGTCGGGTGTGATTACCGCCTTACCCATGTTCTGGGCATTGCCCACGTCTTTTCTCGGCGGCACCGGTGCGGCCGCTGGCATTGCATTGATCAATGCGACAGGCAATCTCGCGGGCTTCGTCAGCCCTACGGTTGTCGGATGGCTCAAGACGGTCACGCATTCACTTGATTCGAGCCTGTTTCTGATTGCGGCATCGCTGATCGTGTCTGCATGTCTCATCTTGACGCAGCTTCCCGCCAGGCTCGTCAACAAGTAGACCCGCCGCATTACTCCTTCGAAGTACAAAATAATAAAAAATCGACATCCTTACTTACATGGAAGAGAGACAACATGAAGATCGGAAAGTATCGCTACGTTGTCGCCTTGCTGCTGTTTATCGCGGGTGCGATCAACTACATGGACCGCGCGGCGCTTGGGGTGGTGGCACCTATCATCAACAAGCAGTTGGGTCTGTCGCCGTCGCAACTCGGCGTGGTGTTCAGTAGTTTCTTTTTCGGCTATTCCATCTTTGCCTTCGTGGGCGGGCAACTCGCCGACAAGTACGGACCGCGCCGGGTTTTTTCCTGGGCGATGGGGACGTGGTCCATACTTTGCGGGCTGACCGCAGCCGCGACCGGATTCGGCACGCTGCTCGTTGCCCGGGCGCTGTTCGGTTTCGGCGAAGGTCCAATGAATTCGACGACCAACCGGACCATTACCAACTGGTTTCCCCGGCATGAAACGGCGACCATGGTCGGCTTTACGTTTTCGGGTCAGACGGTAGGCAGTGCGATCGCGGGGCCGGTGGTCGGACTGATTGCCATCGCTTACGGCTGGCGCACGTCGTTTGTGATCATCGCGGCGCTCGGATTGGTGTGGATCGTCGCATGGCGCATGTTCGCGACCGACAAGCCGGCGCAAAGCGCACGGGTCGGTGCGGCCGAACGCGAGATGGTCGAAGCGAGCCGCGGGGCGGCGCACCCGGCAGAGGGCGGCGACGAAAGCACACCGTTGCGCAGCTACCTGTTTCGTCCGAGCACACTCGCACTTGGTGTCGGTCTGTTCGCGGTGAACTACACGTTGTTCGTGTTCATCTCGTGGATGCCGAGCTATTTCACCAACGCGCTGCATCTGGACATGGCGCACATGAGTATCCTGAGCGCAGTGCCATGGGCATGCGGCGGGATCGGCTACTTCGGCGGAGGCCTCGTCGCCGACGCGTGTTTCAAGCGCATGAGCAACAAGCTGCTGGCCCGCAAGCTCTCGGCGACCGTGCCGCTCGCGCTATCGGGTCTCGCCTTGCTCGGCGTTAGCGTGGTCGATTCGGTGATGCCCGCAGTACTGCTCGTAGCGTTCGCCGTGCTGTTCCTGACGGCTTCGTCGCAAGCGTGCTGGGCCACCATGCACGAGCTTGTGCCAGGCAGGCATCTGGGTGGCGTAAGCGGCTTTGTTCACCTGATGAGCAATATTTCCGGCATCGTCGGTCCGTTTATGATGGGTGTCGCGGTCCAGTACTTTGGCGGCTACAGCAGCGGCTTCGTACTCGGCGCGGCGGTCGATCTGGTCGGCGTGCTGGCCATGCTGCTGGTCATCGGCCGGCGAAGGGTAGGCGAGGCAGGGGAGACGCAGACCACCGTCGCCTGAGCTGCGCTGCGGGGCTGGCATTGTGCTCGACGTGCCAGGCCGGATAATCGGCGACGACGCGCCGGACGGGATATGCGCCGGACCCATGTTTGGCGTCCGGCGCAGCCACGTGTGCTCCGGCCCGTCTGGCGTCGAACTTCATCTTCGGTCTGGTGACGGTTTCTCAGACTG
>Ga0302178_10000180_pt1 | contig 59854 bp, 57 predicted proteins | sample I_Palsa_E1_3_FD_198790 | JGI IMG/M metagenome (GOLD analysis project Ga0302178, IMG submission 198790) | Peat permafrost microbial communities from Stordalen Mire near Abisko, Sweden - I_Palsa_E1_3 | ecosystem: Environmental > Terrestrial > Soil > Palsa > Peat permafrost | place: Sweden...
GCACACATCAGGATCACGCCGACGATGGTCGTCGCGCTTCCCGGGTGCGCCGTGAGCAGGATGAAACCGGCGAGCCCGCAGACGCTTGGGATGCCAATGGCGGACGCGCGGCGCAAGACACCTCAGGCTACCGCGCTGGCACCCGCCGACCCGAGTAGCGCGTACAGGACCGCGCAGCCAGCGACGAAAAAGCACCAGAGTGCCCTGATCAGGTGTCGACGCGGCGCAAGCCACATCCTCACGCCCCCACTCGATTCGTCCTCGGATTGAGCACGGCCCCGCGCCGATCGTAACGCCCAAGGCCACCGGTCGGCGGCGTGAGCGCGCCAGCGATCACGCTGGCCGCCCCCTTAACGAAATCTCCATACCGACCTCGCGCATCTTGATGCGGCCTTGACGGCGGCGGTCCTACGCTCGATGACATGAATGACCTACTCGCCATTGTCCTTGGGATCCTCGCCTTCGCGATCCTCTATTTGCTGATCGAGGGGATCGATCGCGTATGACGCCGCTCGCGGCGTTCATCGCACACATGAGCGGCGCCGACTTCTTCGGTCTCGTCGTCTCTGTCCTGATCTGCGCCTACCTGCTCTATGCGCTCTTGCGCGGCGAGAAGTTCTAGAGACCGTCCGTGACCGTAAACGGGTGGCTACAGATCCTCGTCTTCTGCGGGGTTCTGATCCTGATCGCACCGCTGCTTGGCGGGTACATGGCAAAGGTCTACACGGGGCAGCGGGTCTTCCTGTCCTGGCTGTGGGACCGACCCGAGAAGTGGCTTTACAAGGCCTTCGGCGTTAACGCATCGCACGAGCAGGACTGGAAGGCCTACGCGAAGAGCCTGATCATCTTCTCGCTCGCCGGCTGGATCATTCTCTACATCGTCCTGCGCACGCAGTCGATCCAGCCCTGGAACGACTTCGGCGGGGTCGCATTTCACGCTGCGCCATGGAACGTCACCTTCAACACGACGTCGTCGTTCCTGACGAACACCAACTGGCAGTACTACGGCGGCGAGACGACGCTGACGTACTTCAGCCAGATGGTCGGGCTGACGGTGCAGAACTTCGCCTCGGCCGGGGTCGGCATCGTCGTCGCGATCGCATTGATCCGCGGCATCGCGAACCGCAGCAGCAAGAGCCTCGGCAACTTCTACGTCGACATGGTGCGCACGATCCTCTACGTGCTGCTGCCGCTGTCCTTCATCAGCGCGCTGGTTCTGATCTCCCAGGGCTCGATCCAGAACATCTCGCACTACGTCAGCGTCCACGGCATCTCCGGCCTTGCGCAGACGATCGCGATGGGCCCGGTCGCTTCGCAGGAGGCGATCAAGATGATCGGGACGAACGGCGGCGGCTTCTTCAACGTGAACTCCGCGCACCCGTTCGAGAACCCGAACGGCTTCACCAACTTCTACGAGATGCTGATGGTGCTGGCGATTCCAGCCAGCCTCGTCTTCACCTATGGCAAGATGGTCGGCTCGCGCCGCCAGGCGATCGCGGTCTTCGCAGCCATGTTCATCATGTTCTTCGGAGCGGTTACGGTGGCCTACGCCGCCGAGGCTGGCGGCTCGCCGGCCCAGCACGCCGCGGGCCTGCACACCCAGGTGATCGCCAACTCGACGGGCGGCAACCTCGAGGGCAAGGAGCAGCGCTTCGGGATCGCGGGCTCGGCACTGTTCGACGTCGTCACGACAGTCACGTCCTGCGGCGCCGTCAACAGCTCGCTCGAGTCCTTCACGGGCCTTGGCGGTGCAGTCCCGTTCGCCAACCTGTCCGCCAGCGAAGTGATCTTCGGCGGCGTCGGCACCGGCCTCTACTCGATCCTCCTCTACGTCCTGCTGGCCGTCTTCCTCGGTGGCCTGATGGTCGGGCGAACCCCGGAGTACCTGGGGAAGAAGATCGAGGCGAAGGAGATCAAGCTCGTTGCCCTCGGCTTGCTGATCACACCACTCACAGCGCTCTTCTCGACCGCTCTGGCAACGGCGAGCGCGGCGGGGCGCGCGTCGATCGATACGGCGGTCACGGGTAGCGGGCCGCAGGCCTTCTCTGAGACCTTCTACGCCTACCTCTCGCAGGCCAACAACAACGGCTCGGCGTTTGCCGGCTACACGGGATACGACGGCACGCTCGGCAACCTCCCTCCCGCCCACGGCCTCACCTTCGCCGATCTGCTTGGCGGCTTCACCGCTCTGTTCGCCCGCTACGCACCGATCCTCTTCGCGCTCGCCGTCGCCGGCGCCCTGGCCGGGAAGCGCGTCAGCCCCGCCGGCCTCGGCACGATGCGCACCGATAACGCGACCTTCGTGGTCCTGCTGATCGGCGTGATCATCCTCGTCGGAGCGCTCACCTTCTTCCCCGCCCTGCTGCTCGGACCGGTTGTCCAGGCGCTCACCGGACACCTCTACAAGTGATGCGGCGCGATCTGCTCACCGCCTTTCGCTCGATGATCGTGATCACGATCCTGTTCGGGCTCGGCTACCCGCTGCTCGTCACCGGCGTCGGTCAGGTGATCTTCCCTGGCAAGGCCGATGGCTCGTTGATCAAGCGCGACGGAGCTGTCGTCGGCTCCGCGCTGATCGGCCAGCAGTTCTACGAGAACGTGATCGGCGCGAACGGCAAGGTCGAGATGAGCAAGGGCGAGCCTGTGACCCAGCCCGACCCGAAGTACTTCCAGACGCGCCCCTCAGGGACCGCGCCGGCTGACAACGCCGCCGGCAGCTCATTCGCGAACTACGGCCCCAACAGCACTGTGACCCTTGCGGCACTACAGGGCAACGTCACCACCTATCTCTGCATGAACACCGACGTGCCCTACACGACCTGCGATAGCAAGGGCTTCAGCGCATCGGACACCCTCTACGACCCGCACGTCACGAGCGCCAACCAGGTGCCGGTCGACGCTGCCGACACCTCGGCCTCCGGGATCGACCCGGATATCTCGGTCGCCAACGCAAAGATCCAGGCCTACCGGATCGCCGCCGTACGCCATCTCTCGCTCGCAACCGTCGATCGCCTGGTGGCGGAGTACACGACCAGTCGCAGCCTCGGGTTCTTCGGCGAGCCAGGCGTTGACGTGCTCGAGCTCAACCTCGCGCTAGACCGCATCAGCAACGGGAGCCACTAGATGTCCACCCAGCCAGCAACTCACGAGCGCGCCGCAATTTCGCTGTTCCGGCGGGACATCGTCATCCGCGCGCTGCTCGACAGCTTGAAGAAGCTGGACCCGCGCGTACAGGTTCGCAACCCGGTCATGTTCGTCGTCGAGATCGGCGCCGTGGTGACAACGGCGACCTGGTTCATCCAGCTCGGCGGCGGCAAGTCGCTCGGCGGTTACGAGCCGAGTTGGTTCACGTTCACGATCGCGATCTGGCTATGGCTGACGGTTATCTTCGCGAACATGGCCGAGGCCTTCGCCGAGGGCCGCGGGCGCGCACAGGCCGACACGCTGCGCTCGATGCGCAAGGAGACGATGGCGACGATGCAGGACGGCAGCACTCGTCCCGCGGCCGAGTTGACCCGCGGAGACGTCGTCGTCGTGCTCGCCGGCGAGCTGATTCCGGGCGACGGCACCGTGATCGACGGAATCGCCACCGTCGACGAGTCGGCGATCACTGGTGAGTCGGCGCCGGTGATTCGCGAGTCAGGCGGCGACCGCAGCGCCGTGACCGGTGGCACGCGCGTCACCTCCGATCGAATCGTCGTCGAGATCACGCAGGAGCCCGGCAAGTCGTTCCTCGACCGGATGATCTCGCTCGTCGAGGGCGCTTCACGGCGCAAGACCCCAAACGAGGTTGCGCTCAACATCCTGCTCGCCGGCCTGACGCTGATCTTCATGATCGTCGTCGCGACACTGCGGCCATTTGGCCTGTTCGCGAGCACCACAATCTCCGAGACCACGCTGATCGCGTTGCTCGTCGCGCTGATCCCGACGACGATCGGAGCCCTGCTCTCGGCAATCGGTATCGCCGGCATGGACCGGCTGGTGCGCCGCAACGTGCTGGCGCTGTCCGGCCGTGCGGTCGAGGCCTCCGGCGACGTCGACGTGCTGCTGCTCGACAAGACCGGCACGATCACGCTCGGCAACCGCCAGGCCTCCGAGTTCATCCCGATGCCCGGCGTCGCCGAGGCCGAGCTTGCCGAGGCAGCACAGCTCTCGTCGCTCGCAGACGAGACACCCGAGGGGCGCTCGATCGTCGTGCTGGCAAAGCAGTACGGCATCCGCGAGCACGACATGTCAAGCGGTGACGCGACGTTCGTGCCGTTCACGGCGCAGACGCGCATGAGCGGCGTCGACTGGGCAGGGCAGCAGCTCCGCAAGGGGGCTGGTGACGCGATCATCGAGTGGGTCCGCAACGAGGGTGGCGAAGCGCCACCCGAGCTACAGACACAGCTTGACCGGATCGGTCGCGAAGGCGGCACTCCCCTGGCCGTCGCGCGCGACAGCCAGATCCTCGGGGTCGTCTACCTCAAGGACACGATCAAGGAGGGCATGAAGGAGCGCTTCGACCAGCTGCGCGCAATGGGCATCCGGACGGTGATGGTGACCGGCGACAACCGGCTGACCGCCGCCAAGATCGCCGAGGAATCGGGCGTCGACGATTTCCTTGCCGAGGCGACACCCGAGGCGAAGCTCGCGCTGATCAAGGAGCACCAGGCCGCCGGGCGCCTCGTCGCGATGACCGGCGACGGCACGAACGACGCGCCGGCGCTGGCGCAGGCGGATGTCGGCGTCGCGATGAACACCGGCACCCAGGCTGCTCGCGAGGCCGGGAACATGGTCGACCTCGACTCGAACCCGACGAAGCTGATCGAGATCGTCGAAGTCGGCAAGCAGCTGCTGATCACGCGCGGCGCGCTGACGACGTTCTCGATCGCCAACGACGTCGCCAAATACTTCGCGATCCTGCCGGCGATCTTCATCACCACCTACGCAACCACGCACGGCGGCAAAAGTCCGCTCTGGGTGCTCAACGTCATGAACCTCGGCACGCCCCAGTCGGCGATCCTCTCCGCGATCATCTTCAACGCGATCGTGATCCCGCTGCTGATCCCACTGTCGCTGCGCGGCGTCCGCTACCGGCCGATCGGCGCCAGCGCCCTGCTGAGGCGTAATCTCTGGATCTATGGCCTCGGCGGCATCATCGCCCCGTTCATCGGGATCAAGGCAATCGACCTCATCGTGCACAACCTCCTCGGCGGCTAGGGGCCGCCGACGGGGGCCCTGACCCCGGACCGCCGCGTGACCGAAGCACCGCGACGGGGATCGCATCGCGTCTTCCTGGGTATGGCTGCCGGCGTCGGCAAGACCTACCGCATGCTGCAGGAGGGCCAGACAGAGGCCGAGAGCGGCCGTGACGTCGTCATCGGCTACCTCGAGGCCCACGGCCGCGCAGAGACAGACGCTCAGGCGCGCGGGCTCGAGATCCTGCCGCGACGTCGAGTCGCCTACCGTGACTCCGCGGTCGAGGAAATGGACCTCCCGGCGATCGTGGCTCGGGCGCCGGAGCTCTGCCTGATCGACGAGCTCGCACACACGAACGCGGCAGGCGTCGAACACGCCAAGCGCTGGCAGGACGTCGAGGACGTGCTGGCTGCAGGCATCGACGTCTTCTCAACGGTCAACGTCCAGCACCTCGAAAGCCTCAACGACCAGGTCGCCGACCTGACCGGCACGCGCGTGCGCGAAACGATTCCCGACGCGGTCCTCAACTCCGCCGACGAAGTCGTCCTGATCGACCTCACTCCCCGCGAGCTGATCGGCCGCCTACGCGCCGGCAAGATCTACAAGGCGGACCGGGTCGAGGCCGCGCTGAACAACTTCTTCAAGATTGAGAACCTCGCCGCGCTGCGTGAGGTGTCGCTGCGTCAGGTCGCCGAGGAGGTCGAGGCGAAGCGGCTGATGCCAGTTGGTCCCGCACGCGAGGAGCGACTCACGGAGACGGCCGCACCGCAGGCAGTCGGCGAACGCCTGCTTGCGCTGATCAAGCTCACCCCAGCCTCCCAGCGTGTTGTTAGACGCTCCTACCGCTCGGCGCAGCGTCTCAGCGCGGAGCTCGATCTGCTGCACGTCACCCGGCCTGGCACGCTCGCTGCGCTCGAACAGAACGCCGAGCTCGATGCGATCCGGCGGCTCGCGTCGGTGCTCGGTGCGCACCTGATCGTTGAGGAAGGCGACAGCATCGCCGCCGTGGCGGCGCGCGTAGCCCGCGATCGCGGAACCACCTACGTGCTGATGGGACGGCCCAACCCGCGCAGCGCGCTGGCGCGCCTGTCGAAGCCCGCACTACCCTACGAGTTGATGCGCGAGCTTCCCGGTGTCGACCTGCGAATCGTCGCCGACCGTACGCAGATGCCCGTCACCCAACCATGAGCGCAACAACCCTCATCCTCGCGGTCGTACTGGTCGTGGTGCTGATCGCGATCACCGTGCGTGAGGCGCTGTCCCACGGGGCCAAGCACCTGACGCCGTCCTCCTCGCGGATCGTCTTCCCGTTCATCGCGCAAGGACTCTCCCAGCGCGGCCTCGACGCGGCGCTGCGCATCGCTCGCAATGAGGACGCAACGCTCGTGCCTGTCTTCCTCGCGCGGGTCCCGATGCACCTGCCGCTCGACACGGCGCTGCCGCGCGAGTGCGAAGCCGGCCTGCCGCTGCTCGAGGTGGTCGAGCAGCGCGCGCACATGGCCGGCGTACCGGTCGATTCGCGGATCGAGCGCGGGCGCTCGCTACGTCACGCGTTGCTCGAGCTTGCCGCGCACGAGCACTTCGACACAATGGTTGTCGCCGCGGTCGACGCCACGGAAGCGGGCTTCCACCCGGACGACATTGGCTGGCTGCTGGAGCACGTCGACGGCGAGATCATCGCGATCCGCGCCGGCAGCCGGCTCGGCTTCTCGCCGCGGCGTGGACGCGCACGGCGCAACCGCCGGCGCGGTCAGACGGCGAATCGGTAACCGACGCCTGCGTCGGTACGGATCCAGTGGCGCTGCTCATCGCCATGCACGAGCTTGCTTCTGAGGTTTGCGATATGCGTGCGTAGCAGCGGCGTTGCGTCCGCGTACTCGGGGCCCCACACTTCGCTCAGCAGCTTGCGATGCGTCATCAGCAGCCCACGGTTCGCGGCCAGCTCGCGCAGTAGTGAGAACTCCAGCGGTGTCAGGTGGACCTCCTCTCCGTCGAGCGTGACGGTGTGCGCCGCGACGTCGATGACCAGGCCGTCGACCTCAATCCGAGGCTCGGCCTCCGCTCGACCGGCGCGCCGCAGGACCGCCTGGAGTCGAGCGACGAGCTCGCCCGGAGCGAACGGCTTCGTCACGTAGTCGTCGGCGCCGCTCTGCAGCGCCGCGATCTTTGTCTCCTCCTCGTCAACGGCCGAGAGCACGATGATCGGCAGCTCGCTCCAGCTACGCAGCTCGCGGCAGACCTCAATCCCGGGGCGGTCCGGCAGCATCAGGTCGATGATTGCTGCGTGCGGCCCGGACAGCGCTGCGCGATCGAGCGCCTCCTCGCCTGTGGTGGTCGTGAGGACCTCGTAGCCCGCGCCGCGCAGCACGAGCCGTAGCGCCCGCAGGATCTGCGGATCGTCGTCGCATACCAGGACCCGTTCGCCCGCCATCAGGCCGTCGCTCGCGCCCGCGCGCTCGTCTCAGGCGCATCGCGACCCACGGCTGCACCGGGTGCCGGCGGCGTCAGCGGCAATTCGACAATGAAGCTCGTGCCCTGACCCGGCAGCGACTCGACGTCGATTCGCCCCCCGCCGAGCTCGATGAAGCCGCGTGCAATCGCGAGGCCGAGGCCCGACCCCTGATGGCCCGGCGCAGCGTCCGGCGAGCGGTAGAAGGGCAGGAAGATCCGGTCGATCTCGCTGGCGCGAATACCAGGTCCCTGGTCGACGATCCGGACTCGTACCCGCTCGCCGAGGCGGTGGCCACGGACCGAGACGGGCTTGTCGCCGGAATAGCGTGCCGCGTTCTCGAGCAGATTTGCAAACGCCCGCTCGAGCTGACCCGGATCGCCGGCAAGCGGCGGCAGATCGTCGTCGAGCGCCACCCTGAAGAGGTGCTTGCCGCCGTCGGACTGGACGTGCGCCACAGCCTCGAGCAGGACGTCCTCCAACGAGTACGAAACGCTTCGATGTTCTAGATTGCCCGCCTGAAGCACCGACAGGTCGAGCAGCTTCTCGACCAGCCTGGAAAGTCGTGTCGCCGCTTCGAGCACCACCGCGCGCGCCTCGTCTATTTCCGCCGCGCCCGCAACCTGCGGATCGAGCGCAGTCGCCGCGGTCAGAATCGCTGTCAACGGCGTACGCAGGTCGTGCGAGACCGAGCGTAGGACCGCCGTCTTCATCTCGTCGTTGCGCCGCAGCAGAGCTGTCTCGACCACCTCCGCCTGAAGCTCCGCGCGGTGCAGCGCCGCGGTCAGCACCGACTGCAGCGCTGGGACGATCCGCTCCGAGATCCGTCGGCGCTGCGCCACGTCGACGCTGGCTGGCAATAGCAGCGTGCCGATCACCGTTTCCTGGTCCAACAGCCTGAAAGCGATGCGCCGATCGTCCGCCGTCGCGTCGCCTAGCTCGATTGCCGCCGACGAGACGCCGATCGCGCTCGCGATTCGCTGCGCCGCCGCGGCGAGTGCCACATCCAGGTGCGCGCCACCGAGCAGGACGCGCGCCGTCTCTGTCGCAAGGTCGGCCTCGCGTCGCCGCTGCTCGAGCTCCGCGGCGCGCGTGCGTGCCAGATTGCCCACCACCACGATGACGGCGGCCACCGCGAGAAAGACGCCCAACGCCACCCAGACGCGCGATCCACTGAGCGTGAGCCTCCCGACCGGCGGCAGATGGAAGTAGTCGAACGCGAGCGCGCTCGCGCACGCCGTCGCGAGACCCAGCGCCACCCCCCAGTAGGTCGCCACGACGACCACGTTGAGGAGATAGATGACGCCGAGCGACACAACCGGCGCGACGTGCGTCAACGGATAGATCGCAAGCGTCGCGAGCCCGGTGCCAAAGGCACCAACAGCAATTCCTGCGAGCAGCGGCGGTCCCGGACTCCGCCGGAGGAGACGAGTGACGGCAGGCGGCCTCATTGCCACCCAATTGTCCTCCTATGTGCCGTCGTGCCGCGGCCGCGACGCGCCGCCCGCCCACTTGCTACGGGTAGATCTGCTTACCGCTGTCGTGGTCGACGATCCGGATCGCGATTGACGGGCACGCCTGCGCGGCCGCGAGCATCAGCTCGTCGGGGCCGTCGCCGATCACCACCGCGACGTCGTCCAGACGGAAGATCTCCGGCGCGATGTCCTCGCAGTCGCCATGTGCTGAGCACGCCCCGGTGTCGATCATCGGCACGAGTGTCATGCAGACATCCTTTCTGTCATGTAGCTGAGACGGGTTCGGAGCTCGCCAACCGCGCGCGGGCGGCCAACCACGAGGGCGGCGACGAGCTCGCCGTCGCGGCTGTACTCCGCGGCGAAATCACGGTCGGCAAGGCTGCCCTCGATCACCGTCGAGTCCGCGAGCTCAGCGTGCCCGAGATATTGGATTCGCGATCCGTACTGATCGCTCCAGAAACTCGAGAGCGGCAAAGGCGGGGGCTCAGCGCCAACGATCGTGCCGGCGACGATCGTGCCCTGGCGGGCAGCCGCCTCCCAGTGGCCGCTGACCACGTGGCGGTCGAGGAACGGGTCGAAGAACGCGGCCGCGTCGCCAGCGGCCAGAACGTCAGGCAGCTCGCTACGGCCGAGCTCGTCGGTGGCGACACCGCTCGCCGGCACGCCGGCCGATTCGAGCCAGCCGACGTCCGGCACCACGCCGACGCCGACGAGCACGTGGTCACAGCTGATCGTCCGGTCATCACTGAGCGTCAGCGACTCGACGGTCTCCGCTCCGGACACGGCGGTGACCACCTCGCCAAGGATCAGCTCGACGCCGGCAGCGGTGTGCAGCTCGGCAAGCCAGCCGCCGATCTCGGGGCCGAGCAGACCGGCAAGCGGAAGTGACGCGAGCTCGATCACCACGACCTCCGCGCCGGCCGCGCGCGCGGCGGCGGCGACCTCGAGGCCGATGAAGCCCGCGCCGATCACAACGAGCCGCGCGTGTCCAGCGAGCAAACCGCGCAGGCGATGCGCGTCATCGAGCGTGCGGAGAGTGCTCACATTGGCGTAGCCGTCGAAGATCGGCAGCGTCCGCGGTCGTGCGCCGGTCGCGATGACGAGTGTGTCGTAATCGACCGACTCGCCACCGTCGAAGCTCACCCGGTGCGTGGGCGCATCGAGTGCCTCCGCCCATCGGCTGAGCAGCACCTCGATCGATTTCTCCGCGTACCAGCTTTCGGGCCGGAAGCTGGCGATCTCCTCGCGGGCGTCAGCGGCGAGCAACTCCTTGGAGAGCGGCGGGCGATCGTATGGAAGGTAGGCCTCGCCGCACGCGATCCGCACCGGCTGGTCGTAGCCGCGCAGGCGCAGCGACTCTGCGCAGCGCTGCGCCGCCAGGCCCCCGCCCACGATGAGAACTCCGTTAGATGCCATTTGCGACGCCGATCATCATCCGGACGGCTGTGAGAACCGTAAGCGCTGTCTGAGGATTGTGTGAGAGGCCTGCGAGAGACGTCAGCGCTTGGAGCGGCGCGCTCGCCGCGCCTGCTTTGCCCGCGCACGGGAGCGTTTGACGCGGTGCTCGATCGGCGGCACCGTGCCGCGCGGGCGATTCGGGTCGGGGGGAGCGCCAGCCGGAGTGTGGCGCCGAGCGTCCGCGACGATGATCCTGGCGATCCCGGCGATCAGCACCGCGGCCGCGATGAAGATCGCTATCTCCTCGGTGCTGCTCAGCCCGCCTGAGCTGGTCGAGCCGGTCGTCGGCTGCACGGTCACCGGCCCGGATGGTGTCGTCGTCGTTGCGGGCGTCGTCGTCGTCGGCGTCAACAGCGATGCCGATACGCCGCTCGCCCCGGTCGCACCCGTGGCGCCGGCGACTGCGGGTAGCGCGAGCGTGAGCAACAACGCGGCGGCGAGAAACAGGCGGCGCAGAGCGACGTGACGGGGTCCGGGCATCGTCCCAATATAGCCACCGCTCGCGCAGCGTCGGCGAGCGCGATCGACACGCGGCGGCGCGGGTCGTGCGCATCGGACGGTACGCGCGTGCGGCCGCCCGCTTGGGCCCTGCCGTCGGGCGCTCTAAACTCCAGCACATGCCTCCCAAGCAACGCCAGATTCGCCTCGAGCAGCGCGGCGCCCCCGAGAACCTGATGCTCGAGATGCAGGGTCGCAGCGACGAGCAACTCGAAGCGGAGACGAAGTACCGCTCGATCGCGATGGCGATCCTCGGGGGGCGCGCCGCCGAGCGCTACGACGCCGCCGCCGCGAGAAGCTACTTCCAGCGTGCGATTGCCGCCGCCCGACCGCAGGAGCGGATGCAGATCCACCGGATGGCCGATGCATCGCTGGCGCTCGCCGAGCGGCGCGCCGATGATCTGCGCGACGCGGTGGAGAAGCTCGGCCAGGAGCCGCCGACGCGGCGTCAGCTGTTCGGGCTACGAGCGATGGGGCTGATCGCGCCGCCACGCAGTGCCGGCGTTCTGCCAAGGATTCGCGGCGTACTGGTTGGGGTCGGCCTCGTGATCGCGATTCTCGCGGCCGGCACCGGTGTCGTGGAGCTGATCGCGCTGCCATTCGGCGGCGAGTCGCTGCCGGCATGCGTGCTGCTCGGCGTGATCCTCGACATCGTCGTGCTCGTCATCCTCACCCAGGTCGGCCGCCGCAAGCGCAATGCCGCCCGGGCGAAGGCCGGCGTCGCGAGCTGAGCGCGCGCGACCGTGGCTCGGCCGGCAAAGCGCGCCGGCCAGCTCATGAGCCCCAAGCAAACCCACCACAAGCACTCTTCGACGAAGTCCTACCGACGAATGCTCGACAGGCTCGCCGAGCATCCCGCGGTGCACCGCGTTGCGACGGGCCGGGTCACGCCGCGGATGGGCTCCGGCCGTCCGGTGGCGATCATCTCGAAGGTTCGACCCGTCTCCTCCGGCCTGTCGATAACGATCAACGCCGACGGGGCGATGATCGACGCGTACGTCGTGACCGACCAGCCGGCGCAGGTCGAGGCGTACATGGCAGAGCAGGGCTGGACCGGCTGAGCACCGCCAGCCCGTCGCGACGATGAGCACATTCGGCGCAAAAGTCGCCGTGGCGCGGGCCGCAGGAGCCGCGTCGCGGCTCAGCGGACGTGGCGCGACGAGCCTGCCCGGGACCGTGCTGCTGGCACTCGATCAGCATGCGATCGAGCACCTCGCCAGTGACCTGACTCGCGGCAGCGTCACGATCTCGGCAACCAACGGCAAGACGACGACCGCAGCAATGGCCGGATCGATTCTCGCGCACGCCGGCGTCGCCACGGTCAACAACTTCGCCGGCGCGAACATGGCCGGCGGCGTCGCCTCAGCGCTGCTCGCCGCCCGCCGTCCCCATGGCACGCTCGCCGGCGAGCTGGGCGTGTTCGAGATCGACGAGTTCTGGCTGGCGCCGGTCGTTGCGGCGCTACAGCCGCGCGTGATCGTTCTCGCCAACCTCTTCCGCGATCAGCTCGATCGCTACGGCGAGCTCGAGACGATTGGCGAGCGCTGGGCAGACGTCGTCGCCCGGAGCGGCGCCCGGTTGGTGCTCGGTGCCGACGACCCGCTCGTCGCCGAGCTCGGCAGCGACGCAGTCGAGCCGATCTACTTCGGCATCGAGGATCCGAGCGTGGCGCTGCCAGCGGGACTTGCCCATGCCGCGGACTCGAAGCAATGCCGCCGCTGCGGTGGCGCCTACCGCTATGCCCAGGTCTATCTCGGTCACCTCGGGGTTTACGAGTGTGAGGGCTGCGGCCAGCACCGACCGCAGCCAAGCGTCAGTGCGCACCAGGTGGCACTTGACGGTGTCCGCTCGGCCGCCTTTGAGCTGCGCACGCCGGCCGGCAGCGGTCGCGTACAGCTCGCGCTACCGGGCCTCTACAACGTCTACAACGCGCTTGCCGCCGCCGCGCTTGCGACGGCCCTGGAAATCCCGTTCGCCACGATCATCGAAGGGCTTGCCGCGGCACCGCCGATGTTCGGGCGGGCCGAGCGCCTACGCTCCGGCGAACACGACCTCCAGATCATGCTGATGAAGAACCCGGCCGGCGCGAACGAGATCCTCCGCACGCTCGCGCTCGAGGCCGGCGAGCATGACCTTCTCGCGATCCTCAACGACCGCGACGCCGATGGACGCGATGTCTCGTGGATCTGGGACGCCGACTTCGAGGATTTCGCTCGCCGCGTCCGTCGCGTCACGTGTGCCGGGACGCGCGCGGCCGAGCTCGCACTGCGCTTCAAGTACGCCGGCGTTCCGCTCGCCCGGATCGCCGTCGAGCCGCAGGTCGCGCGCGCGCTTGACGCTGCGCTCGCCGACACGGAAGCGTCGACGCTCTACGCCCTGCCAACCTATACCGCGATGCTCGAGCTGCGCGACGTTCTCCGTCGCCGCGGCCAGGCGGCGAGCTCATGGGCCCGCAATTGACCAGCACCGCGGTCATCTGGCATGACCTCGAATGCGGCGCCTACACGGCGGACCTGCCGTTCTGGCGGGAGCTGGTCGCCGCCGCGGCCGTGGGTCCGGTTCTTGAGATTGGCGCCGGCACCGGCCGTGTCACGATCGATCTCGCGCGTCACGGGCACACGATCATCGCTCTCGAGCGCGACCGCGCGCTGGCCGACGAGCTCCGGCGTCGCGCCGGCGCTCTACCGGTCAGCGTGATCTGCGCCGACGCCTGCGACTTCGCGCTCACGACGACCGCCGGCTGCTGCATCGTTCCGATGCAGACCGTGCAACTGCTCGCAGACCGCCCGGCCTTCCTACGCTGCGCGCGGGCCGCGCTGCGGCCGGGTGCGATGCTTGCACTCGCCGTGCTGGGCGCGGACGTGCAGCCGTTCGAGGCGGAGCTTGCGGCCGATCAGGCCGAGCGCGACGGCGTCTTCTACGCGAGCGCCCCGACAGCGCTGCGCGAGACGCCTGAGGCCGTCATTCTCGAGCGCCGCCGAGTTATCACGGGCGCCGCCGGCAGCGATGTCTCGCTCGACGTGGCGCGACTCGCCCGAGTCGATGCCCCCACGCTTGCCGGCGAGGCGGCGGCCGCGGGCTTCGCCGAGCGCGGGTCGCTGCTGATCGCACCAACTGACCAGCATGCTGGTAGCGCAGTGCTCCTGTTCGAGGCACTTGCGCCATGAGCGGTGGCACCCTGCGTGTTTGCGCTCTCTATCCGGAGCTGATGAACATCTACGCCGACCGCGGCAACCTGTTGATGCTCAAGCGCCGCTGCGCCTGGCGGAGTATCGATTTCGTCCTTACGACAAGCTCGCTCGACGATCACTTACGCGACGAGCATCAGATCTACTACCTCGGCGGTGGACAGGACGCCGATCAGCGGCGCTGTGCGGCGGACATGGTGCGCACCAAGGCTGCCGCTCTGCGATGCGCCGCCGACCGCGAGGCCGTCGTTCTGGGCGTCTGCGGCGGCTATCAGCTGCTCGGACATTCCTATGAGATCGGCGCCGAGCACGTCGAGGGTGTTGGGCTGCTCGACGTGGTCACCGTCCGGGCCGACGGCCCTCGGCTGATCGGCAACATCGCCGTCGAGCTCGACGAAGGGGTGATCGTCGGCTTTGAGAATCATGCCGGTCGCACGCGCGTCGCCGACGGCCAGTCGCCGCTCGGCCGTGTCCTGCGCGGTCACGGCAACGACGGTCACAGCGGCTTCGAGGGAGCGCGCACCGCGAACGTGATCGGCACCTATGTCCACGGCCCGCTGCTGCCGAAGAACGCGTGGTTGTGCGACTGGTTGATCGCACGCGGGCTCGGGATCGACCCGGCTGAGCTGGACCCGCTCGACGATGCGCTGGAGGACGCGGCACGCGCCAACGCCCTGCACGCGGCGGGGCTCTGAGCGCCCACCGAGCGACGGCTCAGCCGCTCGAGCCGAACCCGCGCATGCCGCGCTCGGCGCGGTCAAGCGCGTCGACCTCGCTCAGCTCGACCTCGGCAAGCATCACGATCAGGAGCTGTGCGATCCGGTCGCCGGGAGCAATTGCAAACGCGTCGTTGCGGTCCGTGTTCAGCAGCAGCACGCGCAGCTCACCCCGGTAGCCGGCGTCGATCAGCCCGGGGGCGTTGACGAGCGTGATGCCGTGGCGCGCTGCCAACCCCGAGCGCGGCAGTACGAGACCGGCGTATCCGGGTGCGATCGCGACGGCAATTCCCGTGCCGACGCTCGCCCGCTCGCCCGGCTCGATCGCGACCGTCTCGACGCTGTAGAGATCCAGTCCCGCATCGCCTTCATAAGCGCGCGTCGGCAGCACGGCCGCATCGGCGAGGCGTGTGACTTCGAGCCTCATTCGGCGCCGTCGCCGTTGCGCGTCGCGGCCGTCGCGAAGCGGGCGAAGCGCGCGACCGACGCGGGCGGCAGCAGCGCCGTGACCAGCACGCCGCCGGCGGTATCCTCGCGGTGGAGTTCGCCGGCCAGTGCGTGCAGCTCCGCCAGGCGGCCGCCTTCGCTGTAGGGCAGAAGCAGTTCGACCGGCTGCAACATCCGCACGAACGCAGCGTCGATCCGTTCGCGCAACTCGTCGAGGCCCTCGCCCGTGTGAGCCGACACGAGCAGCGTGTCGCGCCGGCCGGCCGGCACGTGCAGCCGCGCAGAGTCATTGAGCAGATCGGCCTTGTTCAAGGCGAGCAGGCGAGGCACGTCGCCCGCGCCGATCTCCTCGAGCACGTCCTCGACAGCCGCGACCATTTGCTCGATCTGCTCCTCATCAGCGCTGGCGTCGACGACGTGGACGATCAGCGCCGCGCGCCGCGTCTCTTCGAGCGTTGCCGCGAACGCGTCAACGAGCCCGTGCGGCAGCTTGCGGATGAAGCCGACCGTGTCGGTCAGGAGGTAGCCGCGACCGTTCACCTCGAGCATTCGCGTCGTCGGGTCAAGCGTGTGGAACAGGCGATCCGCGACCGACACATCGGCTCCGGTGAGCGCATTCAGGAGCGATGACTTGCCGGCGTTCGTGTAGCCGGCAAGGGCCACCTGCGGAATCTGCGAGCGCTCGCGCTCGCGGCGCATGATCTGTCGCGTACCTTGAACATCGGTGAGTCGGCGGCGCAGCGTTGCGATCCGGGCGCGCGCCAAGCGCCGGTCGGTCTCGATCTGCGCCTCGCCAGGCCCTCGCGTACCGACACCGCCCCCGAGCCGCTCGAGGTGCGTCCAGAGACCGCGCATCCGCGCCAGGTTGTACTCGAGCTGGGCCAGCTCGACCTGCAGTTTGCCCTCGGCGCTGTTGGCGTGGCGCGCGAAGATATCGAGGATGATCGCCGTCCGGTCGATCACCGCGACTCCGAGTGCCTCCTCGAGCGCACGACCCTGGCGCGGCGTGAGCTCGTCGTCGCACGCCACGACGTTCGCGTCGAGCTCGACCGTGAGCTGCTTGCACTCGGCGAGCTTGCCGGAGCCGAGGTAGCTGCCGGGATCGGGATGGTCGCGCTGCTGTACCAGCGTGCCGACGACGGCAACGCCGGCCGTGCGCAGCAGCTCCCCGAGCTCGAGCAGATCCTCCGGCACCGCCTGGGCGGCGATGCAGACTGCGCGCTGGGCAGCGCGCTGCGCTCTCACGCCGCGAGCTTCCCCAGCCGCTCGATCGCCGCGCTGAGGCGATCGTCAGGGGTCGTCAACGAGATCCGGAAGAAGCCCTCGCCGTTGGGCCCATAGGCGCCGCCTGGCGAGACCACCACTGCAGCCTGTTCGAGCACGTGCTCACAGTATGCAGCCGCGCTGTCGAATCCATCGGGCACCGGTGCCCAGATGTAGATCGTCCCGCGCGGCGGCGTTACCTTCACGCCGATCTTCTCGAGCGCTTCGCAGACGAGGTCGCGCCGCCGTTGATAGACGCCGTTCATCGTCCGAACATACGTGTCGAGCGCAGGCTGCAGCGCAGCAGCTCCGGCGAGCTGCACGGCTTCGAACAGGCCCGAGTCGACGTTCGTCTTCAGCCGCCAGTAGGAGGCGATCGCTTCGCGGTTGCCGACGATCGTTGCGCAGCGCCAGCCGGTCATGTTGTAGCCCTTGGACAGCGAGAACACCTCGACGCCGACGTCCTTCGCGCCAGGCGTCGCCAGAAACGACGGCGCCACGTAGCCGTCGTAGGTGGTTTCCGAGTAGGCGTTGTCGTGCACGATCAGGATGTCGTTCGCTGCGCCGAACTCGACGAGCCGCTCGAAGAAGCCGTCCGGCACGACGGCGCCGGTGGGATTGTTCGGGTAGTTGACGAACAGGATCCGCGCGCGCTTGCGCGTCTTCGCGTCGATCGCTTCGAGATCCGGGATGAAGCCCAGCTCAGGCACGAGCGGCATCACCACAGCCTCGGCGCCGACCAGCAGTGGTCCGCCGGTGTAAACCGGGTAGCCAGGGTCGGCGGCGAGCGCGACATCACCGGGATCAAGGAACGCGAGGTTGAGGTTGAAGATGCACTCCTTGGCGCCGATCGCCGGCATGACCTCGCCATCGGGATCGATCTCGACGTCGAAGCGCCGCGCATAGAACTTCGAAACCGCGTTGCGGAACTCCTCGCGGCCACGATTCGACGGATAGGTGTGCGTCGTCGGGTTCGCGACGGCGCGCCTTGCAGCGTCCACGATCGGTGGGTAGGTCGGTGTATCGGGGTCGCCGATCGCAAGCGAGATCACGTCGATCCCGGCCGCCCGCTTGGCTGCGATCTTGCGTTCCAGCTCGGCGAATAGGTACGGCGGAATCCGCTCTAGGCGGTCACTGTGTCTCATCGAGCTCCTTGACGAATTCGTCGGCGAGCGTTCCCGCATAAACGGGAACGGCCCAGCCGGTGAGTGTGACATTCAGGTCCTGGCCGATCTCCACCTCGAGCTCGCCGCCATCCAGACGAACGGTGATCCGACTCGCACCACCCGCGAGGTGATGGGCAACGGCGGCGCCACTCGCACCCGTGCCCGACGACATCGTCTCACCGACGCCGCGCTCGAAGATCCGCGCCCGAATCAACCCGTCCGCGAGCGGGTGGTACCACGACACGTTCGTGCGGTTCGGGAAGAATGGGTGATGCTCGATCGCCGGCCCGATCGCTGCCAGGTCGAGCTGCTCAAGCTGGTCGTAGGCGATCGCGCATTGCGGGTTGCCGATCAAGACGTGCTGGAAGCGCCAGCTGCGCCCGCCGGCCTCGAGCTCGCCGGAGCCGTCGGGCGCGCCCGACGGATAGTCCTTGGACACCGTCGTTGCTTTGCCGATGTCAACGCTGCAGGTATCGGGGCCGGTGATCGTCGGGCGGACTGGACCGGCGGCTGTCAGGATCGCGAACTCGTCGCGGTTGGTGTGTCCGCGATGGCGCAGGTACATGATCGCCTCGCGTGACCCGTTGCCCGAGAGCTCCGATTCCGAGCCATCCGGATTGAAGATCCGCAGGGTCGCCACGTAGGCCGGATCGGGGCTGGAGCCAAGCAGCAGAATCCCGTCGGAGCCGACGCCCAGGTGCGGGTCGCAGATGCGCTTGATCCGGGCCGCGGTCAACTCCCACGGCAGCGCGTCTACTTCAACGATCAGGTAGTCGTTGCCGAGCGCCTGCCATTTCTCGAACCGCACGCCCCTCCGTTCCGCTTGCCGTGTGCAGCGCCGATCATTGCAGCGCGGCTGCGGCCTCGTCGGGCGATCGACCCGTCACGTCCACCAGCTCGACGTTCGCGAGCTTGCGCATCCACGTCAGCTGGCGCCGGGCATAGTTGCGCGTGCGCCGCTTCATCGCCTCGATGTCGCCGTCGACCAGCTCTTGGAACCCGAGTGCCTTGCGTGCTGTTGCCGACACTCCGGCGCGCTCCGCGGCCTCGACCTGGCCGCGCGCCCCGGCGGCGACGATCGCGTCAACGCGCGCGTCGATTCGAGCGTAGAGGGCGCTCCGCTCCATCACGAGGCCGATCAGTCGCGTTGGATGGCGTGTCTCGCCACTCCAAAGCTGCGAGCGCTGATCCGGGTCGCGCAGTGCGCCAGCCTCATGGAGCTCGAGCGCGCGAATGATGCGGTGGCGATCGGTCGGGGCGATCCGCGCGGCAGAAGCGGGTGCGCGGTCGGCGAGCTGCCGGTGCAGTGCCACCGATCCCCGCTCCTCGAGCTCGGCCGTCCACCGCTCACGCACACCAGGCGCCGGCGCCGGCCGCAGGTCCAGATCGCTGAGCGCCGCTCGCAGATACAGCCCGGTGCCGCCGACGACTATTGGCGTCGCGCCTGCAGCCAACAACGAATCGATCTCGGCATGCGCAAGCTGCGCGTAGCGCACGACGCTCACGCGCTCCGTGAGCGGGACGCAGGCGACAAGCCTGTGCTCGAGCCGGCCGCACTCAGCGGCGGTCGGCGCCGCGGTGAGCAGCTCGAGACCGCTGTATAGCTGTAGCGCGTCCGCCGAGACCGCCACCGGATGCTCACCCTGGGCACGCAGGCGCTCGGCGACGGCGATCGCGATCGCCGTCTTGCCGACGCCGGTCGGCCCGAAGAGGGCGAGCGTCTGGCGTTCCACCCTGCAAGTATCGTGATCGGGAATGGCGCAGCCCATGCAGATCGCCGGCGCGCGCACCCTGATCACCGGTGCGAGTGGCGGCATCGGCGCGGAGCTGGCGCGGCGGCTGGCGAGCGAGGGCGCTGAGCTGATCCTCACGGGGCGGCGAGCGGACATCCTCGAGTCGCTCGCCTCCGAGCTCGGTGCGCAGGCGATCGTGTCGGATCTGACGCAACCTGAGGCGCCCGACCATCTGCTCGCTGCCACGGGGCGAGTCGACATCCTGATCGCGAACGCCGCGCTACCAGGCACCGGCCGAGTCGCGACGCTCGAGGTCGAGCACATCGACCGGGCGCTCGCCGTGAACCTGCGGGCACCGATCGTGCTGGCAAAGGGTGTGATTCCGCAGATGACCGAGCGTGGCAGCGGGCATCTGGTCTTCATCGGCTCGCTTTCGAGCAAGGCTGCGACCGCGGGCTCCTCGATCTACAACGCGACGAAGTTCGGGCTGCGCGGCTTTGCGCTTGCTTTGCGGGCGGAGCTCGCCGCCACGGGCGTCGGCGTCTCGCTGATCCTTCCCGGGTTCGTCAGCGCCGCTGGCATGTACGCCGACGCCGTGCGGCTGCCACCGGGGATCGCGACACGCCGACCCGACCAGGTGGCGGAAATGCTCGTACGCGCGATTCGCGAAAACCGCGGCGAGGTCTCGGTCGCGCCGCTGACGCTCCGCGCCGGGGCGAGCTTCGCATCGCTCGCCCCCGAGCTCGCCGCCCGCGCCGCTCGGCTCGCCGGTGCGGACCGCGTCGCCCGCGACTTCGAGCGCCGTCAGGCCGACAAGCGCTGAGACGCCACTGACCGATTTGCGACGGCGCGCGCCAGGATCCGCTCCTCGCCGGCGAGCGTCTGACTGGTCGCCGAGGTGATCTCGACCAGCGCGAGATCTCCGGGGCGGGCAAGTCCGCTGAAGTTGACGACCTTGTTGTGGCGGCTGCGCCCGCGCATCCGGTCCGGGTCGTTTCGGCTGGATCCCTCGACGAGCACTTCGACCGTCCTCCCGACGAACCGTTGAGCGCGCTCGCGTGCGCGCCGCTGGACCAACTCGAGCAGTCTTTCCATTCGCGCGGCCTTCACTTCGGCCGGCACGATGCCTTCGCTGATCGAGCCCGCCTCCGTCCCGCGGCGCGGTGAGAAGAGGAACGTGAACGCGCCGTCGTAGCCGACCGCGTCCACCACCTCGAGGGTCTGCTCGAAATCGGCGTCGGTCTCACCGGGAAACCCGACGATGATGTCCGTCGTCAGCGCGACGTCCGGCACATGCTCGCGAATCAGCGCGATCCGATCGAGGTAGCGCTCGCGATCGTAGGTGCGCCGCATCGCCCGGAGGATCCGTGAGGAGCCCGACTGCAGCGGCAGATGAATGTGCTCGCACAGCGATTCGAGCTCGGCGTGAGCCAGCACGACGTCCTCGCGCATGTCCTTCGGGTGCGGGCTCGTGTAGCGCACACGTTCAATTCCCGGCACCGCGTCGATCGCCCGCAGCAGCTCGGCAAAGCTTGTCCGCTGCGGTCGCAGATCGCGCCCGTAGGAGTTGACGTTCTGCCCGAGCAGCGTGACCTCACGCACGCCGTCCGCGGCCATCGCGGCGGCCTCCGCGACGAGGCTCGCAAGCGGGCGGCTGACCTCGCGCCCGCGCGTCGAGGGCACGATGCAATACGAGCAGCGCGAGTTGCAGCCGACGCTGATCTGCAGCCAACCCTGCAGTGCACGGCTGCGCTTTGCCGGCAGGTCCCCGGTGAATGACTCGAACTCGAAGTAGCCCTGCGCGCTGAGCGAGTCGCTGACCAGGAAGTCGGCGAGCCGATGCACCTGCCCCGGCCCGAATGCCACATCGACGAAGGGAAAGCGCTCGAAGACCTCGTCTTTGAGCGACTGCGCCCAGCAGCCGCCGACACCGACCAGCAGCGACGGATCCTCGCGCTTCAGGCGCCGCGCCTCACCGAGGTGCGCGATCAGGCGGCTGTCCGCAGACTCACGAATCGAGCAGGTGTTGAAGAGGATCAGGTCGGCTTCGGCGCGCGTACCAGCCTCGCGGTAGCCGAGCGCGTCGAGCATCCCGCGCATCCGCTCCGAGTCGTGCTCGTTCATCTGGCAGCCGAACGTCGTGACGTGGTAGCTCTTCACGCCGACAAGGTTACGGGCCGAGCGGCTCACGTAGGCCAGCGGGCCGGCCTACGCGCGCCCCAAGGATCCAGCCAGTCATCTCGAACCTCAGTGCGCGGCTTCGGCTGCGTCGCGCTCGTGCTGGCGAATCGCCTCGTAGACGATGTCGCTGTCGAACCCCTGGCGGACCAACAGCGTAAAGGCGCGCTGTCGCTCGCGGTCGTTGCTCGGCGGCGTCCGGACCCGACGGCGCAGCACCTCGACCGCGGCTTCCAGCTCGCTCGCATCGTCGAACGCCGCCAGGGCAGCGTCGATCAGCGCTCGGTCGATGCCCGCGCCGAGCATCTTGGCCCGGATCCTCTCGACCCCCCAGCCGTCGATCGAGCGACGGTCCTCAGCGAGCAGTCGCGCGTAGCGCTCATCATTCAGATAGCCCTGCTCGACGACGATCGCGAGCGCTTCGTCGATCGTCTCCTCATCCAGCCTGGACCGCTCCAGCCGCGCCCGTAGCTCGGCGACGCTGTGCTCACGCCGCGCCAGGTGCGAGTAGCAACGCGCGAGCGCGTCGGTCAGGGCATCCGCCTCGTCGGCGTAGAACTCGTCCTGGTCCGGGGCCGGCTCGCTCAATTAAGCGGCTCGCTCGTCCGAGACCGTGATCGCGGCTACCTCCTTCTCGAAATCCAGCGGCCCTTCATCGTCATCCGCCGCAAGCGCCGGCGACGGGGAAACCACGGCGGCTGCGCTGTTGTCACCCGCGAGCTCTTCGCCGCGCTCGATCGGCTCGACCAGTGCCGGCACCCCGATCGTCGCATAGATGCGCTCCTCGATCTCCTTCGCCAGCGCGGCGTTCTCGTCGAGGTAGCTCTTCGCGTTGTGGCGCCCCTGTCCGAGACGCTCGTCGCCGTAGGAGAAGAACGAGCCGGACTTGGTGACGATGTTGTGCTCGATCCCGAGGTCGATCAGGCAGCCCGAGGTCGATATCCCCTTGCCGAACTCGATGTCGAACTCGGCTTGGCGGAACGGCGCCGCAACCTTGTTCTTGACGACCTTCACGCGGACGCGGTTGCCGACTGCCTCGGTCCCGTCCTTGAGCGTCTCGATCCGGCGGATGTCAAGCCGCTGCGAGGCGTAGAACTTCAGCGCCCGACCGCCGGGCTGCGTCTCCGGCGAGCCGAACATCACGCCGATCTTCTCGCGGATCTGGTTCGTCAGGATGCACAGCGTCTGCGTGCGGTTGAGGTTGCCGGCGAGCTTGCGCATCGCCTGGGACATCATCCGCGCCTGCAGGCCGACGCTCTGGTCGCCCATCTGGCCCTCGAGCTCGGCGCGCGGCGTCAGTGCCGCGACCGAGTCGATCGCCACGACGTCGACCGCGCCGGAGCGCACCAGCATGTCGGCGATCTCCAACGCCTGCTCGCCATAGTCGGGCTGGGAGACCAGCAGCTCGTCGATGTTCACGCCGATCCGGCTCGCGTAGAGCGGGTCCATCGCGTGCTCGGCGTCGATGAACGCGCAGGTCCCGCCGAGCTTCTGTGCCTCGGCGAGCACGTGGTAGATGAGCGTCGTCTTGCCCGAGGACTCGGGACCGAAGACCTCGACGATCCGCCCTCGCGGCACGCCGCCTATGCCAAGTGCGAGGTCGAGCGAGAGCGCTCCGGTCGGTATCGCCGAGCAGCGCACCTGCGCGCCCGGATCCCCCATGCGCATGACCGATCCCTTGCCGAACTCGCGCTCGATCTGGCTGAGCGCACCCTGCAAGGCGGCCACTTTGGCCTTCGCCGCCTTCTCGTCCTCTGTCACGGTCATGCTGAAGCTCCTCTTGTGCCGAATGTCTGTTCGGTCAAGCTACGGTTCCGCGCGGACGGAACGCTGCGATCGGAGCCGCCGGCCAACGCCCGGCAGTCGAGCTACACGAGTGCCAGGTAGCGAGACGCGGCCCGAGGCCGGCGTCTCGCTACCTACGCGCGAGTGCTGCGGATCAGAGCTTCTCGGCGAGCTTCGCGAGCTCGGCGAGCTTGGCGACCGGCAACGTCGAGTCGACGGCGGCACCGAAGCTGTGGGTACTGCTTGTGATCCCGGAAAGCACCTCGACGTGCAGTCCGGCCTCGGTTACTGTCAGGTAGTACGCCGGCACGCCGAGCCCGGAGTAGGAGACCATCTTGAAGTCTCCGTGTGAGAGCTCTTCGGCCTTCTTGACGCTGGCGACGATCTCGGCCTCCGTGAAGGGCTTCGACGCGACGGAGACGTCGAGCGTGACGGTCTTGGCGAGGTCCGCGAGGCTCTTGTCCGCACCGTAGGTGCACCCTGTGTCGACCGACGCGGTCTCGTAATTGGTCTTGCTCGCCGGCAGTTTGGTGACCGACTGGGTCGCTGCCGGCAGCTTGTAGCCGACGATCGCGGAAACCGATGCAGCAGACACGTTGTTGCAGATCGAGGCCGATGCGCTCGTGGCCGCCTCGGTCGCAGCCGCCATGCCAAGCAGGGCAGCAACGCTGCCGCCGAGCAGCGCCCAGCGGACTCGGCGCGGCGTCAGACGCAGGCCAGCGCGACGTGTGATGGCAGTGTGATCGATCATTGAACCCCCGGGAGAGGTGGCTGTCGCCACGAAGTGGATGCGACGCGAGTCGCCAGGATGCCGTTCCTATGCGGCTGCAGACTACCGAAGCGATGACGCGCCCCGGGCCGCCTGATCGCGAAAGCCGCGACTCACCACCCGCCCACGCTCGCCAACTCCTCGTAGCGCGCGCCACCCGGCTCGAGGTGCGATCGCAGCAGCGCGACGCGGTCGCAGATGAAACTGAGCTGTGGCGTGGGCGGGATCGCCTCCCCCAGGCGCTCGCCGCCGGGCAGCGGCGGCATCCGGGCAACCGTCACGTGCGGACGGAAGCGCTCGCGACCCGACTCCCAGTCGATCGTCGTGGCGATGTCCGCCGCCAGCAGCCGGCGCAGGTCGCCCAGGGCGCCGAGCGGATCGCCGATCTCGACCGCTAGCACGCGCGGGCGCCGCGGCGGCAGCCAGACCGGCGGGCCGAGCTCCAGCTCGCCGACTGACGCGAGCGGCTCGGCGGCGGCGCCAAGCACTCCGACCAGCTCCCCGACAGCCGACAGCGGCTGCTCGCCCAGGAAGCAGAGCGTGAGGTGCAGCGCCTCCGCTGCCAGACGTCGCACCCCGCCGCGCGCCGGCAGCGCCGCACGCGACCAGTGAGCCAGCTCGGAGCGCACGCCGGCCGGCAGGCTCACGGCAACGAACAGCCGCGCGCTGTCGCTCACGCAGGGGCCGAATCGCCTTCGCCGAGCAGCAGCCGGCGCAACAGGTGCAGCGCAAGCGTCGTCGTGCGGTCGCGGATTTCGGCGCGGTTGCCCGGCATCCGCACGCTCCGCACGATCCGCGCGCCGTCGGCGTCGCTGACGGCGACCCAGACGAGCCCGACCGGCTTCTCCTCGCTGCCGCCTCCGGGGCCGGCGATGCCGGTGACGCCAATCCCGATATCAGCGCCCAGCCGCTCGCGTGCCCCATCGGCCAGCGCCAGCGCCGTCTGCTCCGAGACAGCTCCATGCTCGACGAGCAGCTCGTGCGCCACACCGACCTGCGCCTCCTTCACCGCGTTCGAATAGGCGACGATCCCGCCGAGCACGTATTCCGAGGCGCCCGGCCGGTCGGTCAGCCGAGCTGTGACAAGGCCCCCTGTACAGGATTCGGCGACCGCGGCGCTGCGTCCCTGCTCGAGCAGCAGAGCGGCGACCTGCTCGTCGACCGAGCTGCCGTCGTCAGAGAAGAGCGTGTCCGGATGGCGTTCGCGGACAACCGCTTCGAATGCCTCGTAGACACCGGCGTTCGAGCTCTCATAGCGCGTCACCACCTCGATCTCGGCTCGGCGCATGCAGGTCGTCACCTCGATCAGATCGAGATCGACACCGCTGGCCTCCGCGGCGCGCAGCGTCTCGGCGATCTGCGACTCCGGCAGGCCGTAGAGGCGAAGCATCCGCTGCTCGTAGGTCGTCCGTCCGGCGACGGCACGTGCGAAGGCATCCGTCTCGACCGCCGCAGCCCACAGCGACTGTAGCTCCCGCGGTGGCCCCGGGAGGACGACGACGGTCGGTCCCCGACGTCCGTCGGCCGGCGGCACGACGAGACCGGGTGCCGTTCCGACCGGCTCCAGCACCGTTGCACCGACTGGCACGACCGCCTGCTTGCGGTTGGACGCGCGGATCGTCTCCTCGGAGATGTTCGGCCAGCGGCTGCGCAGCGGGCGAAGGATCTCGGCGATGCGCTCCTCGAGCGGCTCGTCGAGCACCATCTCGCGACCGCAGAACGCACCGACGACGGCAGCTGTCAGATCGTCCGCCGTCGGCCCGAGCCCGCCGCTCGTCACGATCAGGTCGACCTCCAGCTGGGCGCACCACTCGAGCGCGGCGGTCATGTCGTCGGGACGGTCGCCGACGATCGTGATGTGCGCGAGGTCAACGCCGAGCTCGCGCAGGCGGTCGGCGAGCCAGGGCCCGTTGCGGTCGCTGACGCGCCCGCCAAGCACCTCGGTCCCGGTGATGACGATCACCGCGCGCGAGCTCACGCCGTGCAGCTCAGCGTCGAGGGGTGCGCCAGCCGCCGACGCCCGTGCGCGCTGATCGCATAGCCGATCGGGCCGTCCGAGCGGGGCACGTCGAAATGATGGGCGTCGATCTCCAGCACCGCCGCGCCGCTGCCCAGCGTCACCACGAACTTGTGCGCATGGTAGGTCGCAGGCGTCGTCGTGCTGCTCAGCCTGTGCCCGTCGATCCGCACTCGGCTGTCGCCGACCAGGCACACATAGACGGCGACGATCGGCCTGATCTGCAGCGATACGCAGCCATGCGCGAGGCGCGCGCCGTGCGATGGCGCGCAGCTGGCCGACACGCCGGCGCTCGCGCCGCTGAGCGCCGTCGTGCCGGTCGAGACGGGCGGCGTGCCAGGCGATGTCGGCGAGGACCCCAGATCGCCGATCAGCAGGATCGCGACGGCCGCGACGACCACCAGCGCGGCACCGGCGACCCAGCGGCGCAGCCGCTGTCGTGAGCGCAGCATGTCGCGCGTGTCGCGACCGATCGTTGGGCGTACGGGCACGAGGTCAAGCTCGTGAGGCTCCTCCCACTGGCGCTTGTACTCGTCGACCAGCAGGCGACCGTCGAGGCCGAGCATGTCGCCGTAGGTGCGCAGGAACCCCTTGGTGAACGTTGGCCCGGGCAGCAAACTCCATTCCTCGTTCTCGAGCGCGCGCAGATATTTCGCGCGAATCTTCGTGCGATCCTCGAACTCCGAGATGTCGCTGCCGGTGCGCATCCGCGCCTCGCGCAGCATTGGTCCGATATCGGTCATCGCACGGCGAAGCGTATCCGCGGTGGCCGTCCGCTTCGCGGCCGCCACCGCGGAAGAGAGCCTCGGCCGGTCACGCGGCGAAGGCTTGCTAGCTCAACGTCGGCGGCGCCGGCTCGCCCGCCGGCGCGCGGCCCGCAAGCGAAGCGATAACACGCGGGAGATCGGCCTCGCTCACGAGCACCTGGCGCGGCTTGGAGCCCTCGTAGCCGGAGATGATGCCGCGGCGCTCGAGCATGTCGATCAGCCGACCGGCGCGCGTGTAGCCCAGCCGCAGACGGCGCTGGAGCATCGAGGTGGACGCCGTTCCCATCTCGACGACGAGCTCGATCGCCTGTGCGAGCAGCGGGTCCTCGTCCGGATCGAAGCCCTCGGACTCCTCCGCGTCCTCGGTCGTCGGCTCGACCTCATCCAGCAGCTCTTCGCGCAACTCGGGCTCGCCCTGGCGCCGCCAGTAGTCGGTGATCGCAGCGACCTGCGCCTCGTCGATGTAGGCGCCCTGGATGCGTTGGGCGATCGAGCTGCCGATCGGCGCGAACAGCATGTCGCCCGCGCCGAGCAGCGACTCGGCGCCGTTCTGGTCGAGGATCACGCGCGAATCGATCTGCGAGCTCACAGCGAACGCGATCCGCGACGGAACGTTCGCCTTGATCATGCCGGTGATCACGTCGACGCGCGGCGACTGCGTCGCCAGCACGAGGTGGATTCCGACCGCTCGCGCCTTTTGCGCCAGCCGGATGATCGAGTCCTCGACGTCGGCCGGTGCGACCATCATCAGGTCGGCGAGCTCGTCGATCACACAGAGGATGTAGGGCAGCGGCGCCTCGCCACGGGCGGCGCGGTAGCGATTCAGCTCGACCAGCGAGCGGGTCCGCGCAATCGACATGATCCCGTAGCGCTGCTCCATCTCGCGCACCAGGTTCATCAGCGCGTTCGCCGCCATTCGCGGATTGGTGATGACCGGCGTGAGCAGGTGCGGGATCGAGTCGTAGTGGTTGAGCTCGACCTGCTTCGGGTCGACGAGCACGAGCCGCACATCGTGCGGCGTCGCGCGCAGCAGAACGCTCGCGAGCATCGCGTTGACCGCCGCCGACTTGCCTGCGCCGGTCGTCCCGGCGACGAGGAGGTGCGGCATCTTCGCGAGGTCCGCACCGATCGCACGGCCGGCGACGTCCTTGCCAAGCCAGACGGCCAGCGGCGACCAGTCCGCCGGCGGCTCCTGGTACACGTCACCGAGCCGGACGATGCGCCGCTTCGCGTTGGGCACCTCGACGCCGACCGCCTGCTTGCCGGGGATCGGCGCAAGAATTCGCACGTCGGTCGCCGCGAGCGCGTAGGCCAGATCGTCCTTCAGCCCGGCCACCTTCGCGACCTTGATCCCGGGCGCGAGGCGGAGTTCGTAGCGGGTGATGTGCGGACCGGCAACGGTGCCGACGACGGTCGCCTGGATGCCGAAGTGTCCGAGCGCCTCGACCAGCCGCGCGGCGACCTTCGCCTGACCCGCCGTGTCGGGGCGCGTCTGCTCGCTGCTCGAGCGCGTCAGCAGGCTCGTCGGCGGCAGGCGCCACTCGAAGCTCGGATCGTCGGTGACCGCGGCGCGGAACCGCCCCTGCGGGGTCAGCTGCAGCTGCTCGGGCTCCTCCTCGAGCAGGTCCACCGCTTCTTCCACGGGCTCCGCCCCTTCGGGCTCCGCCTGGAAGATCAGCGGCTCGAGCGGCTGATCGTCCTCGTCGGGGTCGCCCTCGCCTGCATCCAGTGGCGGGAAGCCGCCCCATTCGCTCAGCTCATCCCCCGGCGCCGCGACGTGCCCGGCGCGCACGATCAGGTCGCGCTCGTCGGGCTCCGGCGGCACGATCGGCTCCGGCGCATCCTCCGCCAGCACCCGCTCGCGCCGTGGCATGCGCAGGTCGGACACCGACACGGTGGGGATCCGCTGCGACGCGTCCGCGAGCACGTCGCCGGCCGAGCGCAGCGTCAGCGCGAAGGAGCCGCCGCTCAGCAGCATCGCGCCGGCAAGCAGCAGAAAGACCGCGAGGAAGTTCGCACCAAGCGTCCCGACGAGGTGCGTCGTCGCCCACAGCTCGGCCTGGCCGACAACACCGCCACGGTGCTCGAAGTAGGCCTGCTGCCAGTAGCCGTGCGGGGGCTCCGCTCCCGCGACCCCGAGCGTGTTCGCCGCGAGGCCCAGGGTGCAGGCCGCGAAGAGGAAGATCGGGCTTGCCCGCAGCGGTCGTGGCGCGCCGATCAGCGGGCGCAGTACGAGCAGCGCCCCGGCGCCGGCGAGCGCGATCGGCACGCCGTCGCGAATCCTGCCGAAGACCCAGCCAAGCCATTGCGCGGCGCCGTTGCCCACACGCCCGCCGTTCCAGTGGCCGTAGAGCACGCAGCCCATGAACACTGCGATTGCGACGAGCCCGAGGCCGAGCACGTCCAGCGAGCGCTGATCGAGCTCGATCTTGCGCAGCCGGCGCCGTGCCAGCCGCCGGCGGCGGCTGCGCGGCTTTGCCCGTGCGGGACTCTTGCGCCGGGCGGCGGTTGCTCGCGCCGGCGCGCGGCGGGTCTTGCTCGTCGTCTGTCGGGGGGCCACCAGGGGCGCAATTCGACATGCAAGCGCGTATGCCTGCGCGTTCAATGAGGGGTAAAAATCCCGTTCACACCCCCTTTGGAGGCCTAACATCGAACGTGTGATGAACGACTACGCACGGGCACCGCGGGTTCTGGTGGTCGAGGATGACGGCGATATCGCCGATGTCCTCGTCCGATCGCTGCGCCTCGAGGGCTACGACGTGCGGCTCTCCACGGATGGCGTGGTCGCGCTCGACGACGCGCATGCCTTCCTCCCGGACGTGGTGATCCTCGATCTCGGCCTGCCGCGGATGGATGGCGTCGAGGTCGCCAAGCACCTGCGCAGCGACGACGACGTCCCGATCCTGATGCTGACGGCCCGCGACGCGCTGGAGGCGCGGGTTACGGGCCTCGACGCCGGCGCGGACGACTATCTCGTCAAGCCCTTCGAGCGCCAGGAGCTGCTCGCGCGGATCCGGGCGCTGCTGCGCCGGCGCCCGCCGCGTGGCAGCGCACCGCTGCGCGTCGGTGACCTCTCGCTCAACCCGGACACCCACGAGGTCCGCCGCGGCGAGCGCGACATGGAGCTGACCCAGCGGGAGTTCGAGCTGCTCGAGTATCTGATGCGCAACGAGCGGATCGTGATCTCTCGGCAGCGCTTGCTCGACGAGGTCTGGGGCTACGACCCGTTCTCGACGACCAACACGATCGAGGTCTTCGTCTCGAATCTGCGGCGCAAGCTCGAGGCCGACGACGAGCCGCGCCTCCTGCACACGATTCGCGGAGCTGGCTACGTCCTCCGAGCCTAGGGGGCGGACTCGGACGCCACTGTCGCGGCTTCCGATCCGCCTGCGATTGGCGGTCAGCGTCGGCGGGGTCACCTTCCTGCTGCTGGTGGTCTTCGGTATGGCGGTGCGCGAGCTGACAGCGCACCGACTGCGATCGAATCTCGACTCGCAGATCGTGGCTCAGGCCGGCAACCTGTCCAACGCGTTTCACCCGGAGTTCGGCTCCACCGACCTCGGGTACTCGCCCCAGGACCTTGCCGGCTTCGAGGTGGGCGGGGGCGCCCTGCGGATCTACGACAACGACAGCACGCCGGCGGTCCCGCCGGACGGCCAGCCATATCTCGGGTCACCATTGCCGGAGCCGGCGCCGGCGCACTACACGCTCAAGACGTTCAACGGCTACCGCGTTGTCACTGAAACCGCTGTATTCCGTAACGGTGACAGCCTCATCATCCAGTACGGCCTGCGGCTGGCATCGCTTGATTCTGAGATCGCGAACCTGGACTTCCTTGTGTTCTTCGGCGTGATCGCCGGCACGGCTCTTGCGTTCGGCGCTGGCTGGCTCGTCGCGCGGCGCGCTGTCACGCCCCTTGCCGAGTTGACAGCGGTCGCCAGCGAGATCGAGCGGACCGGGGATCCCACGCTGACGTTGCCCGCGCCGACCGCGGACGACGAGGTCGCCGAGCTGACGCGAACGCTGACGACGATGCTCGCCTCGCTGAGCGATGCGCGGGGGCGAACCGAGGACGCTCTTGCGCAACAGCGCGCGTTCGTCGCGGACGCCTCGCATGAGCTGCGCACGCCGCTGACGAGCGTGCTCGCGAACCTCGAGCTGCTCGAGGAGGCGCTGGGCGGTCAGGACCGCGAGCTCGCACGTTCGGCGCTGCGCTCGACGCAGCGGATGCGTCGGCTGGTCGCCGACCTGCTGCTGCTCGCCCGCTCCGATGTGAAGCAGGCGCTGCCGGCGCAGCCCGCAGATCTCGCGGAACTCGTGATCGCAGCGGCGGCCGAGCTCGAGCCGTCGACCGAGGACCACGAACTCGAGCTCGACGTCCAGCCCGCGCTGCTGCGCGGGAGCGCCGACGATCTTCAACGCGTCGCGATCAACCTGATCGAGAACGCGATCCGCCACACGCCCCCCGGGACGCATATCCGCGCGAGCACACGCACGCTGCGCGACGGCCGCGTCGAGCTCGTCGTCGCCGACGACGGCCCAGGAATCGCGCCGGACGTCAAGAAGCACCTGTTCGAGCGCTTCGCGCGCGGCGGCGGCGAGAGCAGCGGTTCGTTTGGGCTCGGCCTCGCGATCGTCCAGGCCGTCACCGATGCCCATCGCGGCACGATCGAGCTCAAGAGCAGCAGGCGAGCCGGCGCCACGTTCACGCTGCGCTTCGCCGGCCAGCCGGCGAGTCCCGCCGACGCTCCGGACGCAGCCGCCGCGTCACCCGTCGCCAGCTGAACATAGGCGGACTCGGTCCGGCTGTCAGGCCAGCTTGACAGCACGCGTTGTCAGGCTAAACTGACAGCATGGCCCGACGCGCCGGGGAGGCGCTGAACTGGTGAGCGCCGTCGTCCTAGCCGAGTCGCTGACGAAGCGCTTTGGACGCGTGGTGGCGGTCGACGACTTGTCGTTTGTGCTCGAGCGGGGGACGATCACCGGCTTCCTCGGTCCGAACGGCGCCGGCGAGACGACAACCCTGCGGATGCTGCTCGGCCTTGCGACGCCGAGCGGTGGCCGCGCGCTCGTCTTCGACCGAGCCTACGCCGAGCTCGAGCGTCCCGCGCTGCGGATCGGTGCCGTGCTCGAGGCGACGGACTTCCACCCCGGCCGCTCGGGCCGCGATCACCTGCGGATGCTCGGGCGCGCGGTCGGCGTGCCCGACTCGCGTGCCGACGAGGTCCTCGCGCTGGTCGAGCTGACGGACGCCTCGCGCCGACGCGTCAAGGGCTACTCGCTCGGTATGCGCCAGCGGCTTGGACTCGCGGCGGCGCTGCTCGGGGATCCCGAGCTGCTCGTGCTCGATGAGCCGGCGAACGGGCTCGACCCCGAGGGGGTCCGTTGGCTGCGCGACTTCCTGCGCACGTTCGCCTCCGGGGGCCGCACGGTGCTGGTCTCCAGTCACGTGCTCGCCGAGGTCGCGCAGACCGTCGATCAGGTCCTGATCATCAGTCGCGGCAAGCTGGTCGTGGAGTCCTCGCTCGAGCACCTGACGGCGCGCGTCAGCGGCGAGGTTCGCGTTCGCAGCGCCGATCCCGCACGACTCGAGGCCGCGCTGCGTGCCGAGCAACTCGTGACAGGCCCGGGTGCGGCAGGCGCGTTGCTGGTCCAGGGCGCGACGAGCGAACGGGTCGGCGATATCGCCTTCAAGGCCGGCGTTGCGGTGCACGAGCTAGTAACCGAGGGGTCCTCGCTGGAGGACGTGTTCCTCGAGCTGACAAGCGAGACGGCGCCATGATCCCTCAGGTCAGGGCCGAGCTGCTGAAGATCCGCTCGACCCGCACGACGATCGGGCTGCTGCTCGGCATGATCGCGCTGATCCTGCTGTTCACGATCCTGACCGGTCTGCTGGCCACCGCGGCCTCCCTCTCGACCAAGGAGGATCAGCGGCAGTTCCTCAGCCTCGGAAGCCTCGCGGGTGTGTTCTCCGCGCTCGCCGGCGTGCTGCTCGTGACCAGCGAGTACCGCTTCGGAACGATCCGCCCGACAATCCTCTTCACGCCGAAGCGCTCGCGCGTGCTCGCGAGCAAGGTCCTCGCCGGCCTGCTGGCCGGTCTCGCCTTCGGCGTCGTCGGCGAGGCGGTCGGCTGGGCCTTCGGCTACGCGATCCTCGACGCGCGGGGGATCAGCTTCGCCCTCGGCGGCGGCGACACCGCGCTACTCGCTCTCGGCGGGCTCGCCGGTGTGGCGCTGTGGGGTGCGACGGGAGTCGGTCTCGGCGCGATGATCCGCAACCAGGTCGGCGCGGTGATCACGCTGCTCGCCTGGGGCTTCGTCGTCGACAACCTGCTCTTCGGTCTCGTCCCGTCCGTCGGTCGCTTCACGCCGACGCGCGCGAACGACGGACTCGAGGGGCTGACGACCGCCCACCTGCTCTCCCCCGCTGCCGCAGGTCTCGTTCTTCTCGCCTGGGCCGTGCTGCTCGCCTCAGCCGGCATCGCGCTGACCGCCCGGCGCGACGTCAACTAGCGCCGCCGGGCCGGCGAGCACCTACTCCGGCGCCGCCGCTGCGCCTGGATCGGTCGGGCGATCCGCGCTCTGCCGGCTCATCCGCGCCGGCCACCAGTTCCAGCGGCCGAGCAGCGTCGCCGTCGCCGGCACGAGCAGCGTACGCACGACGAAGGTGTCCATCAGGATCCCGATCGCCAACCCGAAGCCGATCGCTCGGACCTGGCTGCCGCTCGCGCTCGATCCGGCGACGATCGCCAGCACCCCGAACGTTCCCGCGAGCACGAGCCCAGCCGAGGTCACGGTCGAGCCGGTCCGGCCGACAGCGCGCACGACAGCCTCCCGCAGCGGATAGCTGCGCGCCTCCTCACGGATCCGCGTCATCACGAGAATGTTGTAGTCCTCGCCCAGCGCAAGTAAGAAGATGAACATCAGGAACGGCAGGATGAAGGTGAGGCCCGACTCGCCCGCCAGGTCGATGAAGATGATCGTTGCGACGCCGAGCGCGGCGAGATAGGAGAACGCGACGCTGACGATCAGGTAGAGCGGCGCGACGAGGCTCCGCAGCACGATCGCCAGCAGGATCGCGATCGCGATGATCGCGATCGGGATGATCTTCACGAGGTCGTGATTGGACGTCGAGCTGACGTCGTAGAGCGCCGCCGCCTCCCCGGCCACGCCGGACGCGTTGGCACCCGACGCACGCGCCGCCGCGCTGACGACGCTGCGGATCTTTGGCGTGGCGTTGAGCGCCGAGGTCGTCTGCTGCCCGCCGGCGCGCAGCGAGGCCTCGAACTGGATCACATGGCCCTGCGCGCCGACGAACGCCGCCGTCGCGTGGTAGGCGTTGTACTCCACGGTCGAAATCCCGAGCCCGGCGGGCTCGACGTTGGGCAGCTGCTGCGCGACGCCGAGCCGTGCGTGCAGGCGCGCGTACTCGCTCGGGCTCAGGCGCGTCCCGTTCGGCTCGAGCGGACCCAGCAACGCGGTGAACTGCCCCGAGCCGCGCAGCGACGACTCCGCCGCGGCCACCTCGCTCGGCTTCTGCCAGACGGCCGTCGCGTAGCGAAAGACGAGGTTCGCCGGGTTCGCGCTCGAGGCCGGGAAGTGCGCGGCAACGAGCGCATCGCCCTTGGCCGGCTCGGTGCCCTTCGGCGCACCGGCGGCGCCGCCGAAGCCGCCGGAGTGATAGCCGAGGGCCCCCAGCGCGAGCGCGCCGAAGAAGATCACGCCGATCGCGAGGGTCAGCGCCGGCTTGCGGATCAGCCGTGCCGCGATCTTGCCCCAGGCACCGTCGCGCGCCTCGCCGGAGCGCGGCCGGGTCGGCCAGAACGCCGCCCGCCCGAAGACCGCGAGCAGCGCCGGCAGCAGCGTCAGGCCGGCCAGCAGGATGACGACGATACCGATCGCTAGTGGCACGCCGAGGTCGTGATAGATGCCGAAGCTCGCGAGCAGCAGCGACAGCAGCGCGATGATCACGGTCCCCGCGGATGCGGTGATCGACTCGCCGACGCGGACGAGCGATCGCTCGACGGCTTCGCGCGACTCCGCCCCGCGGCGGATCTCCTCGCGCACGCGGAAGACGAGGAACAGCCCATAGTCGGTGCCGGCACCGAGCACGAGGATGATCAGCAGCAGCTCGGTGATCTCCGAGATCTTCAGGCCGTGTGCTCCCAGCTCCCCGATCAGGCGCGTCGAGACGAGCAGCGACAGGCCGGCTGGTAGCAGCGTGATCAGCGGCGCCAGCAGCGAGCGGAAGATCACGAACAGCAGCAGCACGATGAAGACGAGCGAGAACTCCTGCGTCTCACTGCCGGTCTTCTGGGACTGGTTCTGGTTGGCGACGTTGTCGGCGACCGGACCGGAAACCTTGACGTCGAACCCGCCTGCCGGATGGGCGGCCGCGATCGCGCTCTCGAGCGAGTCGATCAGCGTCTTCTGGCGGTTGATGTCGGCGAAGTTGATCTTCGCGCGGACGAGGATCTGCACCGCGCGACCATCCGCCGAGACAGCCAGCTCGCGGACGCTCGTCACGTGCGGCAGCGAGCTCACCGCGCGCGCGAGTCGCGTCAGCGTGGCGATGTCGGCGGCGTCGATCGGTCCGCTGGCGGTCGCGCCGACGATCGTCACGTTGCTCGCGTCGTTGAACGAGCCGAGGATCGGCGTGGCCAGGTTCGCCGCGCGAGAGCTCGGCGTGCTCGCCGGCAGGAACTGGCTGTTGTCGTTGTTGATCTCGCTGCTCAGGCTCGGCAGCTTGGCCGTCGCGACGACCGCGACGATCCAGAGCGCGATGACGACCCAGCGGAAGCGAACGACCGTCCGCCCGAGGGCCCCGAAGAAGCGGTCAGGCAGTGCGATGTGCGGCTCAGAGGCGCTCATCGCCCGCTCCCCACAGCGGCAGCGGTGAGTGCGTGCCGATCATGTGCGGCGTCGCGCGCAGCGCTGGGTTTCGTTATCGCCATACGAGCAGGGAGCGTGTCACGGGTGACGAACCGCCGGTCTGGGGCAAGCTGGTTCGTCAGCGGCGATCGAATGCTAACGGTGGCGGCGGATCAGCCACGGGGGCAGCATCACTTGCTTGAGCATGCAAGTAGCATCCCCACTTCCCGACCACTAGAAGGAGCCATGGCAGAAACACTAGATCTGACCACGAAGGAAATCCCGGAAGCGATCGACGAAGCCGTCATGCGCGCCCGCACCCTCGCGCTCGGCTACGTCGGCGAAGACGGCGATCCCGTCGTCTCCTTCCGCGGCAGCACGCACGTCTACAGCCCCCAGCAGCTCGCGATGTGGGTGCGCAAGCGCGACAGCGGCTTCGCCGCGGCGATCGCCAGCCATCCCCGCGTCCACCTCGTCTACTACGGCGGCCACGAGGGCCCCGGCCCGGCATTCCTCTCCTTCAAGGGCTCGGCCCGCGTCGACGAGTCGGCCAACGACGCCGTCTACGAGAAGATGGTCGAGCCGGAGCGCAACCAGGACCTCGAGCGCAAGGGCGTCGCCGTGATCATCGACGTCGACAGCGTCGAGGGATTCGTGCCCAACGAGGGAATGTTCCGGATGGAGCGCTCCGCCTAGAGCGAAGTCTCAGATCTGGGGTGTCACCGCGGCGCGCGGGCGCGCACTTCACGGCGTGAGCGCCCGGCTCAGACCTCGACGACCACCGGCAGGACCATCGGACGGCGGCGCAGGCGCTCGTAGACGAGCGCGGCGAGGTGGTCGTGCAGGCGGTCGCTGAGCACTGCGAGGTCGCGGACGCCCTCCTTGAAGGCGCTTTCGAGTGAGTCCTCGACGGCGTCCTTGATCTCGTCGGCGAGCTTCCCGGCCTCGTCCATGAAGGGCACGCCGCGGAAGATCACCTCCGGGTCTGCAACCGAGCCTCCGCTCTGCTCGGAGATCGTCGCGACGACGATGAAGATCCCGTCGGCCGAGAGCATCCGGCGGTCGCGCAGCGCCGCGTCGGCGATGTCACCGATGTCGACGCCGTCGACGAAGATCATCCCGGCGTGCTCGGGCGCGCCGAAGCGCGCACCGCGCTCGTCGATCTCCAGCACCATCCCGTTCTCGGCGCGGAAGATCGCGCCGCGGTCGATGCCGACGGCCTCGGCGAGCTGGCCGTGCAGCTTGATCCGCTTGAAGTCGCCGTGGAACGGCATCACGTAGCGCGGCTTGACGAGGTTCAGCATCAGCTTCAGCTCCTCGGCGTAGCCATGGCCGGAAGCGTGAATCGGCGCGTCGGCGGTCGTGATCACGTCGCAGCCGACGTGGTAGAGACGGTCGACCGTCTCGTTGACGGCGCGCTCGTTGCCGGGGATCGGCGTCGCCGAGAAGACGACGGTGTCGCCCTCGTGCAGCTTGACCTGGGGGTGATCGCGGTAGGCCATCCGCCGCAGCGCCGAGAGCGGCTCGCCCTGGGACCCGGTCGAGATGATCACGACCCGATCGTCGGCGAAGTCGTCGATCTCGCGCGCCTGGATCATCAGGCCCGGCGGAATCTCGATGTGGCCAAGCTGGCTGCCGATGCCGACGTTCTTGCGCATCGAGCGGCCGACCAGGGCGACCTTGCGGTCGAGCGCCGCCGCCGCATCGACGACCTGCTGGACGCGGTGGATGTTGGAGGCGAAGCTCGTGACGATGATCCGTCCCTCGGCGCGCGCGAAGACCTCCTCGAGGTGCGGGCCGACGACCGACTCCGACGGCGAGAAGCCGGCGCGGTCGGCGTTCGTCGAGTCGCCGCAGAGCAGCAGCACGCCCTCCGCGCCGAGCTGCGCGAGGCGCGAGACGTCGGCGGGGTTGCCGTCGACCGGCGTCTGGTCGAACTTGTAGTCACCGGTGAAGAGGACCGTGCCGAGCTCGCCGGTCAGCGCAACCGCGCAGGAGTCTGGGATCGAGTGCGTCATGTGGATCATCTCGAGGCTGAACGGCCCGAGCTCGACCTCATCGCCCGGCTGGACGTCGATCAGCTTGATGTCGCGCAGCTTGTGCTCGTCGAGCTTCGAGCGCGCCATCGCCATCGTCAACGGTCCGCCGTAGATCGGCGGCCTGGTCTTCGGCGCGAGCTCGCGCAGCACCCACGGCAGCGCGCCCAGGTGGTCCTCGTGCCCGTGCGTGACGACGATCGCCTCGATGTCCGCGGCGCGCTCGCGCAGGTAGGAGAAGTCGGGCAGGACGAGGTCGATGCCGACCATCTCCGGCGTCGGGAAGCGCAGGCCGACGTCGACGACGACGATCCGGCCGTCCTCCTCCAGCACCGTCATGTTCTTGCCGATCTCGCCCAGGCCGCCAAGCGGCAGGACGCGCAGTTTCGTCACGTGGTCAGTTGCCCCAGCAGTTCGTGGCGGATCAGCATCGCGCGCACGGCATCGCGCTCGGAGTCGTTGGCCTCGATCAGCGGCAGTCGCAGGCCGCCGACGCGGTGGCCGAGCAGCTCGAGCGCCGCCTTCGTGCAGGTCGGGTTGGCGGTGATGAAGAGCGTGTCGTAGACGTCGCGCAACGAGGCGTCGATCTCGGCTCGGTTCTCGGGCTCGTCGACCATCCGTCGCATCTGCGGTCCGACGATGTGGCTCGCGACGAGGATCCCGCCGGGCTCCCCCATGTCGAGCGTGCGCGCGAACGTGCCGTCGTTGCCGGCGTAGATCCGCAGACCGTCGACCGGCGCGAGGTTGTCGTCGTTGGCCTGCTTGACGTAGTCGATGCGATCGATCTGGGCAAGCTCGGCCAGGAGGTCGTTGGGCATGTCGGTGGCCGTACGCTGCGGGATGTTGTAGAGGATCACCGGCACGTCGGCGGCACGCGCGACCTCTTCGAAATGGCGGACGATCCCGCGCCGGCTGGGACGGTTGTAGTAGGGCGTCACCGACAGCACGGCGTCGACGCCGAGCTCGCAGGCCCGCTCGGTCAGGTGCACGGCGTGCCGTGTGTCGTTCGAGCCGGTGCCGGCGATGATGCTGGCGCCGGCCGGCCGTTCGCGCACCGCAAGCTCGACGAGGCCGAGGTGCTCCTCGTCACTCAACGTCGCCGCCTCCCCGGTCGTGCCGCAGACGACGAAGCCGTCGGAGCCGTTCGCAGCGAGGTGGTTCAGCAGCGCGACGAACGCATCCTCGTCGACACGCAGCTGCTCGTCGAACGGCGTGACGACCGCTGTGATGACGCTCCCTAGCTCCTCCATTACTCTCAGTATCTCAGGCGCCCGGCGAAATCGGCTCTTGTGAGCGTGGTGCGTGCTCGGCAACGGCAGCGCGGAACGCCGAGGCGATTGCCGCGGGGCTGTAGCGCGAGCGGATCTCCTCCGCCCTGGCTGCCGCCCAAGCGCGTGCGGGCTCCGGATTTGCGGCGATCTCCGCCAGCAGGAGGGTGGCGTGTCCGACATCGGGCTCGGCCCAGTGCTGGTCGGGCGTGTAGCTCGGCTCGCCGAGCGGGTCGTGCACCGGGATCAACTCGTAGCCGACGAGGTAGGGCGAGTCGCCGAGGTAGTCGAGCTGCCCGCCCCACCCGGTCGTCACGACCGGCCTGCCGTACGCCGCAGCGTCGAATGCACCCAGTCCCCACCCTTCGCTGCGGCTGAGCGAGACGAAGCAGTCGCCGCGGGCGTGCAGCGCCAGAATGTCGCGGTCCTTGATCGTGCCGGCGATCAGGCGAATCGGCGGTGGATCTGGGCGCCCGGCCATCAGGCGCGCAAGCGCCCAGCTCGTGGTTCCCGGCCCGACAACCTGCTCTTCCCGCAGGAGCGGGCCGGTGTGGTCTCGCGCAGACGTCTTGACGATCAGCAGCACGTCGTCGCCGGCGCTGAATGCGTCGAGATAGGCACGCACCGTATGGAAGACAGCCTTGCGTGCCGTCCACTCGGCGATCGTGTAGAAGACGAACACCTCGCGCGGCACCTGCAGCTCCTCGCCCCTCAGCGGCGGCGGCGCGACGTGCGGGATGACCGCCACCGGTGTGGTGACCGTAGAGGCCGCGATCGCCTCGACGCTCAGCTGGGAGGGCACGACCAGCAGGTCGACGTCGTCGAGCTCGGCCGGCCAGTGGCCGGGGAGCTTGTCCGTCTCCCACACCGTGTGGCCGATCAGGAAGGCGTCGGGGCGGCTGCGACGGAGCCGGCCGAAGTACTCGGGCACCGTGTGCGCCACGATCACTCTCGCGCCCGGTGGCGCGGACTCTGGTGGCCTGTACCCCTCTCGCGCCCGCACCATCGGCGTCCAGTCGATCTCGAGTCCGGACGCCTCAAGCGCACTCATACAGCGCTCGCCGGCGATGCCGTACCCGGAGTCCTCGTCGAGCGAAAGGTAGCTCCATCTACCGGCTGGATCGTCCGATCGCGGCGGCAGATAGGGTCGCGCCAGATCGGCGAGCGTCGTCTGCGCGTGACGCACGAATCGCGGGGCAGACCAGCCGGAATGCGCACGAACGAAATCCCGCCGGCGGCGCTCCCACCACAGGTGCGCCCAGAGATGCACGCTGAATGCATTGTCGGGAACCGCCGCGCGACGCTCGAGGAGATCGATCAGCCCGTCGCGCGTGGCGGGAAACGGAAAGAAGCTCGCCTGCGGCTCGATCCTCAGCGCGCCCGGCATCGACTGGCTCAGCTCGGCCGCGAGGAAGCCGCTGTGGTTGTTCCAGGTGCCGTTCAGCGCCGCCGGCATCTGCTCACGCCACTCGCGGGCGAAGGCCGATCCCGGTTCGGCCAGCAGCATCGCGTTACACAGCGACGGCCGCCACTCGCCACTGATCTCGTCTTGTGCCGGCGGCTCGCGGCCGATGACGAACTGCGCTTCGAACAGCTCCTCCGGCAGCGGCCTGACGAAGATCGTGTCGATGTCGGCGTAGATTCCTCCGTGCTCGATCAGCGCGTCGAGACGGATGAAGTCGGCGTGGTGTGCGTAGCGGAAGATTGGCAGTACGTCGCCACTCGAGTAGTCGGCGGCAAGCACCGCGGGGGCCTCCTCGACTCGCAGCAGCCTCAGGTGTGGCCTGATGGCGTCCCACCACGGACCCCATGGCTCATAGCGGTGGTGGAAGTAGATCTGCTCTGGCGCGACCACGCGCCTGCAGGACTCGATCGCGGCGTAGTGGACGAAGTGAAACGGCTCGACCTGCTCGTCGATTCCGAAGACGAAGTGTGCGATCCGGGGGATCACGGGCGAGGCCGATGATCGCCTATGGCAGCGACACGGCGGCTCGGCGCGCGTCGATCAGCTCAACCAGGTTGCACCAGGTGCGGTCCGGGATCGTCTCCAGCAGCTCGAGGAAGCGGCCATCCGGGCCGGCTCGCTTCCACTCGAGATACGCCTCGTACTCCTCCTCGTGCTGATCGAGATGGTTGAGGTAGCGCGCGAGATCGTCCGGACCCTCGAAGTCCGCCACGTCGATGTACGAATGGGCCGACGGCGCGAACTCGGCGACGTTGGGGGCACCGAGGTAGACGGGCACCGATCCTGCCATCCAGACATCGAAGAGCTTATTTGAGACGTAGTCGACTGCGAGCGAGTTCTCGAAGGCCAGCGTGAACTTGTGGCGCGCAGAGATCGCCAGTCGCTGATCGCGCGTGCCGACCGTGCCTGCCACCGGGGTGGTCGGGAAGACCTTCCCGTAGGACGCGATGCCGACGCTCCGCATCAATGAGAGGACCCAGTAATTGCGTCCGCTGCGGTCGTAGGGATTCGACTGGAAGTGAGCGACCGGACAGGCCTCGGTCTTGCCGCGGGGAGCGGTGAGCAGGTCCTCGAGATCGGAAGACGTCACGTATGGGCTCCAGACGTCCGCGCTGCGCCGGTAGCTGATCTCGAGCTCGAACTGTCCCATCAACCGCCGATCGAGCATCGCCGGGACCGTCACCTCACTCTCCAACGAGTACGCAACCCAGGTCTGGCCCGGGTGCTTGGGTAGCTCCTCGAACGGTGGCGCCGTCGGCAGGTGCACGACCACGACGTCGGCGTGATCGAGATCCGCGAACTTGGTGCTGACCTGACAGGGGACAGGGAACCTCGCGTGATCGAGGACGGGATAGGTACCCCACATGCTGTTGAGAAACAACAGTCGGATCGAGCCATCTGGCCGCGGCGCCATCGCGAGAATGAAAGCACGAGCCACAGCAGGCGAGCTCGTCGTTGCGTGGCTACTCGACGAGACCTTCTTCGCGCAGCTTGCCCAGGCAGTCGTCGACCTCCCGCTCGGGCGGTTCGTCCAGGTTGTAGGCGGCTTGGACCAGGCTGACGATCTCGCCGCGGTCCATCTCGCCCGTGCACAGCTCGAGCACCACGCTGGCGGTCGGGTTGAGGTGGTGGACACGGTCGCGCCGCGGGTCGTAGACCACGAGGCCGTCCTCGATCGGATTGATCTCGATCTCCTCCGCCCTCCGCGGCCGGTCGCTCACGGCGCAAGGATAGTCGAGGCCCACTGGTCGATCTGTGCCGCGACGACGTCAACCGTCCGTTCAGCCAACACGTAGTCGCGCCCCGCCCGCTCGCGCTCGCAGCGTCGCGCGTCGTCGGCGAGCAGCACGCGGCAGTGCTCTGCGAACTCCGTCGCACCGTCGGCCACGGCGACCAGCCCAGCGGGTAGCCCCGCGCCGCCGACGCTTGTCGCGACGAGCGTCCTCTCGTGCGCGAGCGCCTCGATCGCCTTGATCGGCGTGCCGCTGCCGCGGCGCAGTGGCACGACCGCGAGCTCGGCGGCGGCGTAGAGCGGCGCGACGCTTGCGGGATCGGCGATCACACTGACGCCCGGGTGGGCCGTGAGGGCTCGTACGCTGGCTGGCGGAGCGTGACCGGCGATCGCGAGCCGGACCCCCGGGAGCAGTGGCAGGATCTCATCGCAGAGCCAGTGCGCGGCGTCGATGTTTGGCTCGTAGCTCAGGTTGCCGACGAACAGCAGGTCATAGCGAAATTCGCTCCGAGCTGGCGTCGCAGGCGCGACCACGGCGTTCGGGAGGCATACGACGTTGGCGGCACCGGCGCGCTCGGCAAGCCGATCGCGCTCATGTTGCGCTGCAACGCAAACGCCGTCGAGGCGCGGGACGTAGTAGCGCTCGAGCCGCAGGAACGCGTCGGCCTCGTCGCTCTCACCAGCGGCGGCGAACAGGTCGGCGTCGAGGTCGTCGAGGTCGAGCGAGAGGCGCGGTCCGCCGGGTGTGTCGAGCAGCGCGTCGAGCAGCGGTGCGAGATAAAGCCGCATCACGTGCACGAGCGCGAAGTCGGCGGCGCGCTCAGCGAGCGCGCGGCCGGCCGCCAGCGTCAAGCCGGCTGACAGCGACGGGCGCGGCTCGAGCCGCTGCACGCGCTCACGATCACGACTGTCGGCAAGGCGCGCGCGCAGGTCGTCCGGGGCGCCCCAGTCGGCGGTCGCGACGACCACCTCGACAGACCGGGATCGCGAGAAACCCTCCACGAAGAGGTGGGCGCGCATCGCAATACCGTTGCCGTGGGTAGCCGGCGCGACCGGCGCCACAAACAGGACCTCGGCCGTGCCGTCCACGGCGAGCGACTATACGCACACGACCGCCAGCGTTCCTGGCATACTGCCGCTGCGAATATCTGAGGAGGAGCTAGAGCGCGAGGTTCTCGAGCGAGTCGGGATCGACCGGCGCGACTTCGTCAGGCGGATGTTGCGCGGCGCTGCGTTCACGGTGCCTGTGATCGCGTCGTTCGACATGAACTCCGCGCTCGCCGAGGCAAAGAAGGCCCGTCGACGCGGCATCGCACACAACAACATGTCGAACGGATCGCAGGTCTACTTCGGCAACGGCTGGCAGGACGAGTCAGCGCACTACTTCCCGTACGACCCGCACCACGGCGACGATCCTTCCTGGGAGACCTGAGCTCGATGGCGCGCCCACGCATGCGCCAGCTGCTCACGTTGGCCGCCACGGGACTGGCGCTGCTGCTCGCGGCGGCGCCGGCGTCAGCCAGCGCGGCGACAACCCGGATCACGACGCCGGCGAGCAACACCTTCTACCAATTCTTCGCTGAAAACAGCGGCGCGACGGCAAACTTCGCCGCCACCCCGTTCACCACCAACGTGACGGTCAGCGGCACGTCCACCGGGCTCGCTTCCTCAACGCCGATTGACATACTCTGCACGTTCGGTCCCGGGACCGGTTGGAACGCGGGCGCGGGACCGGCCGACGAGCTGCTCGGCAACACGACGATCCAGAACGGCGGGGGCTTCTCTGCGAGCGTGTCCGTGCCCTTCGCGGACCAGGACACCTGCGTTCTGCGTGCGGTGCCGGCGAGCGACTATTCCCCGACCCACGGCATCAGCGACGCCAACTACGCCACGGACTTCACCGGCCCGACGGTCGGGATCGACGACGCCGACGATGCCCTGCTCGAAACCGAGAGCTACATCGCGCCCCTGAACAGCGACTTCCTCTTCACGGGAACGCAACTGGACGGCTACATGGAGTGGACATCGGTCTCCGGTTGCGGGCTTTCGCTCTCCTACCCGTACGACTCGACCTTCAACTTCGAGGGCGACACGGTGGTTGCGACCGAGCCGTTGTTCCAGTGCGCCGGCGCGCTGTATCCAGACGACGATGCCGGTCTGACTTCCGCGATCAAGATCAACGGACTGCCGGCGTTCACGCCCCTGGGCGCATGGGAGCTTTACTACTACTCGGGCGCGTTCAACAACTCGCTACTGACCGACAGCAGAGTCAGCGAGACGCTCGACCCCAGCACGGGTGATCTGACGATCACCGAAGTCGAGCCGCTCGTCTACTGCAGCGAGAACGGCTCGACGCCGGAGAACCCGTACGACACGTCTACATGTGGCGACGTGATGGCGACCGGCGTCACGTTGACGCGCACGATCACGCAGGACGCGAACGGCCTGCAGGCCGAGGTCTCCGACCGGTTCAGCAACTCGAAGGGCAGCGCGCTTCCGCTCTACGTCGAGTACGACAACCACATCGGTGGCAACGGCCAGGACGGTCTCGAGGGCCCGACCTCGGCCGATCCGAACAGCTCGCCCACCTCCCCCGCGTTCAGCTTCAACGGCGGCGCCTACGCGACCTACCCCAACAACTACGGCGGCTCAGGCGACCTCATCAGCTCCTTCCCCTCCGCGCCGGGCGCGATTCGTATCGAAGGTGAGGCGCCGGCGAGCATCGGTGGCACGATCGCCGACCCGCAGCCGGGAATCGCCGACCCGCAGGGCGACATCACGTACACCACCGCGCCTACGCAGGCTCTGTTCTTCCAGGCCAACTCGGCGGATGACAGCGGCGAAGCGACCGCGACCGCCGCCGCACAATTCGAGCTCTTCTACGAAGACCGCACGATCCCCGCGTCGGGCTCGCTGACGATCACTCAGTACTACACGCAGGCGCTGACCCGCAGCGGCGCTGACAGCCTGTCGGCCCAGGCAGGCGATTCGCTGGCCAGTCCGTCGGTGGCGATCGGCTCACCGACCGCCGGCTCAACCGCGACGGCGGCGACGATCACCGTCAGCGGTACCGCGAGCGACCCGCTGAACACACCGACGGTGACGCTCAACGGATCGAGCGTTCCCGTGAGCAACGGGACCTGGTCGACGCAGGTGACACTCAAGCCAGGGCAGAACACGCTGACCGCCGTCGCGACCAACGCAGCAGCTGTTCAGGCCCAGGCGCAAGAGACGGTGATCTACTCGCCGCCCGGCTCACCCTGCGTCGTTCCTCCGGTCGTCGGCCTCAGTGAGTCCGCGGCGCAGGCGGCGCTGAGCGCTGCGAGCTGCAGCGTCGGGACCGTGCTGCAGGCCCACTCCGCAAGCGTTCCCGCCGGCGATGTGATCTCGACGACACCGATCGCTGGTTCCCGCGAGTCGACCGATTACCCGATCGAGCTGATCGTGAGCGCCGGCCCAGCATCCAACGACGTCAAGCTCGACTCCATCAAGGGCGGCAAGGGCGGTAGCTTCACCGTGACGCTGGGCGTCCCGGACAGTGGCACGCTTGACCTTCAGATCACAGCGGGCGGTAGCACGGCGAGCAGCGCGTCCGCGCTGCATCGCGGCTCGGACGCGCTCGTCTACGCCCATAAGACCATCGACCAGACGCGCGCCGGGCGCGTCAAGGTGACGCTCGTGCCGACGAAGCGTGGCAAGACGCTGCTCAGAAGCGCGAGTGCCGACCACCCCGTCAAGCTCTACCTCTACATCGGCTTCCAGCCGCTCAACGGGCTCCGGATCAGCCGGCCGAAGCCACACCTGCTGCGCCTGCGTTGACGCAGCCGCTGCTCAGCGCAGCGCTGATCGTCCGCGACGAGGAGCAGCACCTACCAGCCTGCCTCGAGTCGCTGGTGGGCGTCGTCGACGAGATCGTCGTCGTCGACACCGGCTCGCGCGACCGCAGCGTCGAGATCGCGAACGACTTCGGCGCCCGGGTTTTCGAGTTCCTCTGGTGCGACGACTTCTCGGCGGCTCGAAACCATGGCCTCGACCGCGCTCGCGGCCGCTGGATCCTCTACATCGACGCCGACGAGCGCCTCGCACCGGTCGAGCGGGCGGTCCTCGAGCAGCTGCTCGACGACGATGGCGTTGTCGCATATCGCCTGTGGCTGCGCCCGCGGACGCTGAGCACCGCCTACCGCGAGTACCGACTCTGGCGTAGCGACCCGCGGATCCGCTTCGCCGGCGTGATCCACGAGAAGGTCCACGGGGCGCTGATGCGCGTCGCCGCGGAGGATCGGCGGCGGATCGCCGACTGTGAGCTGCGTCTGGCGCACGTCGGCTACGACGGCGATCAGGGCGCGAAGCACCTGCGCAACCTGCCACTGCTCGAGGCGCAGCTCGAGCGCGACCCGAACGACATCTACAACTGGCACCACATCGGCCTGATCACCGTTGCGCTCGGTGACTACGCCCGCGGCGAGAGCGCATACCGTCGGGCACTCGACCTAGCGCTCGCGCGCGATCCCCCCGACATGCGCGGCCGGCTCGCGTACAGCTCGCTGCTCGTGCTGCTGATGGCCCGCGGCGAGGACACGCGCCCGCTGGCCGAGCAGGCGGTCCACCACTACCCGCAGGATTGGGCGCTCGTATGGCATCGTGCTCAGGCCTACAGCTGTGCAGGGGACTGGGAGACGGCACTCGCCGACCTCGATCGGCTGGTCGCGCTCGACCCCGAGCGGATCGCCGATCACGCCGCCTACGAGCGCTCGATCTTCGCCGAGCAGGCTCAGGCCACGCGCGGCCTATGCCTGTTCAAGCTCGAGCGCTACGACGAGGCCGCGGCCGCGTACGCCGCGGCCGAGCGGGAGCAGCCCGACAGCGAGGAGCTGCGCGTCAAGCGCCAGCTCGCCGCGGCGCGCGCTCACGCAGCGCATCGGTGAAGCGCCGCGGCACGCGGGGCTCCCCCAGCCGCTCACGCTCCCAGAGCGTGACCACCACGAGCTCGCCGGCACGGGCGTCGTGACGGACGATGAAGACGAGATCGCGGTCAACGAGGTCGGCGACGTAGAGCGCACCGCGTGGCGCTTTGGCGGCGTCGTCCGGTGGCTTCTCGCTGACGCGATCGGCCGCCCATGCGTCTGACACGCGGCGGATGATCTCGAGCCGCGGATCGAGCTCCCCCGTGCGGCCGGCGACGCGCTGGCGGAAGCGTTCGACCGCGTGATCGGTCACCGCGACGGTGACTCCCTGCGGCGCTCCGGCCCCGCTCACGTCGTGAAGAGCAGGTGCTCCAGGCCGACGACCGGCGAGCGCTCGAGCGAGCCGACCTGACGGACCGCGAGCAGCAATCCCGGCATGAAGGACTCGCGGTCGAGCGAGTCGTGGCGGATCGTCAGCGTCTGGCCCACGTCACCGAGGATCACCTCCTGGTGTGCGACCAGGCCCGGCAGGCGGACCGAGTGGATCGGCGGCGCCGGCCGGCCGCTCGCCTGCGCCATCAACTCGGCGGTCCGCGCCGCGGTGCCGCTGGGCGCGTCGACCTTGCCGTCGTGATGCAGCTCGATGATCTCGGCAGCGCGCATGTGCTTGGCCGCCTCGGCGGCGAACGCCGTCATCAGCACCGCGCCGATCGCGAAGTTCGGCGCCGCAAAGATGTTCGCCCCGGTGAGGCCCTCGAGGGCGCCGATGTCAAAGCCGGTGGTGCCGATCACGACGTGTACGCCGGCCGCGACGGCCGCGCGTGCGTTATCGAGCGCGGAGTCCGGTCGCGTGAAGTCGACCAGCACTTCGCAGCCGGGCAGGATCGCGGCCAGCTCGACGCCGAGCGTCGGGTCGGCGCGGCCGCTGAGCTCGAGATCGTTCGCGCCGTCGATCGCCGCGCACGCCGTGGCGCCCATCCGTCCCGCCGCGCCGGCAACCCCGACGCGGATCATGATGCCGGCTGGAGCTTCGCGCTGAGCGGCTCGAGCGCGCTGCGGAACACGCTCTCGTCCGGGCCGATCGCCGCCGCCGAGAGCCGCGCCGGATCGAACAGCTCGCTCGCCAGCGTCGTCACCGACGCGGCGTCGACAGCATCAATCCGTTCGATCACCTCGTCGAGCTCGAGGATCGGCATCTCGGCGAGGATGCTTGCGCCGAGCCGCTCCATCCGCGCCGTCGTCGATTCCATCGCGAGCACGACACGGCCCTTGACGTTGTCCTTTGCACGCTCGAGCTCCTCCTCGCTGACCGGCTCGCTGCGCACGCGCTCGAGCTCGTCGTCGATCACGCGGACGACCTCGGCGAGGTTCTCCCCGCGCGTGCCGACGTAGAGGCCAACCTGTCCGGTGCCGGAGTAGAGGCTCTGGAAGGTGAAGATCGAGTACGCCAGCCCGCGCTGCTCGCGGACGGCCTGGAACAGCCGCGAGGAGGATGTCCCGCCGGTCAGGCTGTCGAGCACGCGCAGCGTGAAGCGCCGCTCGTCGTCGCGCGCCAATCCAACGCCGCCGAGACACACGTGGTACTGCTCGGTGTCCTTCTTGCGGAACGCGTGCCGCGGTCGATCATCGCCGGGTGGCGGCGGTGCGCTGAGCGCCGGCGCCGGGCGCTCAGCGGCGTTCATCGCCGCCTCGGCCCAGGCCACGATCTGCTCGTGGTCGACGTTGCCGGCGGCCGCGATCACGATGTTCTGGGAGAAATAGCGCTCCTTGTGGAAGGCCAGCAGCTGCTGGCGCGTGGCGCCGGCAACGACGTCCGCGTGGCCCAGGATCGCGCGTCCCAGCGGATGGCCGGGGAAGATCGCGTCGCCGAGGACGTCGAAGACGATGTCCTGGGGATCGTCCTCGTACATCGCGATCTCCTCGAGCACCACCGCGCGCTCCTCCGCCAGCCCGCTGATCGCCGGTGCGGTGACCATCTGGGCGATCACGTCGAACGCGCGCTCGAGGTGGATGTCGAGCACGCGCGCGTAGACCGACGTCGTCTCCTTGCCCGTGCCGGCATTGAGCTCCGCCCCCATCGCGTCGAAGATCTGATCGATCTCCTCGGACCCGTAGCGAGCCGTCCCGCGGAACAGCATGTGCTCGAGCAGGTGCGACAGCCCCGCCTGCGAGTCGTCCTCCGTGATCGAACCCGTCCCGATCCAGAACCCAAGCGCCACCGAGCGCACAGCCGGCACGCGCTCGCTCGCCACCCGCACGCCACCACCAAGCTCCGTGATCAGGTGATCGCTCATCCCAGGCGCGACCAATCCCACCGCTCGCGGTCGCCAAAGCGACCGCGAAGCGAAGCCGACCTCAGTGGTCGGGATGGCGCGACGCCTACCGGCAGGCCGCCACCCCGCTCCACAATCACGTGATCGCTCATATCGGGCGTGACCAATCCGTCGGTCCGCTCACGGTCGCGCAAGCGACCGTGAGGCGGAGCCGACCTAGTGGTCGCGATGGCGCGGACGTCCGGACCCGCGCGCGCCGCCGTTGCCGCCGCCGTTGCGAGCGGCCGGGGCACCTTCGCGCGGCCGGCGTGGGCCGCGGTCGCCACCGTTGCTCGCGCCGCTCAGCGCCACGAGCTCCTCGACCGTCTTGCCGGCGATGTCTGGATCGTCGGCGCGGCGCACGCCGATGCGGCCGCGCTCGCGGTCAACCTCGACGACGCGGACGGCGATCTCGTCACCCTTGTTGAGCGCCTCCTCGACCGTCTCGACGCGCTTGCCGGGCGAGACGTTCGAGATGTGCAGCAGGCCGTCCGTACCCTTCGAGAGCTCGATGAAGGCACCGAAGGCAGTCGTCTTGACGACCTTGCCGAGGTACTCGTCGCCGACCTCGACCTCCTTCATCATCGTGCGGATCCGCTCCACCAGCGCGTCGGCGAGCTCACCGTTGGCCGAGTAGATCAGCACCTGGCCGTCGTCGTTGACGTCGATCTGTGACTCGAACTCCTCGCAGAGGCCACGAATCGTCTCGCCGCCCTTGCCGATCAGCAGCCCGATCTGGCTCGGGTCGATCTGGACCTTCTCGATCCGCGGCGCGTACTGGCTGAGCGCCTGACGCGGTCCGTCGATGACCTCGGCCATCTTGGCGAGGATGAACTTCCGCGCCTCGTGCGCCTGCGTCAGCGCGTCGCGGAGGATGTCGAACGTGACGCCCGAGATCTTGATGTCCATCTGCAGGGCGGTGATCCCGTTCTCGGTGCCGGCGACCTTGAAGTCCATGTCGCCGAGGTGGTCCTCGACGCCGGCGATGTCGGTCAGCACGATGTAGTCGTCACCTTCCTTGATCAGGCCCATCGCGATGCCCGCGACCGGTCGGATCAGCGGCACGCCCGCGTCCATCAGCGACAGCGATGAACCACAGACCGACGCCATCGAGGACGAGCCGTTGGACTCGAAGATGTCCGAGACGACTCGAATCGTGTACGGGAAGTCCTCGATCGAGGGAATCATCGGCACCAGTGCCCGCTCGGCGAGCGCTCCGTGACCGATGTCGCGGCGCTTGGGGCCACCGAGACGACCGGCCTCCCCGACCGAGAACGGCGGGAAGTTGTAGTGGTGCCAGTAGTACTTCTTCGTCTCGAGACCAAGCGTGTCGAGACGCATCTCCTCCTTCAGCGTGCCGAGCGCCACGACGCTCAGCGCCTGCGTCTGGCCACGGGTGAAGAGCGCCGACCCGTGCGTGCGCGGCGTGACGCCAACCTCGATCGTGATGTCGCGGATCTCGTTCTCGGCGCGCCCGTCGGGACGCTTCTTGTGAACGGCGATCCGCTCGCGGATGATCGACTTCTCGAGCTTGTCGAAGACGAGCTGTGCAGCCTGTCGCTTCGCGGCGTAGTCCTCGGCGTCAACGTCGCCCGCGTACTGCTCGAGCACGGCCGTCTCGACGGCCTTCGTCGCGTCCTGGCGCGCGAGCTTGTCCTCGACCTGCGTGGCGTCGTCGAGCGCCTTGCCGTGTGAGGCACGCACCTCGTCGAGCAGCCCCGGATCGGCCTGCGGGACAACGACCTCCAGCTTCGGCTTGCCGCACTTCTCGGCGAGCTCGCGCTGCAGCGCGCAGAGCTTCTTGATCTCGCTGTGGGCGATATCGAGCGCATCGAGGATCTCGGCCTCGGGAATCTCCTTGGCGCCGGCCTCGACCATCAGGATCGCGTCCTCGGTGCCCGCGACGATCAGATCGAGATCGCTCGTCCCGAGCAGATCCTCCTCGCGCGGGTTGACGACGAAGTTCCCGTCAACCTTGCCGATCCGCACCGCGCCAACCGGCTGCGGCAGCGGAATGTCGGAGATCATCAGCGCCGCCGATGCACCGTTCATCGCAAGGATGTCGTACGGGTGCACGTGGTCGATCGAAAGCGGGATCGCCACCAGCTGCGTCTCGTAGCGCCAGCCCTTGGGGAACAGCGGGCGAATCGGACGGTCGATCATCCGCGCCGTCAGTGTGCCCTTCTCCCCTGAGCGGCCCTCACGCTTGAAGAACGAGCCGGGGATCTTGCCGGCGGCGTACATGCGCTCCTCGACGTCGACAGTCAGCGGCAGGAAGTCTGCGTCGCGCAGCCCCCCGGCGGTCGCCGTCGCCAGAACCATCGTGTCGCCCTGGCGGACGACTACGGCGCCACCAGCCTGCTTTGCGATCCGTCCGGTCTCGAACGAAATCTCGCTGCCGGCGATAGACACCGACAGACGTGTCATTCCATCACTACTCATTTGATACCTCTCTGGCCGCCCATCTGGCGGCGCTACTTGTGCTTATCTCTTTTAGAGCTCACCCGTAATCGTAGCCGGTGCGCGGCGTCACGCCGAGGCACGGCAACTATCGCCCAGCGAACTACGCCGCGAGGGCGCGCAGGCCGGCGAGCGATGCCGGCGTGAACGTCGGCAATGGCGGCCGCGAGGACTGCGGAGCGCCCGCTGCGCCCGTGTACAGCGCCTGCGTTGCGGCCAGCATCCGCGCGCGTTGCAGCTCGTGCAGCTCGCCGACAACGGCAACGAGGTGGATGTCCTCACGGCCGACGAGCCCGACGCGCTCAATCAGCGCGCGAAGGTCGCCTGCGGCGCGCTCGGCGTCGAGCCGGCTCGCGTCGACGGCGAGCGTCACGTCGCCGACATCGCCCAGCTCCTCGGCGAACGCGCGCAGCAGCCGGTCGTCGCTGAGCAGTTCCTCCGCGTCGACCAATGCGACAAAGCGGCGGGCCCCGGCGAGCGGGTCTGGCAATGCGGCGAGCGTCCGCGCGCGCGCCTCCGCCTCGCGCAGTCGCTCGCGCTGCTCGAGTCGGTAGGGATCGAGGGCGAGCATCGCCAGCAGCAGCTGTGCCTCGGTACGCGGATCGCTCGTCGCGCGCGCCCGGTCGGCGGCGGCGAGCAGCGACTCGTAGTGGCCGGCAGGGCCCTCGCCCGTGTCGTCGAGCATGACGAACGGGCTGTCGGCAGCGGCAAGCGCCAGGCGCGCCTTGTTCTCAACGCCCGCCCAGACGCCGGCGGCCTGCTCCGCGTCCAGCTTGTCGAGCGGCAGGTTGCGCAGGCACCACAGCTGAAACTGGAGGGCCTTGCGCCGCTCGCGCAACGCGTCGGCCCCGCTCACACCGCCGGTGAGGTTGGCGCCGTGAAGTCGGTAGAGCGCCAGCGGCATATCGTCGTAGTCGAGTTCGGCGACTCGAGCGACACTCGTGGCGAGCCACCAGTCGGGGTAGGGCATCTCGTCCGGAAGCGCAGCGAACGCGTGGCGCAGGCTCGCCCGCACGGCTATCGAGGAGGCGGTGACGAAGTTCTCCGCCAGCAACTCGGCGAACACCTCGCCCCGCGGTGGTTGCCAGCCCGACCACGCCCAGTCAAACAGCGACCGGTTCAGGAGCTCGTCGTCAGGACCGATGACGGCCATGTCACTGAAGACCAGCCCGACGGACGGGCGGCCCAGCAGCAGCTCGACATTGCGACGGATCTTCTCCGGCCGCCAGACGTCGTCCGCGTCGAGGATCGCCAGCACCTCGCCCTCGGCGATCGCGAGCGCACGATTGATCGCCGCGGTCAGCCCACCATTGGGCTGACGCACCAGCGCTATGCGCCGATCGCGGTGGCGCTCGACGAGCTCCTCGACGACGGCGGCGGTTGCGTCCGTCGATCCGTCGTCGACCACGACGATCTCGAGCAACTCCGGCGGGTAGTCCTGCGCGAGCGCGCTTTCGATCGCGCAGCCAACGTAGCGCTCGTAGTTGTAGGCGGCGACGAGCGCGCTGACGGTCGGCAGCTCAACCATTGCTGAGGACCGGTGTCTTCGCGCGGCGACGCGTAACGCGCCGGCGCATCCGCACCACCGGCTCGCCGAACGTGCGCCGTGCGGCAAGCAGTGCCTGCGCCACCACCTGATCCATGTTCAGGTACTGGTAGCGCGCCAGCCGTCCGACGAAGACGACCCCGGACTCGCGCAGTGCGAGTGCCCGGTAGCGCTCGTAGAGCGCGCGGTTCTCGGCGCGGGGGATCGGGTAGTACGGATCGCCCTCCGCGGATGGGTACTCGTAGGCCAACGTCGAGTAATCGCCGCCCTCTCCCGTCAGGTGGCGAAACTCGGTGACCCGCGTGTGCTCGACGCCGGCCGCCGGGTAGTTGACCTGCCCGACCGGCTGGAGCAGCGCGCCGCCGGGAGCCTGCCGCGTCTCGAAGCGGAAGCGCAGGCTGCGGTAGGGCAGCGTGCCGAGGCGATGCGAGAAGTAGGCATCGATCGGACCGGTCCAGACGAGCACGCGAGCGCGGCGCGCATGCTCATCCAGCTCGCCGTAGGCGACGCCGGTGATCACTTCGATCAGCGGGTTGTCGAGCATGCGCTCGAACATCGCCGTGTACCCCTCGCGCGGCATCTGCTGGAAAGCGTCGGTGAAGTAGCGATCGTCATCGTTTGTTCTGACCGGCAGGCGAGCACAGACCGACGCGTCGAGCTGGGACGGGTCGAGCCCCCACTGCTTGCGCGTGTAGTCACGGAAGAGGCGGTTGTAGAGGTCGGTCCCGACCTTCGAGACGACGGCGTCGCGCGAGGTCCGCGGCAGCGGGCACGGCTCGGACACGTGATCGAAGAAGCGCTCGACCTCCGCGTCCGTGGCGAGATTCAGTCCATAGAGCCGGTTGATCGTCGTGCGATTGATCGGCATCGGCACGAGCTCGCCATCGACCGCGGCGAGCACGCGGTGCTCGTAGGGTCGCCAGTCCGTGAAGCGCGACAGGTAGTCACGAACGCGCGGGGCGTTCGTATGGAAGATGTGCGGCCCGTACATGTGCGCGAGCACGCCGTGCGCGTCACGCCGGTCGAAGGCGTTGCCGGCGATGTGCTCGCGGCGCTCGACGACGCGTACCCGCAGGCCACGACGTGCCGCTCGCTCCGCCATCACCGCACCGGCGAAGCCGGCGCCGACCACGCAGACGTCGATGCGGCTGGATCCGGCCGGCGCGGCAACGTCAAGCGAGTTGCGCGTCATCAGCCGATTGATCGGCGCCCGTAAGGGCGACTTGAGCCAGCACCACGACCGATGGGACCGCCGCTGGCCGGCCCGGGCGCTCGCTGTGACGACTGTCGGGCGGTCCTAGTCGATCGCGCCGAGGTTGCGCAGCACCGGGTCCAGCAGCCTGCACGCGGCGGGCGGTGCGTAGGGCAGCTGCGGCGCCTCGGCGAGCATCGCGAGCCGCGTCGCCCACTCCGCGACCGCTGCGCCACGCGACAGATGGGCGCGCGCGAACAGCTGGCCGGCACGCCCGATCGCCGCCGCCTCGTCGGGATGCTCGCGGGCCCAGGCCACCCGCTCGAGGAGATCACCGAGGTCTCGCCGCACCGGGATGAAGTGCGCCCACGGCTCGAGCGCGGGCCAGAAGAACTCCTGCCAGGGGCGATCCTGGACGAGCAGCGGACGCCCGCTGTGAAGCAGCAGCTTCAGCCGCGCGCTGTAGCCACGGCCCTCGATGTCGAGCAGCAGCGCCCAGCGGGTAATCTGCTGTTCGATCGTCAGATAATTGCCGGCGGCGGTGGACAATCGCGCGTGCTCGGGCTCGGGCACCCAGGTGATATCGGTGATCTCCAGCAGCTCGGGGTTGACCGCACCGAGCGCGTGCAGCTGCCAGCGAACCGGGTTCGTGTCGCAGTTGCCGATCCAGCCGAGGCGCGAGTCGAGCGCCGCGGTCTCGCCGGCGCGCGCGGCGCCCGAACACGCCTGCTCGTAGTCGTCGATTCCGACCTGCGGCCAACCGTCGAAGAGGAAGTCCGGCACCGCGATGTCGAGGAAGCCCTCAGCCCGCGAAAACGCCAGCGAGCGCCAGCCGGCGTCCCCGGTGTTGATCGGCTGATCGCCCGTGTGGACCGTCAGCGGCGCGAACTCCGGCAGGCCGTGACGCCGCTCAGCCTCGGCGACGAGCGCGAGCACCGACTCGTTGCGGGTCTCGTATCCGCGGAGGTTCAGCGCTCCGAGCTCACCGCCGCTCTTCCACAGCAGCAGCTTCTCGTGGAACTCCGGCGTCGGTTCGGCCGTATGCGTCCGCATCGCGGGCAGAAGCGTGCCATCACGCCCGGCCGGAATGCACCCCGACGCGTCAGCGCGACACGGCCGGCGCTCCGCGTTCAGACCGCCGCGAGCCCTTCGAGGACCAGCTCAGGGCCGGGAAGCTGGCCCGGCGTCGGCGCCTCCCAGCTCCACTTGACGACCCCGTCGGGACCGATCACGACGAGCGCGCGGTTCGTCATGCCCGCAGCGTGCAGTGCGCCGAACGCCGATGCCGCGGCGCCCTTTGGCTCGAAATCCGAGAGCTGTTCGATGCTGCTGGCCAGCTGCTCCCTGAAGGCGGTCTGTGAGAAGCGTGCGTCGGTCGATACGGCGTACAGCGTCGCGCCCCGCTCGGTGAAGTCAGCCAGCACACCCTCGTAGGTCGTCAGCTGCTCGGTGCAGCCGCCGCTGAAGGCGAACGGGTAGAAGACCAGGACGGTCGTCTTGCCGAGCACGTCCTCGCGCGTGAACTTCTCGCCGTCGGCCTTGAGCAGCGTGAACTCGGGCGCCGGCGTGCCGGCGGCCAGGACGCTCACTTACGCAGGCCGAGCGAGGCGATCAACGCGCGGTAGCCCTCGAGGTCCGTGCGTTGGAGGTAATCGAGGAAGCGGCGGCGACGGCCGACCAGCATCAGCAGGCCGCGGCGCGAGTGGTGATCGTGGCTGTGAGTGCGCAGGTGCTCGGTCAGGCCGTTGATCCGCTCCGTCAGCTGGGCGATCTGGACCTTCGTGTTGCCGGTGTCGGTCTCGCTGCGACCATGCTCGGCGGTGAGCTCGCGCTTGCGCTCGGTTGTAAGGGTCATCCGGAGCCAAAGCTAGCAGACGCGCAGATCGCCCGGGCACGCGCGACGTCGTCGTGCATTGCCGCGACCAGTGCTTCGGCGCTCCCGAAGCGACGCTCGCCACGGAGCTTCTCGAGGAAATGCAAGCGCAGCTCGGTGTCGTAGAGGTCGCCATCGAAGTCGATCAGGTAGGCCTCGATCAGCTCGCCGCGCCCCGATTCGAACGTCGGCCGAACGCCGACGTTGACCGCTGCCGGCACGCCGTTGGCAAGGCAGGCGTAAACACCGTGGCCCGGCGTGACGAGCCGCTCGTCGGGGACCAGGTTGGCGGTCGGAAAGCCGAGCTCGCGTCCGCGCCGGTCGCCGCCGACAACGGTTCCGCGCAGCTCGAACGGCCCCCCGAGCAGGACCGCGGCGTGGGCGACCTCGCCCGCAGCGATCAGCGAGCGGATGTGACTCGAGGAGACAACCTCCCCGTCGAGCTCGCGCAGTGCGACGACCCGCGTCTCAAAGCGCGGGTCGCCGGCAAGCAGCGCCGCATCGCCCTTTGCGGCGTGCCCGAAGCGAAAGTTCTCGCCGACCGACACCCTGTCAACGCCAAGCCGGGAGACCAGTACCTCATCGATGAACTGCGCCGCGCTGCGGGCCGCGAACTCGCCATCGAAATCGATCACAATCAACTCCGCGACGCCGAGTGACGCGATGATGTCGGCTTTGATTGCGAGCGGCGTCAGCAGCCGCGGCGTGTGCGCCGGCGCAACGACGGCCACCGGGTGCGGCTCGAACGTCAGCACCGCGTCGGCTCCCGCGATCACGTCGCGGTGGCCGAGGTGGACGCCGTCGAAGGTACCGACCGCGACACAGCGCGGGCCGGGTGTTGCCGCAACGAGCTCGGTGATCTTCACGCGCCAAGGATAGGCCGCAGTGTCGCGCCGCCGGCGCCGTCGCGACGTTCGGCCAGCGCTCGAGGCGCGCCACTGCCCCGATCCACGAGCAGCACGAGCGGGGCGTCGCCTGGCGCGGCGAGCGCTCGACCGTGGGCGAGGTCCGCCGCCGCGGCGTCGTCGATCTCGATCGTCGGGGTGAACAGCCTGCAGGCGCTGAAGGGGTCGAGCAGCGCCGCCGGACCCTGGGTCGGCCACGCCTCCTCGACGCTGAACGGCCCGATATCGGTCCGCCGCAGCTCGAGGCAGTAGGCGTCGCCGAGGTCGGCGATCAGCGAGCGGATGTAGGTCCCCGATGAGCAGGCGATCCGCAGCGACATGCGGTTCCCCTCGCGCCACAGCTGATCCCAGCCAAATATCTCAACCTCGCGCTCGGGCAACTCGACCGCTTCGCCGCGGCGGGCGCGGGCGTAGGCGCGCTCACCGTCGACCTTGACGGCCGAGTATGCCGGCGGGCGCTGGCGGATCCGGCCGAGCCGCGGCGCGATCGGGTCGCCCGGCAGCACGCCGGTCCGGACGATCTCGCCCTCTGTGTCGCCGGTCGTCGAGGTCGCTCCGAGCTGCGCCGTGACCTCGTAGGTCTTCGCGAGCGCCATGAAGAAGCGCTGTAGGCGCGTCGCACGGCCGACGAGCAGGATCAGCAGGCCGGTGGCGAACGGGTCGAGCGTGCCGGCGTGGCCGACCTTGCGGATGCCGAGCGCATGACGCGCGCGCGCGACGACGTCGTGTGAGGTGATCCCGGCGGGCTTGTCGGCGAGCAGGATCCCCGACGGGGCGCCTGGAGGCCCGTGAGGCTGGCTCACTGCTCCGCGTGTGCGGCTGGCGAGCGCCGGACCAAGCGGGGCAAGGACGCAGGGAGGGCGCAGTGGCAGAGCCATTGCCCCGACCGAGGACGCGGCATCCGCGCCGGTCCGCCGCCGCCAGACGTGGGCGGGGAGCGGTGAGCCAGCCTCCTACTCAAACCTGGGCGCGGATTGCGTCGATCAGCTCGGCGGTCGGTAGGTCGCTGGTGAAGCCGGCGGCGCGGCGATGACCGCCGCCGCCGTGAGTTCGCGCGATCGCGGAGACATCGACGTCGTTGTCGGTCGCACGTAGCGAAGCCTTGTGCGCGCCGCGCCCACCGCCCGACAGCTCGCGGATCAGCAGCGCGACCTTGACGCCGTCGAGCGCGCGGAGGTGATCGATGACACCCTCGCTGTGGCTCTCCTCGGCTCCGGTCTGCGCGAAATCCTCGGCCTCGAGCACGGCGACCGCGAGTCGCCCGTCGGAGTACAGCTTCAGGCTCGCGAGCGCGCGGCACAGCAGCGCAAGCTTGGCCTGCGGGATCTGCTCGTAGATGCGCCGGTACATGACGGCAACATCGACGCCCGCGCCGATCAACTCGGCGGCCATCGCGTGCGCCCGCATCGTCGTGTTCTCGTAGGAGAAGCGGCCGGTGTCGGTGACCAGGCCGACATACAGGGCCTCGGCGATCTCCGTCGTCAGCTCGACGTCCGCGACACGCAGCAGATCCCAGACGATCTCAGCCGTGCAGGACGCCTCCTCGTCGACGTAGTTGATCGTGCCGAAGCGCGTGTTGTCGTGGTGGTGGTCGATGTTGACGAGCCGCTCCGCGTCGAGCAGCGGCGCGAGGGGGTTGCGGTCGAGGTTGCCGCAGTCGAGGAACATGACCGTTCGCTGCGCGAGGTCGGCGGGTGGCGCGGTGACGAGACCCTGCAGCGAGAGGAAGCGGTATTCGGCGGGCAGCGGGAAGTCGTCGGGGGCGATCACCATCACGGAGTCCTTGTCGAGCGCGCGCAGCAGGGCCTGCATCGCGATCAGCGAGCCGAGCGCGTCGCCGTCGGGATGCTCGTGCGTTACGAGCAGGAAGTGCTCGCTCGCACGGATCGCCGCCAGCACCTCCTTGCGCGCGTCGCGCGTGAGCGGGGCGGCGTGGGTCATGCCCCGTGCTCCTCGTCGCGGATCAGGTGCTCCACCCGCATCGCCCGATCGGTCGTCCCGTCGTAGACGAACGACAGCGTCGGCGTGCGCCGCAGCATCAGCTCGCTCGCGATCCGACCCTGGAGGTAGCCATGGGCATGGCGGAGGCCGTCGAGCGAGTCGGCGCGCGCCTGCTCGTCGCCGAGCACGCTCACGAAGACGCGGGCTGAGCTTAGGTCCGGGCTTGTCGTCACGTCGGTCACCGTTACGAACCCCACAC
>Ga0302178_10000184_pt1 | contig 59127 bp, 51 predicted proteins | sample I_Palsa_E1_3_FD_198790 | JGI IMG/M metagenome (GOLD analysis project Ga0302178, IMG submission 198790) | Peat permafrost microbial communities from Stordalen Mire near Abisko, Sweden - I_Palsa_E1_3 | ecosystem: Environmental > Terrestrial > Soil > Palsa > Peat permafrost | place: Sweden...
CTCGTTTCCGGGGCTGGGCAGGTACCGGACGCTAACAGCCCTGGCTCGCGGGCAACGCCCCGTATCCCGCGCTGCGCTAAGGTATGTAAGCCCGCCCAGGTCGGAGGCGGGCGCGGTAAGTACCGGGACGTGGCCCAGCTTGGTAGGGCACTTGACTGGGGGTCAAGGGGTCGCGGGTTCAAATCCCGCCGTCCCGACGAGAACGAGCAGGTCAGAGGCCATTTCACCAGCCCGGTGAAGTGGCCTCAAGATCTTTTGACCGCACCTTGACCGCAGGATTTTGCGGCATTCTGCAGTATCTCGTGAACATCAGATGTGGCGAACGTCACGCCAGACACAACGCGAGTTAACATCCGACCCTTGCGCGACCGCCGACCGCTGGTGCCAGTCGGGCCTAATGGTGGCGCTGCGAGAATGGGTGTCGCGGTGATCTTCTCGGGGGTGAAGTGCGTCGTGGCCCGCGAGCTGGCTGGCCGCAGTTCCGGTCATATCCCGAGAACCGGAACTACACGCGTAAGGCTCGGATAGCCTGCTCGGCGTGAACCGCCGTGTAATGACGTGGCACAGGTGGCCGCCGGCGAGCACATGCGAGGGGCCGCCCGGTTGAAGACGATCATCGTCGCCGGGGCGGTGGCGCTGCTGGTCGCGCTGTTCGGAACGCCGCTGTTCACCAGGCTGATGCGGCGGCACGGCTATGGCCAGCCGATCCGGGTCGAGGGCCCCAAGTCGCACGAGACCAAGCGCGGCACGCCCACCATGGGTGGCACAGTCTTCGTGATCGCGGCGGTGATCGGCTACGTGGTAGCGCACGCGGCCACCGACGATCCGTTTACGCCTTCGGGCGTGCTGGTACTGCTGCTGATGGCGGGACTGGGCCTCGTCGGGTTCATCGACGACTTCCTCAAGATCTTCCGGCAGAACAGTACGGGGCTGCGCAGCCGGGCGAAGCTGGCCGGCCAGTTCGTGGTGGCGGTGGTATTCGCGGCGGGGGTGCTGCACTATCCGGACAAAGTCGGACTGACGCCCGCTGACGCGTACCTTTCCTTCCTGCGGGACTTCGGCCCGGCTATCGGCACGCTGCCGTTCATCATCTGGGCAGTCATCATGGTGGCCGGCACCTCCAACGCTGTGAACCTGACCGACGGGCTGGATGGTCTGGCCACTGGATCCACAATCCTGGTGCTGGCCGCTTACGTGCTGATCGGCATCTGGCAGGAGCGCAACGACTGCATCAACTTCCTCTCCTCGCAGTGCTACCCGGTACGTGACCCGCTCGACATGGCGGTGGTCGCCGCCGCGGTCCTCGGCGCCTGTTTCGGATTCTTGTGGTGGAATGCGCCACCGGCCAAGATCTTCATGGGCGACACCGGGTCGCTGGCCTTGGGCGGAGCGCTGGCTGGCCTCGCCATCTGCACCAAGACGCAACTGCTCCTGCTGATCCTCGGCGGCCTGTTCGTGATCATCACCCTGTCTGACGTGATTCAGGTGAGCGTCTTCAAGGTGACCAGGAGCAGAACCGGGCGAGGGAAACGGGTCTTCAAGATGGCGCCGCTGCAGCACCACTTCGAGCTGGTGGGCTGGGCGGATACGACGATCCTGATCAGGTTCTGGCTGATCTCCGGTCTGTGCGTGGCGCTCGGCCTCGGGATCTTCTATGCGGCCTGGCTGCAGACCTGACGCAGGAAGGCTCCGGGATAGCTCTATGGACGACATTTCGCCTGCTGGAGAACCACTGCACGAAGATCGAGCAGACCGCTAGCAGCTGATCCCGCCAAACCCTTCAGGAGATGGCCCGCTCGATGCGGCAGAACGGCACTCGTAGCCGTCGGGCTCGTGCAGCCTCACAGCCGGGATCTCAGCACGGCGATCTCGGGCCACGGGTCGAAGCCGTGCTCGACCAGCCAGCGGACCACCCGCAGGCTTCGCAACGACCACCACGCGCGGATCACGTCGAGGTCGACGTCGGTTCCGTAGCCGGCGACGACGTCGCCAAGGTGCTCCTCGTGTCCGAGCGTCAGGCTGGCGAGGTCGTACAGGGCATCGCCCTGGCCCGCCTCGGACCAGTCGATCACGCCGATGATCTCGTCACCGTCGACGAACACGTGGGTGACCTGCAGGTCGCCGTGCGTGAACACCGGTGTCCACGGCCGGAGCGCAGCCTCGGCGACCTGGCGGTTGCGCGTGACCACGCCGACGGGAAGGACGTCGTTCGCGACGATCCACTCGCATTGGCCGTCGAGGTGCGATGCGATCTCGCCGGAGCTCCGGCCGGGCCATGGCGGCAGCGGCGCGTCGTGCAGCATCCGTGCGGCGGCACCCGCCGCGGCCCACGCCGCCGGCGACGCGGTCGACGGCTCGCCGAGGCGGCCGAGTGCCGTCCCTGGGAGGGCGGCGAGCGCGAGCACGGGCGGCTTCCGCCACAGGACTTCCGGAGTCGGGATCGGCGCCATGGCCATCGCCTCGACCTCGACGTCGGTGCGCGTCTGATCAGCGTCGATCTTCAGGAACACGTCGCCGACGCGCAGGGTCGCGCGCTCGTGATGGGCAACGACGACCTCGACCTCCTCCACGCCGGCGATTATCGCGGGATGACCGCCGATTGTCGCCGGGTTTATCGCGTGCGACTGCGCGGCTATCCACCGCGCCAGGTTCGAGCAGCTCCGCTACGGGGCCTGGCGCAGGCCGCTCCCGCCGCCCGGGGCGACGCAGAGTAGGACAGGGGCGCCCCGGACAGCCGGGCTCGCGGCGGGCGCGGCCACTGCGGAGCCTTCCGCAGTCCAGCCGATCTGCCGGTAGCAGATACCAGATACCAGGGCACGCCTGGCCCGGGGCGTCCTAGCGTCACCGTGTGGGCGTCTTCGAGCTGATCCCGGGCCTGGGGTGGCTGCCGCTGTACTGGCAAGCGATCACCCGTCACCGCCGGGCGGGTTAGAGCGCCGCTCGTGACCCGCTGCCGGCGAGCATCCCGTTACGGGTCGATCGTGATGCTGAACCCCTGGCTCGCGGTGTCGCCGAGGCTGTCGGTCACTTTCATCGTGAAGGCGAAGGTGCCTGCCTTTGTGGGCGTCCCGGACAGGACGTTGTTGTTGTAGGTTCCGGGGTTTCCCGACCTGAAGCTCAGACCGGGCGGGGCCTGCCCGGCGGCGACCGAGAACGTGTAGGGCGTCTCGCCGCCTGTGGCGCCGAAGGCGATGGCGGGATAGGCGGTGCCGACCGTGCCGGCATTGCAGCAGGGACCGGTCCCGCTGAGCAGGAGCGGCGGCATGGGGTCGATGGTGAGGCTGAATTGCTGGGTTGCCTGCTGCCCGTCGTAGTCGCTGACCCGCATGGTGAAGGTGTAGGTGCCGGCGGTGGTCGGCGTTCCGGCCAGCTCATCGTTGGCGTACCTCGGGCCGCAGCAGCTGTCGGTCTGCATGGTGAGGCCGGACGGGAGTTGCCCGGCGGTCAGGGCCCAGGTGTAGGGCGCGGCAGCCGCGGTGAGTCAGCCTTCCCACCAGTCAAGCACCCGGAGCGCGCGGAGGGTGTTCCAGCGGCTCGGCTCCCCCGCGGGATCCTCAAGGGCGAAGTGGACGCGGCCGGGATGGATGCGGTCGAGCAGCCAGCGGCCGTCCGGCTGCTGCTTCGAGCGCACGATCTCCACGGCCTCGGCCATCCGGGAATCCGGCTCGGCGCCCGAACGCCGGAAGTAGTCGAGCGCACGCAGCACGTCGTAGCGCCAGTAATAGGGGAAGGCGAAGTCGAGATACTCCGGGTTGACGACCTCGCCGGTGCTCTTGCGGCGGAACAGGCTTCGCTCGAGCAGGTACTCCTCCCCGCTGCGTCGCGCCTCGCGCACTGCGGCGGACCCGCCGGTCGCGCGCTCAAATTCGAGTAGCCCGTCGAGCACGGTGATCGTCGTGTCGAACGAGGAGCGTACGGATCCGTTCTCGGCCTCGCAGTTCCATCCGCCGTCAGCGAGCCGCTCCCCGACGATCCGGTCGACGAGCGGCGCGACGTCCACCGTGTAGTAGGCGCCCGTCTCGATCGTCCTGCCGTTGATGCACGGCTCGACCTCGCCGTCGAAGTAGCGCTGCCCGGCGTGCTCCCATCGCCCGTGCTCGGCGATGAGCGCGATCGCGCGGCGTGCCGCCTCGGACGCCGGGTCGAGCCCGAAGATCTGCAAGGTCTGCAGGCTGTGCATCGTCGCTGTCCAGGGCTGCCCCGGTTCGCCGCCGGTGTAGGACGCCGGGAAGCAGGCGCCGCCGTCCCACAGCCCGTCGGCGCCCTCGAGCGCCAGCAGACGGGCGCCCCAGCCCACGCGCCCCACGCGCGCTCGTTCGGCGGCGACCTCGTCCGGCGAGGCGTCGGTGAGATCGCCTAGCACCTGCCAGCGGATGGCCGGGTCGGAGTCGAGCAGCCAGTCGATCACGGACCTCGGGGTAGTCATCGACGACTCCTGGATGGTGGCGTTCAGGTTGGTGTTGTTCGTCATAAGGCTCAGTGTTTCCCGGGCTGTTCAGGTACTTCGGCTTCCCTGCCGCCTTGTAACATTGCCCGGCCGGGGCGATTAGTTCCGGGGACCCTGTTCGTCCAACTTCTTAACGGTGGCGTACGGAGCCCGCCTGAGGACGGAGGAGAGTCATGAGTCCGCGAGTCGTCTCGGCCGATGAGTGGGTGGCCGCACGCAAGGAGCTGCAGGCCGCCGAGGAGGAGGCCGTACGCACTCTCGGGCAGATCGCGAGCCGACGCCGCGAGATGCCGGCCGTCAAGATCGAGAAGGACTACGTCTTCGAGGGCCCGGACGGCAAGGCCAGCCTGCTGGATCTGTTCGAGGGCCGGACTCAGCTCATCGTGCAGCACTTCATGTTCGACCCGGCCTGGGACGAGGGCTGCCCGGTCTGCTCCTACCAGGCCGATAGCGTCGGTCACCTGGCCCACTTGCATGCCCGCAATACCTCGTACGCGGCAGTATCCCGGGCGCCGATCAGCAAGATCGAGCCATTCCGGCAGCGGATGGGCTGGGCCTTCCCGTGGTATTCGTCGCAGGGAAGCGACTTTAACTACGACTTCCACGTGACTCATGACGAGAGTGTCACGCCCATCGAGTACAACTTCCGGACCGCGCAGGAGCTGGTCGACATGGGCCGGGCCTGGAGCGCCCGGCCCGGCGAGCAGGGCGGCATCAGCGTCTTCTTCCGGGACGGCGACACCGTACTGCATACCTGGTCAGGCTACGGCCCAGTCACCGACTTGGTCTGCGAGACCGACATCCTCCTCGACCTGACGCCGCTGGGCCGCCAGTACGAAGACGTCGAATTGCGCCACCACGACAAGTACTAGCCAAGCGATCGACCCGGCAGGAGGATGGACATGACCGGCAATCAGCCTGAGGACCCGGAGGGCCAGGCTCTGCTGGCCTTCCTCGCTGCCCAGCGCGACTCGGTGCTTTCCATTGTGGAGGGGCTGGATGAGGAGGCGTGGCACCGGCCGGTCGTGCCGTCGGGCTGGACGCCGGCCGGGCTGGTCGAGCACCTGGGCGGCGCAGAGTGGCACTGGTTCCAGGGGGTCGTGACCGGCGCAGTTCCCGAGCCGCCGCCCGGGGATGAGGACCTGCCTCCCTATGACCCGACGGCAGCGTTCGTCAGTGACCTGCCCTCAGCGGAGATCATCCGCTTCTACCGTGACCAGTGCGCGAGCTCCGATGCGGTGCTGGCGGTGACGCCGCTGTCGGCGCCGCCGCGCGGCAGGCACGGTCGGCTGGAGAAGGACGAACCGCCGACCGTGCGCTGGATCGTGCTGCACATGATCGAGGAGACCGCGCGACATGCCGGTCACCTGGACATCGCCAGGGAACTGATCGACGGCCAGACCGGGCTCGGGCCGCGCTGACCGGCCTGACGCCATCCCTGCCGCCACGCCTAGTCGGCCAGCCAAATGGTTTAGTCAGCCGGGGTCATCGCCAGCTTTGCGCGATCGGGTCTCGGGGGCGAAGAGCCCGAGGACCGCGGCCAGGCCGAGCACAGCGGCAGCTAGTTCGAAGGCCGCAGCGTAAGAGGAGGTGTCGACGAGGTAGCCCGCCGCCACCGGTCCGGTGACGGTGCCAGCATCGCCGGCCATCTGGAAAGACGCGACCAGTGTCCCGGCCCCTCCGGCGAGGATGTCGCCGATCATTGCCGAAGGCGCGACGTCGAGCAGTCCTGATCCGAGGCCGGACACGGCTAGCGCGACCAGATACCCCGATAGGCCGGGCAGGAAGGCTAGCATCACCATGCCGCCGGCAGACACTGTGCAGCCAGCGACGATGACCGGCCGTCGGCCGAGCGCATCGGCCGCCCACCCGCCGGGCATGAGCGTCGCTGCGTTCAGCGCGGCGAAGACGACAAAACCGATGCCCGTCCAGAACGCTGACCGATGCAGGATGTCACGCACGAACAGGGGAACGATGGCGCTTCGCACCCCCATTGCGGCGAAACCGTCCGCAAGGTTCGCCGACGCCGCGGCGCGGTATGCGCGGCTACGCAACGCGCCAGCTATCGCAGCGAACGGCCAGGCCGATCGCGGGTCCGCGACCGGCCTGCGCGGCGCGTCTGCCAATACGAGCGCAGCGATAGCCGCAGGAACGATGAGCAGGCAGCCATAGATGATGAACGGCGCCCGCAGTGACCATGCCGCGACCAGCCCGCCCACCGCTGGGCCGCTGATCCCGCCCAGTAGGAATCCGCCGCTATACAGGCCGCTGGCCCGGCCCCGCTGCCCGCCGGGCACGCTGACCAGCAGCAGGGTCTGGGCGCTGACGCTGAACATCGCCGAGCCCAGGCCGCCTGCGCCGCGCAGGGCGATCAGTTGCACGAACGACCGGGAGAAACCGGCGAGCACACTGCTCACCGCGACGACAGCGATCCCGGCCGCCATGACCGCGTGCTGGCCGAACCTGTCCACCAGGCGACCAGCGGGCAGCGCCCCAACCACCCGCATCAGCGCGAACGCACTGATCACGCTGGCAGCCGCGGTCGCGCTGACCCCAAACTGACGGGCGAACTCCGGGATATCTGGAGCCACTATCCCGAACCCGAGGGCGACCGTGAACGAGACCACGGTAAGGATCGCCACTTCCCGCGGCAGGTCGCGGAAGGGGCCGCGATGGGAGCCTGGCACGAAGGACATATTGCCAGGCAACCCCTGGTCGCCATCTCCGGCGACGGGCCAATCTGCGCTTTGCCTGCGATTCCTGAACGAGCCGCAGGCGCGCTCTGAAGCTTATACTGGCTGCTGTTGGCTGCTTTTCCTGCCGAGCTGCCACGTCAGGTGCGGGGAGCCCCGGCGCGATAGCGCGGCGAGGGCAGGAACCCGCTGCTGGCGGGTCGGCAGCAGCGCAACGTGACGCCGCCATCGCTGCCGGTCTACCGCCCAGGCCCTGAGGTAGCTTTCGCACAGGACTGGCGTGATGAGCGCCAGGCGGCCCAGGGATCCTTTCAGCGCAGCGATCTTGCGGGCCTTATCATTTGGCTCGAGGGTGTCCCCCTCTACCATCTCCAGCACGCCCTCGACGAACTGACGGCGCTTCATCAGGAACCTGGCCCAGTGATCCTGGTCGGCGTCAATGATCGACCGGTCCTGATCCAGCAGCCAGTAGATCCCTTCGGCCAGTACATCGCCCAGCTCTTCGGCGCGGGCTCGTTCAGGATTCCTGAACGGGTCGTAGGGAGACTGGACAACTTTTCCGGTAACAGCGGTGGGCTGCAGCCATTTGTAGCCATCCAGCAGGAAAAACCAGTCATCGTTGTAGATGTCGGGAAAGAACGAGTTGCTGCGATTCACCTCGACGGCGAGCGCTCCGCCGCCGATGAACGACTGCTGTTTTCCACCAGCCTGCCGGTAGGCATGGCAGACGACCGAATTGTCAGGAAAGCCGGTGATCTGCAAGCCAACCGCATTGTGGGTGTCCAGCAGGCCGCTCGCCTTCTGCACGTCATCCGGATTCAACGCGGTGATGTCATCGTCGACGAAGAGGATGCGCGACCAGCCGAGCATGTGGCTGAGCATGAGGGCCAGGTTGCGCTTTGCGCTCAAGTCAGTCCGGCGTGCAAAGACGGTTCCGGCGAGCAGGCGGGAGGTCTCCCAGCACGGCAGCCGCAGCCGTGCTGGCTCTGGCACGTCGATGGCGATCAGGTCGATGCCAGCCGGAAGGCGCTGTGTCGCCTCCGCTGCCGACGTCCATTTCCCGCTGTGCAGCGTTACCAGAGTGCAGTTCAGGGCCAGGGCCAGGTTCGCCGCCTCGGCTAGGTGCGCCGGGCGCCGGGCAGTCGGCACGATGATGGCGTTGACTCCTTGCCGGCCCGGCGAGGAGTCAACGGGCGACCACAGCAGGTCCCGGTGTGAGCCATGGTGATAGAGCGCCCCGTTGCCCAGCACAGGTTTACTCGGCCCACTCAAAGAGCGTGTAGTCACTAATGGTCCAGTCTGGGGTCAATGTCGCTCCGTTGACGATCGGCACACGGGTCAGGATGCAGTAGGAATCGCTGTCGCCAAACCGTGATCGCAAGTACTCCGCATTGCGGTCACGGAATCTGGTATCTGTCAGCGCGCGGACAGCGCCATAGGTGCCGCGACCATACATGCCACTACAGATGGTAACAGTCCGCTTCCGGTTGAAGGGATTTACCGCGCGGGCAAAGAGCGCGACATCTTCGAGGAGGATTATCTGGTCGCCCAACTTTTGCAGGACTGGCCTGTGCTGAGTCGTTGTCCCGTTTTCCTCCACTTCGAAATACTGTTCCCTCTCAGTGTCCCAGTCGGCTACCTGCTGCACCGGCAGTTGAAGCTTCTCCAGCGTTGAACTTGTTAGCGTATTCCAGTCAATGCCACCCAGCGTGACCAGGTGCGAAGTGTAGTCGTCACGCGCAAGTTTGTCGGCAATTCGAAGGTTCACCTGATTAGCCGGATTGGCAGCACGAAGGTGACCGTACAGTTCGAACAGCGCGTCGAGCTCAGAGTAGGTCAGGAGCTCGATGTAGTCGGGATCCTTGACGTTCGTGTAGGGGATCTGGTCCAGCATGGGCCGCGGCCACTGGGCGCAGACGATCGTGATGTCGTCTCCATCCCTGAAGCGCCAGTGCCCGGCACCCAGCGACGCATCTACCTGGCCGGATCGGCCAGGTTCCGCGGAGGTGGCGCCAGCCCGCAGCGCAGCGTTGCGCAACTGCGTCAACTCCCGCTTCAGCTCGTTCATGGTCTGCTGTTCCTCATCACTCATGTCCTGCAAGCTGATGAGGTGAGCTGCATCCGCGTCGAAGGAACGCGCTGTGGCGAAGAGCGCAGCGTAGGCATCCAGCCGTGACAGGGGCGGGATCCGTGGATTGGTCTGTGACTCCCACGATGAGATGAGGGGAACGCTGACCCCGCCGAGTGCCTGCGCGAGCTGGGGTTGGGTGATCTTCCTACCTGGCCAGCGATCTTCCCGGAGAGCACGCAAACGCCGAGCAAGAAGCTGCCGCGGATCCTGACTGTCCACACCCTGCCTCTGTTCATCTGAAGTTCAGGTTTCATGTAAACACCTCATACCACGATATAGGCATGACGAAACCGCAGGTAGGGGACCATCCAGGCATCGCAAAGGCAACGGGACGCCTCCCTGGGGCTAGAGCCAACAGGCCATTAAGCGAGGGTTGATGAACATGAAGAGGGTAGAGGAAACTTAAGGAAGGCCGCTGGATAAGGGAGGCAGATCTGAATACTTTACTTAAGTTCAGAAGAACACGCAAAGGCAACGTGCCAGCAGGGCCGGCGGACCGCTCCCGGCGGTCGCTGCCCCTGCTGGCAGCACAGACTACGCGGGCACCCTTGCGCCAACAAGGATGCCCGCCGCCAAGCAGAACCCCCGCGCGCTCTCAAACACGAAGGAAGTCCCGTGAACACAATAACTCCCCATCTGGCGGGGGCAACTGTCCTCGCCGTACGTCAGCTGATCTACCTTCGCCCTTCGGCCACTGCCCGGATGGCCGCCGACGCGGCCGGGGGGATGGCCCTGGCAGTTGTGGTCCTCGTCGTTGCCTTCCTGGCAGCGATGGCCTGGGCCGCGCGTAGCCTGGCCGCCCTGCTGTCTGAATTTCTGCAGGTAGCGGCCGCGATGACGTCCGTCTTCTTCGCCATGGTGATAGCTGTCGTAGTGGCCGTAGCTCTGCTAGTCCACCACTAGCGCTGGGCTCCAGCGGTGCCGCTGGAGCCCAGCCCGATGGGCGCGAAGAGGCCGTGCTAACGCCCCGCCAGGCGAGGCTCGTGACGACCAGCAGACTCGGGGAACCCTCTGCAGAGCCTGCCAATCGTCTGGCCCGCCGGGTACACCAGATCCTCTGACCTAGCGGTAGCGGGCACGGCGAACGCGCCAGGTGAGCCGGCAAACCCACTACGTTCCGCCTTAACGCATATATAATTAATTATTAACGAACTTCACTATAGAAAGTGAATTCATCTAGGGGGGCTGGCTACAACCAGAGGTTGCCAGCCCGGCCAGCACCATGTGAAAATCGGTGTTTATGCCTTATATCAAGCTCCTTGCCCGCGACGAGTGGCATAGGCTGCGGGACATCAGGCTATCCGCACTGCATGAATCACCTCACGCATTTTTGTCGACGTATGGGCGGGAGCAGGCGTACAACGAGGATCAATGGCGAGCCGAATTTACCCGGGGCGAGTGGAATATCGGCATCATTGGCAGCAGGGCAGTCAGTCTTCTGGGCACTACCCATGAGTCCGATACGCCTGTTCATGAGTGCTATTTAGAATACTTGTGGGTGTCACCCGAATGTCGAGGTTCTGGCGTCGCCTTCGATATGCTCACCATCATCCTTGACCGCCTGCAGACCTCCGGGGTGCGGACTGTCTTTCTATGGGTACTCGACGGTAATGACACCGCTATACGCCTGTATAAGAGGGTCGGCTTCGTCAGCACCAATCACCGCCAGCCGTTGTCAGCGGACCCGGAGCGCAGCGAGGAACGGATGCAGCTGGATCTGGGCTGAGCGACAATCAGGGGCTGACCATGCTTGGGTCAGCGAAGGAGACCTCGGAAGAAAAAGACCTTTACGTCAGCGGCTAGCGGGAGGACGTCGATGGGGAGCAACGCCGTAGTCGAGGCGGCCCGCCAGGCACTGGGGCCGGTCGGCGCGTTCCTGCCGGTCCCGACCGACAGCGCGCCACCCATCGACCTGCAGCGGGACGCGGTCCGCCGGCTCGAACGGGCCGGCTACCGTGCCGCGTGGACCAACGAGACCGTCGGCGGCAAAGACGCCCTGGTGCAGCTGGCCGTGCTGCTGGCGGCCACGGAGCGGATGATGTTCGGGACCGGCATCGCCAACATCGGGGCCCGGTCACCGCAGACCGCGCACGGCGCGGCGGCCCTGCTGGCGCAGGCTTACCCGGGCCGGTTCGTCCTCGGCCTGGGTGTCGGCTACCCGCAGCAGGCGGCCAGCGCCGGCCGGGAGTTCGGCCGTCCGCTGGCCACGATGCGCGGCTACCTGGACCAGATGGGCGCCCCCACCCAGCTGCCCGCACCCGACGTCCCTTACCCGCGGATCATCGGCGCGAACGGCCCGAGGATGCTCGCGCTGGCCGGCGAGCTCACCGACGGCGCGCTGCCCGCCGGGCAGCCGCCCGAATTCACCGCCCAGGCCCGGCAGGTACTCGGCCCGGACAAGCTCCTGGTCATCTTCCTGCACGCGGACACCGGGCCGGGCGGGCCAGCGGCAACCGCGGCCACGGTCCGCGAGCACCTCGCCGCCGGCGCGGACCACGTGCTCGCCGGCCTGCCGATCGGCACCGACTTCACCGCCGGCGTGGACCAGCTGGAGCAGCTGGCGCCGGCGCTGGCCGGGCTGGCGTGATCAGTGCATGAGTGAGCTGAACGGCATCCGCGTCCTGGTGACCGGCGCCAGCAGCGGCCTGGGCGCGGCGATGGCCGCCGCGCTGGCCGGGGCGGGCGCCCGGGTGATGGTGACCAGCCGCGAGCAGGCCCGGGCGGAAGCGACGGCGCGGGAGCTCGGTCCCCCGGCGTTCCCGTGTCAGCTCGACGTGCGGGACGAGCGATCGGTTGCCGCTTGCGTTGGCCGGGCTCGCGAGGCGTGGGGCGGCATCGACATGCTCGTTAACAATGCGGGCATCGGCATGCGCACGGTCAACCCGCGGTTCATGTCGGAGCCGCAGCCGTTCTGGCAGGTCGGGCCGGCCGGCTTCCGGGACGTGGTGGAGACCAAGGTCGTCGGCTGCTTCCTGATGGCCCGCGCGGTGGTGCCGCTGATGCTCCGCGAGGGAGGCGGGCGGATCGTCAACATCTCGATGAACGAGCAGACGATGGTCCGCCGTGGCTTCGTGCCGTACGGGCCGGCGGGCGCCGGCGTCGAGGCGCTGTCGCGGGTGATGGCAGCGGATCTGGCCGGCAGCCCGGTGACCGTCAACATCCTGCTTCCCGGCGGGGCGACCCGGACCGGGATGATCCCCGACGAGGCTTCCGCTGAGGTCCGGGCCGCGATGCTGGACCCGGCCGTGATGGGGCCGCCGATCGTGTGGCTCGCCTCCGGCCAGGCCGCCGGCGTGCATGACCGGCGCATCGTGGCGGCCGAGTTCGGCTCCGCGCCGGCCGCGCCATGACGATCCCGGCCGCCCGCCTGTTATGTAGCGAGCGGGAACGCGGAACGGATCTTCCTCGGCCATCCATTCACGCAGGTGGTCGAGAGCGCAGGCACGCTCACGGCGCCCAGCGCCCGCCCCTTCCACGATGAGCAGGGGACAGGCTGGCGCGGACGGGGACGATCTCGAAGCCGCGCAGCACGAGAAGCGGCCGCCGGGTAGGCGTCCCGGCCATCTCGAGTCCCGGGTACCGGCGCGTGAGCTCCTCTACCGCGATGCGGCCCTCGAGGCGGGCGAGCGCGGCGCCGAGGCAATGGTGGATCCCGAGCGAGAACGACAGGTGCCGCGAGGCGTCCGGCCGGTCGATCCTGAGGCGGTCGGGCTGGTCGAACACGTCGGGATCACGGTTGGCACCGCCGATGGCCACGATGATCGACGCGCCCCTCGGGATCACCACGCCGCCGACATCGGTGTCCTCGGTCGCGATCCGTGAGGTGAGCTGGACCGGGCTGTCGTAGCGGAGCAGCTCCTCGACGGCTGCGGGGACCAGGGCCGGCTCCTCCCGCAGCCGCCGCCAGTGCTCCTGCTCGCCGAGCAGGGCGACGGCGCCGTTCCCGATCAGGTTAACGGTCGTCTCGAAGCCGGCGACGAGGAGGAGCAGCGCGGTGCTGACGACCTCGTCGGAACTGAGCCGGTCACCCTCATCCTCGGCGGCCACGAGGGCGGAAAGGAGGCTGTCGTCGGGGTCGGCGCGACGTTTGCGCACCAGCTCCCGCAGGTACGCGGTCAGGGCCAGCTCCGAGGAGCGCGTCTGGCCCTCGACGGTCCGACCGGACTGAGGGTCGAGGCTGACGGCGACGTCGTGGCCCCAGACCCGGAAGCTGGCCTGGTCCTCGACCGGGACACCGAGAAGGTGGCAGATCACCGCAATGGGAAGCGGGAAGGCCAGGGCATCGATGAGGTCGAAGCCCGCCGCGGCATCGACTGGCGTGAGGAGCCGGTCGGTGACGTCACGGATCCACGGCTCAAGGCCGGCTATCGCCCTCGGGGTGAACGCGCGGGACACGAGCCGCCGGAGGCGGGTGTGGTCGGGCGGGTCCATCGTGAGCAGGTCGGCGGCGGGAAGCTCGGCGCGAGGATCGCCGGCCGGGTAGGCCGGCGGCTGGTATCCGCTTTGGTGCAGGGGTGAGGAGCTGAACCGCTGGTCCCGGAGGACGCTCGTCGCCGTTGCGTGACTCGCCGTCGCCCAGGACCCGAGCGGGCTGCGGACGAGGCCGCGCCGGCGCAGATCGGCGTAGAGCGGGTACGGGTCGACCTTCGTCTCGGGCCGCATCAGCCTGGCGACAGGATCGCCACGCCATTGGTAGAAGCTCAGCACCGCGGGCTCCACGACGCGGCGCATCACGTGCTCTCCGAGGCTCATGCGCGTTCTCCCTCACCGAGTGACCCGCCAGACCCTGATCATTTATTCATATGCGCGAGCGGCTGGCAGAGTTCGGCCGCGCCATGGCCGTCGACGAGGCCACCACGGACAAGGCCGGGCTGGCGGTGAGCCTCGAGTTCGTCGCGGCCCTCCTGCGCAGCCCCGACGCCCTGCGGCGGTACGGCGCGGACCTCGAAGCGGCGACTGGAGGAGCTGGCCGCGGAGGACGACGAGCAGCCTCGCCCCGGGACCACCCCCACCGAAGCCTGGGCCATCGGCCACGCGCTATTCGTAGGGCTGCAGATCTACCAGTGCATCGCGCCGGAGATCCTCACGCCCGCGGTGTTCGAGCGCGCCTCCGAGCTGCTCGCCGGGCTCTATCCCGAGCGCTGAGCTTCAGCGCAGCTCATTGACGAGTACGGCACCGACGCGGACGCGGCCGACGAGAGCTTCGATGCGTGGTGCGCCAGCCAGATTTCGCGGCACGTGCCCCGCGGAACTGTCCCGTAACACCACGATCCTGGCCGCACTGCCTCGGGTCGCTCAGCAGCAGGAAGCGGCGGACGAGGGCATATCGCCGGATGCCTCGTTGCCGGTGCCGCAGCAGGCGGGGCCGTCGCCGTAGCAGGTCTGGCTGTCGGCCAGGACCGTGTAGATCTCCCAGGACTCGCCGTCGGGAGCACCCTGCACCCAGAACTTGTCCTGCTTGGCGTAACAGCAGGTGGTAGCCCGCTCGTCGACGGAGGCAAGCCCGCTCTCCGCGAGCCGGGCCTGCTCGGCATCGACGGTGCCGATGTCGCTGACCTCGACGCCAAGGTGATTGAGGCTGCCACCCATGCCGGGCCTCTCCAGCAGAACGAGCTTCAGTGGTGGCTCGGTGACGGCGAAGTTGGCGTAGCCGGGACGGCGCTTGGCAGGCTCGGCGCCGAACAGCTTGCGGTAGAAAGCGACGGCCTCGTCGATGTCATTGACGTTGAGGGCGAGCTGGACACGGGACACGGGAACCTCCTGCGACTTGAACATCGATGTGTGTCTATGTCTGATCGATGCCGAGCTTGCCATGGGACATCGGATCCTGTCAATATAGACATATGTCGAAGTCATTACTGGTGCTCGGCCCGGCGGAGACCGCGGCGTGCTGCTCGCCCTTGTCGTCCCAGCCGCTCTCCGCGCAGCAGGCCGGGCAGGTCGCGCCGCTGCTGAAGGCGCTGGCCGATCCGGTCCGCCTGCGCCTGATGTCCCTGGTGGCCTCGCACGCCGGAGGCGAGGCGTGCGTCTGCGACCTGAACGACGCGTTCGACTTGTCCCAGCCCACCATCAGCCACCACCTCAAGGTGCTGCACGACTGCGGGCTGCTGGACCGTGAGAAGCGCGGCGTGTGGGTGTATTACCGGGCGCGGACCGAGGCCCTGGCCAGCCTGGGCGCGCTGATCGGCAGTGCTTCGCCGTGACCGCGCGGCCGGGTCCGCCGAGCCGGCGATAACCTCCCCGACGGGCCGGAAGGCATCCAGACCATGCAGATCACGCCCATGACCGCTGAGCATTCGGCCGCCGTCCTGGCGATCTACCAGGCAGGCATTGATGATGGCAACGCCACCTTCGAGACCCGGGCTCCGGGCTGGGCGGAGTTCAGTGCCGCCAGGCTGCCCGATCACCGCTACGTCGCGGTCGCCGCGGGCAATGTCCTCGGCTGGGTCGCGGCGTCAGCCGTGTCCGGCCGCTGCGTCTACGCCGGAGTTGTCGAGCACTCCGTCTACGTCCACTCCGCCGCCCGCGGCCAGGGCGTTGGCCGCCAGCTCCTGGACCGGCTCATCGCCTCCACCGAAGCCGCGGGAATCTGGACCATCGAGTCAGGCATTTTCCCCGAGAACACCGCCAGCGCCGCGCTGCATAAGGCCGCTGGCTTCCGCGCAGTCGGAATCAGGGAGCGCATTGGCCAGCACCACGGCCGCTGGCGCGACGTCATGCTGATCGAGCGCCGCAGCCCCGCGATCTGACCTCGCTCACGACCCCGGTGCCCCGATACAGGTCAGCACTCGCCTGGTCAGGGGCTGCGGAGAAGTTGCTCGAATGGCGTCGCGGCCGCGTATGGATCAGCTTCGGCCGCAGGCTGGCGCCGGCCGATCGCGGCGGCCAGTTCCGCGCCGGCCCGCTCGACCCGGGCGGTCAGAGCGGTGCGCGCGCCGGCCGAGCTGCCAGCCGAGCCCCAGTCCTCGGTGGCGGCGAAGACACCGGTGGGCACCGTCACTGCCCGCAGGTAGGTGAACAGCGGACGGATCGCGTGCTCCAGCGCGAGAGAGTGCCGGGCGGTGCCGCCGGTGGCCGCGATCAGCACCGGCTTCCCGGCGAGCGCGTCCGGGTCGAGCACGTCGAAGAACGACTTGAACAGGCCGTTGTAGGACCCGCTGTAAAGCGGCGTGGCAGCGATAAGCCCGTCGGCGCTGAGTACCTGCTCGATGGCGTGCCGCAGCGCCGGGCTCGGGAATCCGGTCAGCAGGTTGTTGACGATGTCATGGGCCAGCTCGCGCAGCTCGATCGTGACGATCCGCGTCCCGGCCGGCAGGTCCCTGGCCGTCGCCGCGGCGAGCTGGTCGGCCAGCAGCCGGGTGGACGACGGCTGGCTAAGCCCGGCCGAGACGACGGCGATGGTGCGTGCTGTCATCGGGCGCTCGTTTCCAGCCGACTGCCGGCCTCCAGAGTGGCGGCCTCCAGAGTGCCGGGCCCGGCCAGTGACGCTGTTACCAGGGCCTCGTGCGTGGGGCCGTCCGGCACGTTCGCCGGGCGCAGCGCGTCGAGCTCCCTGCGCAGCACCGGCACTACCTCACCGCCGAGCAGGTCCAGCTGCTCGAGCACGGTCTTCAGCGGCAGGCCGGCGTGGTCCATCAGGAACAGCTGGCGCTGGTAGTCACCGAAGTGCTCGCGGAAGGTCAGCGTCTTGTCGATGACCTCCTGCGGGCTGCCGACGGTCAGCGGAGTCTGCGCGGTGAATTCCTCCAGCGACGGGCCATGGCCGTAGACCGGGGCGTTGTCGAAGTAGGGTCGGAACTCGCGCACCGCGTCCTGGGAGTTCTTAGCCATGAACACCTGACCGCCCAGGCCGACGATCGCCTGCTCCGGCGTGCCGTGCCCGTAGTCGGCGAACCGCTGCCGGTAGTAGCCGACCAGCCGGACGAAATGCTCCGTCGGCCAGAAGATGTGGTTGGCGAAGAACCCGTCACCGTAGTAGGCCGCCTGCTCAGCGATCTGAGGGCTGCGGATCGAGCCGTGCCAGACGAACGGCGGCACGCCGTCCAGCGGGCGCGGCGTGGAGGTGAATCCCTGCAGCGGCGTGCGGAACTCTCCGTCGAAGTCGACGACGTCCTCGCGCCACAACCGGTGCAGCAGCTGGTAGTTCTCCACCGCCAGCTCGATGCCCTTGCGGATGTCCTGGCCGAACCACGGGTACACCGGGCCCATGTTGCCGCGGCCGAGCATCAGGTCCACCCGGCCGTCGGCGAGGTGCTGCAGCATCGCGAAATCCTCGGCGATCTTCACCGGGTCGTTCGTGGTAATCAGCGTCGTCGAGGTCGACAGGATCAGCTTGCTAGTCTGCGCCGCGAGGTAGCCGAGCATGGTCGTCGGCGACGAGGGCACGAACGGCGGGTTATGGTGCTCGCCAGTCGCGAACACGTCCAGGCCGACATCCTCGGCCTTGCGGGCAATCGCGACCATCGCCTTGATCCGCTCATGCTCTGTCGGCGTGCGACCCGTCGCGGGATCGGTCGTCACGTCGCCCACGGTGAAGATCCCGAACTGCATGACTGCTCCAGACTCCGCTCGTACCGGCCTCGCCTGGCTGCTAGACGTTCCAGGCTAGTTGACCGTTCAACCACCTGAGGGCTGGCAGATATTCCAGCCGCGATTCAGAGTCCGTTCAGAAAGAACACCGAGTACGGCCTCAGCCTGCGGGAGAATTCTCGTTCAGGCTGGGACGCACGCTGACCGGCGGACGCGATCGCGTCATCAGGCATAAAGCAGGAGGTACGCACAGTGGCGTCACGCGGCCGGCGCTGGCTACGGTGGGTGATCGCGGTGGTAGTCGCGGTCGCGGTACTCGCCGTGGCTGGCCCCTATGTTTACTTCCACTTCGTCGAAGGCAGCACTCCGGCGCCACTGAGCCTCAAGGCCGGCGCCAGCCAGAGCGCCAGCTCCGGCTCCGGCTCGGGCTCGGGCTCGGGCTCCGCGCAGGACGATTCGGATTCGGTCGCGGGCTCATGGAAGGCGGGTTCCGGCTCGCAGGTCGGATACCGGGTCCAGGAAGTCCTGGTCGGCCAGGCCCACACAGCGGTCGGGCGCAGCAGCTCGGTGACCGGCCAGATGGTGATCACCGGGAAGACCGTGCAGACGGCCAGGTTCACCGTCAAGATGGCCACGATCCACACCAACTCGAGCCAGCGGGATGCGCAGTTCGACGGCCGGATCATGGACGTGGCCGCATATCCCGCCGGTACCTTCACGCTCACCAGGCCGATCAGCCTGGCACCGCTGCCGGCCCCGGGGAAGATCAAGGCTTACACGGCTACCGGCAACCTCACGCTGCACGGCCAGACCCGGTCGGTGACTTTCCCGCTGAAGGCGGAGCGCACCGCGGGCGGGATCGACGTGGCCGGGTCGATCCCGGTCCTCTTCTCGAAGTGGAACATCCCGAACCCGAGCTTCACCGGCTTCGTCACCACCCAGAATCACGGCATCCTGGAGTTCCTGCTCGACTTCAAGCACGCGTGACGCCGCAGCCGGCCGCCGGCTCCTCGATCCGGGCTAACCGCAGCTGCCGTACACGCGGTTTCCGTCGAGCTGGTCGACACGGTAGTTGGTGATGCCGTTGCCCGTGGAACCGCCGGTCCACTGCCAGAACAGTTCGCACCTGGCAGGCGGCGGCCGGCCGGCGAACCAGTCAGCGGTCACGCTGGTGCCCGGAATCGAGAATCCGGCCGGGTAGGCCGCGATGGAACCCGTGGCGTCTTCGTACGTCCACTCGGCCGTGCTGGTGAGCGTCTGGGAACCGAAGATGCCCGCCCACTCGTAGGAACGCCTGCCGCCGGCGCTGTACACGCCCGGCAGCCACGGGGTGTCGTCCTTGATGTAGTCCCGGAATCCGCTGAAGTCGGCGCGGTCTATACGTGCCGGGATGTGCTTGAGCACTCGCAGCGGGCTGCAGGTGCTGCTCCAGGACTCGTTCCAGCCATTATCGAGACTGTCCTGGGTTTGCGCTTCGACGTCCATCAGCACGTACGGCAGGGACAGCGCCGTGCCACTCAGGTCCGAGGCCACCTGCTGCGCCTGGGCCTGGCCCCAGCTCGCTGCCGCGGACGCGCTGGCAGGGTCTGGATCACGGCCAGGGCCGGCCATCATCCAGTAGGCGGCGGCTCCGAGCCCTTCGCCGTACTGGACGAAATTGGCCTCGGCAGCGGCATAGTCGGACGAATTCCAGCCGCCGCCCACCGTGTCACAGCCTTCCCATGTATCCCACCGACCGACCTCCCCGAGATATCCGCCGTAGTAGCCGGCCGCGGGGTAGCAGGTACCGTCCGCGCCCACGATGGTGTAAGGCCCGGAGCCGCACGTCATTGTCCGGGGGCCGTCGGAGCCGTACCAGAATCCGGCCGGAATACCACCCGCGCCGGCCGCCGCGGAACCCTCCCCCGCTGCGGCAAGCGCGCCGCGAGCGACCGCCAGCACGCTGGCCCTCGGGCTGCCCGGCATGAACGGCAGTACCCGCAACTGCCCGCAGACGCTCACCGGCCGCGCGAAAGCCACCTGCACCCCGGCGCCCAGCCCGACCGCGGACGGGTACACCGTCGCGGACTCCGCTGGCCGGCACGCTCCGGACGCCACCGACACCAGCGCCACCGACACCCGTCTGCCCGGGCGCAGTGCAACCGCCGTCTGCTGCAGGCCGGCCCGCTGGTAGGTCACGTAAGGCGTATGGCGCATGCGCCACGCCTGCTGGTAGGGAAAGGCCTTGGCGATCGGGCTGGCGCCCCCCGGCAGGTGCAGCCGGGCGGCCGGCCAGCCCCCGGACAGCAGCACGCATTTTCGGTGCGCGGACAAGCGCAGCACGATGACCGAGCCGCCCGGGAGGTCCGCGGCGGAGGAAACCCGCGCCCGCAGCGCTCCGGCCGTGCACCCCGGCGGCTCCCGGCGGGACGCCGAAGGGAAAGGGAGGTTCCCGGCCGGCGCGGTCAGTGCCCTGATGCTGCCGCGCAAGGCGCGCAGCGGGTAAAACGGGGACACCTGCATCGGCCCGGCCACGCACCTGCCCGCGACATCAGCAGGCAGCCGGACAGCAACCCGATTTGCCGCAGCCTGGTCCGGCACAGCCCGATCCGGCGCAGCCCGGTCCGGCGCAGCCTGGTCCGGCGCAGCCCGATCCGCCGCGCCCGGCAACGCCAGCCCGAGCGACCACCTCGTCACGCACCCGCGCGCCCCGGCGGGACCAACCACCGTGACCACCGCGCTCTGGCCAGGGCGCAGCACTACCCGACTGACCGGGACATGAGCCAGATTGCTGAATCGCACGTCGGTGACGGTCACCGCCACCGCCCGTCCGGCAGGCCGGCGGATCATCAGGCCCGGCCAGCCGCGGAGCGAGCAGGAAGACCTGCCGCCGTTGCGCAGCACGACGTTCCACACCAGCTGTGCAGGCGCCGCGTCCGGATCCCCCGCGACGGCGGCAGGAACGCTGATGCGCAGCTGCCCCGGGCGGCACCCGGCAGCGGCCAGCCGCCACGTGCCAGCGCCCGCCGGCCGCGCCCAGGCCGGGCTGGCCGCCATCGCGGCAGCCACCGACGCGGCCGCGGTAACTCCCAGGATCGCGCGACCGGGAGATCGTCTCCGCCGCGGAGGCAGCGCACCTCGCCCAGGACGGCTCATCATTGGCAGAGCCATTGGCAGAGCCGGCCGCATTGCGGCGAGATGCTTGCATTAGCCGCAAATGCCTTCGGCGCTGAGCGCGCGCCGCATGAGGTAATGCAGGTGATAATAGTGACCAGAACAGATGCAATGCCCGCGATGACGACTTTGCGCCTGCCCATGCATTCCCCCGGCATGGGCTTGATGATAGGTAACTGAACGCCGGGCGGAGGCCGCATTGGTGCCGAACGCCGGCCGGCCCCCGGCCGTATTTACGGGCGTTGCAGCAGGAGCTGGTGGACGTCAAGGTAGCCGGAGCGGAACCCGGCTTCTGAATAGGCAAGGTAGAGATCCCACATCCGCCGGAATACGGGGTCGAATCCGAGCCGCCCGACTTCCTCGGCGGCGGCGAGGAACCGGGTCCGCCACTCGTCCAGCGTGCGGGCGTAATGGTCCCCCATGGGAAAGTCCGCACCGATCCTGAGCCCGGTGTGCTCGTCCAGGGCGGCGCGGATGGCCTCCAGCGACGGGATCTGCCCGCCAGGGAAGATGTACTTGTGAATCCAGGTGTGCCCGCTGAGGGTGGCGAGCATGCGGTCGTGCGGCATCGTGATGGACTGCAGTCCCACCCGGCCGCCGGGCGCCAGCAGCCGGTCGAGCGTGCTGAAGTAGGCCGGCCAGTACGGCTCGCCGACGGCCTCGATCATCTCCACGCTGAGAATGACGTCGTATCTTCCTGTGGCCTGGCGGTAGTCGCATAGCTGCACGTCGACGCGGTCAGCCAGGCCGGCCGCGGCGACGCGGGCGGTGGCCTTGGCGCACTGCGCCCGCGAGATGGTCAGGGTCGTCACCTGCGCCCCGCGGGCCGCGGCCTGCAGGGCGAGTTCTCCCCAGCCGGTGCCGATCTCCAGCACGGTGGTGCCGGGCCCGACCCTGGTCAGGTCGAGCAGGGCCGCGATCTTGCGCTGCTGAGCATCGGCGAGCGTGTCCCCGGCGGCGAACACGGCGCTGGAGTAGGTCATCGTGGGGTCGAGGAACAGGGCAAACAGGTCGTCGGACAGGTCGTAGTGCCGCCGGATGTTGGCCCTCGCGCCCTCCAGGGTGGCCTGCTCCGCCGCGGGCGACCGGGCGGCGTACCAGCGGCGCATCCGCAGCAGCGGCCCGGGCACGAGCGTGGTCAGGTGCCGGGAGCACACGGTGAGCAGGGCGACCAGGTCGGGACTGTCCCAGTCTCCGGCCATATAGCCCTCGGCCAGCCCGGTCACGCCTGCGCCAATGCGACGGTAGAACGGGCCGTCCCGGCGGATCCGCAGCAGCGGGGACTCTGCATCCCCGCTGCCGGACACCGCCCCGTCGGCGGCCTGAACCCGGATCGGCAGCCGCGCCGCGATGCGGTGCAGCAGCATCCGGGCCGCGAGGGCGCGCACCGGGCCGCCGGGGACGGCGGCCACGTCGGGCCACTGATCTGCGGCGGGCGAGCCTGGCTGGCCGCCGCCGGGCGAAGCGTTCGGGCGGATGGTCGCTGTCGTCACTGGACACCTTCCTGAGGACGATGGGCAGGCCGGGGGATGATCCGCTGACGCCGGGCCAGCAGCCTGATCGCCTGCCAGCGGATGCGGATGCTCACCTGGGCGGTGACCCAGGGATAGCGGAGGACATGGCTGATCAGCCGCCAGGTCGTGTAGGGGCTGCGCCGCCCGCTGACGGTGGCAACGAACACGGGCTGCCCGCCGATGTCGAGGGTGATGCCCAGCCGCAGGGTGCCGGCTGGCTCGGGCAGGCGCATCCGGTAGCTCCCGGTGACCGGCAGGAAGGGCGAGACGTAGAAGTCCTTGTCCGCCTCGGCGCGGCCGCGGGCGTCGGGGCGGAGCAGGTAGCAGTGCCGCTCGCCGTAGGTGTTGTGGACCTCGGCCACGACTGCCGCCAGCGTTCCGTCGGCGCGGTGGCACCAGTACACGCTGAGCGGGTTGAAGACGTGGCCGAGAACCCGGGCATTGGCGAGCATGAGGACCTGGCCGCCGGCCAGGTCGATGCCATGGCCGGCGAGGTAGCCGTCGACGTTCGCCCGGATCGATGCGCCGGGGTCGCCCAGATGATCGCGGGTGCGAAATCGGGCGAACGGCCGCAGCGGGCGGGCTACCGCCGGCAGGTCGTCGAGGTCGACCAGCCACAGGTAGCTGCGGTAGGAGAAGTCCCGCCGGATGGGCTGTGCCCGGACATGCGTGATGTCGCAGTCGAACAGGGCCGCGCTCACCAGTCCACCCCGAGTGAGCGCGCGGCCTGGATGCCCGAGCGGCAGCCGTCCTCGTGGAATCCCCAGCCGTGGTAGGCGCCGGCGTAGGCGATCACGCCGGTGTTCAGTTCCGGCAGGCGCCGCTGGGCCGCCACTGACTGTGGCGTGTACAACGGGTGCTCGTACATCATTCGGTCGATGACGGATTCGGGCCGGATCCTGTCGATGGTATTCAGGGTCACGATGTAGGCAGTCTGCTCCTGCAGGCCCTGCAGCCGGTTCAGGTCGTAGCTGACGTGCACGCGGTCGGCCGAGCCCGCGCAGTCGTGCAGCAGGTAGTTCCAGGAGGCGCGGGCTGCGCTGGCATGCGGCAGCAGCCCGGCGTCGGTATGCAGCAGCACCTGGCTGCTGCTGTAGCGGAAGTCGCCGAGGACTTCGCGCTCGGCGCGGGTCGGCGAGGCCAGCAGGCGCAGCGCCTGGTCCGGGTGAGTCGCTACCACCACCCGGGAGAAGCGCCGGGTGCCGCCGTCGCCGTCGTGGACGTCGGCGCTATCTCCCGCGCGGGTGATAGCCCGCACCGGGGCGCCGGCCCGGACCGACGTCAGCTGCTTCGCGATCTGGTCGACATAGCTGCGCGAGCCCCCGGTGACGGTCCGCCAGGGCGGCGTTCCTGTCACCTTGAGCATGCTGTGGTGGTCAAGGAACTGGAACAAGTACCTGGCCGGGTAGTTCAGCGCCTCGGCGGCCGAGCAGGACCAGACCGCCGCCACCAGCGGGACCACGAAATGGCCGGTGAAGTACTGCCGGTACCCGCCCTGGCGCAGGAACTCCCCCAGCGTGAGCGGCAGCTGCCCGGGCGGGTCAGGGGAGTCAAGCAGCCGCCTCGCCTCCCGGTAGAAACCCGGGATCGCGGCGAGCATCGCCAGGTAGCGCGGCCGCGCCAGGGAGCGGGCCGTCGGGAACAGCCCGTGCGGCCCGAGGGAGCCCGCGTACTCCAGGCCGCAGCCCTCGCAGCGCACCGACATGCTCATTTCCGTGTCCCTGGTCGCGACTCCGAGCTCGGCGAACAGGCGGATGAGATTCGGGTAGGTGCGCTCGTTGTGCACCAGGAACCCGGTGTCCAGGGCAAGCACCCGCCCGTCCGGCGTGGTGACGTCATGCGTATGCGCGTGGCCGCCCAGCCGGTCGTCCGCCTCATAGAGAGTGACGTCATAGGCCTGCTGGAGCACGTAGGCCGCAGTCAGGCCCGCCACCCCGGCGCCGACGACGGCCGCCTGCGGTCTCGCCGGGTAACGCGCGGATTCGCCAGTCACCGTCTGGTCCTGCTGGTCCTGGTCGTCATCATGATGCCTGTCCTCGCCGCCTTGTTCTCGTTCGCCTTGCTCTCGCTGGCGCTGCCCTCATTCGCTCTGCTCTCATTCGCTCTGCCCTCATTCGCTCTGCTCTCATTCGTTCTGCGCCGCCGTTCGGTTCTGATGAATTTCGCTCGGCCGCAGCCGCTCGGTTCTGGCGGGCTGCTTCTCGCGGCTCAGCGCGCCTCCGGGACAGGCCGGCGCACCCCCCGCAGGCCTGCTGGGTGACGCCTGCGGCCAGATCCCGGCCGGCCCCGGCGCGTGCGGTAGCCTGTCCTCATAAACAATACTAAATTAGACTAAAGATCGCCAGCAGACCCTGGCCAGGAGCGCCGCATGCAGCTACGTGAGGCCGCCGACGTTCTCGGCGTCCACTACCAGACGGCGTACGGCTGGGTGCGGCAGGGACTGCTCCCGGCGCGGAAGGTCGGCCGCGGCTACGAAGTCAGTGACGCGGACGTCCAGGCGCTCGCGGCCGAGCGGAACCTTGGCCGGGAACCTGCCCGCCGCATCCAGGTCCGGGACTATTCAGCCCAGGCGGACCGGCTGTACTCGGCGATCGTCTCGGGCGAGGAGACCCGGGCCCGCCAGGGACTGGCCAGGCTGGCCGACGGAGTGCCGCTGGTGGACCTGTGCGAGCGGGTCTTCGCCCCGGCGCTGCGCCGGATCGGCGACGGCTGGGCCGCCGGGCAGGTCTCCATCGCGGCCGAGCACCGGGCCAGCGCGATCTGCGAGCGACTGCTCGCCGCGCATACCCGGCAGCCGCCCGGGCGGCCAAGGGGCATTGCCGTCGTCGCCACCCCGCCGGGGGAGCGGCACGCCCTGCCGGCCCTGATGGCCGCCGCCTGCCTTCGGGAGGACCGCTGGCTGGTCCACCATCTGGCCACCGACTTGCCCGTCGACGAGCTCACCCGGCTGGCACTGGAGGTCCGCGCGGACCTGGTCGTGCTGTCCGCCGCCACTCCGCAGGCCGGCCACCGCGCGGCGGACGCCGCCAGGAAGATCACCGCAGCCCACCAGGACCTGGCCGTGCTGGCCGGCCAGTCCGGCGACAGCCTGCACGACCTGCTGCAGCACGCCAGAAATACACGCGGACCCGGCGTGGAACCCGAGTGATCGGACAAGAGAGACCGGGACCGGCGAGATCAGGACCCCCGAGATCAGGACCCGCGAGATCAGGACCACAGAGATCAGGACCACAGAGATAAGGAAGTCCGCAAATGGCTCACTATCATGCGATGATCAGATCGCGGCGCCCGGCGCCGGAGACGTTCGACTACATGGCCACCTTCAGCAACGCCGCGCAGTGGGACCCTGGCGTGCTCGCCGGGGAGCAGCTGGATCCCGGTCCGGTCGGGGTCGGCACCAGGTTCCGCCTGGTCGTGCCGTTCCTCGGCCGCCGCCTGCCGCTGATCTACAAGATCAGCACGCACGTACCGGGTCGCGAGGTCGTCCTGGAGGCCGCAAGCCGCCTGCTGCGGGCCACCGACCGCATGGTCGTGCTGCCGGATGGCGATGGATCCACGGTCAGCTATGACGCCGACGTCCGGCTGCGAGGACCGCTCCGGATTCTCGATCCGGTCATGCGCAGGGGGTTCAACACCGTCGGCGATCGCGCAACCGCCGGACTTGCCCGCACGCTGTCGGCGGCCCCGGCCCCGCGCGGGCAGTCATCCCCGTGACGGCCGCCGGCCGGGCGGCCGACGCCCTTCTCGAGGCCAGCGTCGTCGGCAGTTTCTCGCGGATCGGCATCGCCGCCCGCTCCCGGCTGCTGCCCGAGTTCACCATGGACGACCGCCCCCCGTTCACCGGGCGAGTCGCGATCGTCACCGGGGCGACCTCGGGGATCGGCCAGGCCGCAGCCACCGAACTGGCCCGGCTCGGCGGGATCGTGCATTTCCTCGCCCGCGATCCGGCCCGCGCGCAGCGGGCCCAGCGCCAGATAGCCGCCGCTGCGGGCGGTGCGCCGGCAGGCGGCCACCCAGCAGGCGGCGGGCAAGCAGGCGGCGGGCAGGTCACGTACGGCATCGGCGACCTCGATGACCTCGACTCGGTTCGCGCCTTCGCCCGCGATTTCCGTGCCAGGCATGACCGCCTGGATGTACTTATCCATGGCGCCGGCGCGATCAACCAGGACTACCGCACCAACGACGCCGGAATCGAGCTCACCGTCGCCAGCCAGGTGATCGCGCCGTTTCTGCTGACCCGGCTGCTGCTCCCCTCGCTCCGGGCAGCCGCGCTGCGGGCGGCCCGGCTCCAGGCGAACGCGAACGCGCCCGAGGGGAACGCCCCCCTGCTCCAGCCGACCGTGCTCCAGGCGAACGGGCTCCAGGCGAACGGGCCCGCCCGGGTCATCGTCGTCTCCTCAGGCGGCATGTACTCCCAGCGGCTCGACCCGCAGACGTTGCAGATGCCGGCGTCCGGCTACAACGGAGTTACCGCTTACGCGCGGGCCAAGCGAGCGCAGGTGGCGCTTAGCCGGGAATGGGCCCGCCGCCTCGCCGGGACCGGCGTTATCTTTCACGCCATGCATCCGGGCTGGGCAGACACCCCCGGGCTCGCCGCCATGCTGCCAGGATTTCACCGGGTCATGAAGCCGATCCTGCGCTCGCCTGAGCAGGGCGCGGACACTGCCGTCTGGCTTGCCACCACCGATGCCGGGCGCCTGGGCAGCGGGCAGTTCTGGCACGACCGGCGTCCCCGGTCTGAGTACCTGCTGCCGTGGACCCGCGAATCCAGCCCCGACATCGTCAGGCAACTCTGGGAGCGCATTGCCGAACCGGTCCCCCTGGACAGGCGCTGAGCCAGTCAGCCGGCCGGGACTGGTCCCGAGCCAGCTGCCAGGCCGCAGCGGACGACGCGATCATCAGCCTGGCTTAGCCCCACCCGCCTCAGCAGGCCCAGCTGAATCATAGTTAAGGTTGCATGGAATAGCGGTTACGATCCGACCGGGGGAAACCGGCTAAATCGTAACCATTATCCATTGAGCGGTGAATTGGACCTGGCAGGTGCTACGAGGACTTGCCCTTGGGCAATTCATCCGCAACGGTGACCTCGTTATTCACAGAGACCTCGTTATTCACAGATTTGAATTCGCGGGGGCCGGCGCCAGGCGGCGTTTGGCTTCTTCGTAGAGATCCGCGGGCAGCGGGCCCTTGCCGGCGACGGCCAGGTTGGCGCGGAGATGGCCACGATGAGAGGTGCCGACGATGGTGCTCGACAGGGCCGGGTGACTGAGCGTGAAGCGCAGCACGAACTCGAGGCGGGTCATGTCGCCGAGAAGATCCTCCACGCCGGATGACTCCCAGCGGCGCTGCCCTTCGCCCTCCGACAGCCCGATCGGCCCCTGACTCCAGCCCTTGTCCTCGGCCGGGGCGCCGCGGGCCGCGCCGCCCCGGATGAGCGTCCCGGCGCCGGCCGCGGCCGCGGCGGTGATGAGATCCTCATGCTCGCGCTGGACCGCCGAGTACGGGATCTGGAAGACGTCGAAGACGCCCATCGCGATGTGGTCAGGCAGATGGGGAAGGATCCCCGACATGCCGATGAAGCGGACCTTGCCTTCGTCGCGCAGGGCTAGCAGCATCTCGATGGTCTCGTCCGCCTCCAGCTGGGCGCGGCTTGGCGACATGTGGACCTGCACGAGGTCGAGCCGGTCCGTGCCAAGCCTGCGGAGGCTCTGCTCGATTCCCGCCCTGATGTTGCCGGCGCGGTAGTCGTGCGGGAACGGCGGCGTGGCGCCTGCCGGCGGATCGCCGAGGGTGCATCCGCACTTCGACGCCAGGAAGTACTCGTCCCGGCGATGGGCGAGATAGCGCCCGATGAGCTCCTCGCTCCGGCCGTAGTCGATCGAGGTGTCGATCAGGCTGATCCCCCCGTCGAGCACCGCGTTGAGGAGCCGGCCGGCCTCCTCGTCGTCAATCGCAGGTCCCCGGGGCTGGCCTCGCAGCTCCATGGCCCCGTACCCCAGGATGGTCACCTTTGCTCCGGTTCGCCCCAGCGGGCGCGTCTCGATCGTCATAACCGCACGCTATCCCCCGCCGCCGGTTATGCCCCGGCCCGCACCTCCCCCGGCCCGCACCTCCCCCGCCCGCACCTCCACCGGCCCGCACTCCGCGGGTCGCCGCCTCCCGGCCCGCACGGCGATCAGGGATACTGTGCGGATGGCCAGTCCCAGCTACTCAGAGTCGATCATCATCGCGCGCTCCGCTGACGCCTTGTACGACCTGGTTTCGGACGTGACCCGGATGGGCGAGTGGAGCCCGGTCTGCAAGGCTTGCTGGTGGGATGACGGGGCTGGCGCCCGGGCCGGTGCCTGGTTCACTGGCCGCAACGAGGCTTCCGGACGGACCTGGGAGACACGCTCCGAGGTCGTCACGGCAGCGCGCGGCCGGGAGTTCGCGTTCGTCGTAGGCGGCGCCTGGGTTCGCTGGGGTTATACGTTCACGCCTGTTGACGGCGGGACGCAGGTAACAGAGTCCTGGGAGTTCCTCCCGGCCGGCCTAGCCCGGTTCGGGGAACGGTACGGAGCCGACGCGCAGGCGCAGATCGCCGACCGCACCGAGGCGGCGCGGACCGGCATCCCGCTGACCCTTGCCGCGATCAAGAGAACGGCCGAATTGGCATGATCTCGCGGCACTACCCTGCAGCAGCTGCGCGCTGCCCCGAGCGGCCGACGTCTCGTGCCTGACCGCTCCGCTGGGGCCGTCGTGTCCGGGGGGCGAGGCCTCGGACGGGGATGCATGAAGCAGATTTCGTGGGCGGCCGCGGGCGGGCTGGCCGGGTGGGTGGCCGTCCGGCTGGCCGGTGCCGATCGGTTCCGCTGCCTCGAGGCCCCAGCGGCGCCGCTGATCTCGTTCACTCCGCAGGCCGCCGTGGCCGCGCTGCTGGGTTCGGTGCTACTGCGGCGCAAAGGCCCGGCTGCCACCGCCGCGCTCGCCGGGGCGGCGCTGACCGCGCTGATGATTCCGCGCGCGATCAGGTGGCCGCAGCCGCCAGCGCGCGGGCCGGTGCTCCGCGTTCTCACCGCGAACCTGCTGGCTGGGCAGGCATCGGAAGAAGCTGTCGCCGGACTCGTGCAGTGCAAGGACGTCGATGTGCTGTTCCTGCAGGAACTCACTGGCGCCGCCGTGACCCGGCTCGGCCAAGCCGGGCTGAGTCACCTCCTGCCGTACGAGATGACCGACGTCAGGGACGGCGGCCCGCGTGGTTCTGGCATCTATGCCCGCTTCCCGCTGGGCGGCGGGCTTCCCCTGGCGCCTACCGCCATGGCCCAGCCCACGGCCCGGCTGGAATTGCCGTCCGGGCAGCAGGTGGAACTGATCTGCGTCCACCCTTGCGCGCCGACCCCGCTGTCATCACGGCGCAGCGTGGCCCGGTGGCGGGAGGAACTAGCCGTCCTGCCGCCCCCAGCAGATCCCCCCCGCCTGCTCGCCGGGGACTTCAACGCCACCGCCGATCACGCGCAGTTCCGCCGGCTGCTGCGCCTCGGGCACGTCGACGCCGCGGGCCGGGCAGGTAATGGGCTGGCCCCCACATGGGGGCCCGCAGGAAAGCTCGCACTGCTCACTCTCGATCATGTCCTCGTCGATCCCCGGTGCGCCGTGCTGGCAGCCTCGGTACACCACTTGCCGGGCAGTGACCATCGCGCGGTTTACACCGAAATCCGGCTGCCCGCCTGACGTGCCCGGGCGCGCGGGCCAGGTCATGCCGCTGGCCGGCTCGCCCGCTTCCGGTATTCTTGGGTTTCCTGGCCGAGAGGCGCTGCAACGGGCCATGCCCGCCACGCTCGGCCCGGGACGCGTAGCGAAGGGCGCCTCCATTTGCAGAAATGGAGGCGCCACTTGAGCAAGTCCCTGACGCGCGACAACACCGGGGGCGGCGCACGCGCACTGCGGGAGCTCCTGGATCAGCGGGTCGTGGTGCACGACGGCGCCTGGGGCACCATGCTGCAGGGCGCCGGGCTCACCGCGGCCGATTACCGCGGGGAGCGATTGCGGGATCACCCGCGGGATGTGGCCGGCGACCCCGACCTGCTGAACCTCACCCGCCCGGATGTCGTCCTCGATATGCACCGGCAGTACCTGGCGGCGGGCGCGGATATCACCACCACGAACACGTTCACCGCGACGAGCATCGGCCAGTCGGATTACCTGCTGCAGCCGCTGGTGCGCGAGATGAACCTGCGCGGCGCTGAACTGGCGCGCCGCGCCGCGGACGAAGCCGGCGGGCGTTTCGTGGCCGGATCGATCGGCCCGCTGAACGTCACGCTCTCGCTGTCCCCGCGGGTGGAAGACCCCGCGTACCGGGCAGTGTCGTTCGACGAGGTCCGCTGCGCGTACGCGGAGCAGGTGCAGGCTCTCGCCGACGGCGGGGTCGACCTGCTGCTGATCGAGACGATCTTCGACACGCTGAACGCGAAGGCCGCGATCGCCGCCGCCAGGGAAGTCGCGCCGCACCTGCCGCTGTGGATCTCGGTAACGATCGTCGACCTGTCCGGGCGGACCTTGTCCGGGCAGACCGTCGAGGCGTTCTGGAGCTCGATCGAGCACGCCCGCCCGCTGGTGGCCGGGGTGAACTGCTCGCTGGGCGCCGCCGAGATGCGGCCGCACGTCGCCGAACTGGCGCGGTTCGCCGGCGTCTACACGGCCTGCCATCCCAATGCCGGCCTGCCGAACGCGTTCGGCGGCTATGACGAGACGCCGCAGGAGACCGCGCAGATGCTCGGCGAGTTCGCCGGCTCGGGACTGGTGAACATCGTCGGCGGATGCTGCGGGACGACCCCGGCACATACCGCACGGCTCGCGGCCGCGGTGTCGGGCCTGCCGCCGCGCCCGGTCCCCGTGCAGCCCGCCGGGACCCGGTTCAGCGGCCTCGAGCCCTTCGCAATCGGCGCTGACACCGGGTTCGTCATGATCGGGGAACGCACTAACGTCACCGGCTCGGCGCGCTTCCGGCGGCTGATCGAGGCCGGTGACCACCAGGGCGCCGTGACCGTTGCCCTGGACCAGGTGCGCGGCGGTGCCAACCTGCTCGACGTCAACATGGACGCCGACCTGCTCGACAGCGAGCAGGCGATGACCACGTTCCTTAACCTGATCGCGACCGAGCCGGAGGTCGCCCGTATCCCGATCATGGTCGACAGCTCACGGTGGAGCGTGCTGGAGGCCGGCCTGAAATGCGTGCAGGGCAAGGGCGTCGTCAACTCGATCAGCCTCAAGGAGGGCGAGCACTCGTTCCTGGCGCAGGCGCGGCGGATCCGGGACTATGGCGCGGGCGTGGTGGTGATGGCCTTCGACGAACGCGGCCAGGCCGATACCGTCGAGCGCAAGGTGTCGATCTGCGGCCGTGCCTATGACCTGCTCACCCAGCAGGCCGGGTTCGCCGCCGAGGATCTGGTGTTCGACCCCAACGTGCTCGCGGTCGCCACCGGCATCGCCGAGCACAACGGCTACGCGAAGGCGTTCATCGACGCACTGCCGCTGATCAAGGAGCGCTGCCCGGGAGCGCGCACCAGCGGCGGCATCTCGAACCTGTCGTTCTCCTTCCGCGGCAATGCAGTCGTGCGGGAGGCGATGCATTCGGCGTTCCTCTTCCACGCCGTGCAGGCCGGCCTTGACATGGGGATCGTGAACGCCGGCCAGCTCGCCGTCTACCAGGACATCCCCCCGGACCTGCTGGAACTCGTCGAGGACGTGATCTTCGACCGGCGGCCCGACGGCACCGACCGGCTGGTCACGTTCGCCGAGACGGTGAGCGGGTCAGGTACCCGGCGCACGGTGGACCTGGCCTGGCGGGACGCGCCGGCCGGGCAGCGGCTGTCGTACGCGCTCCAGCACGGCATCGTCGATTTCATCGAGGCCGACACCGAGGAAGCCAGGCAGCAGGCCGCCCGCCCGCTCGACGTGATCGAGGGGCCGCTGATGGACGGCATGAAGGTCGTCGGTGACCTGTTCGGCGCCGGGAAGATGTTCCTGCCCCAGGTGGTCAAGAGCGCCCGGGTGATGAAGCGCTCGGTCGCCTACCTGGAGCCGTACATGGAAGCCGAGAAGGAGCAGGCGCGGCTGGACGGCCGCGCCGTGGCGGACCGGGGCCAGGGCAAGATCGTGCTCGCGACCGTCAAGGGCGACGTGCACGACATCGGCAAGAACATCGTCGGCGTGGTGCTCGGCTGCAACAACTACGAGGTCATTGACCTTGGCGTGATGACGCCCGCCGCCGTCATCCTGGACACCGCGGTGGCCGAGGGCGCGGACGCGGTCGGGCTGTCCGGGCTGATCACCCCGTCGCTGGACGAGATGGTGAATGTCGCCGCCGAGATGCAGCGGCGCGGGCTCAAGCTGCCGCTGCTGATCGGCGGCGCCACCACGTCCCGGCAGCACACGGCGGTCCGGATCGCGCCCGCCTATGACCGCACCACAGTGCACGTGCTCGACGCGTCCCGGGTCGCTGGCGTGGTCTCGGACCTGCTGAACGCCGACCGGGCCGAGGAACTGGCCGTCAGCAACCGGGCCGAGCAGGAGCGCCTGCGGGAGCAGCACGCGACGAAGCAGCGGCAGCCGCTGCTGACTCTCGCGAGGGCACGGGCGAACCGCGAGCAGGTCCGGTTCGATGAGCTGCCCGCGCCGGAGTTCACCGGGATCCGCAGTGCGGAGCCCGGCCTGGCCGCGCTGCGCACGATGATCGACTGGCAGTTCCTGTTCATCGCCTGGCAGCTGCGGGGCAAGTACCCGGCGATCCTGGAGCAGCCGGTGGCGCGCGAGCTTTACGAGGATGCGAACACGCTGCTGGACCAGATCGTCGCGGACGGCTCGTTCCGGGCACGGGGGGCATTCGGCTGCTGGCCAGCGCGCTCGGCTGGCGACGACATCGTGCTCGAAGCCGGGCCTGCCGGGGGCGGGTCCATCGGCTTCCCGATGCTGCGGCAGCAGACCGCCAAGCCCGAAGGCCGGCCCAACCGGTGCCTGGCGGACTATGTCGCGCCGGGCGGCGACCACCTGGGCGCGTTCGCCGTGTCCATCCACGGCGCCGCGGAACTCGCCGCCAGCTTCGAGGCCCGCCAGGACGACTACAAGGCGATCATGGTCAAGGCGCTGGCCGACCGGCTGGCCGAGGCGTTCGCCGAGCACATCCACCTGCAGGCGCGGCGGGCCTGGTTCGAGCCGGACGCCAGCCCGCTGCTTGCGGACCTGCACGCGGAGCGGTTCCGCGGCATCCGGCCAGCGTTCGGCTATCCCGCGAGCCCGGACCACAGTCTTAAGCAGGCGCTGTTCGGCCTGCTTGATGCCGGCCAGCTCGGCATGGACCTGACCGAGTCCTTCGCGATGACCCCGGCCGCCAGCGTCAGCGGGCTGATCTTCGCCCACCCGGCGTCGCGGTACTTCAGCGTGGGGCGCATCGGCAAGGACCAAGCCGAGGATTACGCTGCGCGGCGGGGCCTGGATCTTGCCGAAGTCGAGCGCTGGCTGCGCCCCAATCTCGCCTACGAGCCCCGGTAGCCCGGCCGGCGCCCGCGTCCGGCGGGGAGCCAATGGCTCCCGGGCATGACGACACCGGGCAGGCTGGTCTCCGGGTGCCGGCGACGGCCCGATGTTCCCGCTGGCCGAGCGCGGCGCAGACGGGTAGTAGCAGCCACATCGGGGCAGGGACTGAACATGAGCCGCGTCCCGTTGGCCGGGGGGCACCGGCACAAGGTGCTCGCAACGCTGACGGCAGCCGCCATGCTGGTCCTGATCGCCGTGATCATCACTGTCGTAGCCGGCCGCCCGGGCACGGCGGCCGGGCCTCGCCGGGCCCGGGCCGCTGATCCAGCCGGGGCAGCCAGCACCCCTGCCGTGCTCCCGGTCGTGTACTCCCGCGTTGCGGGATGGCACGACGGCCGGGTGCGGCCCGCTGCCATCTACGTAGGCGAGGGCGGCGCGCCCTACGTCCAGGCGCTGAGGTGGCCGAGCTGGACCGTCGCGGGCGCGCAGGCAGACGGGGAGCTGCACATGCAAAAGCCCGGCTGCGCGCGGCCGGCCTACCAGTGCCCGTATCAGAGCTTCCGCGTTAAGGTCCAGCTGAGCCAGGTGCAGACGCGCAGCGGCATGCGGTACTACGCGCGGATGCGCTGGATCTATGCCGAGAATCACGTCCGGCACGTGATCCGCTGGATGATATCCAGGGGCTTCTGGCGCAACTGACCACTTTTGCCGACAGATGGACCCGGCGCTTTTTGCCGACAGATGGACCCGGCGCTGCCCGCGTGCCTTACCTGGTCATCGCGCAGGATCGCCTCGATCCGCCCGGAGCCGATGAGGAGAGTCTGGAAGGTCCCCTCGGGGCGATGCGGCAGGACGCTCGGGGCGAGTAGCGGCCGGCGGCTGCGACGCTTATTATGCTGTGGCGGTTTCATCGTCATCGTCATGGTCATATGGATGGTGCCTGATGTCTGATTCCCGACGTCGCGCCGGCCCGCGAGGACCTGCTAGCGATTACTTACCTGGCTGTTGAGGATGGTGCTGTGATGTGCTTGCGGCTGGCCGGGGAAGCTGACCTTTCCGTGTGCGGGTCCCTGGCGGAGGCGCTGGCCGTCCCAGTTGCCGCTGGCGGGGATGTCCACCTCGACCTCGCTGCGCTGACCTTCGCGGATGTGTCAGTCACCCGGATGCTGGCCCAGACAGCGGCCGGACTGGGGCCCGATCGTAAAATGGTGCTGCACGGGGCATCACCTGGACTGCAGCGGCTGGTCCAGCTGTGCTGGCCGGATCAGCCGGGCCTGGAGGTCACCGATGGGTGAGGCAGTCACCAGCCCGGCCGGGCAGCTCGAGCACGCGGCGGTCTTCTACGCCGCCGAGGACGAGTACCTGGATGAGGTGCTGGGATTCGTCGGTGCCGGGCTCGACAACGGCGACCTGGTCTTCGTCGCCGTTCCCGGGCCGAAGCTCGGCCTGCTGCGTGAGCACCTGAACGGGCGCGCGGGCCAGGTTACCTTCGCCGACATGACTCAGATGGGCGCTAACCCGGCCTGGATCATTCCGCGGGTGCGCGCTTTCCTTGACGCCAATCCCGGCCGGCCGGTCAGCTATGTGGGCGAGCCGATCTGGGAGACCCGCAGCGCCGAGGAACTGTGCGAGGCCACCCGGCACGAAGCGCTGATCAACCTCGCGTTCGCGGGCGTTCCCGTGAGCATTTTGTGCCCGTACGACACCACCCGCCTGGACCCGGGCGTCATCGCGAACGCGGAGCATACCCACCCCGTGGTCATCCGCGAAGGACGCCCGCATCCCAGCCACGCCTACGCCGAAGCTGCCATGTTCCCTGAAGACTGTGACCAGCCACTGCCGGCTCCACCCCCGCACGCCACCGCCCTCCCCTACCGGGACGGCCTTGCCCAGGTAAGAGCGTTCGCCGGGGCGTACGCGCGCAAGGCCGGGCTATCCTCGCGCCGCGCCGCCGATCTGGTGATCGCCGTTCACGAGCTGGCCGCCAACACCCTGCGCCACACCAGTTCCGATGGCGTCCTGAACATCTGGGCCAGCCGGGGTGAGGTCGTCTGCCAGGTCCAGGACACGGGCCACGTCAGCGACCCGCTGGCCGGCCGCTGCCGTCCCGCCCCGGATGCCGCCCATGGTCACGGGCTCTGGGTAGTCCACCAGCTCTGCGACCTGGTCGAGCTCCGGACCGGTGCCGGGGGCACCACGGTCCGGCTGCACATGCGGCTCAGCTCCTGAGCCTTAGCTCCTGGAGCCGCCGGAGCAAAGAACCGGCGGTTTCCTGGATTGGCTCCTAGCTGTAGGGCAGGAAGCAGATTCCCGACACCTCAGCGACGCCGCCGCACATCGCGGTGCCGTCGAGGTTGTCGCTGGCGATCCACAGTCCCGTGCTCGTCAGCAGCTCGTCGTCGGCGCCGAGGCCGCGTCCCCGGCTGTAGTAGCCAGCCGTGCCCGCGGAGTTGACGTACAGGTCCCCGGTGGACGGCTGCAGGCCCTCGATGCCCGGTGCGTTGTAGCCGCCCGGGCCCAGCGCATCGCAGTCATCGGAGTTCATCGAGTACCGCTCGTGCCCGGCGAAGTAGGCGCCGTTCGCGTCGGCCGCCGCGGCGTACAGCGAGTCGCAGCCGGTGTAGTTGATCCAGGTGCTTGTCACTGATGTCTGAGTGGCCGGGAACGCCGCCGCGGCATCGCAAAGGCCGGTGCGAGGGGTCTGCCCGACGGGCTGGCCGTTGGGGTGGTAGCCGGTAGTCCCGATGTAGACCGTGGAGTCGGTCGGTGACCAGGCGGCGGCCTGGACGTAATAGGGCTCCACCGTGGCGCAGTCGCCGTTGAACTGAGCAGAGGTCCAGCCGGTCACCGTGGCCGTGCTGCCCGCCAGGTTCAGCATGAAGATCTGCTGGCGCGGCAGCCCGCCGACCGAGGTGAAGTCGCCCATCACCAGGTCGAGCGTGCCGCCGTGGGACAGCGACTGGTTGAACACCCTGGTCGCGTTGCTGGACACGCCAGAGAACTCGTAGTTACCCGAGATGCTCAGGTGCACGAACCCGTCGTCCTTGCCGGTCACCGGGCTCAGGCTGGTCATGTACGGGTCGGCGCTGCTGCCGTTGATCGTCTTGTAATAACCGCCGGCCAGGATGTGCCCGGCTGCCCCCAGCAGCGTCTGCACCGAGGCGCTCGCGCTATGGCCGAACGCGCTGACCACATCGCCCGTGCTGGTGCTGATCTCCGCAATATCCTTGACGCTCGTGCCGTTGACCGAGGTGAAGTCACCGCCGATGTAGGCGTCGCCGCATTTACTGCCGTTGAAGGCGATCGAGTTGACGACCCCGCTGCTGCCGCTCTTGGTTCCGACCACGTCCGGGGCCCACGACGTCACCGTGTACGGCGAGGTAGCGCTGAAGCTGAACACGTTGTGGCGGGGGTAAGTGGTGCTCCCTTTCACGATGTCGGTGAAGGAGCCCACCGCGTACATCGTGCTGCCGCACTGCACGAGCTGGCGGATCTGCTCCACCGGGCTGTCCTGGGTGGCATCGAAGTGCGGCGTGTCGTCGGCTGCCTTGGCCGACACGACCCCCGCTGGCGGCTGAACGCCACCTGATCCCTGGGCGGTTGCCGCCTGCGCGGCCGTGCTGCCGAACGCCAGCAGCCCCGCCACCGCACTGAGCGCAATGAGGTGTCTGCGCAAGTTCTCTCCTTAGCTGGCAGGGAGATCCTGTATCCCGGCAGAAGGTAACGCTGCAGCTAGCGGAGCTGCGGAAGTCCCCGGAAGGTTCATAACACAGCCCGCAACGGCCGGGCGGCAAGCACGGGCCGGGTTCTCCCGCAATTCACGGTCCAGCCGCACAATGTGGTGGAGAAGTTCAGTTATGTCCGTTTCCCCTGGTAACTGCGATATTGCCTGCGGGTGGCCGGCGTGTCAAGGGTCGGCTGGGGCGCCGTCTGCCCCCGGCTCATGCGCGCCATGTCACCCGGCCCGGTTACCCAACGGGCGTTACCCGACTGGCAGGCGGCTGGCTAGCCTGCCTGCCCTGGCGCCGGCCTTGCCTGACATCCTGGCCGTCCGGGCGGCCAGCGTCACGTCATGGCGTGCGGACCTGGCCGCATGGCGGCCGCGCCAGGCGAGCGACGGGCGGCCGGCGGTGTCCGCCGCGGTGATCAGGAGGCCGCCGAGGATGGCGACGTTCTTGAGAAAGTGAATCCGCTGCTGTGCTCGTTCCTGCTTGTCCTGGGCTTCCCAGAACCGGTGCCCGGCCAGGGTGGTGGGTACCAGGGTGGCGGCGATGGCGAGCGCGGAAAGCCGGGGCAGCCGGCCCAGTGCCAGCAGCGAGCCGGCGGCGAGCTGGACGCCGCCGTTGATGCGCACCAGCTGCTCGGTCTTGTCCGGCAAGCCGGGCACGCGCTCGCTGACCCGCTGCGCCACCGGCTCTGCCAGCGGGGAGACGCGCTCGGGATGGCGCAGGGTGTCATAACCCTGGACGGCGAAGATGGACGCCAGCATGGGGCGCGCTACTGCTCTTAGTACGGGCATGAGCTGCAACTGCCCAGCCAGGCGGTTTCGTAACATCCGGCGGTTTGCCGGCGACGTGCGGGTGCTCGCATCGCGGACCACGTCCCCGAGCTGGCCGGCCCGCTGGTACGCCTGGCGCTGGAGCCGGGCGCCGTTGCCGCGTGCGAGCAGCTCCTCCAGAAGGTCCCTGACAACGGTAAACTCTCCGGCGTCCGTGAGCGCAGGCCGGACATGGTCGAGTAGCTGGCGTACCACGGCGCGCGCTGCCGCGGGCTGGTTCGCCACCGGGTCGGCCAGCTTGCCGCCGAGACCGGACCGGCTGGCCCGCCAGGCGGCCAGGCGCAGCAGCTCGGTCCGCACGGGGCTGGCAGGCTCGCCCGCTCGCCAGGCCCGCGCCGCGGTCTCGGCCAGGGAGCGGACGAGCGCCGCGATGAGCACGGCGTCGTCGGGATACAGGCAGACGTCCGCGACGCGGACTTCGATGGTCGGATAGTGCCGGGAAAGCCGGGCGTCGAAGTAGATCATGCCCTGGTCCAGTACCGTGCCGGTGTCCACCATTGCCTGCACGAGCCCGTGGTAAGCGGCCGCGGACCCGAACAGATCCGTGGGCCCTGAACTAGGCCACCGCCCCCATGCCTGATACCTGAAGCTCGCGTATCCGCTGTCGCGTCCCTGCCAGAAAGGAGAGTTGGCGCTCAGCGCGAGCAGCGGCGCAAGCCACGGCCGGATGCGATCGAGGATCGCGATCCCTTCGTCGTCCGAGGAAACCTGCACGTGCACGTGGCATCCGCAGGTCAGCTGCTCCTGCGCGGTCATGCCGAACTCGGCGGCCATCTGCCGGTACCGGCTCAGCCCGGTCACAGACGGCTCGACCGCCATGGGCGAAGTGCCCATCGCAGCTACCTGAACGCCCACCCGTTCCGCTGCCTCGGCAGCCATCTTCCGGCAGCGGCGCACCTCGCGGCCTAGTTCGTCCAGCGAGAGGCATGGCCGGGTTCCGGTCTCGAGCTGCTCCAGCTGGAGCTCGAACTCCAGTACCTCCGAAGGCGTCTCCCGGCTGCCTGCCTCAGGCGGATTCGCCGCCGGATCGCGGGCGGCCTCCATCACCGCGCCGGCCACTGCCCGAGCCTGGCCGCTGGCCGGGTCTACGAGCAGCAGTTCCTCTTCAACTCCAACGCTGCGGGCCGCCACCGTGCTAAGGATGCCACCGGGGGTCTCCCCGCGCTGACGTGACATCACTAGCCCGTATGGCTCACGTCGCCGGCTGCCCCGTCTGTCCCGGTGACCTGGCTCGCCGCGCGCACGCGAAGCTCTTCGAGAAGATCCGCCTGACGCCGCGCGCTGGTGATGAGCTCATCGAGCCGGGCCGGGGCGAGCCGCTCATCCGTGCCCGCCAGAACCCGGAGGGTGCGCCAGCCGGCCGCCTTGCCCTCGACGCCCAGCCGCAGCGCCTCCAGCTCCACCAGGCTGCTCAGCGGCGACCGGGCCAAGAGGCGGCCATTGAGCTTCAGCCGGGCGGCCTTCTCGCCCATCCATGCCGCGTAGATCTTGTAACCGCGCACCGGGACGCCGAGCGCAGCCATGAACTCCAGCAGCACAACGCGATCTTGCGCGATTTCAGCAGCCAGCTGCTTCAGGCTGGCAGCCGCGGGACCCCGGTGTGCCCTGGCTGCCCGGCGCGCAAGCTCGACGCCGCCCGTCGCGCCGGCGAGATGATCGTTGAGATAGATGCCGAGAAGGCCCTGCCCGGACCGCCTGCTGCCTGCCGCGGCAGCAGGCGTGCTTCGCTCCGCCATGATTCCTCCAGATGCCATGATTCCGCCAGCAGCAGGCGTGGTCTCAGCGCTGGCCGGCAAGCTTGGCCGCACGCTTGGCGGCCGATCGCTCCGTCTTCGCGTTTCCTGTCCGCAGCGAGCCGTCGGCGTTCTCCAGATGCGCCCGGATGAACCAGTGGAACTGCTCCAGCTGCCCGGAGTGCGCGATCAGCATGTCCTGGGTGACCGGGTCGAGCTCGTCGGTGGTCTCGATCGCCGCGCGCTGCTCCTCGATGATGCCCGTGTACACGACGTCCAGGGCAGCCAGGTGCTCGATCGCGTTCGCGCGGCCGATGGAATAGTCGTCCCAGCTCCGCTGGGCCACCAGCGCACCCGGCGTGCCGCAGGGCGACCCGCCGAGCGTCGCCATCCGCTCCGCCGTCTCATCAACCATGCCCCGCACCGCCTCCACCTGCGGGTCCAGCATCGTGTGAACCGCGATGAAATTCGGCCCGACAACATTCCAGTGCACATGCTTGAGCGTCAGCGCAAGATCGTTCAGCGAGTTCAGCCGCTCCTGCAGCAACGCGACTATGGTCTCGGCGCTGTCGTCCTTCATGCCCGGCACCGTGTAAGTCACCATCGGGATACCTTCCTGGTTGTCTTCCTGGTTCTCTCGTCCACGTTGCCTTTCCTGGTTACCGGCACTTATGCATGCCGGCCGGGTGCGGATGGCTGACTTCAGCGCCGTCTGCTGCGCGGCCGTGAGCGGTGCCAGCGGCAGCGACGCCGGTGCATCGAACGCCTGGCAGCCGTCCCGGACTGGGCAGGTACGTTCTTCGCATGCAGGTATTCGATGTCGTGGTGCTCGGCGCGGGCTCGGCCGGCGAGTGGGTCGCGGGCGGGATAGCGGACGAGGGTGGCTCGGCCGCGCTCGTCGAGGCACTGCGGGTTGGCGGCGAGTGCCCGTACGTGGCGTGTATCCCGAGCAAGGCGATGCTGCTCAGCGCCCATGCCCGTCACCAGGCCCGGCATCTTGAGGAGCTGGGAGGGGCGGCAGCGCCGCCGGCGCTCGACGAGGACCGGCTGGCCTTCGGCGCCGCAGTCGGCCGGCGGGACAGGCTTTCCGGCGGCCGGGATGACAGCGACGCAGCCAGCAGCATCGTCAAGCGCGGGGTGACGCTGCTGCGCGGAACCGGCCGCATCGCCCGCCCCGGTGCCGTCGGGGTCGGGGCGACCCAGATCGGCTATCGCGATCTGGTCGTGGCGACTGGCTCGCGGCCCGTCATCCCGCCGATCGATGGCCTTGGCGCGGTGCCTACGTGGACGAGTGATCAGGCGCTGTCCGCGCCTGAGCGGCCCGCCTCGCTCCTCATCCTGGGCGGCGGCGCCGTCGGATGCGAGCTCGCCCAGGCGTACGCCGGCTTCGGGGTGTCAGTGACCCTGGTGGAGTCAGCTGACCAGCTGATCGGAAACGACGACCCCAGAATCGCCGCTGACCTGGCGACCGTGCTACGCGGCAGCGACGTCAATGTCCGGCTGGGTGTCAGCGTCACGCGCCTGGAGCCCGCGGCCGGCGGGATGGCACGGGCGCTGCTGTCCGACCGGACCACGGTCGAGGCGAGCAGAGTGGTCCTCGCCGTGGGACGTGCCCCCGCGACCGGCGGCCTGGGCCTGGAGGCTATCGGCGTCACGCCGACGGAGGCAGGCGCGCTGCGCGTGCATGACGACTGCCGAGTCGAGGGCCAGGAACACGTGTGGGCCGCCGGCGACGTCACCGGGATCGTGCCGTACACGCATGGCGCGAACTATCAGGCGCGGGTGGTGACCGCGAACCTGCTCGGCGGCAGCCGGGTTGCCGACTACCGCGCGATTCCGCGGATCGTGTACACCGAGCCTCCCCTGGCCAGCGTCGGATTGACGGAAGCGCAGGCGCGGGAGGCAGGAATCGATGTGATGACCGCGACCGCGGACGTGTCGCAGATGGCACGCGCGGCGACGGACGGGACGGCCGCCGGGCGGCTGATCCTTACCGCCGACCGGGCGCGCGGTGTCCTGATCGGCGCAGCCGCCGTCGGCCCGCGCGCGGACGACTGGATCTCCGAGGCCACGGTCGCGATTCGCGCCTGCGTGCCCCTTGCGGTACTGGCCGACGTCGTGCATCCCTTCCCGACCTACGCGCAGGCATACGAGGTGCCCCTGCGCGAGCTCGCAGCCAGGCTGCGCTGACTGCGGACTTCGCGACAGCCGGCCGCTGAGATCCTGATTCGCGCCGCCGTAAGACATCCAGATTAAAAGATGCTCTGCGCAGCAAACCGCATCGTCGTACGGCCCGAATAAGAGCACATGGGCGGAGCGGCTACCGGGCTACCGGGCAGAAATCAGCGTCGGGCAAGGCCGCGCGGCCGGGTTCTTGCCCGCGCCGGTCCCGTTCGGGGTGGCAGCAAGTGATTCCCATGCCAGCCGGAATGCCGGCGAAATGACCTCATCCAGAGGCGGCCGGCAAGGCAGGAAAACCAGATGGTGTCGAAATATACAGGGGCCATCATATCTGGAAGGAAAAACAATGTTCGGTAAGACTTACGTGGGGCAGCTGATCGAGCGCAGTGCGGAGAATCCGGAGGACCGGCGGCGTTTCCTGAAGAGCGCGAGCGCGGCGGGCCTGGGGGTGGTGGGGGTGAGCATCGCGGGGGCGCTGGCGGGTCCTGCGGCGTCGGCGGCGACGGATGCGGCGAACTCCATCTCCGACGGGGCGGTGCTGAACTTCGCGCTGAACCTGGAGTACCTGGAGGCGGAGTTTTACTCCAACGCGGTGCACGGGCACGGACTGCCGGATAGCTTCACGCACGGGAAGGGCCGGCGCGGCAGCGTGGAGGGCGGCCGGAAGGTTCATTTCGGCAGTAAGAAGGTCCACCAGATCGCGCAGGAGATCGCCCGTGATGAGTATGATCACGTGCGGTTCCTGCGGGCGGCGCTCGGCTCGGCGGCGGTCGCCCGGCCGACGATCAACATCAGGAAGAGCTTCACCGACGCGGCGATCGCGGCCGGGCTGATCAAGGCCGGGGAAACGTTCGACGTGTACGCGAACGAGGACAACTTCCTGCTCGGCGCGTTCATCTTCGAGGACGTCGGGGTGACGGCGTATAAGGGCGCGGCTCCGCTGATCAGCAACAAGACCTACCTCAGCGCGGCGGCGGGCATCCTGGCGGTCGAGGCCTACCACGCCGCGACCGTGCGCACGCTGCTGTATGACCGCGGTCTGGCCAAGGACGCCAACGCGATCTCCGCGGCGCGCGACAGCCTCGACGGGCCCAGCAACGACGACCAGGGCATCACCAGGGACGGGCGCGCGAACATCGTGCCCACCGACAGCAACAGCCTGGTCTACGGCCGCACCACCGGCCATGTCCTGAACATCGTCTACCTCACCCCGGACAAGGCAACATCGGGCGGGTTCTTCCCGCACGGCGTCAACGGCACCATCAACACCAGCAGCTAACCGGCTCCGCCACGGCCGGCCGGGACCGGCCCTGTCACCAGGACCATCCCGGCCGGTCACCGGCCAGCCAGGCCTCGCACTCCTCAGGCGTCTCGTGCCGCATTGCGCACTACCTCGGCAGAGATCGCCAGCAGCTTGCGGCGTTCCGCCCGCGCCTGAGCCCGCAGCTGCTCGTAGGCACTGCGCGCGGACAAACCCTGCTGCCCGATCAAGACCCCTTTCGCCTGCTCGATGATCGCGCGTGAATTGAGCGCAATCTGGAGTTGCGCCGCCAGCTCGGACTGCTCCTCGCCCTGCATCATGCTGGCGATCAGCAGGGCAGCGAGATCGGTGAACGCCAGCAGCGCCAGCTCGCCCTCCGCCGACCAGGGATGACGCTTCTCTGACAGCACCGCCACCACGCCAACGGCGTCCTGGTTATACGGCAGCGGGCTGGCGAGCACGGCGCGGACCCCGCGGCTGACCGCGGCCTCGCTGAAACTGGGCCATCGCTTGTCCTGCGTGAGATCCTCGGCCCCCACGAGCTCTTTATCCTCGAAGGCGGCGATGCAGGGACCCTCCTGGTGGCGTACCTGCAGATCCTCCAGGTGCCCCAGCCGGTCGTCAGATACCGCCACGTTGCGCAGATGGTGCTCGGCATCTGCGAGCATCAGGCCCGCGCCGTCGACATCGAAGATCGCATGAGTAGCCTGCACGATCTCGTGCATCGCGTCCTCGACGCGCATCTCACCGAAGCGCAGCCTGCCGAGCTCGGTCAGTGCATGCCGGACATCGCTGGCAGAGATATTCATCTCTTCGTTCCTCACCTGGACGCGGCACGAGCAGAGGCCCGCACCGAGGGCCTGGACATGAGCTAGTTTGCCCGCTGCGGGCGGCGAACTCGCCAGCAGCCGCGCCGTGATCCGTGCCCGGCCGCGGCATGCTGGGTGAGCTGTATCCGTCGCCTGGGCGGCGGGGGCACCCTGGGTGAAAGAATGCGCGCCATGGGCGGTAGCAACGCGCGCGGCAGGAACAACGTGGTGCTGATGGGCCGTGCCGGCAGGCCGGCGGTGATGCTCGCCAACGGGTTCGGCTGTGATCAGAACATGTGGCGCCTGGTCGCGCCGGGGCTGGCCAGGGATTTCCGCGTGGTGCTGTTCGATCATGTGGGATCGGGCCGGTCGGAGCTGTCGGCCTGGCGGCCCGAGCAGTACGCGACGCTGGACGGGTACGCCGATGACGTGCTGCGGATCTGCCGCGAGCTGCAGCTGCGGCAGGTCATATTCGTGGGGCATTCGGTCAGCGCCATGATGGGCGTGCTCGCGGCGGCCCGGGAGCCTGAGCAGTTCGGCAAGCTGATCCTGCTGTGTCCCTCGCCGCGGTATGTCGACGATACTGGTTACCGGGGCGGTTTCAGCCGGCCTGATATCGATGAGCTGCTGGAGTCGCTGGACAGCAATTACCTGGGCTGGTCCGCGGCGATGGCGCCGGTGATCATGGGCAATCCCGGGCGTCCGGAGCTGGCCGAGGAACTCGCTAACAGTTTCTGCCGGACCGACCCGCAGATCGCGCGGGCTTTCGCCCGTACGACGTTCCTGTCGGACAACCGGGCCGACCTGGCCAGGGTCACCGTGCCGACGCTGGTGCTGCAATGTTCCAGGGACGTGATCGCGCCCCCTGAGGTGGGCGCGTTCGTACATGCCCAGATCCCCGGCAGCAGCCTGGTCATCCTGCCCGCAACCGGTCACTGCCCGCAGCTGAGTGCCCCGGAAGCGACCCTCGGGGCGATCGCCGCTTTCGCGGCCGGCCCCCCGTAGTGAGCAACGGCGGGCACGGCCTGGCCTCTGGCGGCCCGGACGACGGCGGCCCGGACGACGGCGGCCCGGACGACGGCGGCCCGGACGACGGCGGCCGCGCGCAGGAGACGGCCTTCACCGCACTGCTGGAGGACAACGCCGAGGACCTGTACGAGAACGCTCCGTGCGGCTACCTGTGCACGCTCCTGGACGGCCAGATCGCCAAGATAAACACCACGCTGCTGACCTGGCTCGGCTATACCCGGGACCAGCTGGTGGGCCGCCGCTACTTCTCCGACCTGCTCACCGTCGGCGGCAGGCTGTACCACGAGACTCACTTCGCGCCCTTGCTGAGCATGCAGGGCGAGATCGGCGGAGTGGCGCTGGAGCTGCAGGCCGCCGATGGCACCCGGCTGCCCGTGCTGGTCAGTTCCGCGGTCAAGGCCAGCGCCGCCGGGGAAGCCCTGCTGATCCGCACGACGATCTTCGACGCCCGCGACCGCCGCGCCTACGAACGCGAGCTGCTGCGCGCCCGCCAGGAAGCCGAGCACGAACGCGAACGCCTGCAGCGGCTGGTCACCACCCTGCAGCGCAGCCTCCTGCCGCCGGCGCTGCCGGCCGTACCTGGCCTGGAGGCCGCCGCCCACTACCGCATCGCCTCCCTGGACCAGGTCGGCGGCGACTTCTACGACCTGTTCCCCCTCAGCCGGGACCGGTGGGGCCTGTTCCTTGGCGACGTATGCGGCAAAGGCGCCCACGCCGCCGCCGTGACCTCCCTGATCCGCTACACCCTGCGGGCCGCCGCGGTCTACGACGACGACCCCGGCACCGTATTGAGCACCCTGAACGCCGCCCTGCGCCAGGAGTACCTCCGGGACGACCGCGACTTCTGCACCGCGATCTTCGGCGTGCTCAACCCGCACGGCAACGGCTTCACCCTGTCGCTCGCCAGCGGCGGCCACCCCGCTCCCCTGCTGCTGCGCGCGAACGGCACCGCCGGCTACCAGCCCACCCCCGGCGGGCCGCTGATCGGCGTCTTCGACGACGTCACTTATGCCGCCACCACGATCCGGCTGGACCCCGGGGACACCCTGCTGCTCTATACCGACGGCCTGACCGACGCGCGCACCGGCACCGGCAACGGCCGGTACGGAGACGAAGCCCTGCACACCCTCGCCAGGAACCTCGCGCCCACCACCGCCACCGCGGCCATTACCGCCATCACCGCCCTGCTGGACAGCTACAGCGAGGGGCTGGACGACGACACCGCCGTCCTGGCTCTCAGCGTCCCGTCCCGGGCCGGCAAGCCACAGCGACCAGCCGAACTTCCTCCCGGCACCATGGCTATTGGGGCTATTGGGGCTATTGGCTGAGCATGCCGCGTAGTGTGCCCGCATTGCGCACGGCGTTCGCTTCGCCGTCGTTGTTGAAGTACACGAACACGTCTTTGCCCATCTGTTCCCATTCCCGTATCCGGTCGGCCCACCACATCAGGTTGCCGCGGGGGTAGGAGCCTGCGTACAGATGATTGTCATCCGGACCGTGCATCCGGACGTACGCGAATCCTGCGGTCGTCCGCAGGACGCACGGCAGGTGAGCGCCGCTCATGACGCAATAGGCAGCGCCATACGCATGGAGAAGCGCAAAGACATCCTCGTGCTGCCAGCTGGGATGGCGAAACTCCACTGCTACTCGCACCCATTCCGGCAGCGCCTGCAGGAAATAGGCCAGCCGGGCGTCGTCCCGGGCGTGCGCAGGCGCGAGCTGGACTAGCAAGACGGCGCGCTTGCCGGCCAGCTCGTGCCAGCCAGCAGCTATGCGCTTTATCCATTCCTCCGGCTCCTTCAGCTTCTTGCCGTGAGTGAGGCCGCGCGGCGCCTTGACCGAGAGGCGAAAGTCATCAGGCAGCCTGCGCTGCCAGCCACGGAAGACCGCTGGCCGCGGCCAGCGGTAGAAGCTGCTGTTGAGCTCGGCAGTCGGGAAGGCCTCGACGTAACGGGCAAGCCGGTCCCGTGCCGGAAGCCCGGGAGGGTACAGCTCGGGCTCCCAGTGGTCATAACTCCAGCCGGAAGTGCCGATGCGCGTCACCACGGACGAGGCGCCGGACGCCGCCGGCCGCCGTGGACGGCTTCCCGCGGGTCCGTCAGGCCTCCTTGTCCGGCAGGAATTCCTGGACCTTGGTCTTCAGGCCCTCCTTGATCACGCCCCACCGGTTCTCGTCGCCCTTGAGGATTGCCTTGGCGGCGTCTTTCGCCTGCTCGAAGGTCGCGTGCGGCGGGATGGGCGGCACGTTCGGGTCGGTACGGACATCGAGCAGGGTCGGCCGGTCAGCGGACAGCGCGCGGTCCCACGCCGGGCCGACCTGGTCCGGCTTGTCGACAGAAATGGCCTGCAGTCCCAGGCTGGCCGCAAAGGCTGCGTAATCAACGTCGGGCAGTTCCTGGGATTCGGCGAACTTCGGCGCGCCTTCCATCGCCCGCATTTCCCAGGTCACCTGGTTGAGGTCGTTGTTGTGCAGTACCGCGATAATGAGGCGGGGGTCGCCCCACTCGTGCCAGTAATGCCGGATAGTGATCAGCTCCGCCAGGCCGTTCATCTGCATCGCGCCATCGCCGGCGAAAACGATGACGGGCCGGTCCGGGTTGCCGAACTTCGCGCCGATGCCGTAGGGCACGCCGGGTCCCATGGTGGCCAGGTTCCCCGATAGCGAGCCGCGCATGTCACCGCGGAAGCGCAGTTGCCGGGCGTACCAGTTAGCCGACGAACCCGAATCGGCGGTCACGATGGCATTACTGGGCAGCCGGGACGACAGCTCCGCGAAGAGCCGCATCGGGTTAACCGGATCGGCATCGACCATGGCCTCGGCATCCATCACCTCCCACCAGCGGGTCACCTTGGCCTCGATGTCCTCGCGCCAGGCCCGGTCCTGCTTGCGCTGCAGGTGCGGAATGAGTGCCCGGAGCGTGGCGGCGGCGTCGCCGACGAGGTTGACCTCATAGGGGTACCGCATGCCGATGTACTTGGCGTCAACGTCGATCTGCACCGCGCGGGCCTGATCGAATGCGGGCAGGAACTGGGTATAGGGAAAGCTGGATCCGACGGTCAGCAGCGTGTCGCAGCCCATCATCATGTCGTAGCTGGGCCTGGTCCCCAGCAGCCCGATCGAGCCCGTGACATAGGGCAGGTCGTCGGCCAGCACGTCCTTGCCCAGCAGTGCCTTCGCGACACCTGCCCCGAGTAGCTCGGCGACCTGCTGCAGTTCCGCTCGGGCGCCGCGGGCGCCCGAGCCAGCCAGGATGGCCACCTTCTGCCCGGCGTTCAGAATCTCGGCAGCCCGCGCGATCGCGGCATCACCCGCTACCGCTACCGGCCAGTCCACGCCGACGCTGGAGGGCACCATCTTGAACTCGTGGGTGGGCGCTGAGTACTCAAGCTCCTGCACGTCAGAGGGAATGATGATCGCCGTCGGCGCCCGCTCGGCGAGCGCGACGCGGATGGCCCGGTCCAGCACGTTGGGCAGCTGCTCGGGCACGGTGACCATCTGCACGTACTCGCTGGCCACGTCCTTGAACAGGCTCAGCAGGTCGACTTCCTGCTGGTAGGAGCCGCCCATCGCCGAGCGGCTGGTCTGGCCGACGATCGCCACCACCGGAACATGGTCGAGTTTCGCGTCGTACAGGCCGTTGAGCAGATGGATCGCGCCGGGCCCGGAAGTGGCCATGCACACCCCGAAGCGGCCGGTGAACTTCGCGTAGCCGACGGCCTCGAACGCGCTCATCTCCTCATGCCGGGACTGCACGAACTGCGGATTGTTCTCGGCCCGTCCCCAGGCGGCCAGGATGCCGTTGATGCCATCGCCGGGAAAGGCGAAGACCTTCTCCACTCCCCAGTCACGCAGTCGCTCGAGCAAGTAGTCCGCGACGGTAGGTGCGGCCATCGGTTTTCCTCCTTGGATAGTCGGCGGGGTGCCGCGCTCTACCGGCCGCCGTCAGATCGTCATGGCGGCCACCCTCTACCCCGTTGAGGGTTATCCATTCTCGATGTCCGGGTCGGCTACCGCCTGACGCCGCGGGGCCTGACGGTGACCACTGGCCGCCGGACGGCGACGCCACGGACAGGGCACAGAGCCCATCACCTGCCGCTGATATATAGGTGCGGGCGGCTGACGGCATCGAATCGCGGCGGTCCCGGGCCGCCGTGATTCGACCAGCACCTGGTCCTGGCCGAATATGGTGTCCTCGGATGCCGCCGCGGATGGGGAGCACGGACCATGCTGAAGATCGAGCTGTCCTGGCAGGCGGCCGCGGTCACCTCGGCATGCCTGCTCGGAGCGACGGCGGCGATCCGCCTGGGCGATGCAGCCCGGCGCGGCGGTGCAGCCCGGCGCGGCGGTGCAGCCCGGCGCGGCGGTGCGGCCCGGCGCTCCGCCGTGGCGTATGGCGATACCGTCCCCCGGCCTGCTGGCGCGCCACCGCAGCCCGGCAGGCTCGCCGGGGCAGCCGCGATCACGCGGGAGACCGGCATCGTCGTCGGGCTGTTCGCGCTGTGGCAGTTCACCGGCAGGTACGCGCCAAGGATCTCCGGCGGCGCGCTCGCGCGGGCGCAGTGGATCTGGCACGCGGAGCGGGTCGTCCACCTGCCGAGCGAGGCCGCGGTGCAGCGGCTCTTCCTGCCGCACCCGCTGATCGTGCAGGCATTCAACCTGTACTACGCGAGCCTGCACTACGTCGGCCTGATCGCGCTCCTGACGTGGCTGTTCCTGTGGCATCGCGACAGCTACCCGGAGGTACGCGCGACCCTGGTAATGCTGACCGGGGCATGCCTGCTCATCCAGCTGATCCCGGTCGCGCCGCCGCGGATGCTGCCCTCCGCCGGGATGGTCGACACCGGGGTGCGTTACGGCCAGTCGGTCTACGGGGCCGCCGCCGGCTTCAACCCCAGCGAGGTCTCGGCCATGCCGTCGGTGCACGTCGCCTGGGCGCTGCTGGTCGGCGTGACCGTGGTCCGGGTCTCGGCCAGCCGATGGCGCTGGCTGGCACTGGCCTACCCCGCGGTAACGACCCTGGTGGTGGTCGTTACCGCCAACCACTTCTGGGCCGACGGGATCGTTGCGGCAGCGCTGCTCGCGCTCGCCATCCTCGCCTACCGAGCCGGCCGGACGTCGTGGCAGGCCCTGGGCCGCAGGCTCCGCCCGCAGCCGGCCGGCCTGCCTGGCTCGCCCGGCCCTGCCGCCCTGGCGAGCGGCCCTGCCGCCCTGGCGAGTAAGTCCGGACACGTCCATATCCCGATGCAGGGGCCGCTCGACGAGGACTGACCGCCGCTGGTGCCGCAACTGCGGTGCAGAAGATCGAGCGAAGACCCCGGCCGCCAGGCGGGACCTGGGCAGGCCCCCGGTGCTGCCCGGGTGCAATCGAGCAACAGTGCCTGCCACCTGCGCATCTGCAAGCCTGATCCAAGACGACGGTGACGCGTTCCGGCAGACTCGAGGAAGTACGCTAATTACGGCATTCGGTGCAGTTAATATCATTCTCAGCGAACGGAGGGGGTCTGGCTGATGCGGCAGCTACCGGCACGTACTTCACAGCCGTCATGTGCTCCGCACGCGCCGGCGGCCCGGGCTCGCCCGGCTGATCGGCAGGGCGCGGTGCGGGCAGCATGCGGGCACATCCGCTACACCAAGGGCTGCGACATCTGTGCGTTAACCGGCATCTATGAAGACCACATCAGCAGATCAGGCATAACGCCCGCCGAGCGCTCCGAGGTAGTTCGGCTCTACCTGGCCAGCGACAAGGCCGGCCTGTTCAAGCTGTGGCAGGCATGGCAGCGCGAAGACAGCGGATGAACAGCCAGACGGACCGCCGCGGCTGACAAGACGGACCGCGGGCCTGGCCGGGCAACCGGCGTGCTGCGCGGCTATTCCGGCGTGTCCGCGGTCAACCTCGGTGGCAGCGGATCGGCAGCCCAGCGGGCTGTACCCCGTCAGGGATGCCGCGGTCAGGCTCGCGAGCGGGACCGTCCCTACCCCCGCTCGGCGCATGCGCTCGCCGAGGGCCGGTCTGGATGCATGCCTGGGCCAGTGCAGAAGGGCTGATCCATCCGGGGAACCGCGTCCTGAGCGGACGGCCATCTGCCGGGCTCCGCTACCTGCTGGCGCACCGGCTATGGGATTACGGTCTCTATAGCACTAAAACGGTCTCTATAGCACCAAAGAGGGGTGTGGCGCCGTTGCGCCAGCGGTTAAAGGTGGCTAATGTCCCGAAGATAATTTTGGCATCTTTTCCCCTGGAGGGGCAATGTTGGGTACGCGACACAGAACGCCTGCGGTGGCCGCCGGAACGGCCGCTCTTTTGAGCCTCGCGACGGTCAGCGGCATCACCGGTGCTCAGACGGCGGGCGCCGCCACTTCCGGCCGGACCCCGCTGGCTGGGACCGTCGTTGCAGCGGCTGCCCGTCAGCATCCGGCTGGCACAGTATCCAGGTCCGCCACGGTGGACTTCGAGCTAGTGCTGAAACTGGATGACGCGGCAGGAGCGCAGGCGCTCGTGCGGGCGGTCAGCACACCGGGCAGCGCGAGCTACCGGCACTACCTGACCGCGGCCCAGTGGGAATCGAAGTTCTCGCCGACCGCCGCCGAGGTCAGCGGCGCCCGGGCGTGGCTTGCCAGCGAGGGCTTCAAGGTCGGCGCCACCTCCAGCGACCGCATCACCATCTCCGCATCGGGCACGGCCGCCCAGGTCGAGAAGGCGTTCGACACGGGGCTGGCGAACTACAAGCTGAACGGCCGCGTCGTGCGCCTCGCCACCAGGCAGATGTCGGTTCCGGCGTCGATCGCCGGCAGCGTGGTCGGCGCGATGGGGATCAACCAGAACGTCGCCACGCCAGCCGCCGCGGCGGCGAGCGCCGCGAGCACCCGGGCGAGCGCGCTGGCCGCGAGCACCCGGGCGAGCGCGCTGGCCGCGACCGACCCGTTCCCGCCGGCGCCGTCCGCGTTCATCACCGCTCAGCCGTGCGGCGCGTACTACGGCGCCAAGGCCACGACGGTCACGCCGGCGTTCGGGCACGGCTACCCCTCTGTGGTACCCGACGAGGTGTGCGGCTACAAGCCCGGCCAGTACCGCTCCGCCTATCACATCGGCTCGGCCCAGACCGGCAAGGGCGTCACGGTCGCCGTCATCGACGCCTACGGCTCATCCACGATCGCCAGTGACGCGAGCCGGTACTTCGCAAAGAACGATCCGGGCGACCCGTTCTCCAGCGCGCACTTCAGCCAGCTCGACTCGACCCCCTTCGACGACCAGGCGGAGTGCGCGGCGTCCGGCTGGCTGGACGAGCAGGCAATCGACGTAGAGTCCGTGCACTCGACGGCGCCGGACGCCAAGATCCTCTACGTCGGCGCCAAAGACTGCATCAACGGCCTGTTCAACTCCGAGCAGAAGGTCATCGACCATAGCCTGGCCAGCGTGGTCACCAACTCGTGGGGCGACGACGCCGGGGATCTCTTCGATGACGTTGCGACCCGGACCGCGTATGACGACCTGTTCATGATGGCTGACTCGACCGGGATCTCAGTCCTGTTCTCCTCCGGCGACAACGGCGACAACTTCAACCTCTTCGGCCTGTCCTCCGCCGACTACCCGCCGTCGAGCCCCTACGTCACGGCCGTGGGCGGCACGTCGCTCAAGATCGGCGCGAACGGCCAGCAGAGCGGCCAGCTCGGCTGGGCCACCGGCCGCTCGTTCAAGTGCACGGCGAACGTGGAGGACGTCATTCCCGGGTGCTCCGCGTCGACCGTCGGCACCTGGCTGCCGGTCACGTTCGACGGCGGCAGCGGCGGGTTCACCAGCTACAACTACCTCCAGCCGTCGTACCAGGCGAAGGTCGTGCCGTCCTCGCTCGCGCTGCGCAACGAGGCCGTTGACGGCCCCGTCCCGCTGCGGGTGGAGCCCGACATCTCGATGGACGCCGACCCGTCGACCGGCTTCCTCATCGGCCTGCACGAGATTTTCCCGAACGGAAAGGACGAGTACGGCCAGACCAGGTACGGCGGTACCAGCCTCGCCTCGCCGCTGCTGGCCGGAGTGATCGCTGATGCCGATCAGGTGGCGGGCGGCTCGCCCGTCGGCTTCATCAACCCGGCGATCTACGGGCTCGACACCAAGTCCGGCGCGATCGACGACATCGTGCCCGGTGGCAAGCAGGCCGAGTACCGGGTGGACCACGGCTTCACGTACGGCGCGACGTCGGGCTACATCGACTCGTTCCGTGAGCTCACCTACGAGGGCGTGATCACGTACTGCGACGAGACCGGCAACTGTGCCACGCGGCCCAACACGCTCAGCACGGCCAAGGGCTACGACAGCATGACCGGGCTCGGCTCGATCGGTCCCGACTTCATCACCGACCTGGCCAACTCCTAGCGCCGGGCGCCGCGGCGCCCGATCACGGCAGCCGGCGGGCACACCCCATGTGCCCGCCGGTTTCGTGGGCGCCGCGGGGGCTGCCAGCGCCAGCGTAGCCGTCAGCCACCCTCAGCCTGGCGGGGAGATCATCAGGGCGCCCGGCAACTCCGGGCTCCCCACGAGGCAAGCCGGACCGCCGCGCCTGGTCTGGCGGGGCAGCGGCTCCGGCAGCGGGCCGCCTTCCGCTGGCTGAGCGAGATCGCAACCCGCGGTCCGGCACCGCCGCATCCCAGTACTCGCCGGCGGTACAGACCGGTTACGGCCGACCTGCCTGCTCGTTATGAAAATGCCTGCTTGACAGCTGTTGTCCGCGCAGGTCTAAGGTGGCCGGTATCGCCTCCGAAAGGAACCTATTTTATGAAACGGTTTTTCACGCTTGCTACTGTGGTAGCCACAACCGGCATGCTCCTGGGGGCCGGTTTCGTGGGCGCCGCGGGGGCTGCCAGCGCCAGCGTAGCCGTCAGCCATCCTCAGCCTGGCGGGGAGATCATCAGGGCGCCCGGCAACTCCGGGCTCCCCACGATCAGCGAGAACTGGTCGGGCTATGCGGCCACGTCCGCGAAGAAGTTCAACTACGTCCACAGCCTTTTCGTGCAGCCGAAGGTCACCTGCCCGGGCAAGGCCAACCAGTGGACGTCGAACTGGGTCGGCCTTGACGGCTTTACCACCGACACCGTCGAGCAGGACGGCACCTACGGCTTCTGCGGAGGCAAGAACCACACCACCCCCGAGTACGAAGCCTGGTACGAGATGTTCCCGGCGTTCTCGGCGAACGTGTTCAAGGTGAAGCCCGGCGACGTCATCGACGAGAGTGTCAAGTACACCGGCGGCAAGTTCAATCTCACCATCGGCGACGTCAACAGCGGCAAGCATTTCACCATCATCAAGCCCTGCGCTTCGTGCCAGCGGGCGTCAGCTGAGTGGATCATCGAGCGGCCCGCGTTGTGCAACAACACGGAAACCAAGTGCTTCCTGACAGCGCTGGCTGACTACCACACCGCCACCATGGGCCAGGCTCAGGCGCAGGTTGCCGGCGGCAAGGTCAAGGGCATCGGCGGCTTCAACAACGTGCCGATCTTCATGGTCGACCCGTTGAACAGTGGCGGGTTCATCTCGCTCGATACGGTCGGTCCGCTGAGCGGGCCCAGCTTCGAGGCGACATGGGACCGGTCGGGGACAATTACCCCGATCACGCTCGGTCCGAGGCGCTGACGCGGCAGGCATTATCGGCTGACCCGCATCCAGCAAGGCCCGTGCCTGTCCCGGCTCACTGAGCCGGGACAGGCACGGTGCTTTCAGCGTGTCCCGGTCGCCTGCTCGTCGTTAACATGACCGTCATGAGCGACTACGAGATGGACCATGAGTACGAGACAGTCAACCTCTACCGCCGGGGCGCCGCCGCGAAACTGGTGCTCAACCGTCCCGACAGCCTGAACGCATGGAACAAGCAGTTCGCGCTTGACCTGCTTGCCGCCGTCAAGGCGGTGGGTGCGGACTCAGCGGTCCGGGTGGTGACGATAACCGGCTCGGGGCGCGCGTTCTCCAGTGGCGCGGACCTCAAGGCTGACCTCGGCCAGACGCCAGCCGGCCAGCCGGACCTTTACAGCGTCCTCAGCGAGCGCTACCACCCGATCATCGTCGGGATCCGCGAGATGCCGAAGCCGGTCATAGCAGCAGTGAACGGCGGCGCCATCGGGATCGGGCTGTCGCTGGCCCTCGCCTGCGACCTGGTGGTCGCCGCCGAGTCGGCGTACTTCCTGCTCGCGTTCGTGAACATCGGCCTGGCGCCGGACGGCGGCTCGTCGGCGTTCGTGCCCGCACGGGTGGGTTTCGCCCGCGCGACGGAGATGGCGATGCTGGGCGAGCGGATCGGGGCCGCCCGTGCGCTGGAATGGGGCTTGGTCAACCAGGTCTGGCCGGACGAGGAACTCGCTGCGCGGGCCGACGGCCTCGCCGGTCGGCTCGCCGACGGTCCGACCAGGTCTTACGCCAGCGCCAAGCGCCAGCTCAACAGCTGGCTCTACGAGCAGATCAGCGCGCAACTCGAACTCGAGGCCCGGATCCAGCAGGAAATGGCCGGCTCCGCCGATTTCGCCGAGGGAGTCGCGGCCTTCACGCAGAAGCGCGCGGCGCGATTCACCGGCGCTTGACGCGGCAGCCTGTATCGCCGGGCCCGGCGCCCCGGCTGAAGCTGGCGCGCCCGGTGCTGACGCTGCTCGCCTTCGTCTGTGCGCTGGTGCTCGTCGACACGGTCTTCTTTACCGCCCTGACCCCGCTGCTGCCGTACTACACGCACGCGGCCGGGCTGTCCAAGGCGGGGGCAGGGCTCCTTGTCGCCGCGTACCCCCTCGGCACCCTCGTCGGCGCCCTGCCGGGAGGGCTGCTCGCCGCCCGCCTGGGAGACCGGCTGGTCGTGCTACTGGGGCTGGCGCTGATGAGCGGATCGACGCTGGTCTTCGGCTGGGCCTCCGAACCTTTCGTCCTGGATGCCGCGCGCTTCGCGCAGGGCCTCGGCGGGGCATGTACCTGGGCCGCGGGCCTGGCCTGGCTGGCGACGGCAGCTCCGCCGGAGCGGCGGGGTGAGCTGCTGGGCACTGCGCTGGGCGCTGCGGTCGTCGGGGCGCTCTTCGGCCCGGTCGTCGGAGCCGTCGCCGACCAGGTAGGGACCGGGCCAGCCTTCGCCGCCGCCGCCGTAGCGGGAACCGCCCTGTTCGCGGTCGCCTTCTTCGTACCTGGTCCGCACTCCCCCGTTCCGCAGGGCCTGCGGGCGGCCTGGCCCGCGGTCCGTGACCGGCAAGTCAGCACCGGCCTGTGGCTCACGATGCTCGCTGGCCTGGCCTTCGGAGTGCTGGACGTGCTCGCCCCGCTGCGCCTCAGCCAGCTGGGCGCCACGGCGATCATCATCGGGGCGGCCTTCCTGGGGGCGGCGGCTATCGAGTCAGGGCTATCGCCGCTGATCGGCCGGCTGTCGGACCGCCGTGGCGCGCTGCTGCCCGTCCGTCTCTCACTTGCCGCGGCGGTGGCCGTCAGTCTGCTGGCGCCGCTGGTTAAGCCGGCGCCCTTTCTTGTGGCCCTCCTGATCGTGGGCCTGCCCGCCTACGGCACGCTCTTTACTCCGGCCACGGCGCTGCTGAGCGCGGGCGCCCACCGGCTGCAGCTCAACCAGGGACTTGCTTTCGGGCTGGCCAATCTTGCCTGGGCGAGCGGGCAGGCTCTCGCCGCCGCAGCCAGCGGCGTGCTGGCCGAAGCGACGTCTGATCTGCTCCCGTACGCCCTCCTCGCAGGTGCCTGCCTCGCGACGCTGGCTGTACTTCGGCCAAGGGCTGCCACGACCGGGCCGCAGGGACCGGGCGACGCCGGGTCCTGAGGCCGCGCGCCTGGCCGCAGTGGTCCCCGTGCTGGCAGGCTCAGTAAGACTGTCCGAACAGCGCCGAGAACCGCTTCGGGCGGCCGTCGACGACGCAGGCCTCGCCCGGCGCCTCAAGGTGCTGGGGAATGCACCGGATGCTGACGGCAAGCGGCTTCAGCGCCGCTTCGCAGTCCGGCTCCCCGCACCAGGCCCCGAGCACGAATCCGCGACGGGACCGGAAGAATTGCTCCATCTCCCCCAGCGTTGTGATGTCCGAATGGATCCCTTCCCGCAATCGGATGCGCGCTTGCTGCAGCAGCCCCTCATGTACTTCGCGCAGCGCGGCAGCCATCGCGGCACGCAGGTCATCGAATCCTGCCGTGCGCAGGGCGTGGTGATCGAGGCGCACCCGGTAGGTAACCGTGCGGCTCGCCAGGTCCCGCGGTCCCACCTCGGCAATGACGGGGACGCCCTTTTTTACGTAGCTCCATCGCAGGTCGGTAGCTCGCTGCTCGCTGGTCTCCACGAGCACGCGATCCGGGTTGATCCCGTCCGGTCCGGTCAGCGCGGCGGCAACCTGATGAGCGTAGGCAAGCACCGCCCCGCTGCTCTCACCGCGCAGGATCGGCACGATAACCACCTGGGACGGGGCGATGGCCGGAGGCAGCACCAGGCCGTCATCGTCACCGTGAGTCATGATCACCGCGCCGATCAGGCGAGTGGAGATCCCGAAGGACGTCGTGTGCGCGTGCTGCCGTTCATCCTTGCGGTCGAGGAAGTCGATATCGGCGGCCCGCGCGAAATTCTGTCCGAGATAGTGCGACGTGCCCGCCTGCACGGCCCGGCCATCCTGCATCATGGCCTCGATCGTGTAACTGCTTACCGCCCCCGGGAACCGTTCGCTGGCCGACTTCTCGCCGGGCACCGTGGGTATGCAGAGGAAATCCTCCGCGAATGTCCGGTACATCTCGTGGGCATCGAGAGCGTCGGCCATCGCGGCAGCTTCCGAATCGTGGGCCGTGTGCCCTTCCTGCCACAAGAACTCGGTGGTGCGCAAGAACACGCGCGGGCGCATCTCCCAGCGCACGACGTTGCACCATTGGTTCAGTCGCATCGGCAGGTCGCGATATGAATGAATCCATTCCGACATCGACCGGCCAAAGATTGTCTCGGACGTCGGCCGCACGACCAGCGGCTCCTCAAGCGGTCCGGCCGGAACGAGAACGCCGTTGACGCTGTCCAGCCGGTGGTGCGTGACGACGGCCATCTCCTTGGCGAAACCCTCGACATGGCTGGCCTCGGACTGAAGGTAGCTGAGCGGGATGAACAGCGGAAAGTACACGTTGGAGTGGCGCCGGGCCCGGATCTGAAGATCGAGTTCTGCCTGCATGAGTTCCCACATGCGGTAACCCCACGGGCGGATGACCATGCACCCCCGGACGTGCGCCATGGTTGCCAGCTCCGCAGCCCGCACCACTTCCTGGTACCAGCCGGCGAAGTCGTCGGCCCGGGTCGGTGAGATGGCGGTTCCTGCCGATTGCGAGTGTGCTGCTGGCACCGAGAAATCCTTTCGGCACGGGAAGGGCAGGGCCGATGCGGTGAGATATACAGAGGCGAGCCTGGCAAGCGTAGATTGCCATGTCGTCGCCGGTCGACCCATTAACCCTTGTTCGAACTGGACAGCTCAGAGCTATTCTTCGCCCGCCACCTCATGTAGTCGTCTTCCCCGCCGCGCGTTCTCCCGCGCGAACCGGTAATTTTCCGGTCAGCCGCCGTAACCCCGGCCGTTGAAGCTCTCTAGTGGTCTGTAAGGAC